>ENA-OVGC01001596-OVGC01001596.1-human-gut-metagenome-genome-assembly--contig:-NODE-1596-length-17043-cov-3.036202_pt1 | contig 17043 bp, 10 predicted proteins | sample MGYA00237768_ERZ505415 | MGnify/ENA primary metagenome ERZ505415 (study PRJEB26158, sample SAMN06016382) | human gut metagenome | biome: human gut; feature: ankylosing spondylitis patient; material...
TATGTCAGAGATATTAGTAAAAGAATACCGTGGAAATATTGTTGAGAATGCACACCGCGGCTCCATCGCAGTTGTGTCATCCACAGGAGATACAATCGCCTACCTTGGCGACATAGAGAAACAGACTTTCATGCGTTCCGCAAGCAAGCCTATACAGGTGCTGCCTACACTGCTGGCAGGACTTCACAGAAGGTTCAACCTCACCGACGAGGATGTTGCCATGTTCAACTCTTCCCACTGGGGAAGCAACCATCATATATTTGTGCTGGAGGAGATCTCGCGCAAGACAGGATTGAATCCCGATGACATGATCATGAAGCCATGCGCTTCCACATCAGCTTCAGCGCTGGCGGCAAAGCTCACCGACAGGTCAAAGCTCCACCCAAGGCAGGGACAGAGCAAACTTCAGCACTGCTGCTCGGGAAAACATTTCAGCCTTATGTTGCTCCAGAGAGAGCTCACCGGTAAGCCGGACGGCTATCAGCTCAAGGATTCCCCTGTACAGCAGCAGATAATCAATTTCATATCCATGCTCAGCCAGACCCCTACATTCAAGATCGGGCTCGGCATAGACGGCTGTGGAGTTCCGGTATTTGCACTGCCACTTAGAAGCATCGCCATGTCTTACGCAAAGCTCATGGATCCATTCAGCCTGTCAAACGAACTCCGGGAGACTATAGACTACAACTTCTCATGCATCCACAAATATCCTGAGAAGATCAACGATTACGGAACACCTTCATATTATATCAACCAGAATCCTGACCTCATAATGAAGGACGGCTCCAGGGGTGTTATCTGTATGGCGATAAAGAGCATGAAGCTCGGTATCGCAGTAAAGCTTGAGGACGGATGGACGGATGAATATCAGGGAATGATAATCGCAAACATACTCGAACAGCTCAAGTACGAAAACACTGAACTCATCGAGAAGCTGAAAAACTGCTACACGACCAAGCTGTTCAACGACTGCGGCATTGAAGTGGGTCACTCAGAGGTCGACTTCAAGCTCGATATAGATCCTACATTTTTTGAGAAGCCTGAGGAGTATGTCGACTCCGATTCTGAATTTGGCGACACTGAATCAGATGAAAAATATGACCCTGATCTTGACAGCGCATTTGCTGATGAATACGATCCTGATCTCGACAGTGCATTTGCAGACGACGATACGGATACTTCCATCCACGCAGAACCGATAATTACAGATGCGCTGGATGACGATACGGATGATGAGCAGGAGGAAAATGACAGCAGCTTTGAGATAGACCTTTTCGGAGACGGCAATCTGGTGGATGCCGCCCCTGAGCGCACACCAGAGGAGGAAAGAGAGTTTCGCAACAAGAAGTCCATCCTCGGAATGACAGTTGTAAAGCCTTCGGCCAACAAGACATTTATCAGCAATCCACGCGTGGATCCTATAAGTGTAAACTCACATACAGTTGAGGCGCAGCCGGACACACCTGAATCTGACCAGAAAGACAATTCCGCGATTCCTGAATTTATAAAGAAGGAAATAAAATCTGCAAATATCATTTCACAGAAAAAGAGAGACTGACAGAGCAGATAAGATACAGGCTCTTGGCATTGCCTGCACATACAAAAAGGCCGGTACACATACACCGCATACAATATGCGTTTATGTGTACCGGTCTTTTGCATTCCCCATCACAGACTTTTCAGGCTGTCCTTACAGGATGGACATATCCCGATGAATTCCAGGTTGTGTGACAGTATGACGAAATCGCTGTCCGCCTCCACGCCCATCTGTGTGATGGAATCCTGATATGGAAGCTCACTGTCAAATATCCTGTCACATACCTTGCAGCGTATGTGATAGTGATTCTCGGTATTGCCATCAAAATGCTCCATCTTGTCCCCTGAATACACATTCATGACAATTCCCTCATCAACCGCATCAGAGAGCACCCTGTACACAGTTGATTTGCCTATCTTATATCCTCTCTTTTCCAGTTCATCTATCAGACTCTGGACTGTAGGATGAGTCTTGAGCTCCTTTATAACAGAGTATATGACCTGTTTCTGCCATGTGTTACGCTTCTCACTCATTGTATAGTCCTCCTTCTGGTATTTATAATTTTCTATTAGGAACAGTTCTCTATAAGAGTAAGATAACACATTTCATATATTATTTCCACTATTTTTATAATGTAAGTTTTTCCTGTGATTCAATTCCATATATGAGCATTTGCATGTGATCATATATATCACTGTCTGGTGAAGGTATATAACCTCAGTCCATGCTCTGTCCAGAGAGCGGTCTGGTCGTTGTAGCCAGTTCCCGCAAAGTTCGGAGCAAGGTTCACTCCAACGCGGTTAAACACTGCACCGGACGCCTTTACATATTCCTTCTCGCCCTGAAGCTTTACCACCTTGTCTATCGCACTCTGGGTCAGGGAATCAGGTTTCACATGCACCGGCGTAACAGTGTTGATGAGATCTCCCATGAGCTTTACGCTGTACTGCAGGCTTCTGCCCTCCATGACATAAACTGCATTCTCGTCAAGTCCCTTAGTCCGCATATGCTTGTAAGTGTAATTCGGTATCACCTGTCCCTCATAATAGCAGGACACCGCCTCGGAGCCATCCTGGGAAACCACCATGAACTGGTACACATTCCTCCGGAGATCTGACACTGTGCCATTCTCGATCCTGTGATATTCGCCGAACTGAAATGTGCGCCTGTGTCTCTTGTAGAACTCCACCTGCTCTTCTATTGCCTCCAGATCTTTCTTCTTCATATCGCACAGATTGCACTCATAGCCCAGCACGCCAAATGCCGCCACTCCGAATCTCGTCTCAAGCGGGGTGACTCTGAGTGTCTGGTGATTCGGGCATCCGGACACGTGACTGCTGACTACCGACATAGGGTAGCCATAGCTGTAACCCGTCTGTATCTCAAGCCTCTCCCTGGCATCCGTGTCATCACTCGCCCATATCTGCGGCATGTAACACAGTATACCGAGATCGAATCTGTTTCCCCCGGCGGCACATCCCTCAAACAATATCTCAGGGAAACGCTCCGTGAGTCTTCCCATGATGTCGTAGAGTCCAAGCACATATCTGTGTCCAAATTCACTCTGCCTGTCAGGCGGCAGCGTCTGACTGTAGCGGTCAGACATAATCCTGTTCATATCCCACTTAACATACGATATATTGGCAGATGAGAACACATTTGTCATGGCTTCCACTATATGGTCTCTCACATCCTTATTGGTGAGATCCAGAAGCATCTGATGACGCCCCTCGGCGTGGCTCTGTCCCGGCACTCTGACCGCCCACTCCGGGTGTGCCCTGTAGAGATCACTGTCCTCGTTCACCATCTCCGGCTCGACCCATATACCAAAGTCAAGTCCAAGTGCATTTATCTTGTCCGCAAGCTGCTTCACTCCGCCCGGAAGCTTGCTGCGGTTCTCCTGCCAGTCTCCAAGTGAGGATGTGTCATTGTCCCTGTGTCCGAACCAGCCGTCATCCATGACGAACAGCTCTATGCCGCACTTCTTTGCCTCTTTTGCAAGCTTCAGCAGCTTCTTCTCATTTATATCAAAGTATGCGGCCTCCCAGCTATTCAGCAGAACAGGCCTCTCCCGGTCCGCCCAGTGGCCTCTGACTATATGTCTTCTGACAAATGCATGCATATGACTGCTGACACCGCAAAATCCTGAATCTGAATATGTCATGACCGCCTCCGGCGACTGGAATGACTGTCCCGGCTCAAGCGCAAATGAAAATCCTTCCGGATTGATGCCGCTGAGTATACGCATACGTCCATATGAATTCTGTTCACAGCTCTCCATATGGTCTCCTGAATATATGAGATTGAAGCCGTAACACTCACCGTGTTCCTCTGAACTGCCGTGCTCAACCACCATGAAGAACGGATTGGCCCTGCTGCCCGAGGTTCCGGTCGACGATGAAACAGACACTCTTCCCTGCCTTACAGGGTGCACCGATCTGTGCATTTCCCTTGCCCAGGCTCCTCCGAAATGTATCATGTCATATTCCTGATACATTCTCATATCAAACTGCATGGACATAAGTCTGTCCACCCGCTCCACGTCATCGCTTTCATTTGTCAGGCGGGCACTTCTGGTTATCACGTCGCAGTCATCCCATGTGACATATATTAGCTCAAGCTTCTGTCTGTAGAATTTGTCCCGGAGGGTTATTGTGAGCTGTGTTACCTCGCCCGCTGTATTCTGTCGCTCATATGCTTGTATGCTCTGCAATCCACCAGCCACACCGCTTCCCACTTCTGTGCCTTGCTGCTCATTTACTGTGTTGAATCTGCCATCTGTCCCCCTATGATATTCCACCGCACACGGAAGTCCTTCAAGCTCATCCCTGCCGTTTTTTATCTCGTATGATTCGTACACAAAGTTGCAGGTCGTACTGCCATTTGCATGGGTCATACAGACAAATGGTTCGCTGACATCCCCCTTGCCGGTTGACGACAGTTCCTGCAGCAGACTTTCTAAGGTAAGTCCACCATCCAGCGCTATGGCATTGCCGGTCTCGAACAGGCTGCGGTCATGTGCCACATCCCAAAGTCCCGCAATATTCTGATCTCCGCAGTCCAGACTCCTGCCACCGTAGTACAGGTGCTCAAGGTGTCCATCCGGGCGCACGCACATGGCATACTGCGTCGACTTTGTCTCCAGTATGAATACCTGATGTTCTTCTATATATCTGATCATAGCGGTTCCTCCTATCTAATATGTATCGCCCCTCTCGCATATGCGAGCGGGGCAGGTCGTCGGAACCGATTCCAAGTATGAACTTCGTTCATAGCGGTTCCTCCTATCTAAGTTTCGTCATGATCTCCTGCATCCGCTCCTCGGTCAGCTTGTATTTCCTGATGAAGAATACAAGTCCTATGATTAGAAGGACTATCGGAACGACTGTCATCATCATGGAAAGTCCCATGAGAGTTCCTGTGCTCTGCTCTATGACTTCCGATGTTCCATCTGCCGGCTGGATAAGTCCAACCCATTTGATTGCAAGTCCGGCAAAGAACACTGCAACTCCCGATGCAAGCTTTACTACAAATGTCTGCATGGAGCATATGACGCTCTCATCTCTCTGCCCATTCTTGTACTCTCCGTAGTCTATGCTGTCGGCAAGACACACGGTTATCAGCACATTTAGAAGTCCGCTTCCCGCAAATACCAGAAGTCCCGGGATGAACAGAACGTACCAACAAGGCACTCCGCCCACCGTCATACGGGTAACACCGGCAAGGCTGCAGGCAAGCAGCATCACATATCCGACGATCTCATATACTACCGAATGTACAAACAGCTTTCTCTTGGACATCTTCTTTCTAAAGAGCGGGAACAGCATCATAGCAAGTATCTGCGCACCGCCGCCAAATGCGGAGAACAGCGCATATCCGCTCTCACTTCCTATGTCATATGTGAAGAAATATATGAGCAGGTTGCTTGTTATATAGAGTGCAGAGTTTACGAGCACGATGGTGATGACCACCGCCAGAGCCTGGTCATTTGTCACCAGCGAATGGAACATCTCACCTATGCCATGGGACTCCACTACTGTGTCACCCTTCTCCTTTACATTTGCCACGCAAATGGCCTCCGAGATGACGAACACCACCGCAACCAGAAGAGCCCACCACTTGAAGCCGATGCGGTAATCCGTGATCTTCAGCTTGTCCGCCGCCAGGACTGCGCCGCTGATGGCTGGAACTACTATCATAGTAAGTACAGTAGGGATGGCAGAACCCACGCCCGCGCAGGATCTTGCAAGTGCAGACAGATTCTCCCTCTCCTTGCCCGGCTCAGTGATGGCCGGGATCATGGACCAGTATGGAATATCCATCAACGTGTATGTGATTCCCCACAGGAAATATGTCACTGTCAGAAACACCTTCATCCCACCAGCTCCCATGCTTTCCGGCGCGGCGAACATCGCATAGAGGACAACCGCGTTCAGCACGGTTCCCGAAAATATCCACGGTCTGAACCTTCCCCATCTGCTTCTGGTCTTTGCCACCACGATACCCATGATAGGATCGTTAAATGCATCAAACACTCTCGCCGCCATCAGCACTGTTCCTATGAACACTGAGCTGACGCCAAGCACAGAATTGTAGTAGTACAGTATATAGCTGGCTACCAGCATATACACCATGTCTTTTCCCACGGCCCCTACTCCGTAGGCTATCTTTGTCTTTTTCTGAAGGCCGCCCTCAGGCACGCCCTGCTGTGTATTATCTCCCATATATAACCTCCTTAAAGGCCTAACCTTTTATATCAGCAAGCCTTGTCTCAAGCCACTTGTCAATATCGTCAAATACCTTATCCCTGCACAGCTCATTCAGTATCTCGTGTCTGCAGTCCTCATACAGATAGCATGCCACATTGTGCGAAACTCTCCTGTGGTATAACTCGTAGAGCTTCAGAACATCCCTGCCGTAATGTCCAACAGGATCCCTGTCACCGGACACAAACAGAACCGGCACATTCTTCGGTATTTTCGCTATGTTCCTGTCCTCCTGTATATAGTGGAGTGTATTGAACAGCGTCTCGTAGCCCTTCAAGGTAAATGAGAACTGGCACAGCGGATCATCCACATATGCATCCACGCGCTTCGGGTCACGGCTCACCCAGTCTTTATTCGTCCTCTTTCTCACCTCACCGTCCACGATAGTGGTCTTCGGGATACCCCTGTTGTATGTTCCAAATGCCAACACTTCCATGAGGGTACTTCTGTATCTCTCGCCGTGCTGACTCTTCTCAAGCTCCAACACAAGTCTTCCGATCTGCAGCATATACTCAGGCATGCTTCCAGTTCCCATGCAGATAAAGCCGTCCACACTTGAGCCCTCCGTGTAAGGTGACGGATATTTTGGATCCCAGCCGTAGTCACTCATGTATCGTCTCGCCATAAATGAACCCATAGAGTGTCCCATCAGGAAGAACGGTACTCCTTTGTATGCCTTCTTCAGACTTCTAGTGACTCTATGAAGATCCGCGACTATTGCCTTGCTCGCATCATAGGCATTCATATATCCAAGCTCATCCATATTTGCCGCCGTGAGTCCGTGTCCCAGATGATCATTTCCTGCAACTACGAAGCCTTTCGCAGCAAGATATCTCGCAAATTCGTCGTACCTGTCTATCAGCTCTATCATTCCATGTGATATCTGAAGTATCGCCCGCACCTCGCCCTGTGGCTCCCACACGATGACATGCAGCCTGTCCTTGCCATTTGATGATGGTATAAATGTCTCTTTCTTCTTTACCTTATACATAATGTAACCCTCCATTCTCAGTTCTTCATATTCATCGCCAGTTTTACGACCTCATACGCTCCGTCGTATATTCCATCCAGTTTGTTCCGCTTTATGTTCTCACACATATCTGTGAGTATGCTGTCATCCTGCATAAACAGCTTCATCATCTGTAGAGTGTGCGGTATATCACGGCACTCCAGTGTTCCATCTCCGATCTCCGCCGAGTGTATCGCCCCCCACTGCTCATGCCCGCCAACTCTCTTGATGAACAGCTTTGGAACTGGATAAAAGGCCAGCTCAGACGGCTTCGTTATGAGTACATCACAGTTTCTCATGAGAAGGTTGGTGCAGTACACAGCCTCATATATATTCTCATGGCAAAATGCATGTATTCCGTACACCTCTTCCTTAAGAGCCTTATCCGCAAATGCTGTGGTGTCGCTCCAGTCATCGAAATGTGTAGTGACAAGGCTCTCCATGGCGGGTATCTCTCTCACCAGCTCTTCCCACACGTTCATGTAGTCGCCCACATTTACATACAGGACCATGTTGCCCTTCTTCACGCTGGCAAGCGCCGTCCTGATGATAGCTGCAAATATATCCTTCTGTGCTCCGGCACCTCCTATGGTGAGAAGGAAACGCATCGGTGCCTTTTTCTTTCTTCTCTCTATTCTCCTGTCGCAGTCCTCCTCTATGGCTGCCACCAGCTCATGGTCTATATAGTGTCCAACGTATCTGATTGAATCACCGGGCATAGGCTTAAGCACCTCGTCGCCCTGCATGCCGTTCAGGGTCCTGTATCCGAGGTATGCCGATCTGGTCTGAACCGTGTGAAGGCTTCCCTCCGCAAGGTGGAGCGCCATAGGCCAGTTGTCAGGGATTGCATTCACCACATGTTTCATTCCTGCATGAACCGCCGCCTGAGCCGGCCACACATGTGTAGCCACAAGTGGGATATCCTTTGGAACATTCCCGAATACGGGTGTCATAAGCTCCGCATTCATCTGATCCGAGGCATTGTATGACAGCTTCCTGAAACCCTCATAGTTCATCGGCTCCCACACTGCTTTGTTGAAAACCTTGCTCTTTCCCGATATCCTGGATCCCAGGGAATAGAGCTTATTCTGTGCCTCAATAACCTTTCCTCCCGTGGTCTCACTGTAGGAATTGAGATCCATCCAGTACGGCTTGTATCCCAGATGATTCGCTGCAGACGCTATCGCCATGGATATTCTGTAATGTCCGAACCCCATCCTGATATTGCCAACTATGATTCCTTTGTCCCTGTCAAATTCCTCCCGGCCGCCATCCGGTATATCATCACTGACTCCGCCGTCGATCACAATATTGGAGACACCGAGAGTATCTCCAATATACGGATTCTTCACAACTGCAAGAGGATAATCCACGTCACTGTCATCACCGAATCTTTTTACAAATCTCTCTTTGGAGTTCTCCGCCTTTTTGACGACCTGACTGCTCATCCTGTTGCCAAATACAACCTCAGATCTCTTACCCATAACACAACCTCCTGTCTTTTATATATACCGCCCATCTCGCCCCAGTGAATGAAACCGGCCGCGGGCATCAATTCCATATAATCACTTCATTCAAAGCGGTTCCTCCTCCTTACAGGATATGCCATCCATAAGTACATCAAGTGTATACTGCACCGCCTCGTCAAATGTAAGTCCCGCGTCTATCAGGACTGTAGTCTCCATGTATTTCTCAAGCGTGGCCTCGAACATCGTCTTGATGACCGGAATCGGAATATTCCTTATAACACCCTCGGCAATTCCGCGCTTCAGAAGCTCTATGGTATTATCCCACTGCTGCTCCATCATTACTCTCACCCGGGCAAATATCCGTGGATATGAATTCTCCAACTGGTATATCTGCCGCCAATCCAGCTCGCTGTAGCTGTCCGGCATGGCTATGAGAATCGCCTTTATCTTCTCCACCGTGGTCAGGCGGTCGTCATCCATGACCGCCTGTTCACTTCTCTTGATCTGCTCGTATATATATGTCGCCGTGTCAAAGAACAATGATTCCTTGTCCCTGACGACCTGATATATGGTTTTCTTGCTCACTCCAAGTCGTCTTGCCATATCGTCCATGGTGAATTTGAACCCTTTCTCCCGGAACTCCTCTATGGTCGCCTCATATATCCTCAATTTAAGCTGCTGCTGTGCTTCTCCGTCCATAACTCCCTCCTGTCCATCCGTGTCTGTCAGCTTCCTGTACATACTTCCCGCCCAGGAAACTCGGAAACTATTTTTAGTTTCCCCGTTTCCTTAATGATAACATTTCTTTGTAGATATTGCAATAATAAAAAATACGGCATCTCCCAAAGCGGAAATGCCGTATAGTACATCATATATGTTCAGTTGGAATCGCGATTTTCCCGAAAAATATTTCTAGATATAATATTTCTGTCTTTGTATCACTCCTATGGCTGCTCCACATCAAGCACATACAGCTCATGGAGTGCTCTCGTACAGGCTATATAGTGCGCATGTCTTGTGACCATGCTTCCGTCGTAGGTTCCGTCCGTCATGACGTACACTGCATCGAACTCCATTCCCTTTGCAAGGAACTTTGGAAGTACGACCACACCGCCCGCATAGACAACCGACTGATTGGTGATGAGCGTCACCTCGGTGTACTCGGAAAGCTGTTTGTACACTTCGTAGGCGTCTGCCTCGTCATTTGTCAGGATAGCTATGTTGTCGTAGGCGTCCATGTCTCCGTAGCTCAGCTTGTCATTTATGAACTCCACAGCTTCATCCAGTGACTCACACTGTATCTCCTCAGGCACCCTGCCGTGTCTCTCCACAGTGTTGCCGCCTACGCCCTCTCCGCCAAGTATACCGTTGCAGAACTCGGTGATCTCCGCTGTGGATCTGTACGATGCGAGCAGCTCCTTGAGCTCATAACCGCCTCGTCCGTTCCTTCTTGCAAATATCTTCGTCAGGACATCAACAACCGTCTCCTCCGGATCATAGAAGAGCACCTGATATCTGTCGCCGAGTATAGTCTTCTTGCAGTCAAATACCCTGTCTATCACCGCATACTGGAATATGTTATAATCCTGCATCTCATCTATGACGAGGTGCTTGATATTGTTGTAGGAATGACATCCGTAGAAATACACCTGCAGGTAAAGTATAGGAAGGATATCCTCATAGCATATCTTTCCATATTCATTTCTGTACTCCGATATACCCGGATATTTCTTCTCCATCTCCGCCAGGAATCCAACATACAGCTCAACCAGATTCCTCTCTGCAAATAAATTTACCATCTGCTTCTGTATCTGCCTTGCCAGATTACGCTTCTTCTCGTCCGGGAACTCCTTTGGTGAATTATCCTCCACCCTGTCTACTATGAAGTATGCTATGTTCTCGAATCTCTCATACACAGGTTTTCTCGCAAATCTTCCATTGAACATGGCAGCTATATCCTCGCCTGTATACTCCACCTTCTGATAGTGGAAATTTCTGAACTTTATACCTGACACATACCTGTCCAGATACTCATTGAAACTGTCGTAGAAAGAGATGGACGACTTGACTTTGATATTTCTCATCCTCTGGTTGTCCTGATCGCCGCTGTCTATAATGAACTCCGACTGATCCAGCTTGCTCTCATATTCCTCCTCTATGAAAAGAAGCTCCTCAAGCAGACTGTCAAATTCCTTCTCAGGCACACTGTTCTCCTCGAGCTCCGGGAGAACCTCTGATATATAATCGCCAAATATACTGTTTGGAGACAGTATCATGACATTGTCACTCTCAAGTGTCTTGTAGTTGTACAACAGCCACGCCAGTCTGTGCATGGCTATGACCGTCTTACCGCTTCCGGCGCGGCCGTCCACTATAAGGTTATACGCCGTGCTGTTTCTTATGATCGTATCCTGCTCCTTCTGTATGGTAGCCACCACATTTTTCATCTTAACACCACTGTTGCCGCCAAGGGCCTCCAGCAATATGGCGTCGTTGATGTTGGAGTCAGTATCCACCGCGTCTTTAAGTCTGCCATTTGACACCAGAAACTGTTTCTTCTCCACTATGTCTCCAGAAAACTCGTCATCTTCCGTGTCATCCACATGGACATTGTAGGATGCCGGTCCCTTTTCATAAGCATAATACATAGAGGATACAGGTGCTCTCCAGTCGTACACAAGCTGCTGCCCATTCATATCTGACTGATAACCGCTCATACCCACATATACCGGGAGATACTCTTCGTCATCTTTATATTTAAATACAAATTTGCCAAAGTACGGCACCTTCTTCTGGTGCTCACACACCTCCAGGCGCTTCGCAGCTCTTCTGAGGAACGCCTCATCATTGTTCACCGACTGCATGTTCTGCAGGAACTCCTCGTCGTCCATGTCTCCATGGCTGTCACGCATATACTTCTTCTGTTCCTTTATATTGTCCTTTCCAAGCTCCATGGAGCCCTCAGTTATACTGATGCTGTAGTCGAGCTCCATCTCCACATTGTCAAAATAATCCTCTTCATCCTCCATCGTGGAGATCTTGTATTTTCCCAAATTCTTATTTTCTGCCATCTTATCTGCCTTTCACTATTTTACCTTTACGCGCTGTACACTGCTCCAGCCGCCATAAATGGTCTTGCCGCCAACTCTTCTGTAGGTTCTCATCCTCACATAATAATATTTTCCTGAGAACAGAGAGCTTATCCTGCGTCTGAGTTTTGTGGACTTATTTATCGTTGCCACCTTATATCTGTCAAATTTCGACGATGTACTGTACTGGATCTGATACCCGCTGACATACCTGACCTTGTTCCATGTTACATCCATCGTCTTTCTGGAATTTGATCTGACCGTTTTCGCCTTGCATCCCGGCATCCTGTACAACCTGACCCCCGCAGTATCATACGAGCTTGCCGAAGTACCCTTGAACGCCTTGACCGTGTATGTATAGTTTCTGTAATTAGTCACATTCTTATCGACAAATGTGAGCGTTCCCGCTGACAGCACCTTGTACTGCTTCCATCCGTTCTGCCCCGGTGCCTTGCGGTATATTTTGTATCCACTCGCGCCCTTTACTTTGTTCCAGGATACCTTCACGCCGGAATATGCATTCTTCACGTTGTACTTCGGCTGGATAAGTCTGACCAGTGCCTTTGTAGCCGCCGGCTGTCCCTCGGCCGTGCCGTTCACGCCCCTCACCGCATATCTGTATCTGATTCCAGCCGCCGCAGTCTTGTCAGTGTATGTTCTGACTCCTGAACCTTTTATCTCAGCTATACATTTGTATGCGCTTGTCGCAGTTTTCCTGTATATCTTATACCCACTTGCATTATCTGCCGAAGTCCACGACAGTCTCAGTCCATCCTTCGCATTTCCAAGACTTTCCACCGCACAGGTTCCGACCTTTGTCTCCGGATGTTTTCCGCCAAATGTATTAGCAAAATAATCCGCCATGTATGGACAACCGTAACCGTAGTATTTATCCTTTCCCGCTGTTCCCAGATCCACGGAATATGAGATAAGTCTATTCTTCAACTGGTCACTGTCAAGCTCTGGCTCCGCCAGCTTCACGTAGGCCGCCGCCGCTGATATATGCGGAGCCGCCATGGATGTTCCTGTACTGACATGTCCGTGATCCGTTCCGGTCTGCCACGCCGATGTTATATAAGTTCCCGGAGCAGAAAAATCCACCGCATCACCATAGTAGGAATATGCATCGTCAAACTCTACCGTATCTGCAGCGATCCTGTCTGCTGTCTCCTCCGTTCCAGCCTTCTGCATAAGCCCCGACACTGTTATCACATCACTGCTGTCCGCAGGATATGACACACCTTCCACGTCGCTGATCTCCCAGTTGTTCACAGTGCTATTCGTATTGCCTGCTGCAACACACATGATCACATTGTTTTCCCTGGCACTCTTCAGAAGCTCGTCAAGCATTGCCCTGGTGGTGTCATTTGCATTTTTACCATAGAAGCAGAAACTCATATTGATCACGTCTGCGCCGCTGTCAAGAGCAGCCATGATTCCCTGCTGTACCGTTGACACTGTGGTTGCTCCCCGGCTTGTGAAACATTTGATGATCGTGAGCTGGACATTGTCCGGTGTCGCATCCGCTATTATACCCGCCACATGACTTCCATGTCCCATGTTGTCTCCGTAGTCGCTCCGGTCTTCGCCCTCACAGCAGTTCATACTTCCTTTCTCATTTATCCTGCCTTCAAACAGAGTATCCGAGGAATTAACTCCGGTATCTATGACCGCCACATTTACCTTAGCATCCAGCTTGTACTCTGACACCTCCGCCTTGAGCCTGTCCATTCCCATGTACCTTGTGCCCCAGCTTACAGCCTTATATGTCTCCGATGCGGCAAGCATGGCATCAACGTTCCGCTGTGCAGCATACGAATTTGAATCCAAATCTGAATCCGCCAGCACATCTTCTGAATATATGACCTGATCAAGCATACATTTGTCAGGCTCGTACTCTTCCTGAAGCCTTTCGTATGCCTGTTTCGTCGCTTCCTCGGTATCGTAGCCAAGCACATAGTAATCATATTTGTCATAACAGATGACTGTTGTCGCGCCATAGGTCTCCGGCACTTCATCTGTATACAATATGATCCTGCGAAGACTGTATATGTCGGCTGACTCACAGCTGTACATTGCCGCTGCGTCGACATCCGCTCCTCTATCCATCACATCGGCAGAGTTTACCACATCAGCTTCGTCCATGGAATCTCTAAGCTCTGACACACTGGTTACGTATTCTACATTTTCATAATCCTGCGCGTACACCTTGGTATATGTGCCAGGCGCTGCCAGCCCACCTGCCAGCACCACACAGGCAATCAGGTACGACCACCTTTTCCTTCTCACCTATATTCCTCCTGTATATAAAAACAGCTCTTTAAACCACATAGTTATCTTTTAGTATAACATAAATGTGCCGCAGATGGTGAGTAATATCTGTAACCCAAAGCCTCCACAGCACATATTTTATATCAGAGGTATATAAACCTCTGACAACACAATACGGAGGTAAAGTAATGGCAACATTCACTAATCAGGCAACTCTGTCCTACAACGGAGGATCCACCAATTCCAATATCATAACTGGAGAAATCATTGAAGTCCTCACAGTCTCCAAGACGGCTGTGGTGGACACCTACAGAACACCGGATAAGATCACTTATGTGATAAGTCTCATCAACTCCGGAACTACCACACTCACAGGTCTGTCTCTCACGGATAATCTGGGAGCATATGCAGTGGGAAATACAACAGTATATCCTCTCACATATATTCCGGATTCCATCAGATACTACACCAACGGAACTCTGGTAGCTGCCCCGGCTGTCGGTGCTGCAGCACCGCTGACGATCACTGGAATCTCCGTTCCAGCAGGCGGAAATGCTACTATTATATATGAGACAGCAACAAATGAATTTACACCTAGAGGCAATGAGGATTCCGTGACCAACACTGTTACAGTAACCGGCGCAGGACTTACCAACGCAGTCACTGCAACTGAGTCGGTTTCCCCTGTTGCAGCTCCCGATCTCGCCATCACAAAGTCTGTGAGTCCTAGCATAGTTGCAGAGAATGGTCAGATCACTTACACCTTCCTTATAGAGAACTACGGCAACACCGAGGCATCCGCAGGTGACAACGTCATCATCACAGATACCTTCAATCCGATTCTCAACGGAATCACTGTGACCTACAATGGAAAGGCATGGACAGCACCGGACAACTACACCTACAATGAAGCAACAGGCGAGTTCGCAACAGTTGCCGGACAGATCACTGTTCCAGCGGCAACATTCACACAGAATACAGCCACGGGAGTCATCACCACAACTCCGGGAACGGCAACCGTGACTGTCACAGGAACCATCTAGCTGGCATGAGCCTGTCCGGGTCGACAACCTGACAGCTTTGGGAACATTTCCCACAAAATAGCAAAAAAAGAAAATTTTGTGCTCAAACTCCCAGATTCCCACTGAAAAGATACACGACTTCTAATCCATGTATCCTTTTCAGGGATTCGGGGGATTTACAGCACAAAATTTTCTCTTTTTTTCAATATAATACCTGAACACAGCTTGACACATCACTCCACATTCTTGAGCGCCTCGTCCATAGGAATCTTCTTTATCCTCTTCATCTGCAACAGTGAGATCACCAGATAGCAGGTAAAGCTGAGCACGAACATGAGTGGGAATATCCATGGCGCCATGTATATCGGCATCCATCCGCTTAGCATATCTATCAGCATTGCCCTGTATATCACCTTGATCGACAGGTAACTGAGCAGTATATCGAGCAGCGTCACCACCGCAACCATGACAGTTGTGGATGACAGATACAGCTTACTGATCTCCTTTGTGTCATATCCCAGTATCTTAACCATGGATATGGACACCGTGTTCTTCTCCACTATTAGTTTTGTGAGCAGATATACGAGAAGCATGAACATAACAAGTGAAAATACAACCACTATGTAGAACATACCTCCCATGGACTTGGTGAGCTGTCTGGACACCTTTATCATGTCATCCTTTGTGATCTCTGACACTACATGATCCTCTATATCGGTCAGCTTGTCATTCGAGAAATAGCCGGTGAAGTAATCCTCGTCCTTGTCAAATATTTCTCTGAAATCACCCTCTGTCACGAACACCGCAAGGGCTGCCGGATACACCACAGACCCCGTCACCTTGAGATCATATGTGTCATCAGTATAGCTCTCCTTGAGCTCAAGTTTGTCGCCATCAACTATCTCATATTTGTCTGCGTAGCTGTCAGATACCAGCACATCTCCGTCGTCCAGCTTAACCGGGAAATATTTACTGTCAGAGTGTATTCCATACACCATGATCTCATCATCTATATCTCCAGTCGTCCTTAGCGTCTTCACACAGTAGGTTTCCGCATTATTATTTGCCGTCTCCACCTGTGAATCCAGAACATACTGGTGGTCAGCTATCATATTATCCAATATGTCATTCTGATAGTGCTTCAGCATAGGATTCAACATAAGTCCGAACATCAGCAGAACCTGTGCGAAGTAAATTCCAAGAAGCATGACCACATATCCTGGAATGTTCTGAAGTATGACACGGGTCTTGAACCTTGTCATGAACTTCCAGTGAGGCAGCTTCACCGCCTTCTTTCTCTTTGACCTGCTGAGGTCATGCCTCAGAAACCTCAGTGGTGAGAGCTTCAGTTTGCTGTTTACCACTAACAGATTCACAGCGATCATGATTATAAGAGGTATGACTGTGGTGAGCACAAATGCATCGGCATTCCAATACGTCACATACTTAGTGAGGGAATAGCTTGCATAGTAAAGCTGTGCCCCCATATCCTTGAACACCGAATAGCCAAGCACGTTTCCCACCACCGATGCCACAAAAGTAACTATGACAGGAAGTGATATGTAATGAATAAGAAGCTCTCCCTTTGTGTATCCCGAGGCTCTCAGGGTTCCGATGACCGACGCCTCCTTTGTCAGCGTGTTGCTGATGGTCACCGCAAATATAAATGCAAGTATCACTATGACAATATATTCAAACCATTTCATCATATTTGTATCACTGCCAATATCATCCCCTGCAAAGTTGATCGCCTGGTTCTGATATCGTGGAATATAGTTCTCCATCGTAATACCATTCATGGCCGCCTGTGTATACACTGTCTCAAGGAGATCATCCGCAAGCTTCTTCTCATCACTATCATCCTCCGGCACTCCTTCATC
>ENA-OVGC01001608-OVGC01001608.1-human-gut-metagenome-genome-assembly--contig:-NODE-1608-length-16963-cov-6.612728_pt1 | contig 16963 bp, 15 predicted proteins | sample MGYA00237768_ERZ505415 | MGnify/ENA primary metagenome ERZ505415 (study PRJEB26158, sample SAMN06016382) | human gut metagenome | biome: human gut; feature: ankylosing spondylitis patient; material...
CGACCACCGAGATCTACACTCTTTCCCTACACGACGCTCTTCCGATCTAAAAAAGGCTCCACACGCGCGGCCCATCGTTCTTTATTTTATGCTATGGGCTATACGGAAGAAGAATTAAAAAAACCGCTTATCGGCGTAGTTAATGCTCAAAATGAGATTATTCCCGGGCACATGCATCTTGACACCATCGCCAAAGCTGTAAAATATGGTATTCTTGAAGCAGGCGGTACACCTATCGAAGTACCTGCAATAGGTATCTGCGACGGTATTGCTATGGGTCATAACGGTATGAAATATCCGCTGGCAAGCCGTGAACTTATTGCAGACAGCATCGAAGCTGTCACTAACGGTCATGCTTTTGATGCACTTGTGCTCATCCCTAACTGCGATAAAATCGTCCCCGGTATGCTGATGGCAGCAGCACGTCTTAACATTCCTGCTGTAGTAGTAAGCGGCGGCCCGATGCTTCCTGGTCGTTTAAACGGTAAAGACATCAGCGTTTCTACTGTTTTTGAAGCCGCAGGACGTTTTGAATCCGGCCAAATCGATAAAAATGAACTGGCACAAATCGAACATGCTGCCTGCCCCGGCTGCGGCAGCTGCTCCGGCTTATTTACTGCTAATACTATGAACTGCCTGACCGAAGTACTTGGTATGGGCCTGCCCGGAAACGGTACTATTCCGGCAGCTTTTAACGGCGCACGTATTGCTCTTGCCAAACATGCAGGCATGGCAGTAATGGAACTGCTGAAAAAAGATATCCGTCCTCGCGATATTATGACTCTGAAAGCTTTCAAAAACGCTATTACTGTAGATATGGCAATCGGCGGTTCTTCCAATACCGCACTGCATCTGCCGGCAATCGCCCACGAAGCTGGCGTAGAACTGCCTTTGGATCTATTTGATAAAATCAGCAAAAAAACTCCGTATCTTACCAAGCTGAGCCCTGGCGGTACCCACCACATCATCGACCTCAACGAAGCTGGCGGCATCTCTGCTGTTATGCATGAACTTGATAAATTAAAGCTTATTTCTAAATCCTGCCTGACTGTAACCGGCAAAACTATCGGCCAAACTATTAAAGACGCTGTTGTTACACGTCCTGACGTTATCCATCCGGTTGACGCTCCTTACCGCAAAACCGGCGGCATTGCAGTATTGAAAGGCAATATCGCTCCGGAATGCAGCGTTGTTAAAGAAAGCGCTGTTGCCGAAGAAATGCTTAAACACACCGGCCCTGCCAAAGTATTTGATTCTGAAGATGAAGCTATCGCTGCTATCTGCGGCAGAAAGATTGAGAAAGGCGACGTTGTAGTTATCCGCTACGAAGGTCCTAAAGGCGGTCCTGGTATGCGTGAAATGCTCAACCCCACTTCTGTTCTTGCCGGTATGGGCCTTGATAAAGACGTAGCTCTGCTTACCGACGGACGTTTCTCCGGTGCTACCAGAGGTGCCTGCATCGGTCATATCTCTCCGGAAGCTCGCGAAGGCGGCAACATTGCCTTGCTGCAGGACGGAGATATTATTGAAATTGATATTCCTAATCGTACACTGAATGTAAAACTTTCTGAAGCTGAACTCGCAGAACGCCGTAAAAACTGGGTTTGCCCGCCGCCAAAAGTAAAAAGCGGTTACCTGGCACGTTATGCAGCTTTAGTAACCTCTGCAGCTACAGGCGCAGTTCTCAAAGTACCTGAAATCAAATAAAGCATAAAAAATAAACCTCCTGCAAGCAGGAGGTTTATTTTTTATATATTGAAGAATTAAGCTACTTCAGTCTCTACCCTGGCAAGGATAAAGCAAAGATCGGACAAGCGGTTCAGACAGATAAGTACCTGCGGATTCACAGGCTCAGTTTCTGCCAAACGCAGCAGGCAGCGCTCTGCTCGTCTTGTTGTAGTACGGGCAATATCAAGTGCTGCTGCACCAACAGTATCTCCAGGAATAATAAAATGTCCCAAAGGCTGCAGCATTGCATCATACTTGTCGATAGTTTCTTCAAATAATTTTACATGTTCTTCCTTAATATAAGGCTCGGGCAAATTCAAGCTGGCAACATCGGCCATAACAGACATCAAAAGCTTCTGCACCTGATAAATTGTTTCCTTAACATCGTCACGCTGCACATTAGCACGTGCCAGCCCAAGAGCGGAAGTAATTTCATCCACTGTTCCATAAGCCTCTACACGCAGGCTCTGTTTTGGAACACGCTCACCGGTATACAGGCCTGTTGTTCCCTTATCGCCTGTCCTTGTATATACTGCTGCTTTCATTTGACACCATCCTTTCGTAAGAAGAAATGAAAATTAATAGATTTCTTCAGGTTTGAAGAAGTTAGCAATTTCGCGTGCAGCGGATTCTTCACTGTCGCTGCCGTGAACAATGTTTTCACCAATGCTCAGAGCATAGTCGCCACGGATGGAGCCCGGTACGGAATCCAGAGGATTGGTAGCACCCATCAGACCACGAACTGCTTTAATAGCGTTTTCGCCGGAAATTACCATAGCAGCAACAGGGCCGGAAGTAATGAAGTCAACCAGTTCACCAAAGAAAGGTTTGCCTTCATGTTCAGCATAATGGAATTTAGCTTGTTCTTCAGTAATTTTAACGAGTTTCAGAGCGGATACTTTCAGGCCGCGGCGTTCAAAACGAGCGATGATTTCGCCGATAAGGTTTTTTCTAACTCCATCAGGTTTTACAAGTACGAGTGTTTGTTGCATAATTAATCTCTCCTTAAATTGATATAAAAATTTATACTAAATCGTTAAAACGATTTTAGTCCTTTAAGCCTGCAGTAATTTTTGATACTGCTCTTTGTTAAGCTTTTCTACCATAGCAGTAATCAGTTTAACTGCACCAAGATAATCATCCAGATGAATTACAGACTGATGACTGTGGATATAACGAGTAGGAATACTGAAAGTAAGCGTTAATACACCCGCATCATGCAGATGAATGCGTCCGCCGTCAGTAGCACCGCCCTCAGAAATGCTGATTTGTGTAGGAATGCCCAGTTCTTTAGCAGTCTGCATAGCAAAGTCACGCAAAGCAGTATTAGGAATCATGCCTGCGTCAAAAATAGTGATAGCTACACCGCCGCCAATCTTAGCCGGAGCAACATCATCACTTACGCCGGGAGTACCGCCGGCAACACAGGTGTCAATTACCAGTGCAATATCAGGTTTCAGCATATTTACACTGGTCTGAGCACCACGCAGGCCCACTTCTTCCTGCACAGTTGCTACACCATAAACAGTGCTGTCTAATTTTTCAGTACTGATATTTTCCATAACATCAGCCATTACTGCGCAGCCGATACGGTTATCCCATGCTTTACCCAATAAGGTTTTGCCATCTCCCATTACAGCCATTTCAGCATAGGGAGTTACAGGACAGCCTTCAAAAACACCAAGAGCACGTGCTGCTTCTTCACTGTCAGCACCAATATCTATATACATATCTTTTTTGGCAACAACTTTAGTGCGCTCTTCCGCACTTAAAATATGAGGCGGCTTACTGCCGATAACACCTACCAAATCACCTTTACTGCCATGTACAGTTACACGCTGACTGAGCATAACCTGCTCCCACCAGCCGCCAAGGCAAGTAAATTTAAGAAAACCTTCTTTAGTAATGTGTTTAACCAAAAAACCAATTTCATCCATATGGCTGGCAAGCATAATCTTAGGAGCTGCTTCTTCTGCTGCTTTTTTAGTAAAAACAACACTGCCGAGCTTATCATAGCTTACTTCTGCCATACCATCAAGTCGCTGCAGCATAAGCTCTTTCATTCTGCTTTCAAATCCTGATACACCACATGTTTCAGAAAACTTCTTCAGCCATTCTAATTGTTTATCCATTATAAATTACCTCTTTTTTGATTACGCATTTCCTGTGCCTGCTGACGTAATAATCTTACGCGTTCTTCCGTACTGGGGTGAGTGCTGAACATTTTCTGCACGTCTGCCGCAGTAAACGGATTTACAATGAACATATGCGCAGTTGCTTCAGTAGCAGCCGGCATTACACCGCGTCTGGAATATGCTTCCAACTTCAAAAGTGCATCTGCCAAAGCATCAGGATTGCCGCAAATCTCACCGCCGGATTTATCGGCCATATATTCACGAGATCTGGAAACTGCCATCTGAATCAGCATAGCAGCCAGAGGAGCCAGCAGCATAACTAAGATAGAAGCAATAGGATTGCGGCTTTCTCCGTCTTCATCACGACCGCCGCCCAGGAACATGCCCCATTGAGCAATGGTAGAAATTGCACCAGCCATCGTTGCTGCGATAGTACTTACCAGAATATCACGATTTTTAACGTGGCTAAGCTCATGCGCTAATACACCTTCAATTTCATCTCTGCTAAGAAGGTCAACCAGAGAACTATTTACAGCAACTGCTGCATGTTCAGGGTCCCTGCCCGTAGCAAATGCGTTAGGAATAGGACTGTCGATAATATATACTTTCGGCATAGGCAGATTTGCTTTTTTAGCTAATTTAGCAACAATGCCATATAACTCCGGCGCAGTACGCTCATCAACCTGCTGTGCATTATAATGAGCCAATACCATTTTATCACTGTTCCAGTAAGCAAAAAAATTCATACCGATAGATACTAAAAGCATGAAAGTCATACCTTTAATACCACCAAAAAAATCACCAATCAACATTAATAAGGCTGTCATTAAAGCCATCAAAAATGCTGTTTTCATTAAAATTTATCCTCCTCAAAAACATGAAATGATATTAAATAAAACATTTTCGCTTTTATAATTATAGCAAGCAAGCGATTATTTTTCAATTTGCTCTTTGATTGATGTCAACATATTTTCACTATTTTCACGAACTTTTTTCTTTAAAATAGGATTTAATAAACCGGCAATCATCGGAATACCAAATTCAAAATCAACGGCAAGCATAACTTCGCAGCCACCGTCACAGGGAACAATAGTCCATGCACCCTCCATTTTTTTCAAATCGCCTTCGGTCTGACAATAGGTAATTTTTAATTCATCAGGATAAAAATTATCTTTTTCAGTCCAGACAATTTTTCTGCCGTCAACATTGGAAACCCAATGAGAAACAGTATAGCCTTCGCCGCGTTCCAAAATTTCCACACTGACTAAATCTTTCATAAATTCAGGATATGCAGTCATATTACTGATAATTTCATAAATCTTACTGCCCTCACCTTTAATGACGGTCTTAGTTTCTACATACGGCATAGTATCAACTCCTTACAAATCTTCAATTGCGTCAGCAGTCATCTTTACCGCTTCTCTGAATTCTTCCAAAACATGATCTACTACTTCTACAGGCATGATAAGCGGCGGCTCAATACGGATAACCTTAGGATTGTTTAATGTATAGGCCACAATGATTTTTTTATCAATCATCAGGCTCATCAGCATACCGCCAGCACCCTCTTTAGTCAGTTCGATGCCTATCATCATGCCGCGTCCGCGTACCTGTGCGATAACCTCAGGATACTCCTGCATAATTTTTTCCAGGCCTGCTTTAAAGTAAGCACCTGTTTCTCTGCCGCGGCGCAGCAAATCTTCTTCCTGAATATATTTTATAGCAGCAATACCTGCAGCACATGCCAGCTGATTACCGCCAAAAGTGGATGTATGCAGGAAAGGCGCTTCAATAAGTCCCTGCCATGCACGAGGTGTACCAATAATAGCACCAATAGGCATTACACCACCGCCCAGTGCTTTAGCACAAGCCATTAAATCAGGAGTAACACCATCATGATTAACACCAAACCATTCGCCGGTACGGCCTATACCTGTCTGCACTTCATCAGCAATAAGCAAAGCTCCTTTTGCTTCGCAGACTTCCTTTACCTGACGCAGATAACCATCCGGAGGTACAATAATACCACCTTCACCTTGAATAGGCTCTAAGATAACAGCCGCAGTTTCTTCATCCACTGCATTTTTTATTGCTTCAATATCACCATAAGGAACATGAGTAAATCCCTCCAGCAGCGGCTTAAACGGATCGCGATATAAATCGCGGCCGGTGGCAGTCAAAGAGCCCATAGTTTTACCGTGAAAAGCATTTTCAGCAGCAACAAACTTAGTGCGTTTAGTTGCCAGACGGGCAACTTTCAGACATCCTTCAACCGCTTCTGTACCACTGTTCACAAAAAAGCTGTATTGCAGTTCACCTGGAGTAATTTCTGCTAATTTTTCAGCTAAATCAGCCATCTGTCTGTTAAACAAAACCTTGCCGCACATTGGCATTGTATGCAGAGCATCCTCCACAGCCTTTACAACTGCAGGATTACGATGACCCAAAGCAAACATACCATAACCGCCCAGACAGTCAATAAACTGTTTGCCTTCACTGTCAGTAATAGTCCAGCCTTCTGCGCTGCCTTCTACACTTGCCAGACCCATAAATCTGAACAATCTTGCCTGAGATGGATTGATATACTTCTCATATTTGCTAATAGTTTCTTCTACAAACATATCCAAAACCTCTTTTTAATATAATAAATCTGTTATCGGAACCAATTCGATTCCGGTATTTTTGATTTCTTCAGCATACATGCTCCATGCTTTAGCTGTATTAGGACGCGCATGACAGATTGCGATAGCACTGCCATTTTTTTCTGCAATATCCATAGCTTTATAAATCTGCTTTCTGATTGCCTGCACATCACTGCTGTTATCAAGGAAAATATCATTGCGGGCAGTAGGAACACCCATTGTCACAGCTTTATCACGAGCAACAGATTTAGAGGAAGTCCTGCTGTCTACAAAAAACAAATCCTGATTTCTTAATTCCTGCAGAACTGTAGTCATAGTTGCAGAATCAGCAGTAGCTTTTGAACCCTGATGATTATTTACACCACTTACTCCCGGCAGACTGTTGATTGCTTTTCTTGTAAGTTCGAGTATTCTATCTTTGCTCATATCAGTACAAATAGTACTGCTTCCTTCAGACATAGCGCTGCGATCCATAGGCTCCATGGGCAGATGCAGCATTGCTACACGTCCATCACTTTTAATCATTTCCAGCACATCACTGCTGTAAGGTTTATAAGGCAATACTGCAAAATTGAGCGGTAACCCTGTATTCAATAAAGTACGCACGGAAGACATATCATACCCACAGTCATCTACTATCACAGCCAGCTTGCCGCTGTATTTTCTGCTTTCTGGTTTTTCCTGAACTTTCTTGACATCTTTATCCTCACCATGCAGATTGCTGTTATGAAAAAAATAAACTGTATCGGTTACAAATTGTTTTTTTCCGCTGCCGGCTTTAACTGCAATACCTATTTCCACTTTATAAGCATCCCAGTCTTTATATTTACTATCCTTACCGGAAATACTCACAAGCCCTGCCGCTACAGCCTTTTCCTGCAGCCAGGAACCTGCAGCCTGCAAATCGGTGCTGGCAGGCACGCCTACAGCCAGCTGCCGCTGCGCAATCTTCACACTTGTATTGACTCCGGCAACATTCACGTCATTTTCACCATGCTCACGTTCAATCAGCTGCCAGTTAGTTTTTTTCAACAGAATATTATCTAAAATGCGCTGCGCTTCAATAGATTCATCCAGTAAGCTGACTTCCTTTTTTTCCTTACTGTCTTTATTATCCATAATATCTTTTTCGCTACGGCCAAACGCATAGAACATACCTGCAGCTACCGCCAGTACAGCGAGAATTGTTACCAATGCCAAAAGCACGACATGATTGCCGGAAGATTTTTTTCTTTTAGTATTTTTCATCAAAAATCTCCTTTCTTAAGCCCGCGGATGTGCTTTATCATAAACTGCCCGCAGCCTTTTATTAGTTAGATGCGTATAAATCTGCGTAGTTGCAATATCGGCATGCCCTAAAAGCTCCTGCACTACGCGTAAGTCTGTTCCATTATCTAAAAGATGCGTTGCAAAGGAATGGCGCAGCATGTGAGGAGTTATATTCTTGGTGATACCAGCATTTTTGCCATAAGCTTTTATAATCTCCCAAAAACGCTGTCTTGTCATAGGTCCGCCCCATAAACTGACAAATAAATTATCTGGCGGCTTGTTGTTACCTTTTACCAGCTGCGGACGTATTTCCTGCAAATACTTCTCCAAATATTTTACTGCCGTTCTGCCAAGAGGTATTATTCTTTCCTTAGAACCTTTGCCAAAGGCAATAATATATTTCATCTGCAGATTCACATTGCTGACTGGTACATTCAACAGCTCTGAAACACGCATACCGGTAGCATACAAAACTTCCAGCATGGTTTTATCACGAAATCCTTCTATTGTACCTAAATTAGGCTCATCCAACAGGGCATCTACTTCCTCCACGCTGAGCACTTTAGGCAGATGAATTCCTTTATTAGCAGCTTCAATAACTTCAGCAGGATTACTGCTGATATATCTTTCTGCTGCTAAAAAGCGATAAAAAGCTTTAATTGATGCCAACTTTCTTGCTATCGTTGCCGGTGACTTACCGTCGCTTTTCAGCTGTTTCATGTATGTCAGCAGCTGCCTGCGCGTAACAGCAGCTAAATCATCCTCCGACTGCAGGCCTAAATACTTCTGCAGCAGCCGCAAGTCTCGCAGATAAGCAGTCCTGGTATTCTCTGACAAGCCTAATTCCACAGTAAGATATTCTACAAATAATTCCAGATAATTGAACATATAATGCCCCAAAAAAGAAAAACAACGCCTCAGCGCCGTTTTTCTTCAGTTAATCAATCCCTTTTTTCCGGCTGCATAATAGTAATATTAGCAGCAGGAGAAATAGTAGAGATTGCATGCTTATATACTAATTGTTGTTTGCCTTCATTTTCAATAATAACGGTAAAGTTGTCAAAACCTCTTACAAGGCCACGAATTTGAAAGCCGTTCATCAGATAAATGATAACACCTAAATTTTCTTTACGTACATGATTTAAAAAACTGTCCTGCAAATTCATTGCCGGTTTTACTGTATTATTCACGTAGATTCCTCCAAACCAGGTTACTGTTCTTTTTAATATTATTTATAATTGTACAACAGTTTAATTTTTTAGACAAGATATCTGTAAAAATACGTTTTAAGCAGTTTTACCACTGCTTTTTTATTTCACTGTACATTTCTTCTACTGCTGACGCATAATCAGGTTCTGCGCTAAGCTCCAGCCACTTGATATAAGGCATCTTCCTGAACCAGGTCAGCTGCCTTTTGGCAAAATTACGCGTAGCCTGTTTAAGCTTATCCACCGCAGCTGCGTAATCCATATCTCCCTGCAGATACCACACCATCTGACGATAACCGATACTCTGCATTGACTGACATGAAACAGGTACGCCCTGCTGCAGCAAACTCCGTACTTCCTCTTCTAATCCCTGCTGCAGCATAATATCCACACGCTTTTCTATGCGATTGTATAAATCTTCCCGCGGCATATTTAAACCAAATACGATGGCATCATAACGCTCTGTGGATGCATGCGTACATGCTACAGTTTCTCCCTGCATAGCAGATTCAATAGCCCGTATCACTCTGCGGGTATTATTCATATGGATATTACTAGCAGCTTCAGAATCTAACTCTAAAAGCTTTGCATACAAGGCTTCCTTACCATTTTCCTGTAAAAAAGCTTCTAATTCTTTACGTAATGTATCGACTTTATCAGCTTTATTGAAAGAGTAATCTTCCAATAAAGCTTTAATATATAGGCCTGTTCCGCCAGCAATAATAGGTACTTTACCTCGTGCAGTTATTTCTGTAATCAGTTTTTCGGCCTGAGTTTTAAAATCCACAACATTAAATTCGGCATCGGGAGACAAAATATCAACTAAATGATGAGGTACTTCTGACAATTCAGCAGCAGAAGGTTTAGCTGTGCCAATATCCATTCCTCGGTAAACCAGCATCGAATCACCGGAAATAATTTCTCCCTGCAGCTTTTTTGCCAGCTCCACAGCACAATGACTTTTTCCGGTAGCCGTAGGCCCAAGGATAACTACAACTTTTTCTTTCATCTTGTTAACCTCATCTTCTTATAATACCGTATTTTACCTTACTGTATCTGCCGCCGCAGATTTCAGTGCAGCCATATTCCCGCAAGATTTTCTCACTGCGTTCCTTGATAACTACCATAGGCGCTGCTTCAAGAGCAAGCTGAACCGTACGTAGTGTCAAAGGCTGCACATAAGCAATTGGCCTAAGCACCTGCATAGCAGATGAACCGCTCACGGGAAAACGGAACATGGGGTCAAAATACACTACATCAAAAGCATCTTTAGCACACTGCTGCAAATAATCAACAGCGTTCATTTGTACAGTTTCAATTCTGCGTAAGGCCTCAGTAAGGTCACTGTCTTCTGCCGTATAAGTCTGTAATCCCTTGCTCACCACAAACCATAGCAGTCGCGATGCCTCCAAGCCAATAACATTACCGGAATCACCCACTAAATAACTGGCAATCGCCGCATCACTGGCTAAACCTAAGGTAGCATCTAAAATCTTCATGCCCTCATGTATATTTAAAGCTGCGGCAAAATTATCATTTTCACCGTTCTTAAGCCTTTGTATACGCAGTACTGCCATACTGGGATGATAAAAAAATGTTCCGCCACTATTAACAATACGCGGGCCGTCAGCAGCGGCTACTAAAACCGCATCAAGCTGTTTTTCCTGTAATAATGTTTCTAACTTACCGTATTGTTTTCGAGGAATGTACTCACTTTGCAGCTGACTTGCCCATATTTGAGCTTCTTCGAGCAAATTATCCTGGCAATTACGTCCGGTTGTTACCGCAAAATTCATCAAAAGCCCGTCCTTTTAAACATTTTATAAAGCTGATTACTGTCTATCTCTATCATGCAGGGTCTGCCATGAGGACAGGTAAAGGGATGTTCCGTATTGCACAAGTCAATAATCAGCTGACGCATCTGACGCATGTTAAGCAGCTGCCCTGCTTTGATAGCAGCCTTGCAGGCTGTCATATGCAGCAGCTCCTGCCGCAAATCACTGGGATTTACATGCTTCATTTCTTTTAACATCCTGCCAATCTCCAAAATAAAGTCTTCCGCATCCTCTACTTTGATATCCGTTGGCAGGCTTGAAACTCTAAGTGTCGCCTCACCACCGGCGCAGGCATCAACACCCAGACGCAAAAAATCATCATGATATTTTTCCAGAAGCACAATCTGCTCTTCATCCATATCTATATACAGCGGCATCAACAGCTGCTGTGCCGGAATATTTTCCCTTGCAGCCACCAGCTTATCATACAAAATACGTTCATGCGCCGCATGCTGATCTATCAAATATAAAGTATCTTCCGATTGCGCAATAATAAAAGTTTTATCCACTTGTCCAATGGGCCAGATAACATCAATACCATTATCTGTATCAGTAAACTCTATCTTTTCCTTAGCAGTCTCCGGCAGCGGTTCTGTCGCTGCAAAGGCTTCCCGCGTTTCACTGATGGTATACACAGGTGTTTCCTGCGGTATATGATAACTCTTTTCAGAATACTGTTTCACTTCCGGTATATACATCTTAGCATTGTCCTGTATGGCGTTATCACAAGATGTAGTTTCAGGAGTTTTAAAAATATCACCGATGGGACCAACTTGCTTGAACACTGGTTCAAACACCTTGATTTCTTCTTTTTTCTGCGGAATATCTTCGTCTGGCTGAAATACCTTCAATTCAGAATCTGGCAAAAGAGAAATAGATTCTGACTTCTTGGCACTCATCGGGCGGGTCAAGGCATCCGTTAAAGCCTTATATACAGCCTTATACACACTGCTTTCATCACTGAACTTAATTTCACTTTTCTGCGGATGCACGTTAACATCAATGCTGGCAGTATCAACAGTTATATTAAGCACAGCAAAAGGAAAGCCGCTTTTGGGTATTTGTGACTGATAAGCATGGTCAATAGCCTTGCCTATCATTCTGTTAGTAATCATGCGTCCGTTGACAAATAATGTCTGCCACTGACGTGTTCCTTTTAGTACAGTTGGCTTGCCAATATAACCGCTGACTTTGATTTTCTCATCAGCAAAATCAACTGTCAGAAGCTCATCAGCAACATCTTTGCCATACAGAGCCCTGATAACAGTAGCTAAATTGCCATCACCGGGAGTATGGAGCACTTCTTTATCATTACTTGATAATTTAAAGCAAACATCCGGTCTGGATAATGCCAGCTTAGTTAAAAGCTCACTTATATAACGACCTTCGGTCGCCACTGTCTTTAAAAATTTTCGGCGTGCAGGTACATTAAAGAAAAGATTTTCTACTACTACCGTTGTGCCTGTGTTACCGCCTACCTGCAGACACTCTGTCTGGTCTCCGCCATCGATACGTATAGAAGTAGCAAACTCTTCTGTTGTCGGTCTGGTAATCAGGTTAAAATTTGACACGGACGCAATACTTGGCAAAGCTTCACCGCGAAAGCCCAAAGTATGCAGCTGCATCAAATCCTCTGCAGTCCTTATTTTACTGGTAGCATGACGCAGTACAGCTAATTTAGCATTTTCTTCTGACATTCCGCTACCATTATCCGCTACTCTTATATATTCTGTACCACCGGCAAAAATCGTTACATCGATTTTATCTGCCCCAGCATCCAAAGCATTCTCTACCAATTCTTTAACAACAGAAGCAGGTTTTTCGACAACTTCACCTGCAGCAATCTGGTTCGCGGTATTGACATCTAAAAGCTGTACGTTCTTTGCTTCCATTATCTACCGCTCTCCTTTCTTGCCTCATCCTGCAATTTATACAAAGCATTCATAGCTTCAATAGGTGTCATACTCATAACATCCAGCTTTAAAATTTGTTCAGATAAACTGCTGGTAAACAGTGAATCCATAGGCTGCTGTCTGTTTTCTATGGTTTTAACAGCAGGTACATTTTCAGTACCGTTATCGTATTCAGCCAAGATTTCATTAGCACGCTCCAAAACCTTTTTTGGCAGTCCAGCTAGTCTGGCTACATGTACGCCATAGCTTTTATCCGTACCGCCTGGCACAATACGACGTAAAAATACTATATCGTTACCGCGCTCTTTAACGGCAACTGAATAATTCTTAACGCCTTCCAGCTCATCTTCCATAGCAATCAGCTGATGATAATGAGTTGCAAATAAGGTTTTTGCTTTAATCCGGCTATGAATATATTCCATAACGGCTCTGGCAATACTCATACCGTCAAAGGTACTAGTACCGCGTCCAACTTCATCCAGAATAATCAGACTGTCTTTTGTTGCATAGCGCAGTATCTGTGCTACTTCGTTCATCTCTACCATGAAGGTACTCTGCCCTGTTGCCAGGTCATCACTCGCACCAACTCTGGTAAAAATCTTATCTACAGGACAGATGCTTGCCTGCCGCGCCGGAATAAAAGAACCTATTTGCGTCATCAGTACTAAAAGCGCTACTTGACGCATATAAGTAGATTTACCAGCCATATTAGGTCCGGTAATAATTATCATACGCTCACTGCTGTCCAAAATAGTATTATTAGGCACAAAAATTTCTTTTTCCAGCAAGCGTTCCACTACAGGATGCCTGCCTTCAACAATTTTTATTGCGCCTTTATTATTCAGGTCCGGACGCACGTAATTATATTTATATGCCGCCATTGCCAGTGCCGTTAACACATCAACAGAAGCTACTGCTCTTGCTGTTTGCTGCAATTCAGCAATCTTAGCACGAACTTTTTCCCGCAGACAGCTGAACAAATAATATTCCAGCTGCTGTATTTTTTCTTTCGCACTCAAAATCTTATTTTCAAAGTCTTTAAGCTCAGGAACAATATAACGTTCCGCATTAACAAGAGTCTGCTTTCTGACAAAATAATCCGGCACACTGGAAGACTGGCCTTTAGAAACTTCGATATAATAACCAAAAACCTTATTAAAGCCCACTTTAAGAGTCTTAATTCCAGTTTCATCTTTAATCTTCTGTTCAAAATTCTGCATCCATGTTTTATTGTCTTGAGCAATGAGATGCAGTTCATCCAGTTCGCTGTTATAACCGCTTTTAATCATCCCGCCCTCACGCACAGAGAACGGTGGTTCATCAACTACAGCACGCTGCAGTTCATCATTAAGCTCTGTATGCAGATGCATGTTGCGATAAATTTTCTGCAAACTACTGCTGCTGCATTTTGCCAGCAAAGCTTTTAGTTCTGGCAAAACTGATAAAGAAGTTCTTAATGCTACTAAATCTCTGGCGTTAGCACTGCCAACTTCAATACGGGAAATAATTCTTTCCAAATCAAAAACTGTTTTTAATTTTTCCGTAACAGCTTCACGCAGAAGATTATCTTCCAACAATTCTGCAACCGCATCTTGGCGCTGTTTAATATGACCCACATCAAGCAGCGGACATTCAATCCAGCTGCGCAACTTGCGGGCACCCATAGAAGTACTGGTAAAATCCAGTACATCCATCAAAGTACCCCGCTTAGAACCGTCGCGCATATTTTTTACCAGTTCCAAGTTACGTATTGCCGTAGCATCCAGCTGCATAAAAGCATCCTGCTCAATTTCATGCAGTCTGTTAATGTGCGTAAGGTCTGACATAACCGTAGCATGCAGATAATCCAGCAAATATTCTACTGTATCATGCACAAGGCTATTTTCGCCGCTGCTGTCAAAGTGCACGGAAAAATAATTGCCCAGTTCTTCCTGCCACATGCTTATAGCACATTCCGGCAGCTTACTGCGCAGCCATTCATGCAGCTTATCCCAACAATCCGGCTCATCATGCAGTACTATTTCAGCTGGCTGCAGCCTGAACAACTGCTCAGTGATATTTAAAAGCCGCTCAGCACCACTGGCAGTAAACCATAAGCACTCACCGGTAGAAACATCAGCTGCTGCCAGGCAAACCTGTTCATCTTTTTCATGCAAAAACACCAGATATCTATTGCGTTTATCTTCCAGCACCTGTTCGTTAATAGCCGTGCCGGGAGTAATAATCTTGATAACCTTTCTCTGCACAATACCTTTGGCAAGTTTTGGGTCTTCCACCTGTTCGCAAATTGCTATGCGATAGCCTTTTTTTACCAACTTAGCTATATAGCCATCAACAGAATGATACGGCACGCCGCACATAGGCATATTTTCCATTCCGCCTGCACGCTTAGTCAAGGTTATATTCAATTCCCGAGAAGCTGTCACAGCATCCTCGAAAAACATTTCGTAAAAATCTCCTAATCTGAAAAACAACAGCTCGTTTTGATGCTCTTTTTTAACATCAAGATACTGCTGTACCATAGGAGTGTAATTAGACATCTTGTACCGCCTTACCTTTCACTAACCATGTCTGGGCTGTATCTACCTTAATCATTACTTTATCACCCGGCTGATACACTTTTCCCTCTACCGGCCACAAAACAATCTTATTGGTACGTGTACGCCCAGTCCACACAGCAGGGTTTCTGCTGGGTCCTTCTGCCAGTACTTCAATAACTTTTCCGAGCATTTCTTCATTACGATGCAGGCTGCTGAGATTCTGCACTTCCATCAGACGATTGAGTCTTTCCTTCTTAACATCCAGCGGCACCTGTCCTTCCATTTTTGCTGCAGGCGTACCACTGCGTTTTGAATAAATAAAGGTAAAGGCAGCATCAAAGCCAACCTCCTGTACCAGTGCAAGCGTGTCTTCAAAGTCCTGCTCTGTTTCACCAGGGAAACCAACAATGATGTCGGTAGTAATAGCAGCATCCGGCACATAGCTGCGAATCATCTTAATCAGCTCCAGATACTTTTCTCTGGTATAACCCCTGTTCATTTTACGCAAAATTTCATCGCTGCCTGCCTGAAATGGAACATGGAAATTTTCGCAAACATGCTCGCATTCAGCAACTGCTTTAATAACCTCTTCATTCATATCACGAGGATGGCTGGTCATATAGCGAACGCGTTCCACACCTTCAATTTCATTAACACGCCTCAGTAATTTGGCAAAAGCATCTTTTTCGCCAAAATCTTTACCATAGGAATTAACATTCTGACCTAACAGAGTAAACTCTTTATAACCCTCTTTAACTGCCTGTTCAATTTCAGCCACAATATTTTCGATAGCACGGCTGCGTTCTCTGCCACGTACATAAGGCACTATGCAGTAGGTACAGAAATTATTGCATCCATACATAATGGGAATCCAGGCGGAGAAAGGACTTTGACGCACCATTTTACCTTCAAACTCACTTTGATGTATAGTCAGGTCAGTATACAAAGCGCCCTTTCTGTCTGCCAGATAATCCGTCAGGATATTTTTAAAATCATTTACATAAGCAGTACCTAACAGTAAATCTACCTGAGAATGTTTTTTCAGCAGCTTTTCGCCATCTTTTTGTGCCATGCAGCCAGCTACACAGATAACAACTTCCGGATTTTTGGTCTTAACATTTTTCAGTTCACCAATCTTGCCGGCAATCTTCTTTTCAGCGCTTTCACGCACACAGCAGGTATTAACGATTATTACATCTGCTGTATGAAAATCTTCAGCAGGCATATAACCAAGTTCTTCCAGCTGGCCTGCATAATGCTCTGTATCACTGGCATTCATCTGGCATCCGTAATTAAATATATAGTATGTTTTTTGCTTAGTTTCCATATATCCTCCATAAATTTTCAACTAATAAATCTAAGTAAATTTTCATTGATATTATTATATTATACCTAAAAAACAAATGCTACGACAAGGGTAGGTTTTAACTTAAAATCATTGTCAGAAAATTTACTTTTTTAATTCATCCCGCCTTTAATATCTGTATTTTTAATGTTATACTACTTATATAATTTATCATATCGAGGTGTGATTCATGGATAAAAACAGCAAAGAACTCCAGCTTAAATTCCTCAGCGATAAAATCGCCCGTCTTGAAATGCAAATTAAGGCTTTAGAAGCAAAAAAGGCCCAATCTCTGGAAGATCGGAAGAGCACACGTCTGAACTCCAGTCACACTTGAATCTCGTATGC
>ENA-OVGC01001636-OVGC01001636.1-human-gut-metagenome-genome-assembly--contig:-NODE-1636-length-16742-cov-12.680050_pt1 | contig 16742 bp, 14 predicted proteins | sample MGYA00237768_ERZ505415 | MGnify/ENA primary metagenome ERZ505415 (study PRJEB26158, sample SAMN06016382) | human gut metagenome | biome: human gut; feature: ankylosing spondylitis patient; material...
TACACGACGCTCTTCCGATCTGTATAAAATGGTGGAGAAGGGGAGAGCGGGGTAAAAAGCGCCCTTACAGCTGAAAACGGAGTAAGGCGAGGGGGAGTCCCCCTCGCCTTAAAATTTTTCCGGGACCAGGGAGGGACTGCGATTCCCTCCACTGGTGCTGCCCCTTTGACGGGCGGCTTTTATTTCACATGGGGCAGCACACCCAGCAGCTCCAGCGGTGTATCGCCGGTGTTGACGATGCTGTGGGTGTGTCCCTCCGGGCAGTAGTGGCACATACCGGCGGCAACAGGATACTGGGTATCATCGTCGATGCACTGTCCGCTGCCGGACAGGATATAGATGACCTCGCAGTTGCCGGTATGGGTATGCAGACCAATGGACGAGCCCACCGGCAGCGTCAGGCGCACCACCGCGCCCATACGGGGATCGTCAAATTTACGGACGATGGCCTCGCCCTCGCCGCCCTTGAAATGGGGCACGGCGTTGGCGGGGATGGTGTTGAAATCAAGGATCATGGGAGGTTCTCCTTTAGTTCAAAAAGTCCTTCAGCTTCTTGCTGCGGCTGGGATGGCGCAGCTTGCGGAGAGCCTTGGCCTCGATCTGGCGAATACGCTCACGGGTGACGTTGAACTCCTTGCCCACCTCCTCCAGCGTGCGGGTGCGGCCGTCCTCGATGCCGAAGCGCAGCTTCAGCACCTTCTCCTCGCGGGGGGTCAGGGTGGACAGCACGTCCACCAGCTGCTCCTTCAGCAGCGTGAAGCTGGCGGCCTCGCTGGGCTCGGACGCGCCCTCGTCGGGGATGAAGTCGCCCAGATGGCTGTCCTCCTCCTCGCCGATGGGCGTCTCCAGCGACACGGGCTCCTGGGCGATCTTCAATATCTCGCGGACCTTGTCCACGGGCATATTCATCTCGGCGCTGATCTCCTCGGGGCTGGGGTCGTGGCCCAGCTCCTGCAGCAGCTGGCGGGACACACGGATGACCTTGTTGATGGTCTCCACCATGTGGACGGGGATGCGGATGGTACGCGCCTGATCGGCGATGGCGCGGGTGATGGCCTGACGGATCCACCAGGTGGCGTAGGTGGAGAAGCGGAAGCCACGGTCACAGTCAAACTTTTCGGCGGCCTTGATCAGGCCGATGTTGCCCTCCTGGATCAGGTCCAGGAACGCCAGGTTGTGGCCGACATGCTTCTTGGCGATGGAGACCACCAGACGCAGGTTGGCCTCGCTCAGGCTGCGGCGGGCGTTCAGGCCGTCGCGGCGGATCTTGAGCAGCTCCTGGCGGCGCTCTTCTGTCAGGGGGCCGTTCTCCACGGCCTCCATGGCCTCCTCTTCGGCAGCTTTTTCCTCGTCATCCTCGCTGGACTTGGTGTTGCCTTCCTCGTCCAGATCCTCGGTATAGCTCCGGCTGTTCTCATCCTCCTCGAACGAGAAGCGGGCGCTGTTCTTTTTGATGTACTCAGGCGCGCCGTACTTCTGGCGGTCGGCCTGAAGGATGTGGGCAGCCTCGGCACCGGCGTGGATGCGCTTGCTCAGGTCCACTTCCTGCTCTGCACTCAGCAGCGGGATCTGACCGATCTGCTTGAGGTAGTTCTTCACAGGGTCATCCAGCAGCTCATCCATGGCAGCCTTCAGGTCTGCGGGGTTCTCCTCTGCCGGGTCGTCCTCATTTTCATCGCCCAGGCCCAGCTCATCGCTGTTTGCCTCGGCACTTTCCACCTCTGCCATGATGCCTTCCACATCCAGGCTGGTGTCACCGTCGGCCTCGTCATCCAGAATTTTGATGCCGCGCTCCTCCAGAAGCGTGTAAAGCGTTTCCACATCCATCCGGCACTGGGAAGCCAGTGTCTTGGCCTCGCCCGCCGTCAGGGTGCCTTCGCCCTTCGTCAACAGTTCCTTCAAAGTCATGCCCATTTCGCTCTCTCCTTTTCACCGCGGCGCTGGCTGCGCCGTAAGTGATATCGTATCATAAGTTTTGCCGCTGCGGGATGGTTCAAATCACCAGGCCGCCGTTCACACCGAACACCTGCCCGGTGATGTAACCGGCGCTTTCGCCTGCCAGGAACACCAGCAGCTGCGCCACCTCGTCCGCGCTGCCCAGGCGGCCCACGGGGGTCTCCTCGGCCAGCGCAGCCTTATCCTCTGCCGTAAAGGCAGCCATCATATCGGTGTCGATGACACCCGGAGCCACGCAGTTCACGGTGATGCCGCTGGGCCCCTCCTCTTTGGCAAGGGCCTTGGTCAGGCCGATCAGGCCCGCCTTGGCAGCGGAGTAATGCACCTCGCAGCTGCCGCCGGTCTGGCCCCACATGCTGCTCACGGTCAGGATGCGGCCCGCCTTGCGGCGGATCATGCCCGGCAGAGCCAGCTGGCACAGGTGGAACGCGCCGCTCAGGTTCACGTCCAGCATGTGCTGCCACTCCTCCGGGGTGATATCGGTGAACAGCTTCTGCTGGGCAATGCCCGCGTTGCTCACCAGCACATCCACATGGCCCACGGCCTGCTCCACGGTGTGGAACGCCACCTCACAGCTGGCGCGGGAGGCCACGTCGCACTGGACCGCCAGCAGGCCCGGCAGCGCCTTTTCCAGCGCCGCCGCCGCCTCGGCGTGGGTGTGGTAGAGCACCGCCACCCGGTAGCCCGCCTGCCAGAAGGCGCGGGCCGCCGCGGCTCCGATGCCCCGGTCGCCGCCCGAGATCAGCACGCAGCGCCCGTTGGCCGCAGGGACTGCCGGTCCCGGCACAGGCTCCACCGGCGGTTCCGTTTCCGCAGCCGGTTCTGTTTCCGCGGCCGGTTCCGGCGCAGGGGCCCGGGATGCCTCGTCCTCATCGCTCAGGTCAAAGGTCAATTCAAATTCATCATCGTACAAGAGTCAGCCCTCCTGCCGTTTGTTCTCTGCCTGCAAAAAATCCCGCAGGCAGGAAGGTCCCGCCCTCCACCGCACCCATGGGCTGCGCTCTGCTCCTCTTTCCGGTCAAGGCCGGTCCTGCGGCGAGCCCGCTGGTCTGTGCGAGTGTTTTCGACAAGTTACCATTAAATAATATAACACAATTCGACGAAAAAAGAAAGTGGGAACCGCCGTCTTTTCACGCAGTTCCCACTTTTTTTCACGTTCTCAGGGGGTCACGGGCGGTTTCCAGCGGGGCTTTGCGGCCCGCTGCTCCCGCAGCCGGAGAAAAAACGCCTGCAGCAGCGCCTGCGCCTCCTCCGCCCGCAGACCGCGTTCCACCACCGGATGGTGGTTGAAGGGCAGGGCGAACAGGTCGGTCACGCTGCCGCAGCACCCGGCCTTGGTATCCGCCGCGCCGTACACCACCCGCCTGATCCGGCTGTTGATGATGCCGCCGCTGCACATGGGGCAGGGCTCCAGCGTAACGAACAATTCACACTGCCACAGCCGCCAGCCGCCCAGCTTTTTGCAGGCCGCGTCAATGGCCAGCAGCTCGGCGTGGTGGAGGGCGTTTTTCTCGGTCTCGCGGGTGTTGTGGGCGGCGGCGATGATCTCGCCGTTCCGGGCCACCACCGCGCCCACAGGCACCTCGCCCAGCGCGGCGGCCCGTGCGGCCTCCTCCAGCGCCGCGCCCATCAGCTCATAGTCGGTCATCCCATTCCCCTTTCTGCCAGCGCCCGGGCCAGCACCAGCCCATTGTTCAGGATATGCAGCACCACCCCGGGTGCAGGACTGTCGGTCTGCTCTGCGGCCCACCCGAAAATGAGCCCCATGCCCAGCGCATAGCACTTTTCGGTCAGCGTTCCGTGCAGGGCCGCAAAGAGCACAGCCTGGCAGAGGTTTGCCGGGTGCTCCCCCAGCGGCCGCAGCAGGCGCAGCAGCGCCCCCCGGAACACCAGCTCCTCGGCCAGCGGCAGCACCAGCAGGCTGCGCAGCGTGCCTGGCACGCCCTGCGGCAGCTTTGCCGCCCCGCCGGGGACCAGCACACACCAGACCGCCGCCAGCCCGGCCCAGGCCAGTGCCGCGATGCCTGCCGCCCGCAGGCGGCGGTTCTGCTCAGACATCTTCTCCGTCCCCTCTCCGTTTGGGGGTGCGCTGTTCCGCTGCTTCGGGCGCACAGCGCACCGCCCCGCAATGCCTGATGCCCATTGTATCATGTTCCGGCCCGTTTGTGCAAGAAAACGGAGCGGAATTGCGAAAATACGAAGAAATATTGATTCAAACAATTGACATTTTCCGTCGTCTCTGGTATATTCCTATACGACTTTTTGATTGATTTGGTCGGGTTATCCGTTCTTGGCCCCGTTGGAGGTATTACTATGATCCGCATTCTTACCGATTCCGCATCCGACATCCTGCCCGCTGAAGCCGAGCAGCTGGGCGTGACCGTCATCCCCCTGAACGTCACCCTGGAGGACGGCACCGTGCTCCGGGACGGCGTGGACATGACCCCCACCGTGTATTACGGCGTGATGGCCCGCTGCCACAAGCTGCCCACCACCAGTCAGCCCAGCCCCGAGCTGTTCCAGCGCTTCTTCCTTGAGGCGGCTGCCGCCGGGGACGAAGTGGTGGGCATCTTCCTCTCCCATGAGCTGTCCGGCACCTGCCAGTGCGCCCGGCTGGCCGCAGACATGGCCAATGTGGACAATGTCCTCTTTGTGGATTCCGAGAACGTCTGCCTGGGCGAGAGCCTGCTGGTGCGGCTGGCTGTTCAGCTGCGGGATGCCGGAAAGACTGCCGGGCAGATCGCCGCCACCCTTGAGCACGCCAAGGAGCATCTGCATCTGGTGGCTGTCATCGACGACCTGAAGTATCTGCGCAAGGGCGGCCGCCTGCCCGCCGCCGTGGCCGTGGCCGGTGGGATGCTGGGCATCAAGCCCCTCATCACCATCAAGGAGGGCAAGGTCGTTATGGCGGGCAAGGCCCGGGGCCTGCCCGGCGCTTACGTTGCCCTGTTCAAGAAGATCGAGGAGCTGGGCGGCATCAGCACCTGCGCCGACGCGCTGGCCGGTTACACCCTCGCCCCCCGCGAGGTGCAGCCCATCCAGACCTACCTGCAGGAGAATCTGGGCCGGAACGAGGCCCTTGTGCGCCAGATCGGCTGCGTCATCGGCACCCACGCCGGCCCCGGCGCGTTCGGCCTGGCCTTCCTCGATGAGGGCTTCACCTTCTGATCTTACCCAATCAAAAAGAGGAACTGCTTTCCCGGCAGTTCCTCTTTTTTGTTGGTCATTCGTGTCCGATCTTCGACCAGTCAATTTCTTCGGCATCCACAAAGCCGCTGTCCTTCGCTTCCTCCAGCTGCTTTGCTTCCTCTGTGGTCAGCTTGGTGAAATCCGGGTCCCATGCCAGTACCAGCTTTTTGATCAGCTCGTAGGCAAGGTTCTTGTCCGGGTCCGGCAGCATATCGATCATGTGTGCTGCATTCATTGCAATTTCAGACATCCTGCCACCTCCTTATTTATAGATATCGCCACGATTCCCGATATCCAGCACCAACAGAATTTCCAGCGCGTTTTCCTCACCGTACCGGTAAAGCACGCGCCAGCTTCCGACCCGGAGCCGCATTGTTCCATCCTTCAGTCCCTGCATCACCTTGATATCACCTGCCGGCGGTTTCAAGGTCAGCCCCTCAATGCCTGCAACGATGCGAAGCACGGACTTTTTGTCCAGCTTGTTCAGGAACTTCATGGCGTTCTTCGAGTAGCGGATCTTCATAACATCATCCTCAGCGCTCGTTTTTTCTGCGGGCCTCCGGCCCTATTATAGTCCATTCTCCTGCAAACGTCAATTGTTTTTTGCCGAAGATCCGTTCATTACAGCACCGCGTCCGAGACGATCTTGCCCAGCAGGAGCACCAGCACCACAAGCATCATGGGGCGGATGAACTTTGCGCCGTTCTTGAGGGCGAAGTGGGAGCCCAGCAGGTTGCCCACAATGCCGCTGATGGCACAGGGGATGCCGATGGAGAACACCACCAGCCCGCTGGAAAGATACGTTACCAGGCTGGCGTAGTTGCTGGCAAGGTTGAGCACCTTGGCGTTGCCGCCCGCCGTACGCAGGTCAAAGCCCATCAGGGTGGTAAAGGCGATGATGGCAAAGGTGCCGGTGCCCGGGCCAAAGATGCCGTCATACAGGCCGATGCCCAGCCCGATGGCAAGGGCCAGCACCGCCTTTTTGGCGTTCAGGGTGCCGTCGTCCCGGTTCTCGTCGGGCAGGTCCCGCCGCCAGAGGATGAGCACCGCCGCCACCGGCAGGATGATGAGCATCATGGTGCGCAGCACCTGATCGCTGAGCAGGAGCACGATGTGGGAGCCCAGTGCGCTGCCCACAAAGCTGCCCACAGCCGCCAGCAGGCCGACCCGGATGTTCATGGCTCCCTTCTGGAAGAACTGCGCCGTGGCAAAGGTGGTGCCGCAGGCCGCGCTGAATTTATTGGTGCCGTAGGTGTAATGCACCGGCAGGCCCGCAAACAGGTAGGCGGGCAGGCTGATCAGACCGCCGCCGCCCGCCGCCGAGTCCACAAAGCCCGCAAACCCGGTCATCAGCATCAGAAACAGCAGCATTGGCAATGATAATGTAATTTCCATTCGTTCTACTTTCCCACTCTTTCGTTTACTTCAGATACAGCTTTCCCTCACAGGCCAGGATCTGATCCAGGATCATCCGGGACACCCGGGCACCATAGACCATGGCGGGGTGGTCGTTGTACTCGATGATGTCATGGAACTCCTTGTTCATCAGAACGATCACATACTCGCCGTAGGGGGTGTGGATGATGCCGCCGTCGTTGCGGCAGGCGTTCATGCTGCCGCTCTTGCTGGCCACCCAGATAAGCTCCGGCTCGCCGGTCTCCTCGCAGTCCAGATAGAACTGGGGGAAATCGTGGGTCAGCATGGTGTTGTAGTGCTGCTGGCGGAAGATGCCCAGCATGGCGGCACTGGCTTCTTTGCTGACCAGCGTGCCCTTTGCCACCTGCGCAAACAGGGCGGCGTAGTCCCGGGGCGTGGTGGTGCCCAGCTTGTCGTAGCGGTCAAAGTGGAGGGGATTGTGCAGGACGGTGTGCCCAAAGCCCAATTCCCGGATGCAGGCATTGATGGTGTCCAGCCCCAGGTAATCGATGATCATATTGGTGGCGATGTTGTCCGAGCAGATGATCATCATGGTGGCGGTGTCCTTCACCTTGAGCTTTGCCCCCACGCCCAGGGCACGGAGCATCCCGGAGCCATCCACGAACTGGCTGGCCTCGTAGGTGATCTCCTCTTCCAGGTCAGCCCTGCCCCGGCTGACCTGCAGATACAGCACCGCCAGAATGAACGCCTTGATGGTGGAGGCCGTCTCAAATTCCTCGTCGGCACCGATCTCCACCGTGCTGCCGCGCAGGTCGTCCACAAAAACGCTCATCCTGCCCTGATAGGAATAGAGCTCTGCGGCAATGCGCTTTTCCAATGTCATATTCTGATCCATCTGGAATCCCTCAACTTTTCTATACTTTCCGTTATACTTCATTCTTACCGTTAAAACATAATTATCATTGAAAACATTGATTTCATTGGTTCTCATTGATTCTAGTGCAATGATGAGCAATGATTTCAATGAATTCAATGAATCTTTTGATACTAACGGTGATTACAGGTTGTTTTCAAAGAAACGCTGTGCGTTGCGGAAGAAGATGGCTTCCACCTCATCCTCGGTGAATCCCTCTTTCCGCAGGGCATCGGCCAGCAGGGGCATTTTGGAGCAGTCGCTCAGTTCCAGCTTGCCGCCAATGCCGTCAAAGTCACTGCCCAGACCGATGATCTCAATGCCGCCCACCTGCTTGAAATGGGCGGCGTGTTTGGCCATCAGGGCCGTGGTGCTGCGGCACAGGTCGGGGCTGGGCTGGTCATCCAGAAAGCCCGCGCAGTAGTTCAGGCCCACCAGACCGCCTTTTTCCGCCATGACCCGGATCATCTCATCGGTCAGGTTGCGGCAGTGGGGGGCCAGGGCGCGGCAGTTGGAGTGGCTGGCCGCAAAGGGGCGGGTGCTGTGCTCCGCAATGTCCCAGAAGCCTTTATCGGACAGGTGGCTCACATCGGCAATGATGTGCAGCCGCTCCATCTCGGCCAGGAACTCAAAGCCCTTCTCCTTCAGGCCGGTCTCGGTGTTGGGCATACAGGGCCAGATGGGGCCGTTGCCGGGCACCACGTTGGGGCTGGCCAGCTCGTTCTCGTGGTTCCAGGTCAGGGTCATCATCCGCACGCCCAGCTCGTACATCCGGCGCAGCACACCCAGACTGCCCTTGCAGCAGCCGGCCTCCTCAATGGTCAGCATTCCGCTGATCTTGCCCGCCTCGGCGTTTTTGCGGATATCCTCGGGGCGGTAGACAGGGGCGATCCTGTCGGAATACCGCTCCATCATCCGCTTGAACACGTCGATCTCTTCCAGCGCCGTCACCAGCGGGTCCGCGCCCGGGGTGGGGTCAGCCAGATTCACAAAGGCGGCAAAGCACTGGAGCATGTAGTCGCCCTTCTCCAGCTTTTCCAGATCGATGTGGCCGTTGTTGCGGGCAAAGGTCTGCCCGTCGCCCCGCATCTCCGCGCGCCGCAGCTCGCTCAGGGTGTCACAGTGTAAATCAAAGACTTTCATGGATCGTTCTTCCTCCTATAACATCCTCGCCCTCTCAGTCAAAGCCTGACGGCTTTGCCAGCTCCCCCAAAGGGGGAGCCTCTGGCGGTTTCCCGAAACCTTGCGGGGGAATTGCCAGTGCCTCTCCCTTTGGGAGAGGTGGCATCCCGCAGGGATGACGGAGAGGGTGAGTTACTTTATCAGAAAACACTCCCCACCGCATACAGGCTCCTGACCAGATCTTCCCGGTACAGCGGGTCGGCGGGGTCAAGGCTGTTGATGACCACGCCGCCGCTGGCGGACGCGCCGGTGGAGTGGATGTAGCGGCCCTCGCCAAGGTAAAGGGCGATATGGCCGGGGAAATAGAGGGCATCGCCCCGCTTTTTGTCCGCAAAGGGGATCTGGTGCATGGGCCAGCCCTCCACGATCCTGGCATCCCGGTAGATGAGCACGCCGCACTGCATATAGGCGCTGCTGACAAGGCCGGAACAATCAATGCCACGGCCCGACTTGCCGCCCCAGCGGTACTCGGTGCCCAGATATTTTTTCGCCTGCGCGCAGACGGCATCCCGGAACGCTTCCTCGCTGCCGTCGTACCACGCCTGCAGTGCCTGCGGCACCAGCTCCCCGGCGGTGACATTCCGGGCCTCGGCCAGCGCGTCATCAAAGGCCAGCCCCTCCCGCTGGGAGAACACAGCGGTCATCTCAAACCGCACCGGCTCCAGCGCCACGTCCCGGACATAGCCGGCGCGGCCATCCAGCAGGGCCACCCTGGCCCAGCCTGTGTGGGCCTCGGCCTCCTCGGGCGGCTCAGGCAGGCGGCAGAGCAGGCAGCCCCGCTCCAGTTCCAGCATCCGCACCCCCTGCACCTTGGGCAGGCTGAGCACATCGGTGGCACGGCCCACCAGCACCAGCGGCTGGGACAGGTAGTCCCGCAGTGTATCCTCATGGACAAATTTCAGCGCATCCCGCCGGACAAAGCCGTGGTAGCCGTAAAAGGTGACCACCTCGGCCACCTCCGGGGAGAGGGGCACTCCCTCGGCGGTCACGCCGCCGGGGGCGGTGCGCACCTGACAGGCCTGACCGTACAGGCCCTCGTCCCCGATGGTGGAAACAAGGCCCGCCTCGCTCTGTTTGGTGGTCTGGGGCAGGTCGTAAATGGTCACGACAGGCCGGGCAAATATGGCGTATTGCATCATTCCGTTCCCTCCAACAAATTCAGCAGCTCCTCTGGCTTCATGCGCAGGATGGCACCATCCGCGCTGCCGGTGACGGTCTCGGCCAGATCCTGCTTGGCCTGCTGCAGCTCCACGATCTTTTCCTCAATGGTGTCCTGGGCGATGAGCTTGTACACCTGCACCGGGTTTTGCTGGCCGATGCGGTAGGCACGGTCGGTGGCCTGATTCTGAGCTGCCACGTTCCACCACGGGTCGTAGTGGATGACGATATCGGCGGCGGTCAGGTTCAGGCCGGTGCCGCCTGCCCGCAGGGAGATCAGGAACACGCTGGCCTCGCCGCCGTTGAAGCGGCGCACCAGCTCGGCACGCACCGGCTTGGGGGTGGAGCCCTGCAGGGTGAAGTGGCTCACACCCTCCGCGTCCAGCCGTTTGGCCAGCAGTTCCAGCATGGAGGTAAACTGGCTGAACAGCAGGATGCGGTGCCCGCCCTCCACGGCACTGGTGACCAGCTCGATGCAGGCATCCAGCTTGGCGCTGCCGCCTGTCCAGTTGTCGGCAATGAGCCGGGGGTCGCAGCAGATTTCCCGCAGGCGCATGAGGACGGCGAACACCGCCATCTTGTCCTCGGGCTTGGCGGCCCGCAGCTTCTCCCGGGCATCCACCACGGCGGCAAGGTAGAGCTTGCGCTGTTCCTCTTCCAGCTCGATGCGGTAGACGTTCTCTGTTTTGGGGGGCAGCTCCTTCAGCACCTCGGACTTCATCCGGCGCAGGATGAACGGCCCGGTGAGCTGGTTCAGCCGCCGCACCGCCGCCGGGTCATTTTCCTGCGTGATGGGCTTTTCAAACCGGCTGCAGAAGCTCTTGTAGGGCGGCAGGTAGCCCGGCATCAGGAAGGAGAAGATGCTCCACAGCTCGCCCAGGCGGTTCTCCACGGGGGTACCGGTCAGCGCAAAGCGGACACGGCTGTTCACCCCGCACACCGCCTTGTATTTCTGGGTGGTGTGGTTCTTGATGGCCTGGGCCTCGTCCAGGATGCAGGCGTAGAATTTCTGGCTCTCGTAGAGGGTCTCGTCGCGGCGGAGCAGGTCGTAGCTGGTCACCACCACATCGGCCCCGTCCCACTGCTCGGCCAGCTGGGCCCGGTGGGCGGCATCCCCGTCCACCACAACACAGTTCAGCTCCGGCGTGAACTTCCGGCATTCCTCGGCCCAGTTCAGCACCAGCGAGGCCGGGCAGACGATGAGGCTGGGCAGGGGGTTCCCGCCCTGCTCCCGGAGTGCCAGCAGATAGCTGAGCACCTGCACCGTCTTGCCCAGACCCATATCATCGGCAAGGATGCCGCCCATGCCGTAGCCATCCAGCGTGCGGAGCCAGCGGTAGCCGTCCCGCTGGTATTTTCGCAAAACTTTTTGTAGAGATACAGGCGGTGTATACTCGCTGTCCTTCACCGCATGGAAGCTCCGGCTGAGCTGGCAGAAGGCATCGTCCCGGTTGAAGCGGATGCCGTTCTGCCCCGAGAGCGCCCAGTCCAGACTGGGGGCCCGGTACAGGGGCAGCCGGGCGTGGGTCTGGCCCAGTTTGGCCCCGGAAAGCTCCAGTGTCTCGTTCAGCTCGTCCAGCACCTCCATGGAATCGTCCAGCCGGAGCAGACGGCCATCGCGCAGGCGGTGGTAGCGCTTTTTCTGGTGGAGCGATCTCAGCAGGGCTTTCAGCTCCCCCACCGGGAACTCCCCCGTGTCCACCTCAAGGTCGAGCACGCTGCCGTGCACCGACACTCCCACCGAGATCTTCGGCGGTGCGGCCTGCATACTGCGGAAGGCATCGGTCAGGTAGACCTCGCCCTCGGCCAGCAGGGCCGGGATCCCCTCATCGAGGAAGCGGTAGACTTCATCCTCCTCATAGGCATCGTAGTGGGCGGCAAGGCCGTTGCCCATGGTGTCCGGCCCCGGCTCCAGATACCGCCCCAGCAGCCGCCCGGCCCGCTGTTCGGCGCGGGCATCCCGCAGCAGACCGGCAGGCCCCGGTTCCTCCGGTGTGACGCGGTCCTCGCCGTACAAAAATTCAAGGTGCGCCCGCACCGTTTCCCGCGTGGGCGCGTCGAGATAAAACTGCACCACCGGCTCCAACGGGATCTGATTCAGCAGCAGGCGTTCGGGGTCCTCAATGGTCACCCTGCTGCCCAGCTCTGGCAGGACATAGCTGCAAAAGGCGGTGGCATCCCCGGTGGTAAAGAACAGGCTCTTGCCGCACAGTGCCTCAAGGGCGGGCCGCATCCGGGCGCTTTCGGCCCGGTCCAGCTGCCAGATCGTATCCTCACTGTATAAATAGTCGTTGTCTAAACCCGTTTTCCACCCCAACGCAGGGGTCACGGACACCTCCACGCCGCCCCGGCGCTTTTCCACCCGCATGGTCAGGGCCGGGATGCCGGTCTTGAGGGTGTAGCCGCCCAGATTGCCGGTGGGGGCATAGAGGGCCACCAGTCCATCAAAGATCTCGCCGTTCAGCGGGATGCCCCCGGCAGGCCCGCTGCGGGGCGCATTGCCGTAGCTGCGCAGGGCCGCCTCGGCTCCTTCCTTTGCGCTGAGCTGCCGCCGCAGCAGGCGGAGCAGCTGCTGTGCCTCCGGAGCAAAGGCCTCCCAGCTGTGCCGGAATTCCAGCGCCTTGCCGTAGCTGATGAAGCCGTGCTTCTCCACGGCCCGCAGCAGGTCCGGGATGCTCTTTACCACATACTGCCGCCCGCCGTCTGCCGAGATGCGCAGCCGCAGCCAGGGCAGCTCCCCGGGCAGCAGGGTCAGCTCCGGCTCCAGCTCTGCGGCATGGGGGCGCAGCTCCGCGTGGCCGGTCACGCCGTCCACCTCGGCCAGCGCTCCCTCCTGATAGGCCTGGAGCAGCCGCCGTGCCTCGTAGTCGGATTCCGGTTCCTCGCCCCGCCATTTCTTGCCGAACAGCATCTCCAGGCTGGAGGCATAGCTGTCCCTGCGGGGCTGCTCCTCAGGCTGGGGCGTTTGCAGGTTGGCCGTTCCCCGCACCACGCCCGGGATACTCTCCGGGCTCTCAGAGGGCCTTTGCGGCGCTCTGCCGGAAAGGCCCTGACTCTCGCTGTCCCGCATCAGCAGCGCGCCGATGTGCTTGCAGCAGGGCCCCTCGCCGTTTTCGTTGTAGGGGCAGGAGCAGCTGGCGCTGACAAAGCTGCCGTTTTCCCGCAGCCAGACCTGGGTCTGGTACAGGCTCCGCCCGCCGCCGCGCACGTCGGCGCTCAGGTGGCGCACGCCGTTCCCGGCCACTTCGCAATTCAGATCCTGTATCCGGTCCGTGTAGGCCTTGGCCCGCGCGAATATCGTGCCGCCCAGCAGGTAGCGGATCTCTTCCATGTCCATCCGGGGTCTCCCTCCCTCTGCAATGCTCTATTGGTTAAGCATACCGCACCGGCGGGCGGGATGCAAGGGGTGCCGGGAAAAAAATTCCGGAAAGCACAGAAGCGCCTCATCCGGGAGAGGATGAAGCGCTTCTGTACTTTGGGAATTTTGGAACACTCAGCCCGCATTGCGGTTTACGGGCCAAGTGGGGGTTGGTTTAGGGCTGCTCAGGCGTTCTGCTTGAGCTCCTGTGCTTTCTGCCATGCTTTCAGCACATCGATCTTGCTTACGGTGTTGTCGGGATAGAATTTCATCTCTTCCGGAGCCGTTCCCTCATCATTCAGGTCAGGGATAAGCTCGTTTTCCATGGCCCAGCGGGCGGCGTGCTGCAGGTCCATATCCTGCTCTTCCTGCTCTACATCGGGGTAGAGCAGTTCGGATTCGGGCATGGGCTTGCCTGCATCCTCCCACAGCATCATGGCAAGGGCGCTGCGGTTGCTGGGGAAGTAGGGCAGAGCCATCAGCTTGCCTGCAAATTCAGCGCCCAGAGAATAGGCCTGATAGCCCAGCACTGCACCGCCGACAACAACAGTGGTGCCGATCACGATGGGGCCAACGATATCGGGCTCGTCATCTTCAATGGATGCATCCTGTGTCATGGCTTTCAGGGTCACGCCCTTTGCAGGCATCACAAAGGCAAAGCTTTCCTTATTCTGATAAGCGTTCGGATCATCCAGACCGGTGATATCCCAGTGGCCAAATTTCAGACCGCTATCTGCAAAAGCATCCTTATCAAATGCAACACTCACCGTTGCACCCTCGGGGACATGAAAGGAACCGTCCTCGTTGGCATTCTTTTTAACGATCTCGGTGATATCCTCGGGGTCAGCACCATCCTTGCCGGACACTGTTACGCTGGTGATAACGCCGTCCTTCAAGGTCAGGATGGGCATTTCAGACACAACAAAGTCCTTTTCGTCCCTTGCCAGCTCATTCTCACCCTTCTTGACAGCAGCGGTCAGGGTCTGCTTGCCGGTCTCCTTGGGAGTAATGCGGAACGCATATTGTTCCTTTACATCGCCCAGATCAATGGGCAGGCCGCCTTCCGGCATAGGCTTGTACTCGTTGTTTTCGTCCTTATACTCGATCTCGCTGTTCTTGTCGCCAAAGTCGATGAATGCCTCACCCAGCTTGGCATCATCCTTCGGGTCAACCTTTACGGTAAAGTCCTTGCTCTCGCCTTCCTTGATGACGGCATTCTCCAGGCCCTCAATGGCCACAGTGGTGTGAACACGGCCTGCAACCGTATAGTCCTTGCTATCTGTGCCCACTTCCACAGCATCCCGCACCACAGCTGCGGTCAGCGTCTGCTCGCCGGCATTTTTGGGGGTAATGTGGAACACATAATCATTCTTGTCGCTGGCCAGATCAATGGGCAGGCCGTCATTCGGCATGGGCACGTATTTGTCGTTTTCGTCCTTATACTCGATCTCGCTGTTCTTGTCGCCAAAGGTCAGCGTACCGGTACCGGTGCTTTTCTCATGGGTAAGGGTCACGGTAAACTCTGCCGGGTCTTCTGCTTTGATCTCACTCTTCAGACCGTTGATGGTCACGCCGACTTCCTTGGAAAGGCAGCGATATTCCTTGCCATCCGTGGTCTTTTTGTAGCCCACCAGATAGTCCGCATTCGCACTCGTCAGGTTCAGCTTCTTCTGATAATCTGTTTCTGTAGCTTTGGTCAGCTGACGGCCATCCTTCGGGTCGGCACAGCCAACGGTGGCATTGTTCTTGAAAGTCTCTTCAATCGTGATTTTCTGGTTTGCATTTAGATAAATGTCCGTATCATTGTTTTCAAACTGGACATCTTTCAGAATAACATCTGGTTTACCATTCCGTACTCGGATACCATATTTTGCACCTATAATTTTACCACCGTTGATTTCTGTTTTGGAAGTATATTCATAGGTTGTGCCGTCTGCGCGAAGTGCTGCACGGCCTGAGCCACCACTTACCGTGATGATACCGTCATTAAATTGCATTTTGCCAAATTTAACATTTACAATAGCGTCAGCAGTGCCCCCCTCGCTGTTAAATACCGGCACGCTTACGGTACCGTCAATTTTAACATTTCCATAACTGCCAAGGACCTGACCGCTTTGTGTGCTGGTAAATGTTCCGCCATGAATCTCCATGGTGCCGTTTGTTGATTCGCCAACTATGAGCGTTGAGCTCTCAGAGTCACTTCCTATGAATTCTCCGCCATTAATCGTAACTTTTGGAGCATCACCACCTGCCCAATCATCGTAGATAGATACAACGGAACTTCCGTCACTTGTATAGTGGCCGCTGTTTATGGTCAAATTTCCTTTACCTACCATAATCGTTGGACTTTCGGTTGCGCAAGCTGTTACTCTCTCCAGTGTCACCGATGTTTTGCTACCTTCTAGATTGATTGCCCCTCCATTAGTATATCCAGTGCCAACAACACGGATTTCAGAATCTATTATCGACACATTTGGTGCGTTCCCACTTGCCTGAAAGCCAGCATCAATACCTGTGCAGTCCTGCCCAGCCTCAATATAAACGCCGTCTACTACATCAGTGCCACTCCCTAAAAAATTAAAAGCGCATGCATGCACGTTGGGCTGCTTTGTAATATTATAGCGCCCACCATTAATCGTAACGTTTGCATTATTAATTTTAGTACCAGTATACAAAAAAGTCGGACCACTATAAATACCATTGTTATTAACCGTCAAATTGCTGTCAGCAACAACAGATAGTAGAACAATAGTATCATCATCTCTGCTCGGGTTAAAGGTCACTTCATCGCCTTCCGCGATATTAATAATAACCTGTTCACTCGTATTGATTTTAATTGCTTTTGTATAGTTACCCCGCAGACGATAACTGCCACCCTTCTCGATAGATTCGCCGCCCTTCAGGAGCGTTTCCTTGGTGGTATCATCTGCTATTCCTTCCGCAAATGCTGACACTGCCCCCGCAGGCAGGAATGTCAGCATCATACTGAACGCCAGTAAAAGGCTGATGAGCCGTTTTTTCATAAAAATCCTCCTTTGTCAGTCATCAATACTCCCAGTTTCTCCACGAAAAGCATCCAGACAAAAAGAAAAAAGCGCCGCACCAGCCAAATGGCTGGTACAACGCTTTGCGTTTTGTACTTTAGGGGTGCTCGCCCTCTCTATCTATGCTTTAACCCGCCGCTTCTCTCAAGGGCAGGGTGATCGTGGTTCCCGGAAAAGCTACTCCCATAAACTTCTCCATAACCCCGCACCGGCTGCCCTTTGGGGGCGCTGGCACATTTCCGCATAGTCGAAGAGGGTTGCAGAGCAAAGTGCAGCTGACGGCCCCTACTGGGCTTTTCGCCTTGCGTCACAGCCTTCCGACTGGTTTGCCGATCTTTCTGTTTTGCTGACAAGGTGCTTTTCGCACCTTATCATACCCCCCCCCCCTATAAAAAATCAAGAGGTCTGGGCGATGTTTGTGGATACTCACAAATCCATGTGATTTTTTAGGCTATTTTAACGGAAAGGCACACGCATAACAAAAACAAACCCCTGAAGAATTTCTTCCTCAGGGGTTTCATGTAAGTCGGCGACTACCTATTTTCACGCGCCGTTTCCAGCGAAC
>ENA-OVGC01001647-OVGC01001647.1-human-gut-metagenome-genome-assembly--contig:-NODE-1647-length-16651-cov-7.300072_pt1 | contig 16651 bp, 15 predicted proteins | sample MGYA00237768_ERZ505415 | MGnify/ENA primary metagenome ERZ505415 (study PRJEB26158, sample SAMN06016382) | human gut metagenome | biome: human gut; feature: ankylosing spondylitis patient; material...
CCCTACCCCTTTTGTCCCTTCGGGACATTTCCCCCTGATAGGGGGAATCGGCCCCCTGGAAGGGGAGCCAAGGGGTGCGCGCCCATTGCCTTCCCCTCATAGGGGAAGCCATCGTAATGTTTAAATTTTAATGTATATAGAAGGAGTCTTCACCATGGCACACAAGCCTTACGGCCTCAATGAGCTGCGCGAGATGTACCTGAAGTTTTTCGAAACCAAAGGCCATCTGCGTCTGCCGAGCTTTTCTCTCGTTCCGCAGAACGACAAATCCATCCTGCTGATCAACGCGGGCATGACTCCCATGAAGCCGTGGTTCACCGGCGAGGAAGAGCCTCCGCGCCACCGCGTCACCACCTGTCAGAAGTGCATCCGCACCGGCGACATTGAAAACGTCGGCCATACGGCCCGCCACGGCACGTATTTTGAGATGCTGGGCAACTTCTCCTTCGGCGATTACTTCAAGAAGGAGGCCATTCCCTGGGCATGGGAATTCCTGACCAGCCCCGAGTGGGTCGGCCTTGAGCCGGATCGCCTCTATCCGTCCGTCTTCGCGGGCAACGAGACGACCCCCGCAGATGACGAGGCCTTCGCCATCTGGCGCGACGTGATCGGTATCCCCGAAAACCGCATCTTCCGCTTCGGCAAGGAGGATAACTTCTGGGAGCATGGCTCCGGCCCGTGCGGCCCGTGCTCGGAAATTTACTATGACCGCGGCGAGCAGTACGGCTGCGGCAAGCCCGGCTGCACCGTCGGCTGCGACTGCGACCGCTATGTCGAGGTCTGGAACATCGTCTTCTCCCAGTTCAATAACGACGGCCACGGCAATTATACCGAACTCAAGCAGAAGAACATCGACACCGGCATGGGCCTCGAACGCCTTGCCTGCGTGTGTCAGAACGTCGCGTCCCTGTTCGACGTCGACACTGTCATGAACATCACGAATAAAGTCTCCGAGATCACCGGCGCACACTATGAGGAGTCCGACAAGACTGACGTGTCCCTGCGCGTCATCACCGACCATATCCGCTCTTCGACCTTCATGATCTGCGACGGTATTCTCCCCTCCAACGAGGGCCGGGGCTACGTCCTGCGCCGCCTGCTGCGCCGCGCCGCGCGTCACGGCAAGCTGCTGGGCGTGAACGAACCGTTCCTCTATCAGGTCGTGGACACCGTCGTCCATGAAAACGAGTGCCAGTACCCCGAGCTGCGCGAAAAGCAGTCCTATATCACCCGCGTCATCCGCACCGAGGAAGAAAACTTCGCCAAGACCATCGATGGCGGCATGAAGATCTTCTCCGAAATGCTCGAGAGCCACAAGGCCAAGGGCGAGACGACCTTCTCCGGCGCGGACGCGTTCAAGCTCTATGACACCTACGGCTTCCCCATCGACCTGACCAACGAAATGGTCGCCGAAGAGGGGATGCAGGTCGACGAAGCGGCCTTCAAGCAGCTCATGCAGGAGCAGAAGGTCCGCGCACGCGAGGCGCGCAAGGCGCTCGGCGATCTCGGCTGGGCCGGCGTTGAATTCGGCAAGGAGATCCCCGCCACGACCTTCATCGGCTATACCAACATGGAAGCCGAGGGCAAGATCGTCGCCATCGTCGCCGACGAAGAGCTTCAGGGTGCGATCACGTCCGGCACGGATGCAATTCTTGTCCTCGACCAGACCCCGTTCTACGCCGAAATGGGCGGCCAGGTCGCCGACCATGGCACCATTCACACCGAAACCGCCGAATTCGCCGTCACCGACGTGCAGAAGAACAAGGGCGGCAAGTTCATGCACTACGGCAAGCTCGTCTCCGGCTCTCTGGCCGTCGGCGATACCGTGACCGCGTCCATCGATGCAGCCCGCCGCAAGGCCATCATGCGCGCCCACTCCGCAACGCATCTGCTGGACTACGCTCTGCGCACCGTCCTCGGCGATCATGCGCATCAGGCAGGCTCCCTTGTCGAGCCGGACCGCCTGCGCTACGACTTCACACACTTCTCCGCCGTCACCGCAGACGAGCTGGTCAAGATCAGCCGCCTTGTCAGTGAGCTTGTGCTGGACGGCATGTCCGTCGAGACGAAGGAAATGCCCATCGCGGAGGCGAAGAAGCTCGGCGCGATCGCCCTGTTCGGCGAAAAGTACGGCGATGTCGTGCGCGTCGTGAACATGGGCGGCAAGTCCATTGAGCTTTGCGGCGGCACCCATGTCGATAACACCGCCAAGGTCGGCCCGTTCCGCATCACGAGCGAATCCTCCGTTGCCTCCGGCGTGCGCCGCATCGAGGCCGTCACGGGCGAAGCGTTCCTGAATCTCGTCGATGAGATGAATATGCGCCTGGTCAAGGCTGCCGAGCTGCTGAAGACCACGCCGATGGAGCTGATCAACAAGGCCCAGAGCAGCATGAACGAGATCCGTGAGCTGCACCAGACCATCGAGCGCATGAAGGACAAGCTCTTCGCAGGCGATGTGGACAGCCTCATGTTCTCCGCCAAGGACGTAAACGGCCTCAAGGTCGTCACGGCCAGCCGCGAGAACACCGACGCGAACGACCTGCGTAAGCTCGGCGATTTCCTGCGCGACAAGAACCCGAACACCGTCGCGGCTCTCGGCGCTGTCAACGGCGAAAAGGTCACGCTGCTGGCCGTCTGCGGCAAAAACGCCGTCGCACGCGGCATCAAGGCGGGCGATATCATCAAGAATATTGCGCCCATCGTCGGCGGCAAGGGCGGCGGCAAGCCGGATTCCGCCATGGGCGGCGGCACGAACGCCCTCAAGCTCGACGACGCGCTGGCGGCTGTCGACGATTACGTCGCGGCCAATGTCAAGGACTAAGGAGGAAGCACCATGTCTGATTGCCTGTTCTGCAAAATCATCGCGGGTGAGATCCCGTCCGCAAAGGTCTACGAGGACGACCTCTGCTATGCCTTCAAGGACATCAGCCCCCTTGCCCCCACACATTTCCTCGTCGTCCCGAAGCAGCATTTTGCCTCCGCCGCTGAGGTCACGCCGGAAAATGAAGCCGTGGTCGGCCACATCTATACTGTCATTGCCAAGCTTGCCCGGGAAATGGGCTTTGCCGACGGCTACCGTGTGGTAACGAACGTCGGCGAGCTGGCCGGGCAGACCGTCCATCACATCCACTTCCACGTGCTCTCCGGCAAGCAGCTGGGCAGCTTTAACTGAGGTTCCAATATTTTTACAATTTTCCCTGCCATGCCGCCCGCATGGCGGGGAATCTGTTATTTTCCCATCAAAAACGCACGGAAGGACTTGAAAAAGGCTGTAGTGTATGCTATCATTGGTATATATGCCAGCGGAGTCATCCCTCATTCCCTCCGGCTATGGCATTGGAAACGTTTTAACCCTCTCTCCTTCAAGCAAGCAAATCCGGGCTTCCCTGCTTCGGCTGGGAAGCCCAACCCCCCTCTGTGACAATTGCATCGTATTCGGCCCACACCGCCTGCCCCTTACCAGCTGTAGTTTTATATCTTCTAAATCGAACAAATTTTCTAATAATGCTTGCATTGAATCCGCCTTCGGTGGTATGATAGGGACAGAACCTGAAGGGAGGCGGAACGGGTGTATCTGGCGATCGATCTGAAATCCTTTTATGCGTCGGTGGAATGTGCGGCGCGGGGACTTGACCCGTTGAAAACAAATCTCGTTGTGGCGGACGCGGCGCGGACGGAGAAAACGATCTGCCTGGCCGTCTCGCCGTCCTTAAAGGCGTATGGCATCGCGGGCCGGGCGCGGCTGTTCGAGGTGGTGCAGCGCGTCGAACAGGTAAACGCCATGCGGCGGCAGCACGCGCCGGGCCGACAGCTGCGCGGCCAGAGCGAAAACGCGGACACGCTTGCCGCGCACCCGGAGCTGGCGCTCTCCTTCATCACCGCGCCGCCGCAGATGGCGAACTATATACGTGTCTCCACGCAGATCTATCAGATCTACCTCAAATATTTCGCGCCGGAGGACATTCACGTCTATTCCATCGACGAGGTCTTCATCGACGCATCGCCGTATCTGCGCACCTACGGCCAGACGCCGCAGGAGCTGGCGCGGACGGTCATTCTGGACGTGCTGCGCACGACCGGCATCACCGCGACCGCCGGGATCGGCACGAATCTGTATCTGGCGAAGGTCGCCATGGATATCGGGGCCAAGCACGTGGCGCCGGATGAAAGCGGCGTGCGCATTGCCTGCCTCACCGAGCGCAGCTACCGCGAAACGCTCTGGACGCACCGGCCGCTGACGGATTTCTGGCGCGTCGGACGCGGGATCGCGAAAAAGCTTGAGGAAAAGGGCCTGTTCACGATGGGCGATATCGCCCGCTGTTCGCTCGGCAGGCCGGATGAATTTTACAACGAGGAGCTGCTGTACCGGATGTTCGGTGTGAACGCGGAGCTGCTGATCGACCACGCATGGGGCTGCGAGCCGTGCACGCTTGCGGACATCAAGGCCTACCGGCCCCAGACGCACAGCGTCAGCTCCGGTCAGGTGCTGCAATGCCCGTATCCGTTTGAAAAGGCGCGGCTCGTTGCGCGGGAGATGGCGGACGCGCTGGCGCTGGAGCTGGCCCGGAAGGGGCTTGTGACCGATCAGATGGTCCTGACCGTCGGCTATGACCGTGAAAGCCTGACAGACCCGTCCTGTCCGCCGTATCACGGCCCGGTCACAGTCGACCATTACGGGCGGCGCGTCCCGAAAGCCGCGCACGGGTCAGAAACGCTCCGGGCGCCGACCGCCTCCTCCAGAGAGCTCCTGCAGGCGCTGACGGTGCTGTTTGACCGGATCGTGGACCGCGGGCTGCTCGTGCGCCGGATGTATGTCGTCGCGAACCATGTGCAGCGGGAGCGGGACGTGCAGGCCGAGCCGGAATACGTTCAGCTCGATCTGTTTGCCGACGAAGCGGCGCTCACGGCTCGGCGCGAGGAACAGTCCGCGCGTGCGCGCGAACGGCGGATGCAGGACGCCGTGCTGGCCATCCGCGAAAAATACGGCAAAAACGCCATCCTGAAGGCCATGAGTCTCCGCGACGGCGCAACTGCCCGCCAGAGAAATGAGCAGATCGGCGGACATAAGGCGTGAAAAGCGTCTGCAGGCGAAATGCAGCGCAGACAGAAAATCCCCGTGCCGCAGTGCTGCGGCACGGGGCATTTTCATAGGGGCTGGGATTTACTTCTTGACGAAGGACAGGCAGTCCGTGCACTGATCAACCGTCGGATCGGCTTCATGGGTTCCAATACAAACCTTATCGAGGGTACAGTAATCCTCGCAGCCGCAGTGGTTGTTGCACTGGCTCACGTGGCACTCGATTGCGTGGTTGGCCTTTTCGTTTGCAAAGCTCATACAAAACTTCCTCCTTTTTTAAGGTACGGACTTAGTATGTGCGCAAACGGCCTGTTCATGCTGGAAAATTTTTTATCTGCGGCCACCGCCGAACCCGCCTCGACCTCCTCCGAAACCTCCGCGGCCTCCGCCAAAGCCGCCTCGGCTGCCGCCGCCGGGTCTGGGGCCGCCGCCGAAACCGCCGGGTCTGGGGCCAGGCCCCGGGCCGGGGCCGTGGTGGTGATGATGGTTCGAGAACAGCGAGCCCAAAAACAGGCCCGACCAGAAGCCTCCGCCTCCGCCGCCTCTGCGGCCGGAGCCGAAAATGGCCTTGATGATCCAGAAAATGACCAGAATCGTGATAATTGTACCGATTATGCTTTTCCTTCTGACACGTCCGGTCTCCTGCACGGGCGTATACTCCTCATTCGCAGCTCCGTTCAGGCTGGTTTTGCACCAGCTGTACAAATCCTCGTACATCGTGTCTGCCGCGTCGTCCGCGTCGCCGTCCAGAATGGCGGCAAAGCCGTCCTGAAAGATCGATTCCAGCTTGCTGTCGGTATAATCCGCGACATACGAGCCAGTCGTCACGTACCACTGCTCTGTGCTGGTATCAATGGCAAAGAGCATATCATACTCGCTCAGTCCCATTGAATCAAACGCGCTGTTCGTGTAGCTTTCCAGCGTTTTTCCACCGGTGCCGTCCGTCGTCAGAATGGCGATATGGCTGCCGGTTTTGCGGTAGATCTTGTCGTTATAGTCCCGAATGGCTTTTTCGCCGCTGCGGGTGAACAGCCCCGCGTCGTCGCGGATATACTTGTCGGAGATCGTCTCGTCTCCCGCTGTATTGGATGTCTGCTCTTCCGCAGGCGTCTGGGAGATAGTCTGCTCCGGCACGGCTGTCTGCGCTGTCTCAGCCGGTTTGTCACTTTTGAGCACCGGGGACAGCCCGATGAAGAGCGCCGCGGCGATCATCACGATTGTAAAGACGACCGCAACGCCTGGTTTCTGAAAGAATTTCATGCCTGCTCCTTTTAAAAGTTTCAGCTGCGCGGCTGCAGAAGCTTCTGCTTCAGCTCGCCCTCCAGCCTGCGAAGCTCAGCCTCGGCCTCCTGCCGCTTTTTCGCGCCGTCGGTCTGGATCTGCAGGACTTCGTCGAGCGTGGAGATCAGCTGCTCGTTGGTGTGCTTGAGCGTTTCCATGTCGACGATGCCGCGCTCGGATTCCTTCGCCGTCTCGACGGAGGCCATATGCAGCATATCGGCGTTCTTCTGCAGCAGCGCGTTCGTCATGTCCGTGACCTGCCGCTGGGCCTCCATGGCGCGGCGGGAATTTTCGATGCCGAGCGTCAGCACCATCTGGTTCTTCCACAGCGGGATGGTGTTGAGCACGGAGGTCTGGATCTTTTCGACAAGCGCGGTGTCGTTGTTCTGGATCATGCGGATCTGCGGTGCGGTCTGCAGCGAGATCATGCGCGTCAGCTCCAGATCGTGGAGCTTCTTTTCGAACCGGACGCATTTGTTTTCAAAATCATTGGCCGCCTGCGCATCCTCCGGCAGATTCGAAGCCTCGGCCTTTGCGCGCAGCTCATGCAGCGTGGTGCTGCGGGCCTCGGCCAGCTTCTGCTTACCGGCCAGAATATACATGGTCAGCTCCTTGAAGTACTGCAGGTTCCGCTCGTACATCTGATCCATCACGGCTACGTCCTTCAGCAGCGTGATCTTGTGCTTTTCCAGCTCGCCGGAGATGCGGTCGACATTGACCTCCGCCGTCGCGAAGCGGCTCTTCATCTCCTCGGCGTTGATCTTTGCCTTGCGGAACAGGCCCGCGATGCCCTTCTTTTCCGGCTCGTCCATCGTCTTGAGCTCGACGAGCAGGCCGGAAAGCATATCGCCGATCTCGCCCAGATCGCCGGTCTTGACCTTGGCCAACGCCGTGTCGGAGAAATCTGCGATGTTCTTCTGTGCGGAAGCGCCGTATTCGAGGATCTGCTGCGCGTTTTCCAGATCGATCTGCTTCGAGAAGGCCAGCACGGCCTGCTGCTCTTGCTCGGAGAGCGTGGAAAGATCGGGGCCTGCCTCCGGCGCGGCCTGTGCTTTCGTGATGAGATCCGCTTCCTGTTTGACCTCCGGCTGCGGCTGCGCGTTCAGATCCGGCGTCAGGGTGAGCTGGGGAATGTATTCGTCCATAATCTGTTCCTCCTGTATCTATTTGTACCGTTTATGCAAAATCCTTTTTGTTCGTCAGCCCTTCGCTGGCCATCATTTGCTCCATCACGCGGATATCGGCGGTGATGTCGACGACGTCGGCCTCAAACAGCGCGTCGAGCTGCCGCTGGAAGGCGATAATGACCTTGTCGAGCAGGTCTTCGATCTTCTGCATCCCCTCGGTGATGTTTTCCGTTTTGAGACTCTGGTTCTGCAGCGTGACGTACTGCTCCATAAGCTTGATCGTGGTCGGCAGATAATAGTTGAGGAACTGCCGGATCTGACTGAGCTTTTTCGGGTTTTTCCGGACGCAGTCGAAGATCTGCGCCGTCAGCCGCTCGATGAGATCGATCTGGGCGCTTATGCGCTCGTCAGGGATCTCGTCGTTCAGACGGCGGATATCGGCGATGGCGCGCTTGCCCTGATAGATGACCGACTGCAGCTCCGGCGGGAGCTTTTCCTCCGGCTCTGGCTCCGGCTGCGGTTCAGGCTTCTTTTCCGCCTGCTTCGGCTGGGGCTGCTCCGGCGCGGCAGCCTTCGGCGGCTCGTCCGTCTTTTTGCCGGGCAGCACGATGCGCAGGATCGCATACACGATCGCCGACACGACCGCGCAGGAAAGAATCCCCCGGAAGGTGTTCAGCTTGCCGGCGTACAGCAGCCATACGATGCCAATGGCATAAATCGGAAGCGCGGAGCGCTTCTTTTTTGCGTTCTGTTTCTCTTTCTGTTCGTCCATGGTATTCCTTTCTCCGCAAGGCGAAGCATTTTTCTGGATATTTCCTCAAACTAATAGTAGTACAAACGTTGCGGAAAGTCAACTGCCGGACCGGATTGACACGGACTGCGGCGCACAGTATAATAGAGTGCGGAAGGAACCGGCTGCGCGGGAGAAGCTGCGGAAGCATCCTTGAGGAACCGGCTCCCTGCCGCATATCCATACCTATGCCGGCAGCCGGAAGGCGGTGCGCGGCTTTATTTTATGTAATGGAGGCATTCCTATGATCCGTGTATCCCCTTCGATTCTGGCGGCAGATTTTGCAAATCTGGAACGCGAGATCGGTACGATCAAACAGGCTGGCGCCGAGTATGTACATATTGACGTTATGGACGGCCTGTTTGTTCCCAATATTTCAATCGGACTGCCCGTTTTGTCCTGCATCCGCAAGGTGACGGATCTGACGCTCGACGTGCATCTGATGATCGACCGCCCCGTGCGCTATGCCGAGCGCTTTTGTCAGGCTGGCGCGGACATCGTGACCGTCCATGTCGAGGCTGACACGCAGGAAAACACACTTGAGGCGCTCCGCATCATCCGCGCCTGCGGCAAAAAGCCCGCGATCTGCGTCAAGCCCAAAACACCGGCGGAGGCTGTGCTGCCGTTCATCGAGCTTGTCGACCTGATCCTGGTCATGACGGTCGAGCCGGGCTTCGGCGGCCAGAGCTTCATGGCCGACATGATGCCCAAGGTGCGGGCCATCCGTGCGTATATCGATGAGAAAAATCCCGGCTGCGAGCTGGAGGTCGACGGCGGCGTCAACGCACAGACTGCGAAGGTCTGCACGGCGGCAGGCGCAAACGTCCTTGTCGCAGGCAGCGCGTTTTTTAAAGCAGCAGACAAGGCCGCGTTTGTACAGGCGGTAAAATAAGCACACCCGCGTGAATTTTCAACTCCCATTGCCGTGTTTCCGCACGGCGATGGGATTTCTTCGTTTCGGCAGGGAAGACCTCTTGACAACGTAACAATGTTATGCTATTATGCGACCGTAACAATGTTACGGAACACTGTTACGGAAGGAGGCTGCACATGGATGAGGATCTGATTTCCAAAAAGGAGCTGTTGGAGCGCTATGGGATCTCCTATGGTGCGCTGTACCGCTGGAAGCGGATGGGCCTGATCCCGGAGAGCTGGTTCCTGCGCCGTTCAACACCGAACGGACAGGAGACGTATTTTCACACAAAGCAGATCTGCCTGCGCGTGGAGCGGATTCTGGAAAGCAAGGAGCGCGTCTCGCTCGAAGAACTGGCAGCGGAGCTGGCCGGGCAGAAGCAGGCGGCTGCCGCGCGGCGGACGCTGGTTCTGGAAACAAAATATGGCCCGAAAACCTATCCCCTCGATGAGCTTTTGCACCTGTATCTGACCGAGGGCGAACACAAAACCGATATTCTGGAGCATCTGAAGGAGGAAGCATTATGAACGAACACATTGATATGAAGATTTCCGGCTCGAGCACCATGCCGGGCGGCGAATACCGCAGAGTCTCGATCAGCGGCGCGGGCAAAGTCAATGGCAGCCTCAAATGCGAGGAGCTGCACTGCTCCGGCGCGGCGAAGGTGCAGGGCGACGTGGACTGCGCGGGCGAACTGCACACGAGCGGCGCGGGCAAGATAGCCGGGAGCGTCCGCTGCGGCAGCCTGTCGGCCTCGGGCGACTTTTCCGCGCAGTCGGTGCAGGTAGAGGGGCTTGCGTCCGTCTCCGGTTCGCTGCGGACGGAGCAGGCGCTTACGGCAGACGAGCTCCGTGCGTCCGGCTCTCTGGAAGCAGGCAGCGTCCACTGCCGGGCGCTGCGTTCCTCCGGCGCGTGCCGGGTCAGCGGAGACGTCGAGGCGGAGACGGCGGTTCTGTTTGGCGCGGTAGAGATCGGCGGACTGCTGAACGCGGAGACAGTCGAGATCTCGGCCAACCACGCGGTGCATATCCACGCCATCGGCGGCGGAACTATCCGCGTTTTGCAGAAGGACACGACGACGTTCCTCGGCATCTTCCGCACAAGCCCCGGCTGCGCCTGCATCGGCTCGATCGAGGGCGATAACGTTGAGCTTGAGAATGTCGAGGCGGAGATCGTCCGCGGCAAATACGTCCGCATCGGGCACGGCTGCCGCATCGGAACGGTCGAATACGGCGAAAATCTGGAGGCTGAACCCGGCACCGTCGGCCACAGCACGCAGACCGGCACAAAATAAGTATCAAATCCACGGTAAATTGTAAATATTTCTTAACTTTCTGGGAAAAGGTTTGATTCCTGCGGCGATGTGTGATAGAATGCACCCGTATGTGATTTTTATTGTTACTGGAGAGATTCGATGTCACAGGTCAAACTGTTCAGCTCGACCGGCACACGCGTGGCCAGGCGTTCCGGCAAGCAGAAAAAGCAGAAGGTCAAAAAGCCCCTGAAGACGCTTGCCATCTGGCTGCTCGTCATTCTCTGCCTGGAGGCGCTGTACTTCTTCTGCGTGTATACGAACAACAGCTTCGTCAAAAAATGGCGGACGATTTATATCAACACCGCGATGGACACCATGCGCCACCAGTGGCTGGCGACCTATTTTATCCCCAAGGACGTCATTGACGAGGTCCGGTACGAATACGGTCTGTTCAAGGCTGCGACGGTCGGCAAGGAATCCAACGCCAACTGGGGCAAGAAGGACGACACGCCCGCCGGCACGGGCACGCCCGCAGCGGACGACAACGTCACGCACATCAATCCGAACATCACGCACGAGTCGGAGCAGACGGAAGACAATACCCCGACGGCAGAAGAGCTGGAAAAGCAGGCGCAGGAGAATTTCTACTCCGTCTTCTGGGAGCTGGACCGCACGTCCATGGAGGCGTATCTGGCCGAGCACCCCGACACGCTGGCGAACGGCTGGGACCAAATTTACATCAACGAAGCCGGCTTTGACGACGAGGGCACGTCCATCCAGTCCATCTTCGGCGAGCAGGTGCTGGCAATCGACGCGAAGGACGGCGTTCTGCTGCTGCGCATTTCCGGCAAGGGCTATCGCGGCGTGCTGGCCGTGGGCAAGGATCCGTCGCGCCTGTCCATCGAGATGGCCACGACGCTCGGCACCGCCGGACAGCTCTCGGGCACCATCGCCGAGGCGCACAACGGCGTTCTGGCCATGAACGCCAACGGCTTCCTCGACCCCAACGGCGCGGGCAACGGCGGTCTGCTTGCGGGCTATACGATGTCCAACGGCACGGCCTACGGCGACCATTTTTCCGCCTACGCCTACAAGCGCATCGAACTGCACGAGGACAACTTGTTCTATATCAAGGACGCGCTGTCTCCCGTCAGCGAAGACTGCACTGACGCGGCGGAGTTCACACCTGCGCTCATCGTCGACGGCAAGAAGATCATGGACGATTACTGGACCGGCGAGCAGCCGCGTGCCTGCATCGGCCAGAGCGAGAACTACGAAATTCTCATGCTGGTCATCGAGGGCCGCTATCCGCTTGAAGGCATCCTCGGCACGAGCGTCAACAACTGCTCCGAGATCCTGCTCCAGCACAAGTGTATGCAGGCCATCAACCTCGACGGCGGTTCGAGCGCCATGCTGTGGTTCGACGGCGAGTATGTCACGCAGTCGTCGTCCTCCCCTCTGCGCTACACCGGCGGCCGTCCCCTGCCGAACGCATGGGTCTATAAAAAAGCCGAATAAACGACCAGCAGCCCCCGGCGCCGCCGGGGGCTGTTTACTGCAAAGCGCTAAACTGTCCAGCGCGGGAATGCGTTGAGCGCTTGCAAAATCTGCCGAATCTGGTATGATGGCAGAGAAAGGAGCACCTTATGAAAAACATAACACGAATTTTATCCGCTGCTCTGGCGCTGTGTCTGCTGGCGGCACTGTGTCTGCCCGCGCGGGCGGACGGGACGCAGGACTGCGGCGCGAAGCTGCTGGCCATCACGTTTGACGACGGGCCCGGCAAATATACCGGCGCGCTTCTGGACGGCCTTGCCGAGCGCGGCGTTCACGCGACGTTTTTTGTCAACGGCGTCAACGCCTCCGGCTGGCCGGAGACGCTGAAGCGCATCGTAAACGAGGGCCACCAGCTTGCGAACCATACATACAATCACAAAAACCTTAACACCTGCTCCGCGCAGACGGTCGCATATGAGATCAGCGCCGTGCAGGCGCTTATCACCGCCGCCGGAGGCGACGAAAACGCGTATATCCGCGCCCCCTACGGCAACGCGAACAAAACGGTCAAATCCGTCGTGACCGCGCCGCTGATCTACTGGTCGGTCGACCCGGAAGACTGGAAGTACCGCAATGCAGAGACGGTGCGCAGCAATATCGAAGCCGGTGTCTTTGACGGCGCGATCATTCTGGTCCATGATATTTACAAAACCAGTGTGGACGGCGCGCTCGCCGCGATCGACGATCTGCTGGCCGAGGGCTATGAGTTCGTCACGGTGCAGGACCTGCTGCTGCGGCGCGGCGTAACGCCCGAGGCGGCGACAGTCTATTATTCGGCAAAAAACAACGGGATCAATCTGCCCGCCGATGCGGTCGGCGAGCAGGCGTTTGACGAGAGCCGCATCGAGACGCACTGGGGCTACGCCGCTATGAAGACCTGCCTGGATTACGGCTGGATGACGCTGACGGACACGGGCGAATGGAAGCCGAACGCATTTGTTACGCGGGCGGAATTTGCCGCCGCTCTTGCCCGCTTCGCGGGCATCCACACGCTCTATCCGCTGGCGGGCGCGGCGCGCTTTTCGGACGTTGATCTGACGGCGGAGGACGCGCCGTATCTCGCCTGGGCGGCGGACAGCGGCATCGTCGCGGGCTACGACGACGGGACCTTCCGGCCCGAAAAGACCCTCACACGGGAGCAGATGGCCGTCATGCTGGCGCGGTACTATGCACGCTCCGGCGTCACGACGCAGGGAAGTCTGGACTTCGCGGACGCTGCGAAAATCTCCGGCTGGGCCGTCGACGGCGTATCGGTCTGCGTGGGACTCGGCCTTGTGCAGGGCGATCCGCGGGGCCGCTTCCTGCCGCAGAGCAGGCTCACCCGCGCGCAGATCGCCTCGATCCTCGTGCGGATGGCAGGATAACAAAATGGGCTGTCCCGATGTGTTCGGGACAGCCCTCTTTTCATATTCGATCAGTATGCGATGCCCCAGTAGATCATCTTCCTGGCGGGCTTGCCGCAGATCGGGCAGGTGTCGCCGAGATGCTCCTGCTTGAGCGGCATACAGCGGGAGGACATCCCGCCCTCTTCCTTCATCTTGAGTTCGCACTCGAGTTCGCCGCACCACATCGTCTTGATGAAGCCGCCGTGCTCGGCCTGCAGCTGCCTGGCCTCTTCGAGCGAATGCGCTTCATAAATGTGGTTGTCGAGATTCTGCTTCGCCTTTTCGAACATCCCCTTCTGGACAAGCTCCAGCTGCTCGGAAACGGCGGCTTCGAGATTCTCCAGCGGGACGACCGTCTTCTCGCCGTCGTTGCGGCGGACGAGCACGCACTGTCCGGCCTCGATATCGCGCGGGCCGATCTCCACGCGCACGGGCACGCCCTTCATCTCATACTGCGCGCACTTCCAGCCCATGGAGTTATCCGAATCGTCGAGCTTTACGCGAAGCCCCGCCTTGACCAGACGGTCCTTCAGCTCCGTAGCCTTTTCCAGAACGCCCGCCTTGTGCATCGCGACGGGCAGGACGATGACCTGCACGGGCGCGATCTTGGGCGGCAGGACGAGGCCGTTGTTGTCGCCGTGGGCCATGATGACCGCGCCGATCATACGCGTGGTGGAGCCCCAGGAGGTCTGGAACGGGTATTGCAGCTTGTTGTCACGGCCGGTGAAGGTCACGTTGTAGGCTCTGGAGAACTTGTCGCCGAAGTAATGGCTCGTCGCGCCCTGCAGCGCCTTGTGGTCCTTCATGAGGCACTCGACGGTATAGGTTGCCTCCGCGCCCGCGAACTTTTCCTTTTCGGTCTTCTGGCCGGGCACGACGGGGATGGCGAGGACGTTTTCAAAGAAATCGGCGTAGCAGTTCAGCTGCTGCTCCGTCTCGTGGATGGCCTCCTCGGCGGTTTCGTGGATGGTGTGGCCCTCCTGCCACCAAAACTCTCTTGAGCGCAGGAACGGGCGGGTCGTCTTCTCCCAGCGGATGACGGAGCACCACTGGTTGTAGAGCATCGGCAGCTCCCGGTAGGTCTGCAGCACGCGCGACCAGTGGTCGCAGAACATCGTCTCGGACGTCGGACGGAAGGCCAGACGCTCCTCCAGCTTTTCGCTGCCGCCCATCGTGACCCATGCGACCTCCGGCGCGAAGCCGTTGACCAGCTCGCCTTCCTTTTTCAGCAGGCTTTCGGGGATCAGGACGGGCATCGCGACGTTTTCATGGCCGGTCTTCTTGAACTCCGCGTCCATGATGCGCTGGATGTTTTCCCAGATCGCATAGCCGTATGGCCGCAGGATCGTAAAGCCCTTGACGGACGCATACTCGACCAGCTCCGCCTTGCGGCAGATATCGGTGTACCACTGGGCAAAATCGACCTCCATATCGGTGATCTGCTCGACTTTCTTTTCTTTCGCCATATCAATTCATCCTTTCGGAAATACTTTTCAGTCAATGGATTTATTTTATCACACTTGTCAAGCGTCTGTACATAAGATGAGATACCTGAACGCAGGCAATATTGGAGGTTCATATGCCATGATCTATTGTATCCCGCTTGACACGGCGACGGAGGAATTTTACGCGTCCGTCGCCCGCGCAGCCGGTCTGCCCATGGAGCAGGTGCTGCGCGACGCGCTCTTCAAGCTTGCGGGCGAGCTGTCGCTCGAAGCGCTGGCCCGGCGGAGCCGGAACCAGACGCCGCGGGGCGGCGCTGAATAAAGTACGCAAAGGCCCGAAATAAGGTTGTAATTTGACGTGTTCTCTGGTATCATGTGGTGAAACGAAAATATCGGAGGCAGATTCTCATGAAATCCATTCGTGATCTTTATAAAGTTGGAAAAGGCCCGTCCAGCTCCCACACCATGGGGCCGGAACGCGCGGCCCGCATCTTCAAACAGGAAAACCCCGGCGCGGAGCGCTATGAGGTCACGCTTTACGGCTCTCTGGCCCTCACTGGCGTCGGCCACGGCACCGACCGGGTGCTGAGCGAGGTCCTTGCGCCCACCCCGACGGAGATCATCTTCTCAAAGAAGGACCCCGGCGATCTGCGCCACCCGAACACACTCGACTTTGCCGCCTACAAGGGCGAGGAAAAGCTTGCGTCCATGCGCGTGGAATCCATCGGCGGCGGCGATATCGTGATCGAGGGCCGCGAGGCGGCGGAGCCGGACGATGTGTACCCCGAAAATTCATTCGCCGAGATCGCGCAGTACTGCCGCTGGCGGTATATCTCGCTGCGCGAATACGTCGAGCTGAACGAGGGGCCGGAGATCTGGGACTTTTTGCAGACCATCTGGCGCACCATGCGCGCCGAGGTCGAGGAAGGGTTGGAGGCGACCGGCATTCTGCCGGGTGGTCTGAACGTGCAGCGCAAGGCGCGTTATCTCTACGAGCGCCAGCACGCGCAGGAGATCCCGCAGGTGCGCGAACTGCAGCTGGTCTGTGCGTACGCCTTTGCCGCCGCCGAGCAGAACGCCGCCAACGGCACGATCGTCACCGCGCCAACCTGCGGCAGCTGCGGCGTGCTGCCCGCTGTTCTCATGTACTTACAGGGCAAATACCACTATTCCGACCTGCGCATGGCCCACGCGCTGGGCGTGGCGGGCATCATCGGCAACCTGATCCGCCGCAACGCGTCCATCTCCGGCGCGGAATGCGGCTGTCAGGCGGAGATCGGCTCGGCCTGCTCCATGGCGGCCGCCGCGATGTGTGAGCTGATGGAGTTCCCCATTGAGCAGATCGAATACGCTGCCGAGATCGCCATGGAGCACCATCTGGGCCTGACGTGCGACCCCATCTGCGGCCTTGTGCAGATCCCCTGCATCGAACGCAACGCCGTCGCGGCCAAGCGCGCCATCGACTCGGCGAATCTGGCCCATATGCTGGTCGGCACGAGAACGATCTCGTTCGACATGGTCGTGCGCACGATGTACGAAACCGGCGTCAGCATGAACCGCGCCTTCCGCGAAACGAGCGAAGGCGGCCTCGCCAAGCTCTACAGCCGCCGCGCCGGGCAGACGCTGGGGAAATAAAAATCGAATGCAGTTGGTAGGGGCGGGGCTCTGCTCCGCCCGGCAGATTGTACCGTTTTCACGGAAATCCCCGGCGAATTCGTAGCTTCTCAGCAGGCGGACAGAGTCGTCCGCCCCTACGGAGCTGTGATTTTTACGGCATTACGTTGAAAACGAACAGACTTCGTCCGCGCCCGGGGCTTCCCC
>ENA-OVGC01001649-OVGC01001649.1-human-gut-metagenome-genome-assembly--contig:-NODE-1649-length-16623-cov-13.911999_pt1 | contig 16623 bp, 26 predicted proteins | sample MGYA00237768_ERZ505415 | MGnify/ENA primary metagenome ERZ505415 (study PRJEB26158, sample SAMN06016382) | human gut metagenome | biome: human gut; feature: ankylosing spondylitis patient; material...
TCTTCGTCAACGGCAAGGAGCTCTGCAACGCCTACTCCGAGCTGAACGACCCGATTGACCAGCTGGAGCGTTTCCAGGAGCAGCTGCGCCTCTCGGAGAAGGGCGACGACGAGGCGATGTTCATCGACATGGACTTCGTCCGCGCACTGGAGTACGGCATGCCGACCTGCTCGGGCATGGGTATGGGCATCGACCGTCTGACGATGTTCATGACGGGCCAGACGTCGATTCAGGACGTGCTGTTCTTCCCGCAGATGCGTCCCGAGAAGAAGGTGGTGGCCGACCCCGCGGAGGCCTACACCGCCATCGGTGTCCCCGAGGAGTGGGTTCCCGTCATCCAGAAGATGGGCTACATCACCGTAGAGTCGCTGCGCAAGCTTGCCCCGGGCAAGTTCTTCAACGACCTCTGCGGCTACAACAAGAAAAACAAGCTGGGGCTGAAGGCCCCCTCGATGGAGGAGGTCAAGGCGTGGTGCGCGGCCGAATAGGCGCGCATCGCAGCCCGCGCTGAAAAACGTGAGGAGATGAAACCGAGCAACCTGTTCCTTGCGGCACTTGCCGCCGTTGCGGTGCTGGTATCGGCACCCGCCGCAGCGCAGTATGCCGGGCAGTCCTGCATCCGCAAGACCGAGAGCCCGACGCCGGCCACGCCGACGCACTTCTCGTTCAAGATGAACGGAACGTTCCGCATCATGCAGCTTACCGACCTGCACTGCACGCTCGACTACCGCTCGGACCACATCTTCCCGATGCTCAGCCAGCTGATTCAGTTCGAACAGCCCGACCTGATTGTCATCACGGGCGACGCGGTCTACTCGGCCAACGACGAGGTGCTCTGGCGGCGGCTGGGCGACTTCCTCGCCTCGCAGCACATCCCCTACGCCGTGACGCTGGGCAACCACGACGCCGAGCGGATTTCACGCGGGCGGGTCTACGACATCATCCGCACGCTGCCGCTCTGCGTCAACGCGCAGTTCAACCCCTCGGGGGAGCGGCAGGGCGACTTCGTCATTCCGCTCTACGCCTACGACGACCCCGCGAAGGTCGAGGCGCGGCTCTACGTGATGGACTCGAACGACTACAACGCCGACGACCACTCCTACCGGGGATTCACCGCGGAGCAGGTCGCCTGGTACCGCTCGCAGAGCGAAGAGGCCGAACGCCGCGACGGACGGCGGAGCAACGCACTGCTCTTCTGCCACGTTCCGCTGCATGAGTTCCGCGAGGCCTACGACACCCACCCCGTGGCGGGCTTCCGTCTCGAGGGGGAGTGTCCGGCGCGCGACAACACGGGGATGTTCGACGAACTGCTCCGCCGGGGCGAGGTGACGGGCGTCTTCGCCGGCCACGACCACACGAACAACTACGTCGCCCAGCTCAAGGGCATCGGCATGGCCTACGGCCGCTACAGCGGCGGCTTCGGCGAATACCAGGAGCTGCTGAGCGGGGCCCGCATCATCGAGCTCAAGGCCGGAAGCCGGGGCTTTACCACCTGGGAGCGGCTGGCCAACAACAGCGTCGTGCGCAAGGTCACCCTGCCCGAACAGGAGCGATAAGCCGATGGACAACCGCCCGACAGGAAAATGCGGCCGACGCGCCGTCGATGCGGCAATCATCGCCGTCATCCTTCTGGGAGGCCTCTCAACGGGCGGGCTGCTTCCCGCATGGCTCGGCCGCGCGGTGTGGCTGCTGCTGGCGGCCGGATGCTGGCTCTGGCTGGCGGCCGGAGTGTGGCGGAAGCTCACGATGCGCCGGCGCGGCTGGCTGGTCTTCTGGAGCTATGCGGCCGCGGGATGCGCTGCGGCATGGGCGGTCCGCACGGGAATGGAGGAGATGAGCGCCTGGCAGCGGTTCGACCGCGTCTGCAGCGCCGTACTGCTGGCAGGTGTAATTATAGCTATTGTGTACAACATCATTTATAAAAACAAACCGAACATGAGAAAGAAAATCGTAGCCGGCAACTGGAAGATGAATACGCTTCCCGCCGAAGGAGTCGAACTGGCAAAGGGCGTCGTAGCAGGACGCGGCGAGGTATGCTCGTGCGTTAACTTCATCGTTTGCCCGCCGTTCACCCACCTCTCGATGGTAGCCGAGGCCCTGAAGGGTTCGGACATCGAGCTGGGCGCCCAGAACTGCGCCGCCGAGGCCAAGGGTGCCTACACGGGCGAGGTAGCTGCCTCGATGCTTGCCGCCCTGGGCTGCAAGTACGTCATCCTGGGCCACTCGGAGCGTCGCCAGTACTACGGCGAGACCTCCGCTACGCTCAACAAGAAGATGGAGCAGGCCTATGCCAACAACCTCACGCCGATTTACTGCGTGGGCGAGAACCTCGAGGAGCGCGAGGCCGGCAAGCACTTCGACGTGGTGAAGGCTCAGATTGAGGAGGTTGTCTACAACCTGACGGAGGAGCAGTTCAAGAACCTGGTCATCGCCTACGAGCCCGTATGGGCCATCGGTACGGGCAAGACCGCTACGGCCGAGCAGGCTCAGGAGATTCACGCCTACATCCGCAAGGTGCTGGCCGACAAGTTCGGCGCTGCGGCTGCCGAGTGCCCGATTCTCTACGGCGGCTCGTGCAAGCCTTCGAACGCTGCCGAAATCTTCGCCAAGGAGGATGTCGACGGCGGTCTGATTGGCGGCGCCGCTCTGAAGGCAGAGGACTTCCTGGCCATCGGCAAGGGCTTCGCGAAGTAATTCGTCGCCCGACAAACGACGGGAGTACTCCCGTCAAAGGGTAAATAACCCGTGCGGCAGCAGTGCCGCACGGGTTATTTCGTTTGTCATGCGCGAAGTCCGGCCCCGAGCAACGGTAGGCACCCAAAAAAAGCGGCACGGCCGCAAGGCCGCACCGCATGATGAGGGAGGTTATGCCCGGGGGAATCAGTCGTCGATGTCGATGACCTGGAAGTTCTTGTCGAACTTGATTTCCAGGCCGTTCATCAGCTCGACCTCCCAGGTGTACTTGTTACGCTCGATTTTGCGGATGGTCTGCCCGGCAAAGCTCTTGGCCACGTAGTCGCGAATCCGGGCCGGGACAATCGCCTCGGGAACGGCCGCATAACGGCACTCGACCGCGGTCCAGGCACCGTCGCTGTCGAAGTCGACCTCCGTGCGGTCGGTGTAGGTCACCTCGTACTCCGAACCGATGAACTTCGGGTCCTCGACGGCGAAGGCGAGGGTCCGGTCCTTGAAGTTGGAGGCGAGGAACTCCTGCGCGGGGGCGGGAAGCTGCTCGAGGGTGATGGGGCGCTCGCGGCCGTCGGCGAACGATGCGGTGATTCCTGCGAAGAGAAGGGCTGCTGCTACAAAATACTTTTTCATGGTTGTAATCGGTTTGAGGGTTGAACTTGTTCGTTTTGTTTTACGATACAAAGTTCACGCTCAAATCTGAAAAGAATCTAACATCGGAAGAAAACCGGCCATTTTTTCGAAAAAAAATGCACCGGCAGCAGCAGGCGGCCCGTAAGGCCCTATAGCCGGGCCATATCGCCGACACCGAGCGACGAGTCCCAAAGGCAGGGCGCACCGTAGACCTCCTCCACCGCGCGGAGGTAGTCACCGATGGGTTCGAGTCCCATGGCGGCACGCAGCGAGTCGAGCCGTTCGGGCGACTCGACGGGCCAGAGGCGGCAGATGCGCTCGACGCGCGCCGAATCTCCCGCAACGAGCCGCGTGGAGGAGCAGGTCTGCGTGCCGTAACGCTGCGGCCGGCCCTCACGCATGAGCATCCGGTCGAGCAGCGTTGCGTAGCTCGACTTCGAGACTCGCCCGGCCGCCATCTGCTCCTCGACAAGGGGCATCCAGCGCCGCTGCATCGCCAGGTCGGCATGGTCAATCACCAGCCAGATGGCTTCGTTCGCCTCATCGGAGAGCCCTTCGGGCCACCCCTCGGCCAGCAGGTCGGAGACGATACGCCGGTTCGCGGCATCGACCTCCTCCATGCGGGCACTGGCCGCAAGCAGCGAATCGACCTGCGGCGGCACCTGCTGCGAGAGGCGGATGACCTCCATGCGCACCGCCTGGTCGCGGTCGCGGACCGCACGCAGCAGCGAGTCGAGGTTCTGGGCTTCGAGCCCCTGGGCACAGAGCAGGCCACAAAGGCCGAGCAGCCAGCGCGTCATCGCCATCTTCGTTCTCTTCATCATCTTCATGGTTGTTCTCATCGGTTGGTTCCTCGCGGATTACCGTCAAAAGGGTCGGCGGCGAAAAAAAAGGCGTGGAAGCCCATACGCCTCCGCCAGTGAAAGCATCGGGCGCTGCCCGGCTGCTATCCCCGGCAGAAGCCTCCGCCCCGGGGCAGCTGTCAGCCTCATCAGAAGCGAACGCCATGCGGGGAGAGCCCTGCCAGCCATTCCCGGCATCTTCGTCCACACCCCCTGCCGACCATTCCCGGCACCTTCCGGCACATCCCCTCCGGTAATTCCCGGCACGTCCAGCTCCTCACCTCCGTCCATTTCCAGCCCCTTCCGGCGCTGTCCGGCGTCATCGGGTTCGGTACCTCCAGCAGCAAGTCTGCACGCACCGCACGCTCCAAACGCCCCAATCGTTCCAATCGACCCAATCGGTCGTCCGACGGCCCCGTCCGCGGTATAAATATAGCGAAAAAATCCGCACCGAACGCCGCGCATCCGCCCAATCGCCTCGTCACGGCACAAAAAAATTCCCGGGAGTGTCGCTCGCGACAGCTCCCGGGAACTTTTCGGCTGACGGGTTCCGGACCCCGGCAGGGTCCGCCCGTGCCCATTACATCTTCTTGCCCACGTTGGTCTTCTTGGCAACCTTCGGAGCAGCAGCCTTTGCCGAAGCGGCCTTCGGGGCCTTCGGAGCAGCCGTCTTCTTGTTCTCGACTACCGTAGCGTCCTCGACTGCGTCGGTCGTCTTCTTCGAACGCGAACGACGCGTCTTGGGCTTCGCCTCTGCAGCAGCAGCCGGCTTCACGCCCAGCGTGTAGGCCTCGTTGAAGTCAACGAACTCGATGATGCACATGTCGGCGGCATCGCCCAGACGGAAGCCCGTCTTGAGGATACGCGTGTAACCGCCCGGACGCTCTGCAATCTTCGGAGCGATGGTGCGGAAGAGCTCCGTCACGGCCTCCTTCTGCTTGAGGTACGAGAATACGACACGACGCGAGTGGGTGGTATCCTCCTTCGACTTCGTTACGAGCGGCTCGACGAACTGACGCACGGCACGCGCCTTCGCAACCGTAGTCTCGATGCGCTTGTGCAAGATGAGCGACGAAGCCATGTTCGACAGCATCGCCTTGCGGTGGCCCGCCTGACGGCCGAGATGGTTGAAATTCTTATTGTGTCTCATGATTAGTCTTTGTCAAGTTTGTAGATAGATACGTCCATACCGAACTTAAGGTTGAGCGAGGCCAGCAATTCATCGAGCTCCGTCAGCGACTTCTTGCCGAAGTTGCGGAACTTCAGCAGGTCGTTGCGGTTGAGCTTCACCAGGTCGCCTACGGTGTCCACATCGGCGGCCTTCAGACAGTTGAGCGCACGTACGCTCAGGTCCTGGTCCGAAAGCTTCGTCTTCAGCAGTTGGCGCATGTGAAGCACATCCTCGTCGAACTCCTCGGCGCCGTTCGTATCCTCCATGTTCACCGTAATCTTCTCGTCGGAGAAGAGCATGAAGTGCTGGATGAGAATCTTCGCGGCCTCCTTGAGTGCCTCCTTGGGATGAATCGACCCGTCGGTAGTAATCTCTATGTTGAGCTTCTCGTAGTCGGTCTTCTGCTCGACACGGTAGTTCTCCACAGAGTATTTCACGTTCTTGATGGGCGTGAAAATTGAGTCGATGGGCAACGTTCCGAATTCGCAGTCGGCCGGCATGTTCTCCTCCGAGGGAACATAGCCGCGGCCCTTGCCAATCGTGAGCGTCATCTGCATCTTCGTGCCCGGAGCCAGGTGGCAAATCACCAGGTCGGGGTTCAGCACCTTGAAGAACGACAAGTAATTCGAGATATATCCGGCAGTCAGCTCCGTCACACCCGCAACGTTAATGGACACTTTTTCGGCATCCTGATTATCGACTGTGCGGATAAAACGAACCTGCTTCAGCTTGAGGATGATGTTCAACATATCCTCCATCACACCGGGGATAGCGGCAAACTCGTGATCGACACCGGCGACCTTGACAGTCGTGATTGCGTAACCCTCCAGCGAAGAGAGCAGAATACGACGCAAAGCGTTACCGACAGTCATACCGAACCCGGGCTCCAGCGGTCGGAATTCGAACTTTCCGAACGACGGAGTGGATTCGAGCATAATAACCTTCTCAGGTTTCTGGAATGCTAAAATTGCCATAATATTGAATTGCTGTTAAATTACTACTTCGAGTAGAGTTCGACGATGAGCTGCTCCTTGATGTTCTCAGGAATCTCCTCGCGCTCCGGAGTCTGCAGGAACTTGCCGCTCATGGTGGCGTTGTCCCACTCCAGCCAGGCGTAGCGGCTCTTCGAACCGCCGGCGAGGGATGCCGTGATGACTTCGAGGCTCTTCGACTTCTCGCGAACCGATACCACGTCGCCCACGCGGAGCGAATACGACGGTACGTTCACTACGCTCCCGTTCACGCAGATGTGGCAGTGCGATACGAGCTGACGGGCAGCTGCGCGCGTCGGAGCGATACCCAAGCGGTAAACAACGTTGTCCAGACGGCACTCGAGCAGCTTCAGCAGGTTCTCACCCGTGATACCGCCCATACGGGCAGCCTGCTCGTACGTACGCGAGAACTGCTTCTCCAGCAGACCGTAGGTATACTTGGCCTTCTGCTTCTCGCTCAGCTGCGTACCGTACTCGGAAATCTTCTTGCGCTTGCGCGCCAGGCCATGCTGTCCGGGAGGATAGTTGCGCTTTTCGAGCACTCTGTCCGCACCGTAAATTGCTTCACCGAACTTTCTGGCGATTTTAGATTTTGGTCCTATATATCTTCCCATGGTTTTACTTTGATTAAAGAGTTGTTAAGTTGTAAGCTCCGTTCCGTCTCCGGGCTGAGGCCCGCTGTGCGGCCCCGCAACTGCCCCGGACGGTCCGGCACCGGAATTATACACGGCGACGGTTGGGAGCACGGCAACCGTTGTGCGGCAGCGGAGTGACGTCGATAATCTCCATCACCTCGATACCTGCACCGTGGATGGTACGCACGGCCGACTCGCGACCTGCACCGGGACCCTTGACATAAACCTTCACCTTGCGGAGACCCATGTCGTAGGCTACCTTTGCGCAATCGGCGGCCGACGTCTGAGCGGCATACGGAGTATTCTTCTTCGAACCACGGAAGCCCATCTTACCGGCCGACGACCAGCTGATGACGTCACCCACCTCGTTGGTAATCGTGATGATGACGTTGTTGAAAGTCGAGTGTACGTAAGCGTTGCCCACGGCACCTACCTTCACGACCTTTTTCTTGACTGTTCCAGTTTTCTTTGCCATAATTCTCTAAAGATTACTTAGTTGCCTTTTTCTTGTTTGCGACCGTCTTCTTCTTGCCCTTGCGGGTGCGGGCGTTGTTCTTGGTCGACTGGCCACGGACGGGAAGACCCAGACGGTGACGGATGCCGCGGTAGCAACCGATATCCATCAGGCGCTTGATATTGAGCTGAACCATCGAACGGCACTCGCCCTCGACCTTGATGCCCATCTCGGCAATCTTCGAACGAATGGCGCCTACCTGCTCATCGGTCCAGTCCTGTACTTTGACGTCGTAGCTGATACCTGCGCCGTCGAGAATCTTGCGGGCAGTCGAACGACCAATACCGTAGATATAGGTCAGACCGATTTCGCCCTGCTTGTTTTTTGGTAAATCTACACCAACTATACGTGCCATAAATCTTTTTCTTCTTAAATAAACCGTTTAAACATTACCCTTGGCGCATTTTAAACTTGGGATTTTTCTTGCAGATGACGTAAAGTTTGCCCTTACGCTTCACAATCTTGCAATCCTCGCTTCTCTTTTTGATGGATGCTTTAACTTTCATGATTTCAAGCAATCAAAATGTTATTTGTAACGGAAGGAGATACGCCCCTTGGTCAAGTCGTAAGGGGTCATCTCCACTTTTACCTTATCGCCGGGAAGAATCTTGATATAATGCATGCGCATTTTACCCGAGATGTGCGCGGTCAGAATATGTCCGTTGTCCAGCTCGACGCGGAACATCGCGTTGGAGAGGGCTTCGATAATCGTACCGTCCCGTTCGATAGCAGCTTGCTTTGCCATAGAGTCTTAATTTTTTAGCGTTTTCTCGATGATACTGAAATCCGTCAGAACATCGGGGCCGTCCTTGCGGATTGCAACGGCAAACTCGAAGTGTGCCGCAGGTTTGCGGTCCTTGGTTCTGACCGTCCAGCCATCCCGTTCGAAAACCACCGCCTTGGTCCCCATGTTAATCATGGGTTCGATGCAGATGACCATGCCCTCCTTCAGGAGAGGTCCTCTGCCGCGCGCGCCGTAATTGGGAACTCCCGGGTCTTCGTGCATCTTGCGACCCAATCCGTGTCCCTCCAGTTCACGCACCACGCCATAACCGTAGTGCTCGGCGTGCTCCTGCACGGCCGCCGAGATATCGCCTACGCGATTTCCCGCCTTGGCCTGCGCCGTACCTTTATAAAGAGCCTCTTTGGTGACCTCAAGCAACTGCCGTACTTCCTCGGCAATCTCTCCCACGGCGAACGTATACGCCGAATCACCAACAAACCCCTTCATAAACGTACCGCAATCGACCGAAACGATGTCGCCCTCCTTGAGGACGCATTTCGAGGATGGGATACCGTGGACTACCTGCTCGTTGACCGATATGCACAACGACGCAGGATAACCCTCGTACCCGAGGAATGCCGGAACTGCCCCATGCGAACGGATAAAATCTTCGGCTATCTTATCCAACTCCTTGGTGGTGACGCCGGGCGCGATGTGGCGACCCACCTCCGCCAGCGTCTCGCTCACCAGGATGTTGTTTTCGCGAAGCAGCTCGATTTCCTCGTCTGTCTTTAAGTAAATCATGTTCAAGAACTCTAAAAATCGCCCGTCAATGGCGTCCCTGGATTCGGCCCGTCTTCATCAGACCGTCGTAGTGACGCATCAACAGGTAGCTCTCTATCTGCTTGAGAGTGTCGAGCACCACGCCGACCATAATCAGCAGCGACGTTCCGCCGTAGAAATAGGCGAAGGCCTGCTGAATGCCCAGGAACTTCATCGCCAGTGCGGGAAGAATCGCTACGATGGCGAGGAAAATCGAACCCGGGAGGGTGATGCGCGTCATGATGGTATCGATGTAGTTCACGGTCTGCTTACCCGGTTTCACTCCCGGGATGAAGCCGCCGTTGCGCTTCATGTCATCGGCCATCATTTGAGGATTGATGATGATTGCCGTGTAGAAGTAGGTGAAGGCAATCACCAGCACTGCAAGCGTAAAGTTGTACCAGAAGCCGGTCATCGAGCTGAACGCCGAAGCAAAGCCCGGAGCGACATTGGTGAACAGCGCCGGAATAAACATCAGAGCCTGCGCGAAGATGATAGGCATCACATTCGCGGCATTCATCTTCAGGGGGATGTACTGACGTACGCCTCCGTACTGCTTATTGCCGACAATACGCTTTGCATACTGTACAGGCACCTTGCGGACAGCCTGCACGAGGGCAATCGTCGCCATGAAGACAAGGAAGAGCAGCACCAGCTCCAGAATCAGCATGATGGCGCTACCCGAGGCGGTCTGGAAGCGCGCGTTGATTTCGGCCAACAGCGCGTGGGGCAGACGTGCCACGATACCAATCATGATGATGAGCGAGATACCGTTGCCGATACCCTTGTCCGTAATCTTCTCGCCGAGCCACATGATGAACATGGTGCCGGCAATCAGAATCGTCGTCGCATAGCAAACGAACCCGAACGAGTTGCCGTAGACGAACGCGTCGGGAACCTGGTGGTAGAGGTTCGCGATGTAGGCGGGTCCCTGGAGAATCAACACGGCGATAGTCAGGAAACGCGTCCACTGGTTCATCTTGCGGCGGCCGCTCTCACCCTCCTTCTGCATCTTCTGGAAATACGGAATCATCATGCCCATGAGCTGGATGATGATGGAGGCGGTGATGTACGGCATGACTCCGAGTGCAAAAATCGCCGCATTGCCAAATGCACCGCCAGAGAAGACGTTCAACAGACCCAGAAGTCCGTTGCCCTCCAACTGGCTGGCATACGCCGAACCCTCGCCCAGGGCGTTGGGGTTGATGCCCGGAATCACTACGAAACTACCAAGACGGTAGACCAGGAGCAGCCCGATGGTATAGAGTACACGCTTGCGGAGCTCCTCGATTTTATAGATGTTCTTGATAGTCTCCACCACTTTCTTGTTGGTCGCCAAAAGAACGATTACCACCAAAAAGACGAGACCAACGATAAGGTATTGACTCATAACGTTTGCGTTCTAAAGGTCCTACAGTTTTTCGACACTGCCGCCGGCAGCCGCAATGGCAGCCTCGGCGCTCTTCGAGAAAGCGTGAGCCTTGACCGCGAGGGCCTTCGACACCGAGCCGTTGCCGAGAATCTTCACGCGGTCGCCCGTCGATACGAAACCGGCTTCAACAAGCGTCTCGAACGTAATCTCCGAAAGCGACTTCTTGGCAGCCAGCTCCTCGAGCGTCGAGAGGTTGATGGGCTTGTACTCCACGCGCTTCAGGTTGGTGAAACCGAACTTCGGAACGCGGCGCTGCAGAGGCATCTGACCGCCCTCGAAGCCCAGCTTGCGCGAGTAACCCGAACGCGACTGAGCACCCTTGTGACCACGCGTGGCCGTGCCGCCGTGACCCGAACCGGCACCGCGGCCGATACGCTTGTCGTGGTGCGTTGAACCCTTAGCGGGTTTGAGATTATTGAGTTCCATGCTTAAATACGTCTTTGCTGTTACACTTTATTTTACCTCCTCGACCTTGACGAGGTGCTTCACGCGCTCAATCATACCCTTGATGATGACCGAGTCGTCGTGCTCCACGCTTGCGTTAATCTTCTTCAGACCCAGCGCGTCGAGGTTCTTGCACTGACGCGCGGTGGCGCCGATGCGGCTTTTGACCTGAGTGATTTTCAATCTTGCCATTTGTCTTCGAGAAATTAACCGTTAAACACCTGGTTCATCGAGATGCCGCGGAGCTGGGCAATGCTGCGAGCGTCGCGCAGTTCGCACAGGGCGCCGATGGTTGCCTTGACGAGGTTGTGGGGGTTCGACGAGCCCTTGCTCTTGGCGAGCACGTTCTTCACACCCACCGACTCCAGAACGGCACGCATGGCACCGCCGGCGATGATACCCGTACCGGGAGCGGCCGGACGAATCATCACGAGCGAACCGCCGTAACGGAGCTCTTGCTTGTGGGGAATCGTACCGTTGATGACCGGAATCTTCACCAGGTTCTTCTTGGCGTCCTCCACGCCCTTGGCGATGGCGGCCTGAACCTCCGACGCCTTACCCAGGCCGTAGCCTACGACGCCGTTCTCGTTGCCGACTACGACAATGGCCGAGAAGCTGAATGTGCGACCACCCTTCGTTACCTTCGTAACACGCTGGATGCTTACGAGTCTGTCCTTAAGCTCGAGGTCGCTCGTGCGTACTTTCTTTATGTTCGTATTAGACATATCCGCTTAGAATTTAAGACCGCCTTCGCGTGCTGCTTCGGCCAGCTGTTTTACACGTCCGTGATAGAGGTAACCGTTACGGTCGAACGACACCGCCGAGATGCCCTTGGCTACGGCGCGCTCGGCTGCAAGTTTGCCGACGAGAGCGGCCACTTCGCACTTGGTCTTGCCGGCAGCGGCTTCGGCCACCTCCTTGTCGAGCGAAGATGCGGCAGCCAGCGTTACACCGGCCTGGTCGTCAATAAACTGCACGTAGATCTGCTTGTTGCTACGGAATACAGTCATGCGAGGCTGTTCGGGCGTACCGTTGACGATTTTACGGATACGCATCTTAATCCTCTCTCTTCTTTCTATCTTGTTCAATGACATAACTCTTGACTATTTACTATTTGGCACCAGCTGATTTACCTGCCTTGCGACGAATCTGCTCGCCTACGAACTTGATACCCTTGCCCTTGTACGGTTCAGGCTTGCGCAGCGAACGGAGCTTGGCAGCAACCTGACCTACGAGCTGCTTGTCAATCGACTTGAGCGTTACGATGGGGTTGCCCTTCTTCTCGGTCACGGCCGTAGCGGTAACCTCGGGGGGCAGCATCAGGTAGGTATCGTGCGAATAACCGAGGCTCATTTCGAGCACCTGGCCCTTGACCTCGGCCTTGAAGCCGACGCCCACGAGCTCCTGCTTGATTTCATAGCCCTTCGACACGCCGATGACCATGTTGTTAATCAGCGCACGATACAGACCGTGCAGCGAGCGATGACGCGGCTGGTTGGTCGGGCGGGTTACGAACACGGCGGGAAGCTCCTTCTCCGTGTGGGGGTCCTTGTGCGTGCCGACCGTAACCGTGATATCCGAATCAACCTTCTGACTCAGTGTCCCGAGTGGCCCTTTCACGCTTACCGTATTGTCGGCGGCAACCTCTACGGTCACGCCGGCGGGCAAGTTTACAGGTAATTTACCAATTCTTGACATGTTGTTGTTGTTTAATGATTTCGATGATTAGTAGATGTAGCACAGCACCTCGCCGCCCACGTTCTCCTTGCGGGCCTTGGCGTCGGTCATGATGCCCTTCGAGGTCGAGAGGATGGCGATACCCAGACCGTTGAGTACACGCGGCATCTCCGCTACCGAAGCGTAACGGCGAAGACCCGGGCGGCTTACGCGCTGCAGGCCCTTGATGGCGTTGCACTTGGTGGCGGCATCCCACTTCAGAGCGATTTTGATGGAGGGGTGACCCTTCTCATCGGTGTCGAACTTGTAGGCCAGGATGTAGCCCTGCTCGTAGAGAATCTTCGTAATCTCCTGCTTAATTTTTGAACCGGGAGCTTCAACCACCTTGTGGTTGGCTTTCACCGCGTTTCTAATTCTGGTCAGAAAGTCCGCAATAGGATCAGTCATAACGAATAGAAATTAAAAATTAAAGTTTGTTAGTAAATTATTAAAAATCATCGGATTGCGTCGGTTGTTCAACCACACGGCCATCCGTGGTCTTTCTTTTTTGCCGCTCAGCGGGAGGCTTGTTTCGGCGCTTTTGCATACGCACACGCGAGCCCAAGCCGGAGTTTAAGCGCGCAAATATACGTATTATTTCCCGATAAACCATGCATTTACCCTTTATTTTGCAGCTCGCGATGCAGATTCCGCAATACGGACAATGTTAGCACCTTCAGCTGCCAACATGTCTCCGTACCGATTTCCGCACTCCGCAACCGTTGCAAAGGCCTCCGAAAACGCCGGCGCAACGTCCGCTGAGGACAAATACGACAGCATCTCTCGGGACACTCGGGTCCGGGAAATCCGTAACTAAACGCCTAACCTTTTCGGGTGTCACGCCATCGAGAAGTTACCGCTTGCGGCGGCACTTTCCTCGATTTTGCGACCTCCTTACTCGGGCTCTGCGCCCCTATCGGGTTCCGACTCCGCGGACGGCCTTCAGATGCGGCACCTTGAAACGGCTACACCCTCGACTCCGCCCCTGGGCTTGCACCCCGGAGAACGTAACCCCACGATTCGGCGGGGAGAGCGACTCACCCCACGAATCGGAAGTGAAATTACGGGTGCGACACATCGCACCCGTAAATCGACTACCAGCTGGCCTTCTTTACGCCGGGAATCAACCCCTGCGAAGCCATCTCACGGAACTGGATACGGCTGATACCGAACTGACGGATGTAACCCTTCGGACGTCCGGTAATCTTGCAGCGGTTGTGCTGACGGATGGGGTTCGAGTTGCGGGGCAGCTTCGAAAGTGCAACCCATGCCTCCTCGTGGTCCATCTCGCCGCTCTTCACCTTGGCAGCAATCTCCTCGCGCTTGTGCTGATAACGCTTCGCGAGCTTCGCACGCTTAACCTCGCGTGCCTTCATCGATTCTTTTGCCATATAGCTTAGTTCTTTTTAGCGTTTTTGAAAGGCAGACCGAAGTTGCGGAGCAGCGAATAGGCCTCCTCATCGGTCTTGGCCGTGGTCACGAAGGTAATCTCCATACCGAAAATCTTCGTAATCTTGTCGATGTCGATTTCCGGGAAGATAATCTGCTCGGTGATGCCGAGGGTGTAGTTGCCGCGACCGTCGAACTTCTCGTTGATACCCTTGAAGTCGCGAATACGGGGCAGAGCCACGGCAATCAGACGCTCGAGGAACTCGTACATCTTCGTGTCGCGCAGCGTGACGCGCACGCCGATGGGCATGCCCTTACGCAGCTTGAAGTTCGAGATGTCCTTACGCGAACGGGTCTGAACGGCCTTCTGACCTGCAATCTGCGTCAGCTCGGCCTCCGCAACGTCGATAAGCTTCTTGTCGGCTACGGCCTGACCCATACCCTGGTTGATAACAATCTTGGTGAGTTTCGGGCACTGCATGACGCTCGAGTAACCGAACTCCTTCATAAGGGCAGGGACAATCTGCTCCTTATACTGTGTCTTGAGTGTTGGTACGTATGCCATTATTTAATCTCCTCCCCGGACTTTTTAGCGTAACGAACTAATTTACCTTTATCATTGAGCTTGCGGCCTACGCGGGTAGGCTTGCCGCTCTTGGGGTCGAGCACCTGGAGGTTCGAGATGTGGATGGGAGCCTCCTGCTCGATGATTCCACCCTGAGGATTCTTGCTGCTGGGCTTGGTGGCCTTCTTGCAAAGGTTAACACCCTCGACGATGGCGCGCTGCTTCTCGGGCTCTACCTTCAGGACTTTGCCCTGCTGGCCCTTGCTGTCACCGGCGATGACGGCAACCATATCCCCCTTCTTAATATGTAATTTGACTGACATATCCGAAATTTGTTTTTGATTTACAATACTTCAGGCGCAAGAGAGATAATCTTCATATACTGGTCGCGCAGCTCACGGGCTACGGGGCCGAATATACGAGTACCGCGCATTTCACCCTGGTTGTTCAGCAGCACCACGGCGTTGTCGTCGAAGCGGATGTACGAACCGTTGGCACGTCTGATTTCCTTGGTCGTGCGGACCACGACGGCCTTCGATACGGCGCCCTTCTTGACGTCGCCCGAGGGGCTCGCGCTCTTGACGGCCACCACGATTTTATCGCCAATCGATGCGTAGCGACGCTTCGTTCCGCCGAGAACGCGGATGCAAAGAACCTCCTTTGCACCGCTGTTGTCGGCTACTACGAGTCTACTTTCCTGTTGTATCATAACTACTTCGCTCTTTCAATGATTTGTACTAATCTCCAACGCTTCGTCTTGCTCAGAGGACGCGTCTCCATGATGCGGACCGTATCGCCCTCCTTGCAGCTCTCGTCGAGGCATTCGGCTACGAACTTGGTCGTCTTGTTGACGAACTTGCCGTAAATGGGATGCTTCACCTTACGTGCTACCGCAACCACAATGGTCTTCTCCATCTTGTTGCTGACAACCACCCCGATACGCTCTTTTCTAAGATTTCTTTCCATGACTTATCTTCTTATTTGGCGTTTTTTTGACGCAGGATGGTCAGCATGCGAGCGATATCTCTGCGGTTCTTCTTAATGATGGAAGGGTTCTCGATGGGGGATACCGCATGCTGCACCTTGAGCGAAGCCAGCTGAGCCTTCGCGGTCTCGATGCGCTCTGCGAGGTCCTTCACCGAAATATCCTTGATTTCTGCACTTTTCATCTTGTCGTCCTGTTAGATAGTGGTTTCAACGTAATCACGTCGTACAATAAACTTGGTCGTAATCGGAAGCTTCTGAGCACCCAGACGAAGCGCTTCCTGCGCTACTGCCAGAGGCACACCTTCCGCCTCGAAGAGAATACGTCCCGGCGTTACGGGAGCCACGAATCCTTCAGGATTACCCTTACCTTTACCCATTCGCACCTCGGCGGGCTTCTTCGTGATGGGTTTGTCGGGGAAGATACGAATCCAGAGCTGGCCTTCACGCTTCATGTAACGGGTGATGGCCTGACGTGCGGCCTCTATCTGACGGCCCGTAATCCACGTGGACTCCAGAGCCTTGATTGCGAACGAACCGTATGCAAGCTGGTTACCTCTTTGAGCGAGACCCTTCATACGGCCTTTCTGCATTCTTCTAAACTTGGTCTTTTTCGGCTGTAACATGTTAGTTCTGCTTTAAAAAGGTCCGACTTACTTGTTGTTGTTGCGACGACGTCCGCCACGACGCTCTCCGCGGTCGCCGCGACGCTCGCGACGCTCGCCGCCCTCGCGCTGGCCCGAAGGAGCCTGTGCCGATGCGCCGGCGATTTCGAAGATGTCGCGCTTGCCGTAAACCGTACCCTGGCAAATCCACACCTTCACACCGAGGATACCCACCTTCGTGAGCGCCTCCGTGAGGCAGTAGTCGATGTCGGCACGGAACGTGTGCAGCGGAATACGTCCCTCCTTCACGGTCTCCGTACGGGCCATCTCGGCGCCGCCAACACGACCGGCAACCTGAATCTTGATACCCTCGGCGCCCATGCGCATGGTCGATGCCACGGCGGTCTTCACCGCACGGCGGAACGATACGCGGCCCTCGAGCTGACGGGCGATGTTCTGGCCCACGA
>ENA-OVGC01001661-OVGC01001661.1-human-gut-metagenome-genome-assembly--contig:-NODE-1661-length-16556-cov-15.873705_pt1 | contig 16556 bp, 13 predicted proteins | sample MGYA00237768_ERZ505415 | MGnify/ENA primary metagenome ERZ505415 (study PRJEB26158, sample SAMN06016382) | human gut metagenome | biome: human gut; feature: ankylosing spondylitis patient; material...
GGGACTTGCCGGGCTTGAACACGATGCTGCGGGAAGCAGCGATGGTGATGGGCTCACGGGTGCGGGGGTTGATGCCCTGACGCTCGGCGCGCTCACGCACCTCAAAGGTGCCAAAGCCGGAGATGGTGATCTTTTCGCCCTCTGCCATGGCCTTGCCCAGTGCCTCAAACATGGCGCTGACAGCACGCTCAGCGTCCTTCTTGCTCATTTCGGTGTTTGCTGCCACCTGTGCAATCAGATCGGTCTTGGTCATACGATAAACCCTCCAAAAATCCTATTTTTGTATTACTTCGTTTCTTCTATCGGGGCAGGCGCATCCGCCTGAATACCGCGTTGTTCCTGCTGCAGACATGCATCGCAGAACCGCCTGGACGCAAAGGTCAGTGCCTCTTCGGCGTCCACACCGGCCAGCCGCATGGCATTGGCCGCTGCAAACAGCAGCTCCCCCGCTGCGTCGGCGTTCTGCGCAGCGTTCCAGCCGTCCACAGCCTGCTGCAGAGCCTGCTGTGCCTGCGTTCCTTCCGGCTCCGGCACACCGCAGCGCACCGCACGCTTCTGCAGCTTCTGGGCACGCATGAGGGCCGGCAAGGTGGCCGGCACCGTGTTCAGCTCGTCGGCCAGGGTGGTGCGGCCCTTTTCCTTATTCTTGAGCGCATCCCAGCCGTTTATACCGGCATTCTGCGCCGCCGAAGAGGCAAAGATGTTCGGGTGCCGGAACACCAGCTTCTCGCACACCTCGCGGCACACGTCCTCAAAGGTAAAGCGCCCGCGCTCTTCTTCGATGACGGCATGGAACGCCACCTGCATCAGCACATCGCCCAGTTCCTCCCGGAGCATGGCCGGGTCGTCGGCGTCGATGGCCTCCAGCACCTCACAGGTCTCCTCCAGAAAATTTTTCCGGATGGAAGCATGGGTCTGCACTTTATCCCAGGGGCAGCCGTTTTCCGGGTCGCGCAGGATGCGCAGCACTTCCAGCAGCTGTTCCGCGGTATAGGGTGCGCTCGGTACCCAGTCCAGCATGGCAGGCCCTCCCTTCCAAAAGATACTACAAATTGTACCGCATCCTCTGCGGTTTTGCAAGGGTATCAGGGCATTTCCCGGTATTTTTACGGAGATTTCTCTTTTTTCGCAAAAACAGGGCGGTATCCTGCCAAAGGGGACACCGCCCGTTTTCCGGTTTTTGCTGGGGCGCTGTTTACGTTACAGCTGCGCGCCGCACTTATTGCAGAACAGTGCATCGTCCGAGACGGGTGCACCGCACTGCGGGCAGGTCTTGCGGGGCTCTTCGGCAGGCTGCTCCGGGGCAGCCGGTGCCTCTTCAGCAGCCGGCTCTTCGGCTTCGGTGAATTCCACCTCAGCGGTTTCCGCCGGGGTCAGAGAGGCTTTCAGGCGGGCGATCTCGCCCTCGATGCTGTCGATCATCTCGATGTATTTATCCACCAGCGGCTGGTTTTCTTCCTTGCCCTTGGCCAGACTGTACACCAGTGCGCCCAGCTGACGCTGTGCCTTGAGCAGCTTACCCTGCTCATTGACGATCAGTGCCTGGGTCTTGCCCTTCTCGGCCAGGTCTTTGGCGGCGTTCTTGCCTTTTTCTGCGTATTCCAAGCCCATTTCCTTGATCTTATTGAAATCGAAATCCATAAAAGACACCTCTCTCTTCCTCCATACACGGCCCGGCCTGCGCCGGACCACGGGTTGTGGGGTCATGCCCATTATAGCGCGCCGCCTGTACAATTGCAACGCATGTCCTGCATTTTTTACAGTTTGGTGCAGGTTTGGAAACAATTTTTTCGCATTTTCCCCATATCTTGGGGTCGGTCAGACCTTGCCGCCATAGAACTCCCGCAGCATGCTGTCGGGCGGCAGCAGGTCCAGGCTCAGCGGCGCCACATGCTCAAAGCGGCGGGCCGTCTCATCCCACAACTCGGCATTGTGGCCTTCCAGCGTGAACTGGCGGCGCACCACGCCCAGCAGGTTGGAGATCAGGCCCAGCTCGTAGGTAAAAGAGGTGTCCAGCAGAAAGTCTGCCGTGGTCTTGAAGCCCTTGATATACCGGGTCTCACCGTCCAGCACTCGATCCCACATGGCAAGGGTCTTTTCCGGGCTGCGGCCGCGGGTGGCGGCATCCCGCAGGGTGCGGCGGCACAGACGGATGTCCTGGGTGTTGATCACCCGGCGGCCGTCGATGCAGTATTCCTCCCGCAGGCCGGCATAGATGCGGTAGATGTCATCCCCCTTGACAAGGCCGGTGAGCTCCGGGTTCAGGGCATGGATGCCCTCCACCAGGCACACGCCGCCCTGCAGGTCGATGGGCTCCATCTCGTCCGAGCGCTTCTCGGCCGAGAAGTCGTAGACGGGCAGGGTGGTCTTGCCCGTCTCGCTCAGCTCCCGCAGACACTGCTTGATGAGCGGCAGGTCCAGCGTATCGGGGTTCTCATAGTCCAGCGTGCCGTCCGGCAGGCGGGGGTAGAACTCCGCCCCCTTGAAGAAATTGTCCAGACTGATGACCTGCGCCGGGGTGCCCTGCTGCTGCAGGGCGCGGGCGATGCAGTGGGCGCTGGTGGTCTTGCCGCTGGCCGACGGGCCGGTGAGCATGACGATCTTTGCGCCGGACATGCGGATCTTCTCGGCGGCATAATTCACCCGCTGGGCATAGCTGTGCTCGCTCAGCTGTGCCAGCTGCTGTGGGCTGCAGGCCGCCACATTGTAAAGGTCGATCTCAACCAGACGCTTCGGGACCCAGATCGTGATCATAAAAATCAGCCACTCCTTTTTTCCGTTCCAGTACCTCCGCAAAGCGCTGGATATACTCGTTCGGATACTTGAAATTGAAGATGCGCTGCATCCGTTTGCCGCCGTCGGCCACCAGCTTGGTGCTGCCGCCCGCACCGGCGGAAAGGATGGTCTGAACTTCCTCCATGATGTAGATGTTGTAATATCCCTCGTGGCCCGGTTTGCACCAGCCCACGTTTTCCAGGTTCTGCAGGGTGTTCTTCTGGCGGTAGAGGTAATAGGGCCGGTAGCCCGCCTCGGCCAGCAGGTGACACTTTTCCAGCATGGCGGCCACGTCGGCGTAGTCGTTTTCCCGCTGGTCCTCGATGACGATCCGGGAGGCCCGCTTGAGGGTCAGGGTGTGCACGGTGATGTTCTCCGGGTCGAGGGCAATGGCCTGCCGCAGACTGTGCTCAAAGCTCTCCACCGTGTCGCCGGGCAGACCGGCGATGAGGTCCATGTTGATATCGTCGTGGCCTGCCTTGCGGGCCTCGGCGTAGCAGTCCAGGATGTCCTGGGCCGAGTGCTTGCGGCCGATGCCGGCCAGTACCTCGTCCGAGAAGGTCTGGGGGTTGATGGAGATCCGGGTGGCCCCGTACTCCTTGATGACAGCCAGCTTTTCGGCGTCGGTGCAGTCCGGGCGGCCTGCTTCCACCGTATATTCTACGACTTTGGACAGGTCAAAATTCTGCCGCACGGTGCCCATGAGCTGCCGCAACTGGTCGGCCGAAAGGCTGGTGGGGGTGCCGCCGCCGATGTAGATGCTGCACAGGGTCAGCCCGGCTTTCTCGGCCTGTCTGCGGATCTCCTCCACCTCGTTGCACAGGCAGTCCACATAGGGCTGCACCATCTTGCGGTCACGGTCGAGGTTGCAGCTCACGAAGCTGCAGTAGCTGCACCGGGACGGGCAGAACGGGATGCCGATGTACAGGCTGTAGGTCCCGGGTTCATTGCCCACTTTCAAAATCGGCTCCTGCAGGTCGGCAATGGCCTTGGCCATCTGGTATTTCTGCTGGGAGCAGTCGAACCGCTCCAGAAAAAAGCGGTCGATCTCCGCTTCCGTCCAGCCTGCGGCGCGCTTGTCGTGGATGAGCCGCACCGGGCGCACACCGGTCATTTTGCCCCATGGCGGGCGGATGCCGGTCCAATCCCGCAGCAGATCATAGGTCAGGCTGGCAAGGCTGAATTCCGGGGTCTCGCCGCCCTGTTCCACAGGCGCGGGCAGCGGTGCGTGTCGTTCAGCACTTCTGCCGTCCTGACGCACCAGTGCATGCAGGCCGTCCGGCGTTTTTTCTGCCCAGACGCAGTCCTCGGCGTTCTCCGGCGGGGTGAGGGTGAGCGGTGCCATGGGGTAAAACAAACGCACCAGATGCTCCACTTCGTAGCCGGAAGGCAGGCCGGTAATATAAATCTTCATGTTGTTCACTCTTTAAAATAAATCATTGTTGCCGCGCACAGCGCTGCGGATGAAGTAATTGTTGTCCAGTTCATCGCCAAAGGTGGAGAACTCGCCATGGCCGGGCAGCACCTGCGTGCCGCGCGGAATGGGCAGCTTTGCCAGCTTACGCAGACTCTCGGCCATCTGTGCACTGCTGCCGCCCTCCAGATCGGTACGGCCGATGCTGCCTGCAAACAGGGTATCGCCGCAGAAGAGATACTCGCCGCACAGCAGCACCACGCCGCCGGGCGTATGGCCGGGCGTGTGCCAGACCGTGAACTGCAGCTCGTCTACCGAGACAGTCTCCCCTTCTGCGTAGCCGCAGTCCGCTGCGCTCAGCGGATACATGCGGTCGCCTGCAAGGTCCGCAGCTTCGCAGAAGAGCTTTGCGTTCCACTCGGTGCGCAGGGCTTCGGCGCTGCCCACATGGTCGTAGTGGCCGTGGGTGCACAGGATGATGGTGAGCTGCGCATTGTTTTCCTTTAAAATTTTATCGTAGGTCTGCGCATCTGCCGCCGGATCAATGACCACGGCATGGCCTGCGTCGGAAATGAGCAGGAAGGTATTGGTATACAGCGGCGCAGCGCCCGGAATATGAAAAGCCTGCATGGCGGTCACTCCTTTTTCTTCCACTCGTCGGTATCGATGATAATGGTGCAGGGTCCTTCGTTCACAAGAGCCACCTGCATGTCCGCGCCAAACTCGCCGTGCTGAACATCCTTCAGGCCCTGTTTGTTCATCTCTGCAAGGAACAGCTCGTAAGCATCCACGGAGAGCGGCGGCTTTGCGGCCTTGATAAAGCTGGGCCGGTAGCCTTTTTTCGTGTCGCCGTAAAGGGTGAACTGGCTCACCACCAGAGCCGAATAACCAAGGTCCTTTGCGCTGAGATTCAGCTTGCCCTCTGCGTCCGGAAAGATGCGCAGGCCCGCGCATTTATCGGCAAGCTTGGGCACGATGTCCAGACTGTCGGTATCCCTGACACCCAGCAGGATCATAAGGCCCGGCCCGATGGCCCGCGGCTCACCGCCGTTTACCCGCACACTGGCGGAAGACACCGCCTGAATGACTGCACGCATGTTTTAGCTCCTTGTCACCTTGAGCACGTCCTTCACCTTGGAAAGTCTTGCGACCACACGGTTGAGGTGCTCGGTATTGTTGATGCCGATGGTCAGGCTGACCATGGCGCAGTTGTTTTCCACCTGACGGGCGTTCACCGCATAGATGGGCACCCGGATATCCGCCAGCGCAGCCAGCACATCCTGCAGCAGCTCGTTGCGGTTCAGCGCGATGATCTCAATGCCGGCCTTATAGCTGTCCTTGACGCTGTCGGCCCAGTACGCCTTGACCCAGCGGGGGGCGTTGGTGGGATCCTTCATGCTGGAAATGGCGTTCACGCAGCTCTGCTTGTGGATGGAAACGCCAAAGCCGCGGGTGATAAAGCCCACGATGGGGTCGCCCGGCAGCGGGCTGCAGCACTTGGCAAACTTGATGGGGGTGTTATCGAAGCCTTCCACCACCACGCCGTCGGTAGCGTGCACACGGCTCAGGTCCACCTTGGGCAGGTCTTCCCCGGCCTTTTCCTCCGAAGCTTTCAGCTTCTGCCACTCCTCCTTGAGCTTGGGCAGGCAGTTGGCAATGGTCATGCCGCCGTAGCCGATGGCGGCATAAAGCTCCTCGGCATTGTTCTGGCGCAGGCGGCGGGAACAGCTGTTGATAAAATCGTCCAGCTGGTCGTCCGGAATGATGATCATTTCCCTGCGCAGCTCACGGGCCAGTGCATCACGTCCCTGCGTGATATTTTCCTCGCGGCGCATCTTTTTGAACCAGTTTCGGATCTTACTCTTCGCTTCGCTGGTGCGCACGATCTTGAGCCAGTCGCGGCTGGGGCCTTTGTCCGCCGGGCCAAGGATGACTTCGATAATTTCGCCCGTCGCCACGACATGGTCGATGGGGACGATGCGGTTGTTGACCTTACAGCCCACCATCCGGTTGCCGACGGCAGAGTGGATGGCGTAGGCAAAGTCGATGCAGTTGGCACCCGCAGGCAGGTTGATGACGTCGCCCTTCGGGGTGAAGGCAAAGACCTCCTCCGGCAGCAGGTCGCTCTTCAAATCGTGGAGCAGGTTGCCGGAATCCTCGCTGACGCGCTGGTTTTCCAGCAGCTGGCTGACCCATGCCAGCCGCTCATCCAGCTTATCGTGGCCCTCGAGGCCCTCCTTATACTTCCAGTGGGCGGCAACGCCGTACTCGGCCTGCTCGTCCATGGTGCGGGTGCGTATCTGCACCTCAAAGGGGATGCCCTCGTGGCCGATGACGGTGGTGTGGAGGCTCTGGTAGCCGTTGGGCTTGGGGGTGGAGATATAGTCCTTGAAGCGGTTGGGCAGCGGGTGGTACATATCGTGGATGAGGCCCAGGGTGCTGTAGCACTCAGCCAGGGTGTCCAGGATGATGCGCACCGCGTAGATGTCGTAAATTTCATCGAAGGACTTGTTCTGCATGATGGTCTTGCGGTAGATGCCGTAGATGCTCTTGACTCTCCGCTTGATGGTCGCGCCCTCGATGCCGCTCTCCTCGAGGCGGCTCTTGATGACGCCCGACACGCTGGCCAGAAACTCGTCGCCTGCGCGCTCGCTGAGCATCTTGTTGATCTCCTCGTAGCCCACGGGGTCGAGGTAGTGGAGGCTGCGGTCTTCCAGCTCCTCCTTGACGTTCAGGATGCCCAGACGGTTGGCGATGGGAGCGTAGACCTCCATGGTCTCCCGGGCCTTATCGCGGCGCTTCTGTTCCGGCCATGCGTCGCCGGTGCGCATATTGTGCAGGCGGTCACAGAGCTTGATGATCATGACGCGGACGTCACGGCTCATGGCCAGCAGCATCTTGCGCAGGTTCTCGGCCTGCAGCTCTTCGATATTGGAAAATTGGATCTTGGTCAGCTTGGTGACGCCGTCCACCAGCGCGGCCACCTCTTCGCCGAAAGCGGCGGTCAGGTCGGTCAGAGTGGTGGGGGTGTCCTCCACCACATCGTGGAGCAGGGCGGCAGCGATGCTCTCGCTGTCCATGCCGAGGTCCAGCACGAGGCGGGCCACGGCCAGCGGGTGGCAGATATAGGGCTCACCGCTGCGGCGGCAGACCCCCTTGTGGGCGTCGTTGGCCATATTGTAGGCTTTTTCGATCATGGCCATGTTGTAGGCCTTGCCGCTGGCCTTGATGGCCTCCACCAGCTTCTCCCAGGTCACGATCTCGGGCCGCACCTCCGAGGGAAGGGTCCCCTCAGGGGCGTTGGCCGGCAGGGCCGTTGCGGCCACGGTAGCCATCTCCGTCACCGGCACGGGCTGATGGAGATGGGTCTTTGCGGAGTAGCTGTCCTCTTTCGCCGCAGCCGATGCTGCGGGCGCGGGGACGACAGGTTTCTTTCCCTCAGGCATCTTTATCGTTCCTCCAGACATTTCAGGATGGGCGCATCGGCAAGGTTCTTCTTGCCGGTGGCAGGCACGAGTTCCCAGAACTTTGCCCCGCCCCGGTCAGCCGCTGTGATGAGGCCGACCTGTTCCAGCGCGGAGATGGCCACCAGCGTCCGACCGGTGTTCTCCTCGCCGAGTTTTGCAAACAGGGGCTGCAGGTCTTCGGCGTGCCAGCACCGCGCCTGCAGCTCCCGATAAACGGTGATGATATGGCTGCGCTCCGGGGCGATGCTCTCCTTCTGCTCCGGCGTCAGGGGCGTACCCCGGCGCAGCGCCTGCACCAGCGCGGCCTGCTCTGCAGCTGTGTTGCCGAGGCCCGCCGGGTGCAGCTCGATGATGCGGCCCGACAGCTGTGCGCCCCGGGGCGAATCGTAGACCGAAAGGCTGATGGCTGCGTCCACGACGTCGCCCGTCGAGTAAGGCACCTGTTCCGGGTGCATCCCGAACCAGACGGCGTAGATGCTGGAACTGCCCTGCCGCAGACGCAGGCGGCAGTGCTTGCCCTCCGAGACGGCGTAGACGCCCTCCACGACAGCCCTTTCCAGCACGAAGACCGGGCTGGGGTTGTCGGCACCGTAGGGTGCCAGCTGGTCGAGGCGGCGGACGCTCTCCACCGTCAGGCGGTCGAGGTGGACGGACAGATCGCATTCCAGCGGCGGGGTGCGCAGCACGGGACACTCCCGGGCCGCCCAGTCGTTGAGCCGCTGGCGGAGCGTCTGCAGATCCTCTTCCCGCACCGAGAGGCCCGCTGCCATGGCGTGGCCGCCGAAGCGGAGCAGGATGTCGGCGCAGGAGGCGATGCACTCGTGCAGGTTGAAGCCCTGCACGCTGCGGCCGCTGCCCTTGCCCTCGCCGTGCTCATCTACCGACACCACGATGACCGGGCGTCCGGTCTTTTCCACAAGGCGGGAGGCCACGATGCCGATGACGCCGGGGTGCCAGTCTCTGCCCCAGAGCAGGATGACCCGATCTTCGAGGCGTTCCGGCTCAGCGTCCAGCAGTTCCTGCGCGGCTTTGACGATCTCCATCTCCGTCTCCTGCCGCTGGATGTTGATGTCGCTCAGCTTATGAGCCAGTTCGACCGCCCGGTCTTCGTCCTCACAGAGCACCAGCTGCAAAGCGGTGACAGCGCTGTCCATCCGGCCCGCCGCATTGATGCGGGGTGCGATGGCGTAGCTGATGTTCTCTGCCGTCACCGGCTTGCCTGCAAGGCCCACTTCTTCCAAAAGGGCGCAGAAGCCGGGTCTGTCCGTATTTTGCAGCTGGCGCAGACCTGCTTTGACGATGGTGCGGTTCTCCCCTGTCAGGGGCATGACGTCGGCCACGGTGCCAACAGCGGCGAGGTCGCCGCAGTATTCCAGCATCTCTTCCGGCGGGCAGCCATCCAGCGCGGCGCAGAGCTTGAAGGCCACGCCCGCGCCGCACAGGCCCTTGAAGGGGCTGTGGTCGTCGGCACGGCGGGGGTCCACGATGGCCACTGCCTGGGGCAGGGTGTCGTGGGGCAGATGGTGGTCTGTGATGATGAGGTCGATGCCGAGGCTGGCCGCGAATGCGGCTTCCTCTACGGCAGAGATGCCGTTGTCCACCGTGACGATGAGGCGGCAGCCCTTATCGTAGATCGACTGGATCGCGTTCTTCGAGAGACCGTAGCCGTCGCCCTCCCGGCTGGGCAGCATGCACTTGACGGCGGCACCCATCCCTTTCAGGTGCTGATAGAGCAGGGCCGTGGCGGTCACACCGTCCACGTCGTAGTCACCAAAGACGACGATGGTCTCCCCCTCGTCGATGGCCCGCAGGATGCGCTCACAGGCTTTGTCCATGTCGGTCAGGAGCATGGGGTCGCTCAGCTCTTCTTCGCCCGCCAGAAGGGTCAGCGCCTCGGCGGGGTCGGTGATGCCCCGGGCAGCGAGGATGCCGGCCAGCAGGCCGGCTTCTTTCTGCTGGGCCGCGAGGACAGAGCGGTACTTTTCCTCGCTCCACTCTTCGTCCATGTTCTGGTATTCCAGCTCTTCGGTGTTCTGCTGGGCGATGGCCGCTGTCAGCTCTTTCAGGGCGGCGCGGTCAACGGTCTTGGTGTTCCAGGCCCGGTAGGTCATCGCAATCCCTCCCCGGCCAGACCATCGTTCGCCAGCATTCCCTGCAGCGCAGCGATCTCGCTGGAAACGTCCAGTGCCACGTCCGACAAAAGCTTATCGTAGAGGTTGTCATACGCCTGATTCAGGGTGTGCAGGATGCCCGCAATATCCCGTCGGATGGCCTCCGCGTTCTCGCCCTGCTGGCTCTGCACGTCGTTGTAGGTGTGCAGGAGCTTGAGGGTGGTGGGGATATAGTATTCCGCAAAGCGGCGGGCCTTGGGCAGGCTCTCGGGGTGGGCTTCCAGCCAGGCACAGATGGACTCGGTGGTCTTCTGCATATGCTGCAGCTCCTCCACAGCTCGCTCATCCTCCATGAGCTCCTGCTCCTTCTCGAGCACCTGCGCAAAGCGGCGGGTCGTCTCGAGGTTCAGGGGGACTTCTCCGGCCTGTTCCGGCGCTTTTTCCGGTTCGGGCTGGGGCTGATTTTCCTGTGCGGCGCGGTAGTCCTCTGCCGTCAGGTAGAGCTTGTCGTTTTTCTCGTCCAGCCAGGCACTGAGCCAGCCCTTGTGGATGAATTTCCGCAGCGTCTTGAGAGCCTTGGTCTTCTTTTTATGCGTCAGGTCGGCCAGCATGGAGAGGGACAGGCCCTTGTGCCAGTCGAAGCCCTCGGCGGTATCGGCGTAGAGCTCCAGGGTCTTGGCGGCCTTCATACGGGACGCGCCCGCTGCGGTCAGCCAGCCGAACACAGCGGTCACAGCGGCAGAGCACCACCCCGTCGCCCGGGTAGCGCTCATAGCAAAATCACCGATGGCGCTGAGGGCATTGTCTGCAACTTCAACCACTGTTTCCGGATGCAGAGCGGCCACACTGTCGGAGGCAAACGCCCCCGCCGTGCCGAAGCAGGCGATGGCCGTGATGCCGAAGAGGACGGCGAAGGTGATGCCGGTCGCCAGCATGGCGACGCCTGCGCCGTGGCGCTTTTTGGCGCTGGTGCGGATATTCTCGATGGCCGTCGGTTTCGGCTTCTTTGCAAAGAAATTGCGCGCCCAGTCGGTCATCCCGCTGGCATTTGCACTGCTTCTGGCCTCCTCGGCCCGCTTCTGGTACTCCTGTTTTCCGGCCTGAAAGGCCCGGCCTGCCTCCGAGATGCCATAACCGGCGGCATTCACCGCAGCGCGGCCCACATCCCACACACGGTCGCCGATCTCCTCGCCCCGGCCCTCAAAGCCGTGGCGGAAGGAGTCGGACATGGTGTCGCCCAGCTCGCGGAGCTGGCGTTCCAGCTCCTGCTGCACCTTACGGCCTTCGCTGTCCTTCGCCGTGCGGTTAAAATCGTCTTCACGATCAGTCATTCAACTTCTCACCCTTCTGCCGGGCTGTACCGGCTGATGATGGCGCGGGCCACCCGCAGGCCATCGACGGCGGCACTCATGATGCCGCCCGCATATCCGGCACCCTCGCCGCAGGGATACAATCCTGCCAGCTGGGCGCATTCAAAATTTTCTTCCCGCTTCAGCCGCACCGGGCTGCTGGTACGGGTCTCGAGGCCGGTCAGAATGGCCTCGGGGGCGGTGTAACCCGCAATTTTCCGCTCGTAAGCCCGCAGACCTGCCCGCAGGGTGTCGGCCAGTTCGGTCGGCAGCAGTGCGCCGAGGTCCGCAGCGACGACGCCCCGGTCATAGGTGGGCTGGACGCGGCCAATGTTCAGCCGGCCCCTGCCCTCCAAAAAGCTCTGGATGTTCTCCGCCGGGGCGGCATACTCTCCGCCGGGACGGCCTGCCGCATAGGCCCGGGCTTCCAGCTCCCGCTGGAAGGCGATGGCCTTCCGGGGGTCGTTGCCGAAGTCTTCGCCGCCTACGCTGACCACCACGGCCGCGTTGGCATTCCTGCCGCTGCGGGCGTGATAGCTCATGCCGTTGGTCACGACGCGGCCCTTTTCGCTGGCCGAAGCCACCACCTGACCGCCTGGACACATACAGAACGTATAAACGCACCGTTTTTCAACGTGCTGCGAAAGCTGATATTCGCCGCGCGGCAGGGCCGGATGGCCCGCCGCCTCGTGGTAGAGGCTCTTTTCGATCTCCGATTGGAGATGCTCTGCCCGGAAGCCGACGCTGAAGGGCTTGCACTCCAGCACGAGGCCGCTGTCCATCAGCATCCCGAAGGTGTCGCGGGCCGAGTGGCCCACCGCGAACACCAGCGCCTCACAGGGGAACGCACCGTCCGTGGTCTGGATGCCGACGAGCTGGCCGTCCCGCCGCTCGAAGCCGGTGAGGGCTGTGTTGAAGTGGACCTCACCGCCCAGCGACTCGATCTCTTTTCGGATCGAAGTGATGACGCCCCGCAGCAGGTCGGTGCCGACATGAGGCTTCTGCTGCCAGGCGATCTCCTTCGGCGCGCCGTGCTCGAGGAACACCTCGGTCACGAAGCCGCAGAGCTCGTCGCCGATGCGGGTGGTGAGCTTGCCGTCCGAGAAGGTTCCGGCGCCGCCCTCGCCGAACTGGATGTTGGCGTTCTCGTCCAGCTCACCGGTGGCGGAGAAATGCTCCACAGCCTTGACACGCTCGTCCAGCGCAGGGCCGCGTTCCAGCACGATGGGCCGGTAGCCCTGACGGGCCAGCAGCAGCGCCGCAAAGAGGCCCGCCGGGCCGAGGCCGCAGACCACTGGCCGGTGCGTCAGCGGCAGGATGCCGTTCTGCACCGAGAGATCGGTCTTGCCCCGGACGGTGACGCTGCGGGAAGCACCCGCACAGGCGGCCTCTTCCCCCTCCTCTTTCAGGGTCACGGCCACGGTGTACACCAGCTTGGGCTGGCCGTGGCGGGCGTCCACCGAGAGCCGGGCGATGCCCAGATGGCTCACCTTTCCCCGGGGGATGCGGGCGAGGCGGAGGGCTTTTTCGTAGGCCTGCGGCTCCCCGGCAGAGAGGGGCAGGCGAATATCATGGATCAGGATCATATACTCAGTTACTTTCTATCTTGCACTGCACCACATAGCTGCCCAGCGCAAAAATTTTGTCGTTGGCCGGCACATAGAGGCGGCAGGCGATGTTCTGCTGGCCGATGGCGACATAGAAGTCGTCGGCGTCGATCTCAATGACCACCTGTTCCGGATTCAGTGCTTCCAGCGAACCGGCCGGGCCGCAGAGGGTGACGTTCATCAGCCGCTCCGTCTCCACGGTCAGGGTGTAGGTGGAGGGCAGGTTGATGACCCGCACACAGCTGGCGGGCAGGTTCATGGTCTTGGTTTCCAGACGGGAGCTGTCGAAGCTGACCGTGATGCTGGAGATGTTGTCCAGCAGACGGATGCCGCTGGGCAGCTCGATGGGCATTTCGTACACCTTATCCAGTGCAAAGGTGGAAAGGTCGATGGTACCCACCGACAGGGTGGACAGACGGTCGATCTGGGACTCCGGGCCGGCCACATTGAGGGTCTTCTTGCTCAGGGAGTAGACCAGCACCGAGGGGTCAAAGTCGCGGGGCGCGTTGATAAAGCTGACTTCCACCGGCAGGGTGGCCAGCTTATACACCTGCAGCGTGACCTCGACGCTGTCCGTTTCCAGAGTAGTATACTCAAATTTCACCTCTCCGCCGCTGCGGGTGTAAAAACGCAGGCCGGTGTCCAGAGTGACGGGGCTGGTCAGCTCGCCGCTGTAGGTCACCTCGGCGGTGCAGGTCTCTACCTTGCTCAGCTCGGTGCTGGGTCCGGAGAGAGTCACCGTCTCCTTCGAGATGTCGGTGCCGTAGAGGATATAGCCGTCTGCTATCTTCAGGTAATTCGTCGTCACCTGGATGGGCAGGGTCTTTTCTTCCACCACATCGAACACCACGTCCACGGTGTTGTCGCCGTCGATGGAGACGGACACACCGGTGAGCAGGGTGCTCTGGCTCCGCACCTGAAGGCGCAGGCTCTTTTCGCCGCTGTCGCGGACGCTGGACCAGTCGGGGTAGACGACAAAGTCGTTGGCCGACAGGCTGCCGATGGTGTAGCCGTCGCCGGAAAGTTTCAGGTTGACCGTTTTTTCCTCCGCATTGACGATGCTCAGACCCCGGGAAGTGTAGGCAGCCGAATCATAGCTGAAGTCCACCGGAACATTATAGATGGTGGTGGTGGTGCCGGGCTGCACGACGATGGTGACAGCCATCCACGCGATGACTGCACCCAGCAAAGAAAGCAGGAGCCGGATGCGGCGGTCGTTCAGCAGATTGCGCTTGGGGGATACGGCAGGCTTGCCGTTGTTCTGCTCAGTGCTCATTGCTGCTCATCCTCCTCCTTGTTGTTCACCCAGTTCAGCAGGCGCTTGCCCCGGGCCTTCCAGCCCTCGGCAGCGCTCTTCTCGCTGGCAGTCTCCTTGGGTATCATCTCATCCACCAGCCGGGTGTAAAGGGTCTGACGGTCAAAGTGGCGCATGAGCACACCGTTTTTCGCCATCGAGATGATGCCCGTCTCCTCGCTGACCACGATGGCGATGGCGTCGGAGTTCTCGGCGATGCCGAGGCAGGCGCGGTGGCGGGTACCCATGTCTTTGCCCAGGTCCAGGTTGTTGGAAAGGGGCAGCACACAGCCTGCGGCCTTGATGCGGCCATTCTCGATGATGGCTGCGCCGTCGTGGAGGGGGGTACCCTCGTAGAAGATGGTGCCCAGCACCTCGAGGTTGACTGCACTGTTCACGGGCGTGCCGGTGCGGACGATCTCAGAAAGGTTGGTGTTCCGTTCCAGCACGATAAGCGCGCCGGTCTTGGTCTCCGAAAAGCGCTCTGCCGCGTCGCAGATGGCGATGATGGCGCTGCGCCATGCGCCCTTGAGGCTGGTGTCGTTGTAGCGGTTTTTATTGAAGAAGCGATAGGCCCACTGGTCGGTCTGGCCCATCCGCTCCAGCGCACGCCGTATCTCGGGCTGGAACAGCACCACCAGCGTCAGCAGACCGACTTGCAGGAGCGAGTTGAGCAGCCAGGTGACGGTGCGCATATTCAGGATGTTGGCCACCAGATAGACCGCCATCACGATGAGCGCGCCCTTGGCCAGCTGGCCGGCGCGGGTGCGGTTGACGAATCCCAGCAGCTGGTAGATGAGGAACGCGATGATGAGGATGTCCAGCAGGTCTACCAGCTTGAAGGTCTGGAAGTTTGCTACGATAGAGTTCAGAGTCATGGGTCACATTCTCCCGTTCACACTGCTTCGATGAGGGCGACGGCATGGGCCGCGATGCCCAGGCCCTCGCCGGTAAAGCCCAGATGCTCCTCGGTGGTGGCTTTGACGCTCACGGCGTCCACCGGCATCCCGAAAGCCTCGGCCAGCTTTGCCCGCATGGCCGGGATGTGGGGAGCCAGCTTCGGGCGCTGGCAGAGGATGGTGGCATCGATGTTCTCGATGCGCCAGCCGTGCCCGGTCATGATCTCTGCCACACGGCGGGCCAGCATGAGGCTGTCGGCCCCGGCGTACTCTTCCGCCGTATCGGGGAAGTGCTGGCCGATGTCGCCCAGCGCCGCTGCGCCCAGCACGGCGTCCATGACCGCGTGGGCCAGCACGTCGGCGTCCGAGTGGCCCAGCAGGCCCTTTTCATACGGCACTTCCACGCCGCCCAGGATGAGCTTGCGGCCCTCCACCAGACGGTGGACGTCGTAACCATGACCAATGCGCATTTTCTTTCCTCCGTTCTCGGCCCGAGGCAGATCCTCCCGGGTGGTGATCTTGATGTTTGCGTAGTCGCCCCGGACCAGCTCCACCGGACGGCCCGTCAGCTCAAACAGGCTGCAGTCGTCGGTGACGAGGCGGGCGCTGGCCTCGTCCAGTTCATCCAGCGCCGCCAGATAGGCGGCCCGGTCAAAGCACTGGGGCGTCTGCACCGCATAAAGGGTGCTGCGGTCGGGGGTGTTCTCCACCATGCAGCCTTCCGGCACAGTCTTGCCGTTTCCGCCCTTCGCCTGCTTGATGGTGTCCTTCACCGGCACCGCCGGGGCGGCGGCACCGCAGCGGGCAGCGGCCGCTATCGTATCGGCGATAACGCTCTGGCTCACGAAGGGCCGGGCCGCGTCGTGGACCGCCACCAGTCTGCCGTGGGCAGCGGCCACACCGCTGCGGGCGCTCTCGGCGCGGGTCGAGCCGCCCCTCACCAGCCGCATCGGCTTTTTGCAGCGGGCAGCGGCCCGCTGGGCATTCTCACTGGACGCGCCGGTCACGATCACCAGCTCGTCCACCTCCGGACACTCGTCAAAGGCCCGGACGCTCCGTTCCAGGACGGTCTCACCGCCCAGATCGAAGCTCAGTTTATCAAATCCCATCCGGGTGGAAGAACCAGCCGCCACCAGGACTGCCGTCACACGACATTCCAATTTCTTACACCTGCCCCATTTTATTCCTGCCCTGCGCCGCACTGCACAGAGCGTATTATTATTCATTGAATATTATAGCGTATCCACCCACAAACTGCAACTGCCCGCGCCCATCAAAAATGCCCCCGTGCAGCACTTTTGGCGCTGTACGGGGGCATAAATTTTTTATGAAATTTCTGCGTTATGCGAGGATGGGCTCGATGGCAGCGGCCAGAGCATCCTTCTGAGCCTGTGCCTCGGCCAGGTCTTTGCCCAGCGTGGTGAAGTAGGTCTTGATCTTCGGCTCAGTGCCGGAGGGACGGACGACCACGGTAGCGCCGTTGTCCAGAGTGTAGATGAGGACGTTTGCGGCGGGCAGGCCGGTCTCTTCGGGCTTCTTGTAGTCGGTGACCTTGACCACCTTGTGGCCGGCCAGCTCGGTGAGAGGCTCGTCACGCAGCTTCTGCATGATGGAAGCCATCTTCTCCATGCCGGTCAGGC
>ENA-OVGC01001662-OVGC01001662.1-human-gut-metagenome-genome-assembly--contig:-NODE-1662-length-16535-cov-81.292961_pt1 | contig 16535 bp, 10 predicted proteins | sample MGYA00237768_ERZ505415 | MGnify/ENA primary metagenome ERZ505415 (study PRJEB26158, sample SAMN06016382) | human gut metagenome | biome: human gut; feature: ankylosing spondylitis patient; material...
AAGTGTGTGGATGGAAGTATGCATTTTTGGGGTGTTAACTGTTAACCTGTTAACCCCCATCTTAATTTTCTCTTTCCAGAGCGCATCTTTTTATCTTGATGAGTGCCTTATATTAAGACCGGTAAGTGCCTTATATTAAGACCGATAAGAGGCTTAAATGATGACCAGCAGGAGGCTTCAATGATGCCTCACGAGGGGGCAATTAATGCGTCGCGACGGAAGAATTGGTGCGTCGCGACGCAAAAAATAATGCATCGCGATGGAAAAAACAGCCATTTTACAGCCATTTTTCATCCTATCGCGATGCATTCTTAATTTTCTCAACCGGAAAGCTATGAGCCGCTAACCGGAAAGCTATGAGTTGAGAACCACAAAACTATGAGTTAGTTTTTTTTACTTTTTAGCCTATTTTTTATCTTTTTTACGCCTAAACGGCTCAAAACAGAGACTTTTAAATCTTCTTCTTATAGCAGCGATGACGGCGATGCTGTTCGCTCTCCAGATACTGCCACTGGCTCTGAACACCGGTATTGGTCTCCATCTGCGGCATTGCCTCAGCCCATTTAAAGCCATAACGGCGATACTGCTCTATCAGATCGGCAAAAATAAGCGCGTTGGCTCCCTTCTTGCGATATTCCGGAAGAACACCAATCAAAAGCAAATCTACCGTATCCGTCTTGTGCCACTTCAGAACCTTCAGCACCTTCAGCCAACCCGTAGGGAAAAGCTTGCCATCGCCTATCTCGCGCAGCGCATCGGTAAACGAAGGGAAGGAAACACCGAAGGCTACCAGTTTGTTGCCAGCGTTGCCATCCACCACACCCGTTACCAGGTTCAAGTCAGCCTTCTTGATATAAGTATTTACATATTCATCTATCTGCTTCTCCGTAAGCTGCTGGAAATCATAGAGATTCTTGTAAGTCTCATTCACGATTTCGAACACCTTCCTGCCCATTCCTCCCGAGGTCAGTTCCTGGCGGGTGAACTTATGCACATGCAGATTATATCGGCTCTCTATCATCTGGGCAGTCTTGGCAAACTTAGCCGGCGTCACTTCCGGAATCCTGATGCGGTACTCCAACCAGTCGTTATCCTTCTCATAGAGCGGATAACTCTCCAGATGCGTCTTGTAATAAGGATAATTGTAATTGATATACATCGTAGACTTCCGGTCGAAGCCCTCGATGAGCAAGCCTTCACGGTCCATATCCGTAAATCCGAGCGGACCTACGCATTCGTTCATTCCCTTGCTCTTGCCCCAGTTTTCTACCGCACGCAACAAGGCACAGGAAACCGCAACATTATCCACGAAATCGAACCAGCCGAAGCGAACCTGCTTCTTGTTCCACTGTTCATTGGCACGATGGTTGATAATGGCAGCAATTCTACCTACGATACGAGCCTCGCTGTCAACCGCCAGGAAGTATTGAGCCTCGCAGAATTCAAAAGCAGGATTCTTCTTTGGGTCCAGCGTATTCATCTCGTCAAAACGCAAAAAAGGAATGGCAAACTTATGGTCTCTGTAGAGATCATAATGAAACTGAATGAAGGTTTTCAGCCCTTTTTTTGTCGTTATCGGTATGATTCTTATCTCATCATTCATTAGTAATCTGTTTTGTATATATATTCAATTGCGGTGCAAAAATACGATAATTTTATGAATAATGCAACTCTTTTCTTATAAATTTATAAAAGATGGTTCATAATTGTCCAACTTTGTGGATATTTATGTACCTTTGCAGGTTGAAATGCCCAAAAAGAGCATCATAAAGTTATGAAGAAAGAGAAAAGAGACAACTATACGTTCCTCACACATGCCCCTGTGCATCATGTGATTTTCACGATGGCCATACCAACGATTATCAGTATGCTGTCGACGAGTTTGTACAATCTCGCCGACACCTATTTCGTGGGCAGCATCAACACGCAGAGTGTGGCAGCGGTAGGCGTTTCCTTTGCAGCAATGGCTGTTATCCAGGCGATTGGTTTCTTGTTTGGCCATGGTGCAGGCAATTATGTTTCGCGACAGTTGGGCGCCAAACATACGGAACAGGCACAGAAGATGGCAGCCACGGGCTTTGTGCTGAGTTTTCTTACCGGTCTCCTCATCGCCATTCTGGGTCATGTGTTCCTCACTCCGCTCTGCCTTCTGATGGGTTCTACGCCCACCATTCTTCCTTATACAGAACGCTATCTGGGCATTATCCTGCTGGGTGCTCCCTTTATGACCACCTCGCTTACGCTGAATAACCTGATGCGCTTCCAGGGCAATGCGATGTATGCGATGAAAGGCATCATGTCGGGTGTGCTGCTCAATCTGATTCTGGCTCCTCTGCTCATTCTCTACTTCCAGCTGGGCATTACCGGAGCCGCCGTAGCCACCCTCATCAGCCAGTGTTTCGGCTGCGCCATGCTGTTCTGGATGACGCATAAAGGCGAGAACATCCGCATTCGTCTCAGCAATTTCACCCCTACCCGCACCTTTGCCAAGGAGATTATCTTCGGCGGAACCCCTTCGCTGTCAAGACAGGGACTGGGAAGTATCGCTACGCTGATGCTCAATGTGGCAGCAGGTGCGTTTGGCGATGCAGCCATTGCGGGCATGAGCATCGTTACCCGCATCTCCTTCTTCACCTATGCGATGGTCATCGGTCTGGGTCAGGGATTCCAGCCGCTCTGCGGATTCTGCTACGGCGCCAAACTCTACGACCGCGTAAAGGAAGCCTACTTTTTCTGCATCAGATGCGGCACGGTTTTCCTCAGCGTCTGTGCCATTCTCGGCTTCATCTTCTCAACTTCCATCATCAGTATTTTCCGCGATGATGCAGCGGTTGTAGCCGTAGGTTCGGTGGCTTTGCGATGGCAGGTGCTCAGTTTTCCGCTCGTAGCCAGCATCGTGCTCACCAACATGCTGATGCAGACCATCCGTAAACCGGTGAGAGCCAACATCGTAGCGGCAGCACGCAGCGGACTTTTCTTCATTCCGCTCATCTTCATCCTGCCCTATTTCTTCGGATTGCTAGGCGTGGAGATGTGCCAGATGTGGGCAGATTGCTGCTCATTTGCCGTTGCGGTTCCGATAGCCTGGAGCGCTTTCAGGGATATGAGAAGAGAGCAGATGGAACTTGGGAAAAGCCACTAGAATAAAAGAAAATACTTGAGATAAGAGAAATACTTGAGATAAGAGAAAATACTTGAGATAAGAGAAATGGAGAAAACTTATTACATAGGATTGGACGTTGGCTCTACGACAGCCAAAATAGCCGTTATCGACAGCGATAACCGGGTAATTTACTCAAAATACGAACGCCACAACGCTCGTGTCAACGAACTTGTGTCGCAATATTTCGATGAGATTTTAGCCTTCACGGGCGATGCAGAGGCTAGAATCTGCGTAACGGGAAGCGTAGGAATGGCTACTGCCGAACAGCTCCAGGCGGAGTTTGTACAGGAGGTGGTGGCTGCATCGGTCTATGCCCGTACTGCCCATCCTGAGGCGAAGGCGCTCATCGATATTGGTGGCGAGGATGCGAAGGTTATCTTCTTCAAGGAAAACGGAAATATGGAACTGCGCATGAACGGCAACTGTGCCGGCGGAACGGGTGCTTTCATCGACCAGATGAGTGTGCTGATGGGCGTAGAGAACCAGAAGATGAGCGAGTTGGCGATGAAGGCAGAGCACGTTTATCCGATGGCTGCCCGCTGCGGCGTATTCGCCAAGACCGACATCCAGAACCTGATGGCGCGCAATCTGCCCGAAGCAGATATTGCAGCCAGCATCTTCCATTCCATCGCCGTACAGACGGTGGTAACGCTTTCTCACGGCATCAGTTTCGAGGCTCCTATCCTGCTCTGCGGCGGTCCGCTGACCTTTCTACCGGCTCTCCGCAAGGCTTTCTGCGATTATCTCCATCTCTCTCCAAACGATTTCATCGTATCAGAAAACAGCAATCTCATCCCGGCTCTGGGCTGTGCTTATCGGGCTAAATCGGCAGATTCTGCAGCCTCAGTATCTGTTCTCAGAAGCCGGATGAAAAAAGAAATACAAACGGAATGGACCAGCAGTCTGCTGCCTCTGTTCAAGAATGAGAAAGAGCACCAGGAATGGCTCAAATCAAAGGCGAAATTCGCTACCGAAACCCAACCGCTGAATAAAGGAAAACAGCAGGTTGTGATTGGTATTGACTCGGGCTCTACTACGACGAAGATTGTTGCGGTAAGGGTGAATGCGGAGACGCCTACGGGAGATATTGTCTTTACCAATTACCGCCTGAATCTGGGAAATCCGATCAAGGCGGTAGCGGATGGACTGAACACCCTGAAGCAGGAAGCTGCATTGCGAGGCGCTGAACTGGAAATCGTAGGCTCCTGCTCTACAGGTTACGGCGAAGAACTCATCAAGGCGGCTTTCGGCCTCGACAGCGGCATTATCGAAACAATGGCGCACGAAAGAGCTGCTGCCTCACTCATGCCTGACGTGAGTTTTATCCTGGACATCGGCGGACAGGACATGAAGGCAATCTTCGTTGAGAAAGGGGCTGTGGTGCGCATGGAACTGAACGAGGCTTGCAGTTCGGGCTGCGGAACATTTATCCAGACCTTTGCCAACAATATGGGTTATTCTGTAGGCGATTTTGCTCAACTCGCCTGCCAGTCGAAGGCTCCCTGCGACCTGGGAACCCGCTGCACCGTCTTCATGAACTCGAAGGTGAAGCAGGTGCTCAGAGAGGGCGCATCTGTAGCTGATATTTCTGCCGGAATCTCTTATTCTGTCATCAAGAACTGTCTTTATAAGGTATTGAAACTCCATGGTAATGAGAACCTTGGAGGCAAAATCGTTGTGCAGGGTGGTACGATGAGAAACGATGCGGTGGTAAGAGCATTTGAGTTACTCACCCATACCGAAGTGGCACGAAGCAACATGCCGGAACTGATGGGCGCCTACGGCTGTGCCCTTCATGCGGCGGCTGATTACAAGCATCGCACATCTGGAGAAGACGAGCACCCTGCCTCATCAAAATCCATCGATGATCTCCAGAATCTGGCTCATTATGAAACCAAGCAACTGCAATGCAAAGGCTGCGAAAACCATTGTTATGTTTCCCGCTACACCTTTGCCGGCGGTAACCGATTCTACTCCGGAAACAAGTGTGAGCGTGTGTTCAACAACAAGGGAGCAAACGGGATAAAAGGCAAAAATATTTACGAATACAAATATAGTTTACTCTTTGATAGAGAGACAGTTAACCAACTTGACGTTGTAAAACACAACGTCAAAGTAGGCATTCCTCGCATCCTCAACATGTACGAGGAATATCCGTTCTGGAATGCGCTGCTCCGGACAGCAGGATTGGGCGTGATTCTCTCTTCTGATTCCACTTTCAGCCAGTATGAAGGAGCCTTGAATACGGTGATGAGCGACAATATCTGCTTCCCGGCCAAACTGGCTCACAGTCATCTGAAGGAACTCAACGAGAACCCGAAGGTAGACCGCATCCTCATGCCATACGTGGTTTATGAACATAATGACGACCCGAAGAATACGCTGAACAGCTTCAACTGTCCGGTCGTTTCGGGCTACAGCGATGTCATCAAGTCGGTCATCAATCTGAAGAAACCGATCGATACGCCCGTCATCAACTTTGCCCAGCCTAAGGCGCTGGAAAAACAGATTACCGATTATCTCAAGCAACTGGGAGTAAGCAAGAAGACTGCCCGTAAAGCGCTGAGAGAAGCCCTCTATGCTCAGGCAGTATATGCAGCTGAGATTAAGAAACAGGGCTGGGAGATTCTGAGAAATGAAGAAACAGAGGCTCAGAAAACGGACGAAACCAAAACTCAGAAGCCGAACAAGGGACTTACGATTCTGCTGGCTGGCCGTCCTTATCATACAGACCCGCTGATTCAGCACAAGCTGAGCGAGATGATAGCCAATCTGGGAGTCAACGTCATCAGCGAAGACATCGCCCGGGGTAATCTCTTTGCAGATTTCAAAGACTTCAATCTGGAGGACCTGGCGGCAGAAAGAAATGAGGCAACATTAGCCAGCCAGGGCAACAACGAAGCATACAACTGTCAGCCAGAGACTTATCTCGTGAAGCAATGGGCGTATATGAACCGCATTCTGAAGGCAGCGCAATGGGCAGCCGAACAGGGCGATGAGGTTCATTTCGTCCAGATGACCAGTTTCGGCTGCGGTCCTGACAGTTTTATCCAGGACGAGATTCGCGACATCATGAAGCGCCACAACAAGCCGTTCACGCTGTTGAAGATAGATGATGTGAGCAATATCGGTTCCCTGAAGCTCCGTGTCCGCTCGCTGATAGAAAGCCTGAAGGGAGTAAAGGAAGTGAAGAGTGAAGAACGAAGAGTGAAAAATTCAACAGCTGAAGAAATTCAACATTCAACACTCAACATTCAACATTTACAACAGACCAAGGTATTCACCAAGCAGGATATTCATCGCAAGATTCTCGCTCCTTTCATGACCGAATACCTCACCCCTATCATTCCGCCTATCCTGAAACTGATAGGCTATGATGTAGAGGTACTTCCGATGAGCGATGAGGTGAGCGCCGAACTCGGCTTGAAGTTTGCCAACAACGAAGTCTGCTATCCGGCAACCCTCATCGTCGGCGACATCATCAAAGCCTTGAAATCAGGCAGATACGACCTGAATAATACGGCAGTAGTGATGAGTCAGACGGGCGGTCAGTGTCGCGCAACCAACTACGCCGGTCTCATCAAGCGTGCGATGATTTCCAATGGATTCCAGGACATTCCGCTGCTCACACTCGGTGTAACAGCCTCAACAGGCGAAGCATCAGGCTCAACAGACGACAAGCAAGACTACAACGAGCAGGACGGCTTCAATGTGCCTTGGCTGAAATACAGTCAGATTATCGTTACCGCCATTTTCTATGGCGATGCAATCAACGAGATGTACAACGCCTGCATCGTAAGAGAGCGTAAACCGGGCATTGCCAGAGAGTTGCGCGATAAATACATGCAGCTGATAGACGGACCTATCGCCCAGAATTCAGCCAAAGGACTCATCCGACTCCTGGAACAGGCAGCCGAAGAATTCAATCAGATGACCCTCGACAGAACGTTGCCGAAGGTAGGAATCGTAGGCGAAATCTTCCTGAAGTTCAATCCTTTCGCCCACCAGTTCCTGGAGCAGAACATCATTTCGCGCGGCATTGAGGTGGTTCCGCCTCTGCTTGCCCCTTTCTTCCTGCAGGAATTTGTGAACGTGGAGATACAGAAACACATGCGGCTGAGTTGCACCAAAGTGCCCGATTTCATCATCAAGGGCGCTTATCAGGCGCTGATAGGCAGAAGATTGCGCCAGGTAAACAAGGCAGCCGGCAAGTTCCGCTACTTCCGTCCGTTCACCAATATCTATGATGATGCGAAGGACGTACAGGGACTGGTTTCGCTCGCAGCCCAGTTTGGCGAAGGCTGGCTTCTGCCTGCCGACATCGTAGGTTACATCCGTGATGGCGTGAACAACATCATCTCGCTCCAGCCTTTCGGCTGCATCGCTAACCACGTGATTTCCAAGGGCATCGAGAAACGTCTCCACGACCGTTTCCCTACACTCAACCTCGTATCGCTCGACTTCGATTCCGGTGTTTCAGAGGTAAACGTCACCAACCGACTGCTCCTCTTCCTGGACAGCATCGCAAAATAAGACAAGCCAGGCCCATGTACGGTAAAACACCGTACATGGGTCTTTCCGTCTTTCATCCCTCAAAAAATCACTCTAAAAAATACAAAAAACCGTAGCTATTTCTTTGTCATTCAAGAAAATAATCGTATCTTTGCACTCAAATTTTATTGAGACATTAAGAAAATGAGTAAAGATACATTAACTCATCAGCTGACAGAGACCATCGAGGAGCTTTCGAGCGCCGAATCTTTGAAGGGTCTCTTCCATCAGCATCGAGACGGGAATCCACTTCCTTCGGGCAAGGCGCTCGAAGAAATCATCAGTTTGTCCCGTTCTATCCTCTTTCCGGGATATTTCGGCAATTCTTCGGTAAATATCTCAACCATCAAATATCATATTGGAGTAAGAGTAGAGAAACTCTATGAGATGCTGTCAGAGCAGATTCTCGCAGGTCTCTGCTTCGCCAACGACTGCGAAACGGAAACCCAGGCTGAACTGCAGCACCAGCGTGCCAAGGCAGGCGTGATTGCAGCCAAGGCAATCATGGAATTTCCGAGACTGCGCAAGATTCTGGCTACCGATGTAGAGGCTGCCTACGAGGGCGACCCGGCTGCCATGAGCCACGGAGAAATCATCTCCTGCTACCCGGTCATCAAGGCGATTACCAACTACCGCATCGCCCACGTGCTGCACGAACTGGGAGTGCCGCTCATTCCGAGAATGATGACTGAGCTGGCGCATTCGGAAACCGGTATTGATATTAACCCGGAGGCTACCATAGGCAAGCACTTCACCATCGACCACGGTACGGGTGTGGTGATTGGAGCTACCTGCATCATCGGCGACAATGTGAAACTCTACCAGGGTGTAACCCTCGGAGCCAAGAGTTTCCCACTCGATAAGGACGGCAACCCTATCAAGGGAATCCCTCGCCACCCTATCCTCGAAAATGATGTCATCGTCTACGCCAATGCCACCATCCTCGGTCGCATCACCATCGGAGAAGGCTGCGTAGTGGGAGCCAACGTATGGGTTACCAAGGATATGAAACCGAAAACAAAGAAATATAAAAAAGAAAAACAAAGTTTATTAGATATAGAATTCAATAATGGAACAGGAATTTGAACTCATTGCCAAGACCTTCATGGGCCTCGAGCCTGTCTTGGCTGAAGAGCTCACCCAGTTGGGTGCCAATAATGTACAGATCGGTCGCCGCATGGTGTCTTTCACAGGCGACAAGGAAATGATGTATCGTGCTAACTTCCAGTTGCACACAGCCATCCGTATCTTAAAGCCTATCAAGCACTTCAAGGCTAGAAGCGCTGAAGAGGTGTATGATCAGATCCAGAAGATCAAGTGGGATGACATCTTAGACGTGAAGAAGACTTTCTCTGTTGACTCAGTAGTCTACTCAGAGGAGTTCCGCAACTCACGCTTCGTAACCTACAAGGTAAAGGATGCGATTGTTGACTGGTTCCGCGAAAAGCAGGGTACACGTCCAAATATCAGCGTATCTAACCCGGATATCCGCCTCAACATCCACATTGCAGAAGACAATGCCACCTTGAGTCTCGATTCGAGTGGTGAGAGTCTGCACCGCCGTGGCTACCGCCAGGAGCAGGTAGAGGCTCCTCTGAACGAGGTTCTCGCTGCAGGTATGATTCTGATGACCGGCTGGAAGGGCGAATGCGATTTCATCGACCCGATGTGTGGTTCAGGTACCATCGCCATCGAAGCTGCCCTCATCGCCCGCAATATCTATCCAGGTGTATTCCGCAAGGAGTTTGCCTTCGAGAAGTGGAACGATTTCGACCAGGATCTCTTCGATACGATTTATAACGACGACTCTCAGGAGCGCGAGTTTGAGCACCATATCTATGGTTACGATGTTGACATGAAGGCTGTCAATACAGCTAATCTCAACGTTCGTGCTGCCGGTCTTAGCAAGGACATCACCATCGCCCAGCAGGACTTCAAGGACTTCACCCAGCCAGCAGAGAAGAGCATCATCGTGATGAACCCTCCATACGGTGAGCGCATCTCTACCCCTAACCTCCTGAACACCTACAAGATGATAGGTGAGCGCTTCAAGAAGGCTTTTGCCGGCAACGAGGCTTGGGTATTGAGTTACCGCGAGGAGTGCTTCGAGCAGATTGGTCTGAAACCATCTATCAAGATTCCTGTATTCAACGGAAGCTTGGAGTGCGAATTCCGCAAGTATGTGATGTTCGACGGCAAGATGAAGGACTTCCGTTCTGAAGGCGGTATTGTGAAGACTGAGCGCGAGAAGAGCGAGATGGCTCAGAAGCACCGTTTCAAGAAGGAACGTGAATTCAAGAAGCGTGTAAGCGAGGAGACAGAAAACGAGGAGGACGATATCCGTTCTTTCAAGTTCCATACTCACCGTCTGGAAGACTTCGAGAAGAAGCGTGCTGAGTTCCATAAGGGCGGCCGTTCACGTATCGGTGGCGGTCGACGCAATGATGACGACGATGACAAGCGTGGCAGCCGCAGCTTCAAGGGCGACCGCAAGGGTGGCCGTGACTTCGGTGGCAAGCGCGACGGAAAGCGTTTCGAGAAAGGCGACAAGCGTGGTGGCTTCAAGGGCGACAAACGTGGTGGCCGTGATTTCGGAGGCAAGCGCGGAGGCAAGAAGAACTTCAGCGTTGACTTCGACGACGAGGATTAAAGAGACATACTACCCATACGTCGTGTTTCACGACACATGGGTAGTAAACCCGATAAAGTAAAGTAAAGAATATAATGAATCTGAAGAATTCAATTTATAAATTATCTTTTGCTGCTATGATCATGATGGCTATGAATGCAACCGACTTACAGGCTCAGGGCGTGGTTCCTGCTCAGAAAGGCGAGAAAACCTTTACTTTGGAAGACCTGAACTTCGGCGGCAACAACTATCGTAACATGGTAGCTAAGAACCGCTGGTGCACCTGGTGGGGCAATGAACTCGTTCGCCAGGATGTGGATGCCTGCTATCTCGTCAACAAGACGACAGGCAAGGAGACCAGACTCTTCGGCATCAATGACATCAACCAGTGGATTGCTCCTACCAAGGACATCAAGGTAAGAGCCCTCTACAATGCTCTCTTCCCTTTTGCAGGCAAGAGCATCGTGATGGTAAGCAACGGCAGCAAGACTTATACCGTAGACTTCAAGAAGCATAAGCTGCTGAGCGAGATGGATTTTGCTGACGGCGAGAACCTCCTGGAGGCTAACGCCCAGCAGAACGCCTTCGCCTATCTGAAGGGCAGCAACCTCTATGTGCGTACCTTCGATGTAACCAGCAACGCCCTGACAAAAGAGAAGAAATCTCACGATTTCCAGCTCTCAAAGGATGGAAGCCGCGAAATCGTTTATGGACAGAGTGTTCACCGCGATGAGTTCGGTATCAGCAAGGGAACCTTCTGGAGCCCGAACGGCGAACTGCTCGCCTTCTACCGCATGGACCAGAGTATGGTAACCGACTATCCGCAGGTCGACATCCCGGAAATCGGTTTCAATCATCCTGAAACACAGAGTTGCATTGCTACTCCTGCACCAGACAAGTATCCGATGACTGGCGAGACATCACACAAGGTAACCGTAGGCGTGTTCGACTGCATGACCGGCAAGACTATCTATCTGAAGGCTGGCGACCCAACCGACCGCTACTTCACCAACATCGCATGGAGTCCGGACAGCAAGACCATCTATATGTTCGAACTGAACCGCGACCAGAACGACTGCCGCCTGACTGCCTACAACGCAGAAACCGGCGAGAAGACAGGCGAACTCTATCGCGAGACCGACGAGAAATACGTGGAGCCTTGCCACCCTATCCAGTTCCTGCCTTGGGACAGCAACAGCTTTATCATGCAGAGCCGCAAGGATGGCTACAACCACCTCTATCTCTGCACCCTGGGCAAGCACGGAAGCCGCATGGCAAGCAACACAGAATCACTTGAAATCAAGCAGTTGACTTCCGGCAAATGGGAAGTGATGGAAGTGCTCGGTTTCAACAGCAAGCACAAGAGTATCATCATCGCATCCAACGAGAAATCGCCTATCCAGAGAAACATCTTTGCCGTAGATACAAAAACCGGCAAGCGTACGCTGGTAGATGATTGCGGCAAGGGATGGCACAGCGCCACTTTGAGCGAGAACGGACAGTATGTCTTCGACAACTACTCTACTCCTACCGTGCCTCGCAAGATTGCCCTCGTGAATACCGAGAACGGCAAGCGCACCGCTTACTTCACTGCCGAGAACCCTTGGAAGGGCTACAATGTACCTGAGTACAGCTGCGGTACCATCAAGGCTGCCGATGGCGAAACAGACCTCTACTGGAGAATGGTGAAACCGGTAAACTTCGATCCAAACAAGAAGTATCCTACCATTATATATGTATATGGTGGACCTCATGCCCACAACGTAGATGCCCGCTGGAACTACTCTAGCCGTGGTTGGGAAACCTACATGGCAGAAAAGGGCTATCTGCTCTTCATCCTCGACAACCGTGGAAGCGAGAACCGTGGCAAGGCTTTCGAGCAGGCTACCTTCCGCCAGCTCGGACAGATTGAGATGCAAGACCAGATGAAGGGTGTGGAATATCTGAAGACGCTTCCTTACGTAGATGCTGACAAGATTGGCGTTCACGGCTGGAGCTTCGGCGGATTCATGACCATCTCGCTGATGACCAACCACCCTGATGTGTTCAAGGTAGGCGTAGCAGGCGGTCCGGTAATCGACTGGCACTGGTACGAGGTGATGTATGGCGAGCGCTATATGGACACCCCACAGACCAACCCAGAGGGTTACAAGAAGACCTCTCTGCTCTATCAGGCAAAGAACCTGAAGGGCAAGCTGCAGATTATCCAGGGCTTGAACGATGTGACTGTAGTGCCACAGCACTGCCTCACCTTCCTCAAGGCTTGCATCGCAGCAGGCACCCAGCCAGACTTCTTCGTCTATCCTGGCGAGCCTCACAACATGAGAGGTCATCAGAGCACTCATCTGCATGAGCGCATCAGCAATTATTTCTTCGATTATCTCAAGTAAATATCTAGGAGTAAACATCCCCCCGAAAAGAGGAGTTTACTTCTACATCAAATAACAAACAATAACTTACAGCAAATGAAAATTTTATTGTTAGGAGGCGGTGGCCGCGAGCACGCCTTAGCATGGAAAATCGCTCAGAGCGAGAAGTGTGAGAAACTCTTCATCGCTCCTGGTAATGCCGGTACACAGAATGTCGGCGAGAACGTAGATATCAAGGCAGACGACTTTGAGGCGCTCAAGAACTTCACAGTAGGAAATGGCGTTGATATGGTGGTAGTTGGTCCGGAAGACCCATTGGTAAAGGGTGTTTACGATGACTTCAAGAACGATTCTCGCACCCAGAACATCCCTGTCATCGGTCCATCAAAGGCTGGTGCCGTATTGGAAGGCAGCAAGGACTTCGCCAAGAAGTTCATGAAGCGCCACAACATCCCTACTGCCCAGTATGAGACTTTCGACGGCGAGCACGTAGAGGAAGGCTTGAAATTCCTGGAGACACTGAAGGCTCCTTATGTATTGAAGGCTGACGGTTTGTGCGCCGGTAAGGGCGTTCTCATCCTCCCTACCCTGGAAGAAGCAAAGAAGGAGTTCAAGGAGATGCTCGGCGGTATGTTCGGCAACGCTTCTGCACGCGTAGTCATCGAGGAATTCCTCAGCGGCATTGAGTGCTCTGTATTCGTATTGACCGACGGCAAGAACTACAAGATTCTGCCTGAGGCTAAGGATTACAAGCGCATCGGCGAGCACGATACCGGTCTGAACACCGGTGGTATGGGTAGCGTTACCCCTGTACCATTCGCTACCAAGGAGTGGATGCAGAAGGTTGACGAGCGCATCATCCGTCCTACTGTAGAAGGACTTGCTGAGGAGAACATCGACTATAAGGGATTCATCTTCTTCGGATTGATTAATGTAGAAGGCGAGCCTATGGTCATCGAGTACAACTGCCGTATGGGTGACCCTGAGACAGAGAGCGTGATGCTCCGCCTGAAGAGCGACATCGTGGATCTCTTTGAGGGTGTAGCAGCAGGCGACTTGGACAAGCGCAGCATCGAGTTTGATGAGCGTGCAGCAGTCTGCGTGATGCTCGTAAGCGGCGGTTATCCAGAGGCTTACAAGAAGGGTTATCCTATCCAGGGCATCGACGATGTAGAAGGTTCGGTAGTATTCCACTCCGGTACAGCCATGAAGGATGGTCAGGTAGTAACCAACGGTGGTCGTGTCATCTGCGTAAGCAGCTACGGCAAGGACAAGGAAGAAGCCCTGAAGAAGAGCTTTGCCGAGGCACAGAAGATCCAGTTCACCGACAAGTACTTCCGTTCTGATATCGGACAGGACCTTTAGATTTTAATGTTGAATGTTGAATGTTGAATGTTGAATTAGGCTAGCGCCCTTGAGTCCGTTAGGCAATTCAACATTCAACATTCAACATTCAACATTGTTTTAAGCATTCAACATTGAATTAGATGTTAAGAAAGAAAACTTTTCAAAATAAAGTAGCGGCTAGCCGCTACTCTTTACCTATTACTGCAACCCTTGCCACACTGGTTTGGGTTGCAGTAGGTTTATTGGTATCCAATATTTGGGTAGAATTTGCTTTCACAGCCATGTCTACCCTGCTGATGGTGGAACTGAACAACCGTAATGCCCTGATGCGTACCTACAGCCGAATGGTATCTTGCAGTTTTCTGGCATTAATGACGATGGCAGGACTCCCCCAACTCTCTTTAAAAAGCAGTATTGTGACGATGTGTTTCATCGCCTTTTATCTCATTATCTGGAATTGCTATCAGGATAAACGCTCAACAGGCTGGACTTTCTACGCCTTTGCCTGCATTGGTCTGGCATCGATGGTTTTCGTGCAGATAGGCTATTTCATGCCTATACTGTGGATCATGATGATGGTGTTTACCCTCTCGTTTAGCGTAAAGACATTCTTTGCAACACTGATAGGTCTCATCGTGCCCTATTGGTTTGCAGCCGGTTATTTCTTCTATACCGACAACATACAGGGTCTGGCTGACCACTTCTGCGAATTCATCAACTACAGCGAACTCTTTGATTATTCGCAGGTTACCGACCATCAGGTACTGAACCTGAGTTTCGTTATCCTGCTCACCATCATCGGTTCCATCCACTTCATACGCACCAGCTACGGCGACAAGATACGAACCCGCATGATCTACGAAACGTTTATCATGATATCGGTTGCCTGCATCATCTTCATCGTCCTACAGCCTCGACATATACAGGAACTGGGCGGCATTCTGATTGTGAATACAGCACCGCTTATCGCCCATTTCATCACATTCACCAGAGGTAAGTTTACCAACATCTCCTTCATCCTGCTGCTCATCATGCTGGTACTTATCATGGCTTACAACATACTCGTACCAGAGAGCATATTATTATGAGTTGGATTATCAGTTTCTTAATCGACTGGGGCTATTGGGGCATGCTTGCTGCAGCTTTTCTGGCAGGTTCTTTCTTCCCATTCAGCAGCGAGGCAGTAATGGCAGGCTTGCAGGCAGCTGGACTAGAGCCTCTCCCCCTCGTTATCTACGGTAGCATCGGCAATGTGCTTGGTTCCATGTTCAACTACGGTGTGGGCAGAATGGGTAAGATGGAATGGATAGAAAAATACCTGCATGTGAAGAAAAAAAGTCTGGATAAGGCTGAACGTTTCATGGCAGGCAGAGGCGCCTGGATGGGATTCTTCGCCTTTCTCCCACTATTGGGAAGTGCCATCACCATCGTTTTAGGCTTGACAAGAGCCAATATTCCGATTTCGATACTCAGTATCACCATCGGAAAAGTACTAAGATATGTTTTATTGGTCTATGGACTGAGTTTTATCGTTTAATTATGAAGAGATTTTTATACCTTATTATAATATGCGCCCTAATGGTTGGCTGCAAAAGCAACCAGCAAAAGGCTGGCATGGCTGAAAGTAATGCCAAGCCTACTGTAACCGTTACCATCCCTCCCTACCAATATTTCGTAGATAAGATTGCCGGAGACAAGGTAGATGTCAACGTAATGGTATCGAATGGTAACAATCCAGAGACTTACGAGCCATACGCCCAGCAGATGATGGAACTTTCGAAGAGTGCCCTCTATCTGAAAGTGGGCAGCATCGGTTTTGAACAGACCTGGATGAAGAAGCTGCAGGACAACGCTCCGGATATGAAAGTGATAGATACTTCCGTGGGCATCAAGCCTGCCAAGACTCCGGGTGGCAACATCGACCCGCATGTATGGATGAGTTGCAAAAACGCCCGCATCATAGCCAGCAACATCTTCAAGGCACTCTGCCAACTGGAGCCGAAGAACAAGGCTTTCTTCGAGAAGAACTACCAGTCGCTGCTCAGCATCATCGACAAGAGAGACAGCACCATCAAGGAGAGCTTCAAAAAGGACCCAGATCTTGTACGCAAGTTTGTGATCTACCACCCTATCCTCACCTACTTTGCCCGTGATTACCAGCTGGAGCAGCTTGCCATAGAGGAAGAAGGCAGGGAGCCTAGTGCCTCCCAGCTGAAGAGCCTCATCCAGAGAGCCCGAAAAGAGAATATCAAGTTCTGCCTGATACAGGCAGAATTTGCCAACCGCAACACCACTACTTTCATCAACGAAAGCCACACCAAACCAATGAATATCAATCCATTGCAGGGCGAGTGGAACTGGGCGATGCAGGAAGCGGCAGCAGCGGTGCAAGGCAAGAAAATCGTTGTTGGGAAGTAAGCTCCACACGCCCTGAAAGGGCAGAAGCTCCTAGCCCAGGGCATCGCCCTGGGTATAA
>ENA-OVGC01001674-OVGC01001674.1-human-gut-metagenome-genome-assembly--contig:-NODE-1674-length-16447-cov-7.730722_pt1 | contig 16447 bp, 20 predicted proteins | sample MGYA00237768_ERZ505415 | MGnify/ENA primary metagenome ERZ505415 (study PRJEB26158, sample SAMN06016382) | human gut metagenome | biome: human gut; feature: ankylosing spondylitis patient; material...
CATGGGCAGCGCGGCACTGCTTGCCGCTGCTGCCATCTTTTACGCGGCAAATTACGCGCCCTGCTCCAGTCGCTTGTAAAGAAGGATGAAGCCGTCCTTTTCCCAGTACAAGCCCTTGATACGGTCTCGCCGCCACCCGCAGAACAAAAATAATGTGTTGGTAAATGAATCCAGTTCAAACTGCTGCTGGACGAGCCGCGCCAGGCCATCTATGCCTTTACGCAGATCTGTGTAGCCACAGGCGATGTAGACTTTATCTGCGCCAGTGAAGTCGTTCAGCATAGGCGCAGAAGCTCCACCAGCAGTCTCAGCTGTTCCGCATCACAGCCGGGGTAAATGTCCAGACTGGCCTTCCCAACATGCAGTGTGGCGCAACGTTCCGCTACGCTGCGTGATGCCTGTTTCGGTGCTGGAAATTCTGCAAACCTGACGACCGGCACATCCGAGCGCGGTCCCGTTTCGGCTGTGGACAGCAGTTCACGTTCCCAACGGTAGCAGGTTGTTGCGTTGACTCCTTCTTGTCTGCACCACGCCCGCACTGACAGGTCGCTGCTGCGGCAGTCCTGTATCCATGCCGACCACTCCTGTAGCTTCGCTTGGCGCTTCAACTCTGCGCTTGTCATCCCTATACCTCCAATATGACAGTAGCGGAACGTTGTGCAACGTTCCATTACTATTGTCTCATGCGTGTCTATGCGCGGGTAGGTTTGACGGTTACAAAAAAGCGGCCTCGCCAAATGGCGGAGCCGCTTCACTGTATCATGTGTCAGCAAATCATGCGGTTATCCGTGCCAATGGCGCATAGGGGAAAACAGCCAGTACCAGCAGTACCAGCGCGCAAATAATAATGGACGCCATAATCATGACGCCCAGCACGGACAGAATGACAGTATAAGAAGCGGCGCAGGCGCAGCAGAAAGCAGCACCGGCACAGGCGGCGGTCATGGTCTTGTTCATCTTGCGGGTCATGGTCTTGGTCATGGCGGTCGCCTCCCTTCGCTTCAAAAATGATGGGTGAATTTTAGCAAAACCTTCCGGAGAAGTCAACAGGCGATTCTACCAAAATGCGATCACACTGCACAATTTTTCACTATGTAGATTATGCAGAATGCACAATTATTTTCCTGCCGTCCAGCTGCCGTCTTCCGGATTTCTCCGCCTGCCCGCACCCCGGAAGCAGCGCCGCTCTAGCTGCCGCAGCATCTCGCCGCACCGCATCGGCTCCGGGGAGAGGGTATATCTGCCGGGGACGATAGAAAGGTGCGGCAGCGCAAAGGCGCTGCCGCACGCTGTTATTTTACGCAATAGGGGAGAGATAGGGGAGAGGTTCAGTTCAGCGCCGCTTGCCGCCGGCCGCCGCGCGGTCATATACGCTGTCCCGCGGCATCAGCCAGCCCCGTATATCGGCGCGGCAGCAAGAGGCATCCCCTTGTATTTTTTGCACCAATCTGTGCACCGCCATTTGGCAAATATCACAGGTGTTGAAATGCAGCGAGGTCAGCGGCGGATCCATCATTGCAACGATCGGCATATCATCAAAACCAATAATGGATACGTCCTGTGGGATGCGTATCTGATATTCCTTCAGAGCCTTGATGGCGCCCATCGCCAGCAGGTCGTTGCCAGCCACAAAGCAGGTGGGCAATTCAGCCGGGTCACAAGCGGCCAAGTATCGGCGCATATCTTCAAAGGCCTGATTGGCGGTGCAGTGCAAATATGCAATATCCTGCTCACCAATCTCTAGCTCCAGCTCGTTCATCGCGGTGCGATAAGCAGCCAATCTCTCTAAAAAATTATAAGTGAAAACGCGGCTTGCCAAAAAGCCGATGTGTCTGTGCCCCATTTTGTGCGCATAGCGCACCCCCTGACGCACCAAATATTCGTTGTCAATACCGATGCAGTCCACATATGCGGTCGGGAAATGGGCATCAATCACGACCAGCGGCTTTTCAATCTGCCTGTATAGCTGAAACTCATCCTCATTCATTTCCGAAGCCAAAAGCAGGATCCCTTTGGCTGTTTCACGGTTGCATAAGCTCAGCAACGAAAAGCTGTCCTCTCCCTGGGTATAGTTGACCACAGGAATCGTATAAGAGGCGTTTAAGCCCACCCGCTGGATGGCCTCCATCATTTCGTTGAAAAACGGTGTGTCCTTGATCACCTGCCCATGCGTTTTATGCACCACAAACAGCAGCTCCTGGTCAGACGGCAGGATGCTCTCTGCGGGGTGTGCGGCATTATATTCGTCCACAATGCGCCTGACGCTGGCGCGTGTGGCAGCGCTCACACCCGGCCGATTGTTCCGCGCCAAGGATACCGCCGCCGTTGAAATGTTCAGTTGTTTGGCTATTTCAATGTTTTTGATGCCCATGCAGTCTCTCCTGTTTGCGGTCCTCCTGACCTCGTTTTACATTTGATATCAGATATTATAGTATACAGGACATACAAAGGCAAGAGAGTTTTGTACATCCTGTATACTGTTAGTTGCTTTTCACTTGCCGCCGCGCAGCCAGTAAGACAGCATTTCTTCCGGGGTTTTGTCGGCCAATTCGACCTGGACCCCCGGCATATACTTCGCAGAAGCATAGAGAATATGTGCCACATGGCCGTATGCGCCGGAGCAGTGATGAATATACGGCCCCGTTACCAGCTTGTATTCCCACAGATCCATGTTTTCCACCTTCAGCCAAACATAGGTTCCTGTGGTTTCAGGCCCAGTGGTCGTATGCCCTTCACCAATAAAGAGGCGGTACTCACCGTGGTCACCATCGAAGCGGCAAATCGTCAGATTGCCATCCTTCAGGCGATAATGCCCTGTCCCGGGACAGTGGTGCGCCAGCAAAACATTGGGCGTCACGGTGGCGTGCTTGACATCCGCTATGCTGCAGGTGGGGAAGTTGCCGCAGTGCCACAAGAGCTCCGCATTGGGATCCTCGGGATGGCGAATTGTCATATCTGCAAAGAAGGGCACCGCATTGGCTGCCGCCTGCAGAATAACAGAGCTGATAGCGCCGTGAATGTCCAGCTCACAAGCCACGGGGATGCCCTCATCCGTCAGCAGCGCATTGGAATTGCACGGCATAAGCCCGCACTCCGCCTGCAGCTCGTCCCAGCATTGAATTGCCACGGCGCGGCAGCCGCGCTGTTGGCAAAGCGTCTGCATCGCGCACTTAAGCGCGGCAATACGCACCTTGACTTCTTCACCGCCGCAAGGCGAATAATCGCAAACGGCACCAGACAATGTATCTGTAAGCTCCTTGGGGCGCGCCGCCTCAATTTGCTTGGCCAAGGCGACCAGCTCTCCCAGTGTCACCGTGGACAGCTGAATATGAAAACGCTCCAGCAGCTCCCCTTCGTTGCACATGACAGACCAAAACGGCTGTGGGCGAGGGCCGATCTGAAGGATCCGCAGACCACGCATTGCCTTGATTACGCGGCAAACACCAATGAAGGCATCCAGGCCAAAGCGAAAACGGGGGTCCTCTATTCGGCAATTCGGGATATAATCGAAGGGCACATTCATGCGGCGAAGAACCTTTCCCGTAGCAAACAGCCCGCATTGCGTATCGCGGCTTCGCATACCATCCGATGAGGGCGTGTCATCCTGAGGGCCCCAAAGCAACACCGGCACCTGCAGTGCCTGCGCCACCTGCGCCACAGCAAATTCTGTGCCGAAATTTACATGGGGGAAAAAGACTCCATCCACCCTTGCGCTGCGAAACCGCTCGATCACCGCCTGCGCGGATGCATCGTCCAACAGCAGATCCTCTTCGTTTACGCCGGAGATGGATATAAATTCCGCATCGTAGCCCACCAGTGCCGCATTGAGCGCATCTCTGACCTGATGGGCGCTTTCTTTCAAAAAAGCGTCGCGTCGCGTGGGGGCAATGCCGATGATTACTTTTGTTTTCATGTTCTTTATATGCAGAGCTTCAGAATGCTCTCAACATCTTCCTTGTTCAGAATTCTATAGCCGCCCAAGGGACCAAAGCGAACGGCCTGCTGAGCCATATAGGGGATTTTTTCAGGATCAATATGCAGATCGGCCAGCGTAGCAGGGGCCCCGATGCTGTTAAAAAACTCCCGCATCTTGTCGGCTCCGGCCATTGCGATCTCCCTGTCCGTCTTGCCGGCAGGATCAATATCCCACACCTTTTCGGCAAACTGCACGAAGCGGGAGGGGTCCTTCTCCATAGCATATTTCATCCAGTTGGGATAAATCACGGCCAGGCCCGCGCCGTGAGAAATGTCATACAGTGCGGAGAGCTCATGCTCGATTTTGTGGGAGGCCCAGTCATGCACCTTGCCGACACCTATCCAGTGGTTGTTGGCTACTGTGCCGGAAAACATGATATTGGCGCGGGCATCATAATCGCATGGATCCTTCAGCACGCGGTAGGTGTTCTCCACCATCGTCTTCACCAGGCCCTCCGTCAGGTAGTCCAAAACCGGCGTTTCAGGGGTATGTGTAAAGTATTGCTCAAGGGCGTGGATGATAATGTCGATATTACCGTATACCGTTTGAGACCGGGGAACTGTATAGGTATACTCCGGATCCAAAATCGAAAAAACGGGATAGATGGCAGGGCCGTAAATGGGTACCTTTTCCAGGGTATCCCAGCGGCTGATGACGGCGTTGCCGTTCATCTCCGTGCCCGTGGCCGGCAATGTCAGGATGGTTGCCACAGGAACGGCCTCTGTCAGGTCATAGCCCTTCAGGAACTCCTCCCACACATCGCCCTCCAGCTTGGCGGCAGCCGCAATACCCTTGGAGCCGTCAATGCAGCTGCCGCCGCCGACGGCAAGGATCAAGTCAATATTCTCTCTGCGGCAAATCTCTCGGCCTTCGAGCACAGATGTAAGCTTGGGGTTGGACGCAATGCCTGAGAGCTCAAAAACTTCCTTTCCGATAGCGTGCAGGATATTCAGCACGGTATCGTATAGCCCGGAGCGCTTTACGCTGCCGCCGCCGGAGGTAAGAAGGATCTTCTTTCCGTAATGCTGCAATTCCTCTGACAAATGGCTGATAGATCCTTTGCCGAAATAGATCTTCGTTGGATTTTGGAATACAAAGTTGTCCATAAAAAGCTCCTATCTGCCGCCGCGGGAATTTTCCTGTGTTTTGGGCGGCTGTTTACAGTTCATCCGAAAGGGGCTCCCCTCCCGCAGCGCTTCACACTGCGGGAGGGCTTGCCTTGCTGCATCGCTTATGAATGCTTACTGAAAATCAGCTACATTCTCTTTGGTGATCAACACGAAGTCGATGTCATAGGAGGCATCCACCTGCTCGCCGGAGGCGGCCTTAATGGCGACATCCAGCGCCGTTTTGGCCTGCGTAATGTAATCCTGGAAGAAGGTGCAGTCCATGTCGCCGTCAGCCACAGCCTGAACGGCGTCGGGGATCGCATCAATGCCGCCGATCACATACTTCAGCCCGGAATCCTTCAGAGCGGACAGGGCGCCCACAGCCATCTCATCGTTTTCGGCAAAGATAATGTCAAACTTCATGCCGGAGGTGATGATGTTCTCCATAGCGGTCATAGCCTCCTCACGGCTCCAGTTGCAGACCTTTTCTGCCACGACCTTAATGTCCCAATTCTTTTCCTTGATCATCTGCTGTGCGCCGGTATGACGATTGATCTCGGCAGACACGCCGGTGGGGCCGTGGAAAATGATCATGTCGCCCTTGCCGTCTACCAAGTCACCCAGGTATTCCATCAGCATACGACCCGCCACGATATCATCGGAGCCCACAAAGGAGGTCCGATAATCCTCCGCTTCGGTCTTGGTGCACAGCTCGATAACAGGGATGTTCTGCGCATGGGCCTCTTCCACCATTACCGCCTGGGCGGTTGCATCACCGGGGATAAGGATGATCGCATTCACGCCGCTGGCGATCATGTTCTCCAGCTGAGAATTTTGCGTGTTGGCATCTCCGCCGGCATCCGTAACACTCAGCTCGACCTTGTCAGCCAAGCCGGCCTCGTCAAAATAGCTCTGCATCGCGGACTTCAGGTTGGCGTTGTATTCACCGGACAGTGCATAGTAGGACACGCCGATCTTGAGCTTTCCACTGCCGGAATTCTCGCCGTCGGTTGCCTCCTGCTTTCCGCAGCCTGCCAGCACCGCCATTGTCATAACCGCCGCCAGCAAGAGTGCCATCCACTTCTTTGCCTTTTTCATCTGTTGTTCCTCCTGTTTTTTTAGTATTATTGTTTTTCCCTGCCGTGCAGGAATGGGTTTACATCATTTCTTTTTCTCGTTGATGCGGTCAATCAATACAGCGCCAATTATGATGGCTCCCTTGACTACCTGCTGGGCATAAGACGAGATGTTGAATAAGTCCAGACCGTTGTTCATGATGCCGATGATCAGCGCGCCGGTGATGGTTCCCAAAATGAGACCCTTTCCGCCCGACATACTCGTTCCGCCGATGACCGCCGCTGCGATGGCGTCTAACTCATAGCCATCCGCGGCATTGGGGTTTGCCGAGTTTGTGCGTGCGGTTAGGATCAGACTGACGATTCCGGCGCACAAGCCGCAGATGGTGTATACGAGGATTCTAGTTTTCTGCACATTGATGCCGGACACGCGCGCTGCGTTCTCATTGCCGCCAACGGCGTAGATGTGGCGCCCGAACTTGGTGCGGTGCAGGAAAAGATAGGCAAAAATGCCGCAGAACAAGAGCAGATACACAGGGAAGGGAATCCCCAGCAGGGTGCCTTGTCCGATGAACTTAAAGCTGCTGCCCAGGTTGATAACGGAAAAACCGTCTGTGTAAAGGAATGCCGCGCCGCGGGCTATTTGACACATACCCAGCGTAACGATAAAGGCAGGAATTCCCGTGTAGGCAATAATGACGCCGTTGATGAGGCCTACCAAAAGGCCGACACCCAACGCCACGGCAATCGGCACGATCAGTGCGTGCTCGCCCGGATGGGCAAAATTGGCCGCCAGTACACCGGCCAATGCGATGGTGGAGCCCACGGACAAGTCGATGCCATCGGAAATGATCACATATGTCATGCCAAAGGCCAAGATGGCATTCATGGAAATTTGCCGCAGCACATTCAAAATATTCCGCGTGGTCAGAAAGCTGCTTGTTCCAATAGACAGCACAACGACCATCACAAACAGCACCATATAAATGGCGTACTTGCTTAGAATGGTTTTTCTGTTCACCTTCAGTGAAGTCAGCGGTTTCATAATCGTTCCTCCTTAGCCGGCTGCGTACCGAATAACATTCTCCTGATCGATGTCCTTGCCTGTCAGCTCGCCCTTGATTCGGCCTTCGCTGACAATCAGCACCCGGTCAGACATACCAATGATCTCTGGCATCTCGGATGAGATCATAATAATGGACTTTCCTGCCTTAGTGACACCCACATAAAGATGACATCGGAGCAAAAGAAAAGTGCCGCCCGATGAGAGCAGCACTTTACCGGCTGAAAAGGAATTAAGCGGACACAGGCTCGTCATTCTGCACCTCCTCCTTGACGGCGGCGATCCGCTTTTCCATTTTGACTTTTTCCCGCTTCTTTGCGGCGTTCATCACCTCCCCGTGCTTGTAATAGGTGGTCGAGCCGTAATCCACCAGCTTGATCACCCCGATATAGCGGTAGTACACATCAAGCTGCTGGCGCATTACACCGTCCACGGCTCTCGGCTCATAGACCACGATTTTCTCCACCAACATATTGAGGATCTCCGGCGTCAGCTCGGATATATCGCCGTACCGCTCCAAAAGGTCTGCGAAATGCTCTGCATCCGAACGAATTTCCCGAACAGCGGCGGTCTCGCCTTGCAGCTTTTCCTTTTCGGCAAGGATGCTTTCCTGCTCCTGCTGATATTTGCCCAGCAGACGGACAAAGTTGGTTTCGTTGACCTTGCCGGAGATGCTGTCCTCATAGAGCTTGTCTATCAGCCGGTTTACATTCTCCAGCCGCTTGCAGACCCGCTTGTATTGCGTTTCCTTGGTGGTCAGCGTTTTGCCCTCGCTCTTTGCCTTACCCTTTATCAGCAGGTCGATAAGTCGTGCTTTGTTCTTAGTCACGGCAGAAAACAGCTCCTGAATATCCGCCAGCATTGCCGCCGTCAGATCTTCCTCAAAAATCTTGTGCTGGGTGCATTTGTGACTGCCATAGGTGGCATAAGTCCCGCAGACATAGATCATATGCCCGCTGTTTGAGCCGTATTTTCTGCGGCTGAGTGCCTTGCCGCAGTCTGTGCATTTGAGCAGTCCCGAAAAGATATTCAAATCACCGGTCAGCGTCTTTCGGTATTCTCTGCGCTTGACGGCGATCAGCTCGTTTGCCCGTTCCCAAACCTCTCTGGAAACGATAGCCTCGTGCGTGTTCTCCACCGTGATCCACTCCTTTTCATCCGTTTTGAAGTGCTGCTTGGTCTTGAAGATCGTGTCCGACTTGCAGAGAACACAGTCCCCGCAGTACACACGGTTGCGGATCAGCAGTCGAAGCGTATCCGGTCGCCAGATATACTTGGAGTCCTCATCAGGGAACATATGGGACTTGTCCTCGACCCCTCGGATGTGCTGATACCACGACGGCACCGGCACTTTGGTTTCCCGTAGATAATCCCGAATGCGGTAATTGCCCCAGCCCTTGAGCACAAGGTCATAGATCTTCGCTACGATCGGTGCGGTTTCGGGGTCGGGGATCAGGTGATTGTGGTCATTCGGGTCTTTGAGATACCCGAACGGTGCGGCTTTGGCGTGATACTTGCCGTCCTTTGCCCTTGCACGAAAGGCGGCCTTGATCTTCCTTGAAGTATCCCGGCTGTAAAACTCGTTGATGACATTTTTCAGCGCCGCATAATCGGTCGTGTGGCTGTTGACGGTATCAATGCCGTCGTTCAGAGCGATAAACCGCACCTTCTTGGACGGGAAGTAAATCTCCTGATACTGCCCGACAACGATATGGTCACGCCCGAAACGGCTCAGATCCTTGACCACGACCACGCCGATCTTACCGATAGCCACATCATCGATCATCCGCTGAAAGCTCGGCCGTTCAAAATTCAGCCCCGAATACCCGTCATCCACATAAATTTCATAGGGCAAAAGCCCGTTTTCCTGTGCGTAGCGGACGAGCATCGACTTCTGTGTTTCGATGGAAAGGCTCTCGCCCTGCCGCTCATCGTCCTTTGACAGCCTGCAATACAGGGCTGTTGTTTTAAGCTGCTGTGTCATCCTTGTTTCCTCCTGAAATCATCTTGATACCGTCATTGTAATGCGGGTTTGCGGGATTTACGAATGTGTCGGCAGATGACTTCGTTCTGCTCCTGTTATCAAAGATCCAGCCGTAAACCTCTGCCGCAAGCTCCTCCAACGGCTTTTCCCCTGCGGGAATGCGCTGAATATCGATCAGCGGTCGGTTGCTTTTTCTCATTATCTGCGCCTCCTTTGCGTAAAAAAACAGCCGTCATCGGCTGTCCCTGTTTCTCTGTCGTTTCAGGTACAGAGCATAATGCTCCAATGCCTTGACGATATATTCTTCCATCTGCCGGTAGGTGGTTTCCGGCTTGAAGTACCGCCGCACTCTGTCCGTCGGTATCTTCAACATCTCCACCTGATTGCCCTTGACTTCGGTCATAATTTCAAATATCCTGTCCATCGTCAGCAAGCCGTCACCGCTCAGCTTCCGCAGCCTGACCGCCTGAGAAAGAGAGGGGGTACAGTCCTCGCTTTCAATGGTTTCCAGCAGCTCCCGCTGTTCTTCGGGCAGTAAATAGGAAAGCTCCACAGCCGGAGTTAGGGCAATGCGCCGCTCATCCACCATATCCAAAAGCGGCTTTTCCAAATAGGTCAGGCGGATATATCGCTGCACCTGTGTGCGGCTGTCCGAAGCGGAATCGGCTACCTGCTGCACGGAGGTCTGCTTCTGCCCAAGTTGGGCAGAAGTTTTCCCTTGGTGCTTCATTGCTTCCAGCTTCATCCTGTAGGCAAACCCCTTTTCGGAGGGCAGAAGTCCCTCTCGCTGGAGGTTGGCGTCTACCATAAAAATGACCGCTTCCTCCCGTGTCAGCTCACGAACGATGGCAGGGACGGCTTCAAGCCCCGCCTTGTGAGCGGCATAGACCCGTCTGTGTCCCGACAGGATCTCATATTTCTCTCCCATCGGGCGGACGACGATCGGTATCAGAATGCCGCTTTCCTTTATGCTCTCGGTCAGCATTTCCATTGCGGTATCGTCCTGCACCCGAAAAGGGTTATCCGCAAAGGGAACGCAGTCAGAGAGCCGAATCGTTGTCATATCCATTATCTTTCCCATCCTTTCGCTTTCCGTTTTCTCGCTTCCTTTTCATGCTGCGCCAACTGCTGCAACACTTCGGGCGGTATCTTCGAGATCACCCGTTCAAGCTCCCGCTGCTTTTGATTCAGCTCATATATTTTGCGGTTGGCCTCCTTCAGCTCCTGCTCCTGTGCGTAGTTCCTGCTGCGGTAGCCGGAAACAATGTCACGCTCGCTGTCCAGCTCACGCTCCAAATAGGCGATGTGCTTATCGGTGCTTTGAAGCTGCACCTTGAGCTGCGCCATTTCCGGCGCATACCTGCCGATAAGGGCAATGGCAGCGTCCTTCTTCTTGGCGTTGTTCAGCAGCCCGATATCGTTGATCGCACCGCAGATCTCGCCGTAATGGTCGTAAAGCTCACCGGCGACCTTGAACATAAAGGGCGGGATATGCTTTCGGTGCGTGAGCCTTGCCGGTGTTCCTCTGGTGATGTCGGGGTATTTTTCGTGCATATACGCATAGAATTTGTCCTGCCAATTCACCAGTCCCTTCGGCCCGCCAATGATCTCCTTGGAGGACAGTCTGCCTTTTTTCGTGATGGGGACAAAGCAAAGGTGCATATGGGGAGTTGCCTCATCCAAATGCACCACAGCCGAAATGATATTCTCTTTTCCGAAGCTGTCCTCAAAGAAGCGGTAGGCATAATCGAAATATTCCCTCTGCTCCTCAACGGTTTTTCCTTTCAGCCAGTCCGGTGTGCCGCCCACGAAGCAGTCCTGCATAACCACGCTGTCCTTCCGGCGCTTTGCGCCGACAGACTCGATCCTGTCCAAGACAGCCTTGCGGTATTTTGATGGCGGCTCAATGATGTGATAGTTTTGGTGTGTCCTCGACGGGTCTATGTCGGGGTTGCTTTTGTACTCGGCTTTCAGTCGCTCGTGGTGATTGCCTATTCTTCCGACCGAGCCGAGCTTGCGCTTTTCGATGCGCATAATCGCATAATTTGCCACGGTGAAAATCTCCTTTCTTCTGTTTCCAAGGAAGGATGTAAGAATGCACAATGTATCGTTGCGGCATCCCGACCTTCCTTTTTTCGGGTGGTTCTTCTATCGGGGATTGGCGAGGGGCGGAGGTGCGTCAGTACACAGCAAGCTGCCTTGTGAAGATGCCGGTTTGCTTTGTTCGCTGCCTCGCTCACAAACCAAACCGCCATCCGCCGTCAGTGTGTGCTGCTCGCTTTCAGGCGGCTCGCAGCACAACCGCCGACGCACCGGAAAAATCTCTGATTTTTCCTTCAGGCGAGCTTGTTGTGTAACCCACTACACCTTGCATACAAGGTGGTGGGCAAGGCGTTCCCCCTTGACTCCCTAAAAGCGGCGCTTCGGCGTGAAAAAGGACTGTGCCTACTCTCCGGCACAGCCCCTTTTCGCACCATCCCCGCCGCACGGCAAAGACCAAAACCACTGCGCTCCCTGCTTCACCGACTGTATCGCAAGGAGCGCCTTGGCTTTCTTTGCCGTACTCTCGCTGACACCGGCAAGCAGCATCCGGTCGATGATCTCCCGCTGTGCTTTCGGCCCGTCAGCGAGAAGCTGAGACAGAATGTCCTTTGCCTGCTGCATTTGCGTGTCGGGTCTGCCGACAGCGGCAAACACATTGCCGAGGACTTCATCGGCGGTCTTGGCGGTTTCCTCCAGCCATTCGACCTTGCCGTCACTCACCGAAAAGACGATGGCATTCCCCGTCGGCGCAAGGTTGCTCTTGACCTGCGCCAGTATCCGCTCATCGGGTCTGTCCTTGTCGGTACGCCCGATGAGCAGGGCGCTTCTTGCGGCGGCAATGATGTCCACCGAGCCGACGCTGCGGTTGATGGCTTTCTGACCGATGGCCTTGTTCATATGGTGAACGATGAGAATAGCACACCGCTGCTCCTTGGCAAGCTCAATGAGCGGACGGAACTGCCGCCGTATCTCGTTTGCCGTGTTGATCCTCGTTTCCTCTCCGATATATGCTGACAGAGGGTCAAGGACGATGAGCTTGGCATTTGTTTTGCGGACAGCCTCCAGCAGACGCTCGTCGGAAAAGCTCAGGTATTTTTCCTTCTCGCTGATGAAGATCAGTCTGTTCGGGTCGCCTCCTGCCTTGACAAAGCGGGGCACGATGGTATCGTCTGCGTCGTCCTCAGAGGACTGGTAGATGATATTGACTGGCTCCTGACCGCTGCCATCTGTGAACGGCATCGGCTCGCCCCGGCTGATCATTGCGGCGAGGTTCAGCACAAAGGTGCTCTTTCCGTCGCCGGAATCGCCCTGCAAGACCGTTACCTTGCCGTAGGGGATATACGGATACCACAGCCACTCCACCTCCTTGATCTCCACATCACTTGCCTTGATAAGCTCCAGCTTCATTTTCGTTTTCTCTCCTTTCTCAAAAAATGCGGGCAATCGATCACCAATACTCGGAAGCTCTGCTTGCATAAGTGCTGACACTTCCGGCATAGCTCGTTGTAGGTGATCCGGTTTCGTTCGTTCAGAAACAGCGCCCATTCCTGTTTCCGCTTCTTGCTCATTCGTGGCACATTTGCCGCCTCCTTTCATTTTTCACCCAAGCCGCAGGGCGTGGGTATGTATTTCCGCTTTGAAAAGCGAAACGCCCGGCGTTTCCGTCAGGCGTTCGTTTTGGCATTGTTTCGGGGCGATTTTTGCCCATTTTCTTTGCTGTGCGGCGTTTTCAAAAGCAGGGGGATATGCAGATACTGCCTTGCCGGTTTCGGGGAAAGCGCCTGTTTTCGGGCGCAAAAAAGCACCCATTTCCATTGCTGAAAACAGGTGCAGTCCGCTATGTTATTCAGTTGTCGCTACCTGCACAGGCGCAAGAGCAGCTCGTCCAAGTCCTCCGTGGGTTTATCCTCTGCCAGCAGAGCGTTGCGCCATTCCACCAGCGCACGGATGATAAGCCGCAGCTCGAAATCATTTACCTTGATTTTTATCTTCTTCATAGACATACTCCCTCATCACGACCTCCTCTGCACGGCTGCGGATGTTGTTCATCCGTCCGACCCACTGCATCATATCCTCGGCCTTGAGCTGCTCGGTCACGCCCTCTCGCTCGGCATACTGCCTGACCAGCCGGAAGAACATCGCCTCGCACTCCTCGTCCACGCTGTGCAGGTACTCGTTCAGCGTTCCGCTTGTCCGCAGGCTCGTCAACAGCGCACGGCGGCATTTCCGCAAATGCCTGAGCTTTGCTCTGCCAAAGCGTCCCAAGTCGTAACTCTTTTCTTCGGGCAGCTTCAGGTCGGGAAGGTAGTAGTCCCCGCAGAGCGTATAGCTGATCCCTGTCCGCTCGTCTGTGATGTGCTTTTCCAGTTCCATAAAAAAATCCCTCCGTTTCAGGTACATTGTACCCGATAGGAGGGATGTGTGCGAATGTGTCAGATGGACGCAGTTGTTGAATACAGCAACCCGGAATCTGTCTAATTCAATTCAAGCGGAGCCTTTTCATAGTCTTTTACATCGGCATTACCGATAGCCATATTATGTGTACTTTCTTTATTGGATAAGAACATCCTCGTTTATTTCAATGGCGGCATCTAAGGCCATATTAAATACATCAATGAAATCTCTGCCATACAATTCCTTATTGAGCTTGTCAGTTGCGATTGCCTTGTTAATGTATTCAAGTGCATCATTGTACTGTTCCACGCCGACAAAATACCGTGCTTGGTTTAAATATTCCACGCTTTCCGAATTGGCCATTTTATATCCTCCATTCAGCAATGATTTTGGCTACATCTCCTTGTTCAAACGCCATTATAAAGGAGAATTCCTTACTTGTCTTTTTGACTGTTGAATCTTCCTCAGCCCATTCTGGCATTTGAACACTTCCGTTTCCTTTGATTTTGCAAATGTTTTCCTTAATATCAATGGAATTAATATTTTCTTTGTTGATTCTATAAATGAATTTGTCTTCATCTTTATAAACTGCATGCTTACTGCTGTAGGCTGCTGGCTCACGCGGGCCAACCCTCCAAAAAACATATTCCAAAGCATCTTCGCCCAACAACAATGATGCGTTTGCATAGCTGGAATACGGCAACGCACATTTAAATTTTGCAGTGTTCTTTACAGACAGTCCAATAAAAAATGGAACACACGCAAGGCATACACCAGCACAAAGAAAGATGAAAATACCAAATGTAGAAGTACGGTGATTAACAAGTAGGACTACGGTGTAGCTTAAAATTCCAAGAGCAAGTAGGATTAGGACTCCTGCAAGGAAAATACGCCCTTTCCACTGTGAGTGAGAATGGCTTATCGTCTTTAAGATGTTCTTTCTTTTCGATAGGCTTGGACTAAATGTGTTCATGTGTAAACCTCCTACCCGGCTAAACCCTCAAGGCCCCTAAACCCATTATAGTCATTTATAAATGACTTCCAGTTTTTGTCTTTCAAGTCGTATAGCTTTGAGATAGTATCCGGAAGTTTAAAACAATTTTGATTTGTCGTACTTGTTAAAGAATATTATACCACGACTTTATGACTTTTTCTACTTATAAATTCAAGATTACCGAATCGCAAATCCACAACGACACATTCTGCATTCTTACATCCTTCCTTGGCTCCCTTATTCGTTATAGTCATCTATATAACTGTGTCCCATTGGCAAACTCGTCCATGAGAAAGTGGACGGGTACGGGCAAGGCTCCGCCGTGGATGTGGTCGGCGGAATAAAACAACTGCTGGAAAAGCTGGGTGTAAAGGATGGACACAAGGAAGTTGAAGCTGGAATCGTTGTCCGGGATGATGGCAAACAGCGCCACCTTTTTCTCGCCCATTGTGGCAAGGTCAAGCTCGTCGGTGCAGGTCAGGGAGGCAAGGCTTTCAAGGTTGAATTTTTCCAGTCTTGCTGCAAGGGTGATCTGAATGGATTTCAGTGTCTTAGCCGAGCCTGCGTGATAGGAGCGATAATACTTCAAGGCAATATGGTCGGGCCTGTCCATCTCCAAGTCGGCAAACAGGTAATCCAGCGGCGTTGGTCTGGAATCCTCTTCGTTTTCGATTGCGCCGGCACGGAGCATCTCCATGACCATTGCAAAGTTCTGCTCGTCCTCCGGCGCTTCATAGTGAAGGTAGTAAACCAGCGCCGACAGCAGCATGGAAGCCGAGGTGTCCCAAAAGGGATCATTGGATTGACTGCCCTTCGGCGTGGTCGCCTTGAACAGATTGGTGACAAGCCGTTGGATGTCGTTGTCGCTTTGCAGATAGACGAAGGGATTGTAGCAATGGCTCTTTTCCATAGAGATCAGGTCAAGCACCCGGACTTCATACTCTTTCTGTGACAGCAGCTCGCCCACATCTCGAACGATCTCCCCTTTGGGGTCAAGCACGAAATAGGAATTGCGGCAGCACTGCATCAGATTCGGCTTGCAGAAAAACCTCGTCTTGCCGGCACCTGAACCGCCGATTACCAGCGTGTTGAGGTTTCGGCGGTGTTTCTTGGCGTTCAGCCCGATTGCCACATTCTGCGTCAGCAGCTTGTTTTCGCTCTTGGGCTGCTGTGCGTACTTTTTGTTCACGGCACTGGCGCTGCCCCATTTTGCCGAGCCGTGTTCCTCCCGCCTGCGGTAGTTCCTGCGTGTGGAGAAGTAGATGCCGACGCCCATTCCGTAGCAGAGAAGCAAAACGAGGACAGCTTTTACACTGTCCTCGCAAAGCTCGATATGGAACGGGGCGTTCATCGCGTTCATCAGGCTCGTCAATATCTCCGGCAACCCGCCCTTGACGGACGGAGCGATGAGAAGTCCGAGCCATACCACGGGAATGATACCGATAAGGGAGAGGATGACCGCCGCCTGCCGGTCGTTACCTTGATTCACGGCAGGAGCAGTCCTTTCTCTCAACCACCTTGAACTTTTTCTTTGGGGCATAGCCGAACTTGATGATGAGGTCGTCCACTGCGTCGGTGGTCTTGCCTCTGTTTTTCAGCTCGGTCTTGGTGTCGTTCAGGGAGCGGATGATAATCCCGTGTTCGTAATCGTCCAAGGCGACGTGATAGCGTTCCTCTTTCATCTGATGCACCTCATCTTTCCTGTTCCTTGCTTCTCTCTGCACGGCGGCGGTAGATTTCCTCCGACACACGGGAGCCGATCTCGCTCATCGCAGAACGGGTCTTGGAAAGCTCCGCACGAATTTCCT
>ENA-OVGC01001684-OVGC01001684.1-human-gut-metagenome-genome-assembly--contig:-NODE-1684-length-16353-cov-10.700209_pt1 | contig 16353 bp, 9 predicted proteins | sample MGYA00237768_ERZ505415 | MGnify/ENA primary metagenome ERZ505415 (study PRJEB26158, sample SAMN06016382) | human gut metagenome | biome: human gut; feature: ankylosing spondylitis patient; material...
AGCAGCTATCTTATCAGCAAAAAAGACAAGATACAGAGCATATCCAGAACGGTGGTTGCAGACGCATTCTTTTCCAAGGAAACTTTCATAACGCCTATGTGTGAGAACGATTTCCATGTCATCAGCCGCTTTAGGAATGATGTAATCCTGTACTATCCGACATTGGAAAAGAAAACAGGGAAACGTGGTCATCCCAAGTGGTTTGACGGCAGGATTGACTTTGCCAATCTGGATCTGACCCGGTGCAAGGAATACGAGGTGAACAAGGGAAAACTATACGGATTGAGGGTATATGCAAAAGCTCTCAAAAGGTATGTTTCCTTATCCGTCTGGTATCCGATGGACGGAAGGACAGACAAGTGGCAACTTTACTTCTCTACAGACGATTCGATGGATGGACGTGAGGTTCTGGATTATTACAGAACCAGGTTCCAGCTGGAATTTTGCTTTAGAGATGGCAAGCAGCATGCGGGAATCACCAACTGTCAGTCAACCGACTTCAGAAAGTTGGATTTTCACTTCAATGCGTCGCTTGCAGCTGTCAACTTGGCCAAAGCCGCATGTAAGAGGCTCGGAATAACCTATTCCATATCCTCCTGCAAGTCTTTCATACACAATGCTTATATGCTTGAACGATTTATTTGCGTGTTCGGGATTAACCCAGACATGCAAGTTATTGACAAACTTTTCAAAGAACTCATTTTATTTACTGCCAGAGCCGCTTAGGCGTGGCGAATTTTTAACGAACTATTGCAAGAAACAGTAGCCAAAGTGATTAATAAACCGCCTAAAAGTTTCGAACTTGCATCCATACTAATTGGTATTTAGATTACTATATACAAATAAAGCTATTAAATCATTGGTATGCAACATTATTACTGTTTATTCGTAAATAAACGATAAAATCGTATTTAATGAATACAAATCAATAAATAATACCTATTTTTGAGGCAATCAATTAAAAAAACCGGTATCATGAAAACATTATATATTCTGATTGCCACCTGTGCTGTATGTCTCGGTACACTAAGCGGCTGTAAACAAAAAGAAGGAAAGAGCACCCGTCCAATCACTCCCCCTAAATATGAAGGGAAAGTCGATTATTCTGTTGCTCCTACCCATATAGATTTGGAAAGTGCCCTCAATGGCGAAAAGCAACCATTGAAGTTAAGCCAGATCGCTTCGGAAATAGATTATTATATTGTCGGAGACGGTAACTTTACGGTAAAGCAAGCTATTTCCATACCTGACAGCAATGCTTTCATCACGTTCAACAACCCGAGGCTTTATTACCGGAAAATAGGAAGGCCAAGTAAACGATACGGTTTCAAGGCACTGGCCTATAAATGGAATAATGAAATGAACGGGCATAATCTGTTTTATGACAAAAAGACAACCCGCATGTATTGTGCCATGAGCGGTAAAGATGTGGAAACCAGAGGAAGCCAGGAGCCTTGCGACCCACAAATCATTGAACTGCCTCCACTAGATACGATGTTGACAATCACCCGGTATGTTTTTCCTGAAACAGTGGAAAAGAAATACACAATCAACCTGGGAAAAGATAAACTACTGGGATTCTCATCCGACGGATATATGTTGAGCCACTATGAAGACACAAGCGGTGTTCCGAACTGCATGCTGACTTTTAACCTGGCTGGCGAAACGCTCGGAAAGTTCACCTTAAAGGATAAGTCAACGCTTTCCAAATCGCAAACGGATAATATCCCATTCTTCCAGACATCCTATTGGAATGAGGCACAAGATCAAATGACTTTTATGATACCGTTCTGTGATACCGTATTCCAGATGCATGATCCGCAGACTGTTGTACCTTTGTACAATCTGAATCTCGGGAGATACGGCATCCTGACTGACTATGCAGAAAAACAAGAAGTTACGGATGAGAAGATATGGTTGCGTACTTTATATGAAAACTCAAAAGGTTTATTCATGGGCCTGTATCAAAAGAAAGGTCCAAAGCTCGTAAGCTGGCTGGGATTTGAATATGAGTACAAACCGACACTGAGTTATCAGGCTGTTTATATGAAAGATGAAGGTAAAACGTATGTCCTTCCGCGTAGAGGACAGGGATTTGTCAACGACCTGGACGGCGGACTCACTTTCTGGCCGGACGGACAAACAGACGGTTATCTTTATATGATCCGTACACTGACAGAAATGCGTATGAACGTAGAACGAACCGGCTCGCCTAAACAGCAAAAACTACTGGATCTCCTTGACAACAAGAGAATACAGGAAAATCAGTATGTGATGATTGTGGTAAGATAAACAGGATGTTCGATATTTCTATAAATCATATTTCTTCATCTTATTATAGAGTGTCTGCCTACTGATATTCAGTTGCTGGGCACAAAGTGTCAGATTTCCTTTTTTCTCTGCCAGCACTTCACTGATAAACTGTTTCTCCATCTCTTCCAAAGTAACCGGATGGGAAACAGTTACAGGAGGAGCGTCCATATAAAAGTCATCACTATCGAGCACGGATGAATTTGAAAGAAGCACGGCACGCTCGATGGTCTGCTGCAAAAGACTGAGGTCACCATTAAGCATCCTGTCCGACAACTTATGCAATGCATCGGGAGTAATTCCGGGAAAAGGTTTCCCATAAGCCGTCGCATATTTCCGGAGCAGGGAGTTGACAAGCAATGTAACGACAGAATCTGTTTCTTCCGAAAGAAATTCCGATTCCTTTCGAGAGGAATTTTGTTTTCTCCCGGAACGGGATTCCCAGGCAGCGATAACAGTCGACAAGAGTTTATCATTATCCCAGGGTTTCACGATAAAATCCACCGCTCCCTTTTTCAGGGAAGAGACAGCCAGTTCGATATCGCCAAAAGCAGTTATCAGCACGACTTCCGGCGGATTCGGACGTTCACGGATACGGTCCAGCCAGAAAAGTCCCTCTCCCCCGCTCTGCTTCCCGGTTCCGAAATTCATATCCAACAGGACAACATCCACATCATCTTCCCGAAGCAAAGCAGGCAGCAAAGTCGGCACCGAAGCACAAACCACCGTCTTAAATTCACGCGAAAGAATCATCCGCAATGTTTTAAGCACCGCCTCATTATCGTCCACTACTATAATCTTTCCATTTCTCATAACAAAAGCAAAGATATACGGATTCTTTTTTCTCCCAACTCCCATTGTCTAATATTTAGACAATTTGACTGTATCCTTCAATTATTTTTACTTATTCTTTGTCTCTACAAAAGAAAGAGGATAGATTTGAAATGCCATTCAAAAAAGAACGGTACGAAAAGCCTAATATCGAATTTATGAAAACTGTCGCTCTAAAACTTGTATTCCGCAGCTGGTGGAGAAACAAGACATTCTCAATAATCTCCATCGTCAGCCTGGCGATCGGCATTGCCTGCACAAACCTGCTGGCCGTATTCACTATTCATGAATATGGAATAGAGAAAGGAAATCCGAACAAAGAACGTATCTGGATACTTAGCCAGGACTGGCCGATGAAAACCGGAGAAAAGACTATCTATGCAGGAGGCGATATCCCGGCAATGCTGAAAGAGAAATACAGCGAAGTTGAGAACTATCTCCGGATAAGCGGAGAAACCGTCAAATACATTTCTATCAATAATGTAAAACACGCACCGATTCGTCTCGTCTCCGCCGATCCGTCTTTGTCAGAGTTTTTCCCCTATAAAGTACTCTCCGGAAACCTGAAAGAGGCCCTGACACAACCCGACAAACTGGCCCTTACCGAACAAACTGCCCGAAAACTTTTCGGAAAAACCAATCCGATCGGCAAAATAATACATTTCAACCTTCCCGATGAAGAGATGAGTACCAAAGGCAGTACTAACAACGAACATGCTTACCAGGTTGCCGCCATCATAGCCGACCGGGAACAATCCTTTTTAAACCTGGAGGCAGTAACGGCCATTTCAGATCCTTTCTATGGCGGTACCAGCCTGTTACTGATGAACAAGCCAATCGACCGGAAAGCATTTGAAGCACAATTGAAAAAAGACAAAATCCCTACTTTACAGGGTGACGTGGGGAATTATTATCTGGATACTTTACAGGAAAGCTACTTCTACGCGCCCGAAGGACAGAAATCAAACTATCTGAATTTCCGTCAGCCTACATTACTCTATGTAGGATTAATCTCCGCCATCCTGATTCTGCTAATAGCCTGTTTCAATTATATCAACCTCAACTTCTCACGTCTCCTTCAACAGGTACGGATGATTCATACACAGAAACTGATGGGAGCCAGCCGGAAAGAAATCAACCTGCAACTTTTTCTGGATACCTTCCTGACGGTAATCATTGCCTTCCTCTGTTCGTTGCTGATTACCCATGACCTGCTTCCCCTGTTCAACTCAATCGTAAACGGACAATTACATACCTCTTTCTTTTTCAACGGACAATCATTGCCAGTCATCTGTTGCTTTATCCTGCTGTTATCCATAATTCCGGCAGCCTATATGGGACGAAAGATATCCAGGCTTTCCAACTCCGGTTACCGGGAGTTTTTCACCGGAAATAAAAAAAGGAAGATAGTCACCTCATTATCCATCGCCCAATATGTTATTTCTATCGGCCTGGTCATTGCCACACTGACGGTAAACGACCAACTTCACTTCATCCGCCAAGGAGGAGATAATTATAAAAACCTGATTGAAATAGGAGATTGGCAAGAAGACGGTTCTTATGTCCGTCCCTTTGCCCGGGAACTAAAAAAACACCCGGAGATAAAGCACGTATCCCTTGCCGGAAGCTCTATCCTGGACAGTTGGATAATGCAAATCGTCCTGAAAAATGAAGACGGCAGTGAAAACTATACGGCACAAATCAACTATTTCGGCGAACCAGACTTCCTGGACGCCTTACAACTGAAGCTGTTAAAAGGCCTTCCTCCCGAACAGGCCGTCGAAAAATATGCCCGTCCGGTATATATCAATGAGAAATATGCAGAGATACTGGTCGGAAAAGGAGAAAACCCGATCGGTAAGCCGATTAATGCGATCGATAAAGAGTTCGACGAAGGGAATACAGGTAATGATCCGTCAAATGCACCGGTCACGACAATTGCCGGTATCGTCGATAACTTATACACACATACGCTGGAAAGTGAGGTTTATCCTTTTACCATACAGATCAACAACAGTCCTCAAAATTCGTTCAATTACATTTATATACGCCTCGGCGACGACAGGGAAAAGAGTATCGCCGCCGTACGGGAAGCATGGAATAAGGTAAACCCGGGTAACTATTTCACGTACCAGGATGTTTACCAAAAGTTCCTGCAACGGAACGAGAAAACAACCGAACTCTCCCGGCTGCTGTTTATGTATTCATTGATCAGCCTCTTCCTGACTTGCTGCGGCCTGTTTGGAATGGCACTCTATGCAACCGAACAACGCACCAAAGAAATAGGTATCCGGAAAGTAAACGGAGCGACCAGCCCTCAAATCATGTTACTGCTCAACAGCCAGTTCATATCCTGGATAGGCATCTCCTTTATCATTGCTATCCCTATTACCTGGCTGCTACTCAACCGCTGGTTGGAAAATTTCGTCTACCACACGGATATGAACATCGGAATCTATCTGATAAGCGGTTTTTTTGTCCTGCTCATCACCCTACTCACCGTCAGCTGGCACAGCTACAAAGCTGCATCCGGTAATCCTGTTAAAGTATTAAGAAGTGAATAACCTATTATGAATTACAAAATGAAAGCAATCGCATTCAAACTCGTCCTGCGAAGCTGGTGGCGGAACAAGACATTTTCAATCATATCGATCGTCAGCCTGGCAATCGGCATTGCCTGCACGAACTTGCTAGCTATTTTCGTTATCCATGAGTATAACCTGGAGGCGGATAATCCTCACCAGGAGACTATTTATATGATGGACCAGGATTCGCCGATCCAACCGGGTGAACGGGTTTGTTTCACTGCCGGTGGTATTGCAGCCGAGATTAAAGAAAAATACCCGGAGATTATAGATCATGTATGCCTTAATAATATCGGAATGGATTACATAAAAGTAAACAATACCCGTTTCGACCCCATCATTATAATGACAACAGAAGCCTCGTTTCCCCATTTCTTCCCTTATAAGGTATTGTATGGAGATTTGAACGAAGTGCTGACACAACCGAACAAGATCGCCTTATCGGAAAAATGCGCCCAAAAGTATTTCGGCAAAGAGAATCCGATCGGCCAAACAATCATAACCGGTGAAAATAATGTAACGACCCGTGTACGGGAGGATGGTACGATTGAAGAGGGAAAGAATGAAACCACCTATCAGATTGCCGCTGTGCTGAAATCGCGTAAACAATCTTATATCGACTTCGATGCCGTAATCGGAAATGACGGACCACTCCCCGGAGGAGTATGTCTGTTTATGACCAACCGCCCGATCGATACGAAAAAGTTTGCCGAACAAATCCATAAAGACGGCATACAAACCTTTGTTCCTGACGGAAAATACCGTCTGTACACTCTACAAGAGAGTTATTTCAAAAAATACACACAGGAAAGTTACTTCTTCATGAACAGCCGTCAAAAGACATTACTTTACGTCGGGCTGATCTCAGCCATTCTTATCCTGCTAATTGCCTGTTTCAATTATATCAATCTCAACTTCTCCCGCCTATTGCAACAAGTGCGGATGATCCATACGGAAAAACTGATGGGAGCGACAAAAAACAATATAAACCACCAGCTATTTATCGATACATTCCTGACCGTCATTGTATCCTTCCTGTTATCTTTGCTGATAACACACGATCTGATCCCGATATTCAATTCGATCACTTCCGGAAAGATAGAGACTTCTTTTTTCTTTAACAGACAGGCATTACCTGTTATTACAGTGTTCATACTCCTGTTATCGATCATTCCTTCTGTTTATATCAGCCGGAAAATATCCAAACTATCGGCCTCCGGCTATCGCGAGTTTTTCACCGGAAACAAGAAAAGAAGGATCGTAACGGCTCTTTCGATTGCCCAATATACAGTCTCTATCGGGCTGATCATCGCAACACTTACAGTAAACAACCAACTTCATTTTATACAAAACAAAGCGGAAGGATATCACGGATTAATCGAGGTGGGCAATTGGGGAGCAGACAATTCCTACTTACCGGCTTTTGCACACGAAATAAGAAAAATACCCGGCGTAAAAAATGTAACACTTACAGGTGGTCCTTTACTAAACATGGGGATAGCTCCCGTGAATATCAAAAACCAGGATGGAAGTGAAAGCCATTATATGAAAGCGCAATACATGGGAGGACGTGATTTCCTGAGAACATTAAAAATCGACATCATACAGGGAGTTGAGCCGGATAAGGCGCTCGAACAATTCCAAAGTCCGGCCTATATCACCCGGAAATATGCAGACCTACTGATTCCGCCGGGAGAAAATCCGTTCGGCCAGCAACTAAGTAAATACGACAAAGACTTTAAAGAATATGAAAAAAACAGCAACAACCCTAAAGTGGTCGTTGCAGGTATTGTCGAGAACATGTTTGCCAATTCACTCGAAGAAGATGTTTTTCCCAGTATCATTTACATCGGCCAGGATGATGATAAACGATATGCTTTTGCAGAGATCAAAGTGGGCAAAGAACGTCAGCAAACAATGGCTGCTATTAAAGAAGTATGGGAAAGGATGAATCCGGGTAAATATTTTACTTTCCAGGATGTCTATAAAGAGTTCATGCAACGCAACAGCAGAACAACCGAACTGGCGGAATTAATGATCATGTACTCGCTGATCAGTATTTTCCTGACTTGTTTCGGATTGTTCGGAATGGCTTTGTATGCTACGGAACAACGCACCAAAGAAATTGGCATCCGGAAAGTAAACGGTTCCAGCACATTAGGGATTATGTTTTTACTGAATAAACAGTTTGTCGGCTGGATCGGGATAGCCTTTGTCATTGCCGTTCCTGTCTCATGGCTTTTCCTCAATCGATGGCTGGAACACTTTGCCTATCATACGGAAATATCCGTCTTCCACTTTCTGCTCGGTGGAATCAGTGTACTTTTTATAACACTGCTCACAGTCAGCTGGCATACTTACAAAGCGGCTTCGAGCAATCCTGTCAAAGTTTTAAGAAGTGAATAACAACTAAGCTCAAAGGCTACTTACTTTAAGGACAAAAGCTATAGCTTCTAATCTCGAAAGCTATAGCTTTTGCATCATACCACCTCGGTGACGTTTCATCATCACCGGGATGGTATCCGAATATCATCGGGATCATATTTTAATGCGAACTATTAAGACATAAATCATGTTCGCATCTATCCAGTAACTCTTAAAGTCGTTCAATCTCTTCTATTGACAAACCGGTACATTGTACAATGATAAGTGGATCAATACCTGACTTTTTCATGTTGGCAGCAATAAGGCGTTTACCCTTCGCTTCTCCTTCGGCAAGACCTTCGGCTCTTCCTTCAGCAATACCTTCAGCTTTTCCTTTGACAATACCTTCAGCCCTTCCTTCAGCCCTTCCTTCAGCCCTTCCTTCGGCAAGCCCTTCACGTCTTGCACTATTATAAAGAGTTTTTTCAACACTGATACCATCCCAGAAATGCTCGTAACCGGCTAACTCCTCGTCTGTAAAGGCTGATTCTTCCAACACTGTCAGAGCTTTCGATATTTCAGGGGCTTCCAGTAATTCATGAGGGACGACACGCGTCGATTCACCTATCTCAGTCAGAAAACGGAGCCAAAGGACATGCATACGTTTCTCACTATAGGTATGGGGAGTAAACTTAGGCAGCTCGACAAAAATCAATTGCAAACCGTCGATGATATGATCCGTATGCTCCACATGCACCATTGCATAATGATGGTAATAACCATCCAGAGCCGGTTCGAAAACCTCGTTCACCAGGTTGAGCGAATAAACCGGCTGCAACAATTCGTAGCCTTCGCCTGCATCTAACTGACGCACATAAGCTTTTGAGGCATTGAAAAGAACTCGCTCGCGAAACTCCGGCGACCAAAGCATCTGCATCTCTACCAAAAACTGACGCCCTTTCACATCGCAGCAACGAACGTCTACAATACTGAATTTACGCAAGGGATTGTCCGGCACCATCTCGGAAGGGAGGTATTCGATCTCTCTAATCTCCTCACCCGCTTTCAGGGGCAACAAGGCATTGAGTAAACTGATCACCAGATCGGGATGTTCGCCAAAAATACGTTTAAACGTAAGATCTGCTCTTGGATTTAAATACTTCATAGTTAATTCTTTTAAGTTGATATGCAAAGATAAGTATTCTTCAATGAAATAAAGAATTCCATCCTCTTTATTTTTCTGAGAACATGACAATTCATAAACATCCCGATCCTACCGCCGAATCCGTTTTCTATGTTTTTATTACAACCGGGAGAAAAACCCAACAAATGTTAACTATGACAAACTCGAGGTCGAAAGTAGGTACTTTTTTACCCCGGTTGTAAGTCAATTCCGTCCTAACACACTAATAATCAGCCGTGACAAACTTTTTGCTGCCCCCTATAAAACAAAGAAAATATAATTTGTCACCGACAGCCTATCCGTTCACCTTTTTATAGTCGGCCAGGAAGGTTGCCAGTCCGCTATCGGTAAGCGGGTGTTTCAACAAACCTTTGATAGCAGCCAACGGGCAAGTTGCCACATCGGCTCCCGCCTCGATACATTGGATAATATGTTGTGTGCTACGGATAGAAGCAGCAAGCACCTCCGTTTCATAACCATAATAGGTATACATCTCTACTATTTTTGCGACCAGTTCAATACCGTCACTGGATATATCGTCCAGACGTCCGACAAACGGAGAGACATAGGTAGCCCCGGCCTTTGCCGCCAAAAGGGCCTGACCACGGGAAAAGACCAGCGTACAGTTCGTACGGATACCTTTGTCCGTAAAATATTTAATTGCCTTAATTCCAGCTTCAATGCAAGGAACTTTTACTACGATATGCGGATTCAGGGCAGCCAGTTCCTCCCCTTCTTTGATCATTCCTTCATAATCGGTAGAGATCACCTCGGCACTCACATCGCCATCCACGATCTCGCAAATCTTTAAATAATGTGCTCGTTGGTTTTCCACTCCTTTAATTCCTTCTTTGGCCATCAATGACGGATTGGTCGTCACACCATCCAACACGCCCAAATCATTCGCTTCCCGGATCTGATCCAGGTTCGCTGTGTCTATAAAAAATTTCATCGCCTTATTTGTTTATGATTCTATTTAAATAACAAATTCATTCACTGATAGTTCTTATGTATTCAAAAGAAAAGGACTATCCTCCACTCAATTCATTTGCATAAAACTTGTATTTCTCCAAAAAATTATCGAATATTGCAGATTATTTAAACTTATGGAGATAGCCAACGAACAAATCTTTGAAAAACTATTCCGGGACCACTACTCCCTTTTATGTAACTATGCCTGCAGATATATCACTGACAGTCAGACTGCTGAAGATATTGTTCAAACATTCTTCATTTCAATTTGGGAGAAAAAGCATTTGACTGTTACTCAGGAAACATTTCTTCCCTATGCCTATCGTGCAATCAGAAACAGTTGCATCAATTATTATAAATCTGAAATTATAAAAGAAGATTTCATTGCCTCGCTGACGGAAGAATGGAATCTCCAACTGGACGATAAAGACGATTTTATTTATCAAAAAGAGGTACAGTTGGCATTGCAGAAACTTCCGGAGAAATGCAGAAAAGTCTTTCTGCTAAAATGTATCACCGGATTGAAATACAAAGAAATAGCTGAAATATCCAATATATCGGTCAATACCGTAAAATATCATCTGGGGGAGGCTTTCCGGATCATGAAAGAGGAGTTAAAACACCTGACCTTTATTTTTTTCTATTTTTTTTTCTGATTTGACCTACCCATTTCTTTCTTCCCGATTGTAATTAATATAAAAGGAAGAAAAAATGAATTCTGAAACAATATATCAAATTATACATTCCATATTAGCTGACGAAGCTACAGATGAAGAGCGCCGTATCTTTACGGAATGGCTGGACGCATCTGATGCTAACCGGGCCGAATATGAAAAACTCAAACGATTATATCAAGTCACAACGCATAGGAGCAAAAATAAAACATTCAATACGGAATTCGCATGGCAGCAGGTCCATAAACAGACCATCTCCAAAAAGAAAACATTCAGACTGCCTGTTTGGACACGTTATGCAGCAATGGTCGCCATTATTGTATTTACCGGTATGATTTATTTTTCAAAACAACCGGCATCCACTATCCATGAAGTCAACATGGAAGAATTTAGCCAGCCTACATTACTTTTAGAGAATGGAGAAAAAATAGCATTAACAGAAGAATCTTTTTCCATGCAGGAAAAACATGTGGTAATTAAAAACGATGCAAAAAATAAACTAGTCTATGAACCACAAGAAGAAGAAGAGGAAAAAATAACAATACAAAATAATCATTTAGTCATACCTAAGGGAAAAACATATCAACTATTACTTTCCGACGGAACCCGTATTTGGTTAAATTCAGAAACAGAAATAACCTACCCGACCCGGTTCGTTGGTAACAAGCGAGAGATAACTCTTATAGGAGAAGCATTTTTTGAGGTTGCAAAAAATAAGGAAAAACCTTTTATTGTCAACGCAAATGGCATGGAAGTAAAAGTATTGGGAACTTCATTCAACGTTTCCTGCTACACTGCTGATAAGACGATCAGTACAACACTTATAGAAGGATCTGTTTCTGTCAAAACTGAAAACAAAAAAACTGTGACTATTACCCCTTCCGAACAATTTACATATAATAGAGACAATGCAAAAACTGATATCCGAATAGTAAATACTGAACTATTTACATCCTGGATAGATGGAAAATATATCTTTAAAGATGCAACACTGGAAGATATTGTCAAAAAACTCCAGCGGTGGTATGATTTTTCTGTTAACTACGAAGATGAAAGTTTAAAATATAATCATTATTCTCTTATAGCGGAGAGAGAAACAAATCTAGATCAGCTTTTGGAAGTAATCAGTTATACTTCCAACATCAAACTCGAGAGAACAAATAACATTATTAACATCAAAAAAATAAAGGAGGAACAATAATCATGACATAACAATATTATGAAAAGCAACAGAGGCAGTATGGATCAGATACTACCTCCGCTAACAGATCAAAAAAACGAAATCATTTTAGTTTAACCTGTAAATTACAAATTTATGAAAAAAAAAGCATCGGAAGACTTCAGCAAAGCACAAAAAGTCTTAAAACGATCATTGTTTATCATTTTACTGAACTGTTTTATATTGGCAGTTCCATTCAATGCTTTTGCATTTGAATCTGTCTTCGAACAAAATTATACCTTAGTTCTATCTTTCAAGAACGCAAAGATGGAACAAATACTGGATGCTATTTCAGAGCAATCCGGTATTAAAATCGCTTACAGTACAGAAGAATTAGCCACAAATAAAAGTGTGTCCGTAGACATTAAAACTTCCGATATAAAAGAAGCATTATCTGCTGTATTGGGAGACGGATATACTTTTAAGCAAATAGACAATTATATCGCTATTGCAAAAAAAGCAAAAGATGAAGTACAATCCACTATCATCAGCCTGGCTGATGATAGACCTTGGACAGTCCAAGGTCAGGTATTGGAAAACTCAGAACCTCCTTACCCGATGGCTGGTGTAAACATTTCTATCAAAGGGACAAAACTTGGTACAATAAGTGACCAGAACGGTTATTTTTCTATTAAAGCAAAACGTGGAGACATACTTGTTTTCAACTTCCTGGGATTCAAAGAATATGAATATGTTGTTTCACGTGCAATCAGTAACTTAAGCGTTTCTTTGAGTGAAGACAGTGAGACTTTGGATGAAATTATCGTAACTGGTTTTTCTGAGGAGAAGAAACTAAATACTATTTCATCCGTATCTTCTCTGGATATAAGTAAAAATCTAACTACAAAGCCTATTACATCTTTATCCCAATCATTACAGGGAGGTATAACTGGTTTGAATGTAACTCAAAGTTCAGGTTTACCGGGTGCAGATGCCGCAACTATTAAAATCCGCGGTATATCTTCCTTAACAACGAATAGTGATCCTCTTGTATTAGTGGACGGTATTCCAATGGATATGAATAACCTTGATCCGAATACCATCGAAAGTGTTACCGTACTAAAAGATGCGGCGGCCGCCGCTATCTATGGAGCCCGTGCAGCAAACGGCGTTATTGTTGTAAAAACAAAACGCGGAACCCCGGGTAAAGTAAATGTTTCATATAACGGTTATTTCGGAATCCAGAAAGCAACTTATCTGCCCGAATTTATTGATGGTGCAGGATATATGGAAATGTTGAATGCTGCCAATACAAATATCGGAGGTGACCCTATCTATTCACAAGAGGAAATAGACAATACACGTAAAGGAGTAGACCCTGTTAAATATCCGGATGTGGACTGGGCAGATTTTTTATTCAAAACAGGTTCTGTTCAAAGTCACTCCGTATCTGTATCCGGTGGTAGCAATCTGGCTCGTTTCGCATTAACTGCTAATTACCTTAAAAACGAGGGTCTGGTCGAAAAAGCCAATTCAGATCGTATCAACATACGTGCCAATACATCTGTAAGTTTGCTTGATAACCTGTCAGTCAATATGGACTTTAATTCATACCGTACCAATCGTCAGGAACCCATGTACAGAGATGGAGCATATACTTCTTCTATCATTTCTTATATGTATGGCACTCCCCCCAATACAGTTGCACGTTATCCGATGAAAGAAGGAAGCGATATCGTATTTTACGGAAATCGTCCGGAACAACGCAATCCTGCCGCATTAATTGATCGTGGCGGACAATTTAAAGCTCTGGAAGACAATGTTAGTATCAATATTGCACCTCGCTGGGAAGTTATTCCCAAGTTAATATTAAGAGGCCAATATTCGTATCGTGTTAGTAGTAGTGCCACTAATCGCCAACGAGCCGCCTATAACTTTTTTGATTATACTTCCGGGGCTTTGCTCGAAACCTGGGGCTCGATTAATAGTGCAAGTAAAGACCGTTCAAGTTACTACTATGTAGGAGCTACCGCTGAATATACATTTGAGAAAGACAAACACCGCTTATTTGTTATAGGGGGATATAATCAGGAATTAACAAATAATGGAGACTGGGATCAATGGTCAATGGTCTCTGTATTCGGCAAAGCTAATTATACATTCGATCGTCGTTTCTTATTGGAAGGAACTGTTCGTCGTGACGGTTCATCCCGCTTTGGGAAAGGTAATAAATATGGAGTTTTCCCTTCTGTCGGTGCAGGTTGGAATATACATGAAGAAAAATTCATAAAAAGCGCAAAATGGTTAAATGAATTAAAACTAAGGGCATCTTACGGTTTATTGGGAAATGAAAACATCGGTCTATACAAATATCAATCTTTGATCAATTCATCAAATGGTAATGAAACAACTTATGGTAATCCAGACATAACATGGGAAAAAGTAAATATGCTCAATGTCGGTGCAGACATCAGAATACTCAAAGATATCAATATTACATTCGATTACTACGATAAATTGACTACCGATCTTATCATAACTCCTCCTATTTCATATGTTGGTGGTATTGAAAAAGTACCAATGAATGCCGGAGAATTAAGAAACCACGGTTGGGAACTTGATCTCAATTACAACAAACAGCTAACCAAAGATTTTGGTTTTAACATCCATGGAGGTTTATCTCAAAACAAAAATAAAATCGAAGAACTGTACGGAGGTCCGTATGATAACGGAGATAATATAAACACAGTAGGATATGCTTTAAAAAGCTTTTATGTTTATCCGACAGCCGACTTATTACAGGAAAGTGATTTTAGCAAAGACGAAAGCGGTAATTGGATACCTAAAGATGGTGTAATTATTTATGATGGACAACAACCAGGAGATATACACTATCTTGACACAAATAAAGACGGTAAAATAACTACTGACGACCGTGTTATCCGTGGTGACGAGCAACCTAAATTAAATTATTTTGCCAACATAAGCCTCGATTACAAAAAATGGTCATTGGAAGTTTTATTTCAAGGAGTTTCAGGTGTCGACGCCTACTACTCAGAACCGTATTCTTTTGGCTTAAGTACTTCAGGAGACGGACAAACACCACTTTCCGTACAAACAGACTATTGGACTCCTACTAATACCAATGCACGTTATCCGCGTATTACTCCTAATTCTACATATGGCAATAATAATCACCGTTCAGATTTTTGGCATTTCGATGCAAGTTATTGCCGTGTAAAATATATTCAGCTAGGATACCTATTCGATCAGATGGGACTAAAAAAAATCGGAATATCCAATATCCGTGTATATATCAATGCACAAAATCCTTTCACTTTCGCAAAAGAAAAATTGGTTGACCCGGAAAGCCGCGGACAGAAAAGTTCATATCCACTGGTTAAAACCTATTCTATGGGAGTTAGTCTGAATTTCTAATAATAAACCTATAAATAAAAAGATTATGAAATTAAATAATAAAATAACGACATGGGCTTTTACTTCGTTGTTACTCTTATTTTGTAGTTGTTCTGATTTTTTGACAAGAGATCATCCGACCGGAGTAACCGATGATGATTTCTGGAAAACTATGAATGAATGCGAAACAGCATTGGGACAATGTAAAGCCTGGCCTAACGGTTCCTATTTTACAAGTAACACAGTTACAAACGTTGCATGGATCCACATGGAAGGTATGACAGATAATCAGTACTTCCGTTCTAACTTTCAGACAGAAGTCGTCAATCTGGCCAATGGCTCGGCAACACCGACTTCAGGTGGTTATATCAGCAAACTATGGGATAGATATTACGAATATATCCGCCGATGCAACCGTTTTCTGGAACATGTTGATAATGCATATTTTACACTCGAATATGAACGTGATCGTATGAAAGCGGATGTTCGTGTTTGGCGTGCCTGGTATCATATGCAGTTATTCTTACTGTATGGTCGTCACGATGGTATACCTATTCTTGAGAAATCATTGACTCCAACCGAAAACTTTATGTCACGTAATACGGTTGAAGAATGCTTAGATTTTTTGAATAGAGAATTCGATGCTATAATCAACATAACAGATGATAATGTGTGTCCCTTTATCTGGGATGAAGGACGTCGTGCCCGTATGTCTCGTTCTTCTGCTTTAGTCTTAAAAATGGATTTAAATTTACAATTCCAAAAATATGACATTGCAAAAGCAGCTGCAAAACAATTGATAGATTCTGGTGTATTTGAATTATATTATACAGAATTGGCAGACGAAGATCCCGGTAA
>ENA-OVGC01001702-OVGC01001702.1-human-gut-metagenome-genome-assembly--contig:-NODE-1702-length-16228-cov-7.488592_pt1 | contig 16228 bp, 10 predicted proteins | sample MGYA00237768_ERZ505415 | MGnify/ENA primary metagenome ERZ505415 (study PRJEB26158, sample SAMN06016382) | human gut metagenome | biome: human gut; feature: ankylosing spondylitis patient; material...
CATCCGGGTCGTTCTCACCGCTATCTATAAATTTCCGTTTTATATGTTGCAGGCACGGGATGCGTGTGATATGGGGATAAGCATCGCTTTCGAGTTTCCGGTAAGGTGAGTAGCCGTCACTTTTATGATGCCCTTGCAACTGCCTAATTCGTTAAGAATAACTCTTTCAGAGCGGGAACCGTCATCGTAGAGCAGATATATCATCCCGGTGTTTATACCCACAACCACCCAGAGGTATCCCTTGCGGACTCCTTTTCCCTTACTGTTCTTTTCCGGGACGAGTATTTTGTAATAGGTTTCATTAGCTGCCTTATAAGGATCGCCCAAGGTTGTCTGCGGATACACTGATAAAGATTTTCGAAGAGGCCTGAGGCTTTCTCCATCAACTTATGGGCCGTGGGTTTCTTCAGCGTAAAGCCATGATCTTCGAAGTAGCTGATGATTCTTTCTACAGGCAGTGATTGTATGTAACGTAATTTTATCATTCCGGCAATGAATGAGCTGTCATTGCTGGAATTCAGGAAAGCCGAAGCCGGTGTTTTTCCCTCAAACAGGCGGCCGTCCTGCGTATAGGTGTGTATCTTGTAGACGTGCTTGATGAAGCGCATGGGGACACATTCATAGCGGACGCATATTCTGGGAGTGGGGGTAAACAGCCGAGCCTTATTGATGTCAAAACCGGGATCATCCGGATAAACGACATGTTCCTCCTCCTCCAGCTCATAATGCATGTCACGTCTGGCCCCATTGTTCTTCCTGGCTTTACGCCCGGCGGCTTTTTCCGCTTCTGCCTTCCGCCTCTCCTCTTCGGACAGAGCAGGCCGGGGAGCCTGTTGCCGTTCGGATGTGTTGGATACAAGTTTGGCGAGTCCCTTGGTAATGCGTTGTTGCCTGCCAAAGGATTCGCCTTTTTGAAGGAGTGCCTCCTTAAGGGAAGAGACCTCTTTGGTCAAAGCCTCTATCTGGTCCAGGAGCCTGTTGTTGTCATCCCGTAATCCCTTGATTTGTTCCTTCAATAACCCTATGAGTTCATCCTTTTTCATGGCATAAAGATACGAAAAATTAACGGGACAGCCATGGGAATCGGATAATATTTGTGATGTAAATTATTAAGGAACAGCTGATTATGTCATATCCTAAAGCGTTTTCGCAGCCGTACGGACTGTAATGACACTCCATTCAGGATAAAAGACAAAATCTGATAGGAAACCTCGTAATTGCCTGTATCGGGGTTAAATGTCGGCAGCTCAAAACTTCCACCTTCGAGACGCTTGTAGTAAAGAAGAAAGCCGTCACCGTCCCAACGCAGTATTTTTACACCCTGCCGGTTCTTGCCAAAGAACAAAAAGACATCTCCTGATATGGGAGACAAACCTTTCATCTCTGAGCGTATAATTTTGAATAAACCGTCAATGCCAAGGTTTATACGGACAAAGCCCTGGTACAGGTAGTACCGGTTGGCTGATGTTAGAGAATACATGGAGCCCCCTCCCTTCGTTCGTAATCGTGCAACATTTGAATGATACCGCCGGGAGTAGCCCGTTTGACCGAAATGGTGGTACCGCTATTGAAGGTGATTGTGACTCCGGAAAGGCTGAACTCTTCTTCCGACAACATGACGGGGACTATTTGACTGAACGAAGGAGGGGAACTTGTCGGTCGGGAGGGGGCAACACTGCCATAATAATTACGGACCGCATCTTCCTTAGCTTGTTTAACGCTATAGCCCCGTCGGGACATCCAGGAACTCGTACCTCCAGAAGTGGTATGCTGCTCACGGCAAACATCAGCTAAAGAACAATGACAGTCTACTTTCAATACATCAAGGAAACGTTCCCAGGTTTTTCTAAATCTATTTTCTGCTAAATCCATAATGATTCGTTTTTATACCCGGCAAAGATATAAGAACGAAAAAAGAGAGACAATATAGAAGCGCGGAGACGCTTACTCCGGCTCCGTGCCGTGTTGACACTGGCGCGCGAAATACCTAAGGCCAAAGCTATTTCATCCGTATTTTGTTTCAGGTAAATGAGCATGCAAAATAATTCGTCCGACTTGGTCAGTTCCGGACAGCGGCTCCGCAGTCCGGGCAGATAGCGCGGATAAAGGGCGGCGAACGATTGGCGGAAACGCTTTTCGTCCTCGCCGCTCAACAAGGTCGGGTCGAGTTGCCGACGCACATTGTCGATGATTTCGTTGTGCGAAACCTGTTCCAGTTCACGACTTAACGTTTCATTACGCCGGTTCAGTTCCTGCTGTGAAGTCAGTAACTCGTTCAGTTGGCGGCGGTGTTCTTCCTGTTCTTTGAGATGGCGACGACGGCGACGGATCAGGTAAACGACTCCGGCAGCCAGTAAACAGCCCGACAACCCCAGGATAATCCGGGTATAGACGAGCGATTGCTCTTTCAGTGCCACCTCGGCAGTCAACGCACGGTTTTCCTGTACCTTTCGTTCCGTTTCATAACGGATATTGGCGGCGATGGCATACCGCTGCTTTTCTTTTTTCTGTAAAGAATCATGTATGGCGGTATAGACCGGGTAAATCTCGCCTATCCGGCTGTACATCTTATGTTCCGCATATCTTTTTAGTAAGATATTCCCGCACCAGTCGATCATTTCTGGGAAATCCTGTTCCAGATAATAGTCCATAGTCTCTTCCATCAGCGGAAAACCTTCCTGCAACTGTCCCGTTTTGACCAGAGCGTTCCCTAAAGAAAAACGGAAAGTCGGGTAGTGATAGCTCATGACGTCGTTTTGCGAAACGGCGCATAATTCCCGGAAACCTTTCACTACCAGTGCCGCCGAGTCCGGGTAAAATTCGTCGTAGAAGCTGTAAAGCAAGTTCTTTGCCGTTGCGATCTCCGCCTGGTGCTGATGCGCTTCACCCAGCCTGAGCGCCTTTAGAATATAAAACTGTGCCGAATCTTTCTGTTCGGGTTTCCAGAACATGCCTGCTTTCATGCGGTAGAGGTCGCTCAGCACCACGCTGTCGAGCGCTAGGGAGTAGGCGATGGCCTGCGAAATGTTTTCCAGTGCTTTATCCTGTTGCTCCATCGTGTCGTACAGGTTAGCCAGGTCGGTAAAATTATAGACGAACCCATCGTTTAGTTGGTCGGGGTGGGCCAGGCACCAGTCGCGGGCCTCCTGCAAATAACCGATGGCCTGTTCATACAGGCCCCTGCGACGGTAATAATTGCCTAATGTACTTAAAAGATCGGCCGGGTCATCGGCTTCTCCGCCGACATGGTAAGCGTCGACGGCCCGTTTCTGAAAAAGAATCTCCCTTTCCGGTTGTTCGCTGTAATGATAGCAGGCGTTGGCAACCAGGTGGCAGGCATAGATTTCCTGTGCCGGGTCGGGCGAGGGAGGAAGGGCGGCAAAGCGTTCGATCAACTTGCGCGTCCCTTCCGGGTCGTTGCCGTAATTGTGGAAGGCGGTGCAGACGGCCAGCAGGTCGTAATGGGCAGGCCCGTCGAAATAAAGGTGGTCTGCCTCCAGCAAACTATCCGTCAGCAGGCTGTTTCCGGCCGCTTGTTTGTTTTGGGTACTACTTTTCAGGTAGAAGTTGAGCAGGCGGCGTGTCTCCTTCAATACCGAGTCGCTGTTGCCCGTCGGGTATTGCGGAAAAGCCCGGAGCAGCTGCCTGCTGCATGTGATAACCGAATCGCAGTTTTTCTGCCGGAGCAGTTTTTCGTTCCGGTCATTATATTCCTTAAGCGTCGTTTCAGTATTTGTAGCCAGCCGTGCTTCGAGCGGTTGTAAAGGATCGACGGGATGCTGTCGGCAACCGGCCAGCAGAAAAAGAAGAAAAAAAATGGAGGAAAACAGATAATTGCTCATATCTCGGTTGATATTTAAGGTTGGGGACAAAAATAGTGTATTTATCCGGTTTTACCCCTTGTTTTTGTAGGAAATCTATTAAACCGTCTATTGGTTATCCGAGGTGGTTCATGAGCCAGTATATACCTTTACAGCGTCCGAAGACAAGGCCGTGAGCTATTTGTTCAGTAACGTGTGATGAACAGAAATGTGAAAAAAAACGTTGTTGTTCAGTCGTTGTTCAGCAAATTGTTCAGACTGTGAGAGTGAGCGGACGCAAAGTATTGTTTTACTTTGGGTGCAAATAAAAAGAGCTGATATGAAGAAGAAAAGAACACAGGCATTCCTGATCCCGATCCTTTTATCGCTACCCTTGTTGCAAATGGTAGCGGTGATGATCGTGGGCGAGGTATATCTCCGCTGGACGGTGGTAATCCTCTCGGTTCTTTTTTATCTTCTGCTGGCAACAAATTGCATTTTCTGGTATCATTTGAACCGGAAGATCGATGTGTATCACCAATGCGTTAACCGTAAATTGGAATCTCTTTCTATAGCCGCTTCGCCTACGCCCGACACAGAGCCTGAAGACGGTGCAATGCCCGACAAAGCAGAAATAGGAAACGACCGGCTGTGTGAAACTTTCCGGGCTGATCATCCGGAGTTCCTGGCGCGCCTGCATGCCCATTGTCCGGCATTGACCCGGTCGGACGAATTTCTATGTATGCTTATTAAAATGAAAATAAACAATAAAGAGGCGATGAAACGACTATCTATCTCGCAAGGCAGCCTTCACACTACCCGCTACCGGCTTAAGCTCAAACTGGCTGTTCCTCGGGAAGAGGAGCTCAACGAATGGATACAGCGGCTGTAGGTCGGAGGAGTTATCGCTGCGACTGTCGCGGAGTCTCCGCCGGTAGGAAAAAGGAATACAACGACCGTAGCGAAGCCTCTGCCGGTCGGCAAAACGACTGCTACGGCCGTAGTGATGCCTCCGCCAACCGGCAAAACGGTTGCTGAGGTCGTAGCGATACCTCCGTTGGCGGGCGGAACGGCCCCGACAACCGTAGCGACGGTTTCTCCGGCCGACGGAGCTTTTAAAACAGAAAAAACGAAATAATTTCTAGTATCAATATTAAAACAGACGATTATGCCATTAGCAAAACAAATCGGCACGATTAACAAAACGAAGTTGAGCAACGCGGCCCACAAGAACATGAATACGGAGATATACGACCGTATCCTGGCCGTTACGATTGCCGCGCTGCATCTCGAGTCGCTGGCTCCCGGTTACAAGGAATGTATCGACCGTGAAGGCGAATGCGTCAACCGCATCACCAAAAGCGCGACAACTGACCAGTTGGTAACCAAAGACGGTGAACGCGACAAGACGATCCAGTTCATATTCTCTATGAACGGCTCCTATCTGGTCTGCCCCGATCCTGCCTTCCAGTCGGCAGCCCGTACGGTCGACGCCGTGCTCCGTGCCTACGACAAGCTGTACAGCAAGGCCTATGCCGAAGAAACCGCCCTGATCGACGGACTGCTGGCCGACCTGGCTAAACCTGAAGTGGCAACGGCGCTGCAGACCCTTCATCTCGAAACGTATGTCACCCAGTTGAAAACCCAGAACGGCGAGTACAAGACGCTCGACGCTTCCCGCACCGACGAATACACCGCCCGCGTGAAGACCGACACCTCGAAGGCCCGCAAGGCGACCGACGAGACGCTCGACCTGGTCGTCCAGCGCGTCAACGCCTATGCCGTATTGGAACCGACCGACGTGATCAACGGCTTTATCGACACGGTGAACCAGATCTTCCGCAAATACAAAGACCTGATCGCTGCTAAAGGTGGCCCTTCTACACCGACCCAGCCCGACGATAAACCCTATCCGACCCCTGACCCGGTGCCTGACCCGACCCCCGATCCCGATCCGTCTCCCGGTGGAGGCGATCGTCCGGAGATCGAATAATACAGCGGTAGCCGGTGCAATATCTTAACAGCCTTTGCACTGGCCACCCGGAGAGTTCTTTGACATGATGGAAGATGATGGAGGAAAATAATGAGGAAAAAGAGGTGGCCGGTTTCATTTTCTTGTATATCTTTGTGAACTACATAATACATAAAACACTTAATTATGAAAAATTTAGATCCGAAAGTCATGGCAGAGAATGAAAGAAAAGAGTTACAGGACCGGTATATCCGCTTCGATTGGGCCATCAAACGTTTGTTGCGTCAGAAGGCCAACTTCGATGTGCTCAACGGTTTCCTGACCGTTATGCTGCGTGAAGAAGTTCGTATCCTCGAAATTCTCGAAAGTGAAAGCAACCAGGAAAGTGCCGACGACAAATTCAACCGTGTCGATATCAAAGCCCTGAACAGCAAAGGTGAGATTATCATCGTCGAAATTCAGAATACGCGCGAAGTGCATTACCTCGAACGCATCCTTTACGGCGTAGCCAAAGCCATCACCGAGCATATCTCGCTGGGCGAAGGCTATCAGAAAGTAAAGAAGGTCTACTCGATCAGTATCCTCTATTTCGACCTTGGCGTGGGGACGGACTATTTCTACCACGGGCAGAACCATTTCACGGGTGTGCATACCGGCGATCGTCTGCGAATCAACATGCGTGACCGTGATGCCGTCATAACCCGCCTACCGGCCGAAATTTTCCCCGAGTACATCCTGATCCGTGTAAACGAGTTCGACAAAGTAGCCACAACGCCTCTGGACGAATGGATCGCTTACCTGAAAGACGGCACGATCCGTCCTGACACGACCGCTCCCGGTCTTCGTGAAGCCCGCGAGAAACTGAAGTATTACTCCATGTCCTTGCAGGAGCGTCAAGCGTACGACGAACATCTGAATGTGATCATGATCCAGAACGACGTCCTCGACACCGCCAAATGGGAGGGCCGTATCGAAGGCCTGGCCGAAGGTAAAGCAGAGGGCCTGGCTGAAGGAGAAGCCAAAGGAAAAGCCGAAGCTCTGCGTCAGACAGCAATTAATATGAAACGTATGGGTATCGCGACTACCGGCATTGCAGAATGTACAGGTTTGTCGGTCGAAGAAATAGAGTCGTTATAGAAAGTTTTGAACCTACTTTTGGCTTGATCCAAAAGTAGTCAAAAGATCAAGGCTTAACCGGCTTCACTGCTACGGAGAAAGACTCCGCTGTCGCATCTGAACTCGCTACGCTCAAACAGCAGATGCTCCTGTCGCTCCGTCTTTCCCCTTCGCGGACGCTCACCCGCTTAGGCCTTTCCCAGGAAGCTCTGCTTCCTCTTAGGATGGCCGACACCGATACCTGTATTTTATAACAGGTGCTTTCTGCTTTAACAGGCAGTATCGGCAATCACAAAAGAACGTTTAGCGTTCTATGAAAGGGCTCATCTGGTGAGCGTAAAGCGAAGCATCCGTAGAGAGCGCCCGGAGGCTGTGCTGTTTGAGCGAAGCGAGTTCACAGACGACAGCGAACGAAGGATGCTGAGTAGCGAGACAGATGCAGCCTTGAACTTTTGGTTACTTTTCTTTCAAGAGAAAAGTAACATTCAAATCTGCCAAAAACCGAATCCTTGCAATCTTCATTGCAACATTGCCTTATTATTAATAATTCTCCCATCATCTTCCATCTTTTATATATAACATTAATCATTTAAATAGACATATTTACTTATGAACAACTTTTTACATATAAAAAGAAACCACCGTGCAGCGAGCCGGAGGGGCGCTGCACGGATAATCAGTATCATGATACTGGCTTTTTTATGGCCGGTGAGGGGAGGGGCGCAAGAACAAACAGCACCTTCAGATCTCAATGTGAGCAGCATTACAGACGCAACGACACTGACCTATAAAAAGAAAAGCGGGTCTGATACGTATGCCTGGTATTACAAGATCGGAGCCAGTGGAACCGACATCGAATTTACCGGCACGCTGACAGGCTCGGAGGAGAAAACCGATTGCCCCGTCATCACCATTAAAAGCGAGAAGGAAGCCACTTCTCTGAATTATGATGATTGTGCTAAACTCATATTGAATGGAGTAAAGCTGACCGCTGCTGAGAATACCAGTTTGTTTATAATAGGGGAGAATACTAAGCCGCTCTGTATCCAGGCAACAAGTGAGTCTACCCTGAAATGTAAAGCGACTGATAAAAATTCTCCTTATGTAATTAAGAACTATCAAGGAGGTATCCTGCTTCTGGATGGTGGAGATGCCGGATTGAATATCATAGGGGAAGGTGGTAAATCACATGGAATATATTTGTATACTACTAGTTCTACTGTAAATGGCATTCTCAAAGGCAAAATAAATATCGTAGCGGATGACGAATATGCTGTGTCGATAGGGAATACCGCTACTTTATCTGCGGCCGAAGATGCGAAAATAACGGCTTCTGCGGGAAAAAAAGCAATTCTTGACAATAATGTGAAATCCCCCTTCCTCAGATGGGAGTTTGAAGCCGCCCCGGAGCCCGACAAGACGCTGGAAATAAAAGATGTCAACGGCAAATCATTTAGTCCGGCTATCCAATTCAAAACCGACGGTAACAATAAGAGTTTCGCTATCAACGTCACGAAGGGCACCGGCTACACCGTTTGGCTCGGAGATAAAAAACTCATGGATAAGAATGATACAACCGTCTTTACGGCAACGGACGATAAATTATTCTCCTTTTCAGGTATGCAAACTTATCTCGCCAAGAACTGGCCTGACTACGGTCAGACAGCCAATGTCGGCCCGGATGGCACCGATATCTCCGTTTCCGGCACAAACTCCAATACAACCTACACTGTCAATACCGCCCGCGGCCTCGCATGGATTGGTTGGGTGACGAATGAGGGGAAGACAAAGGAAGGCAATGCCAATGAAACACATACCGATTGCTATCCAGACTCCACAGGCTTTAAGTACTGCACGGTTAAGCTTAATGATAATATTTCACTGGCTAAACCCAACAATGGCGTCGACAACAATTTCAAGAATAATTGGATACCGATAGGGTTTGTTTTTAGTAATCCGCCTGACTATGATCCCATTTACACTAAATGCTTTCGGGGAACCTTCGACGGAAATAACAAAACCATTACCGGAATGACGATATCTTCGACCTCGATACTCTATACCGGCCTTTTCGGTTATCTGTATGGAGCGACCGTGAAGAATCTGACGATGGCAGAATCTGAAAATATTAATTTAGAAACTCTTCCAAGCGATAACACCTCTTACCGACTAGGTAGCATCGCTGGTTATGTGGAGAATGGAAAAATCATTAATTGCCATAATAAATGCGCGATCGGTTTCTCTAACTCAGACAAAAATAAGGGTGGGTATGTCGGTGGAATTGCCGGTCAAATAGAAGGTTCGGTGATTAGCGCTTGCTCAAACAGTGGAGCTATCACTGTCAGTAGTGGATCAAGTGCTACGGGGAGTGGAATAGTTGGGGCAAGTTTTGTTTCTTTTATTGTTTCCTGTTTCAACACGGGTGATATCAGTGCTACTTCCAATACTGCTTCCGCCTATGCGGGCGGTATCGTAGGCAGCAGTGATCTTAATGGTAGCCAGAGTCCGAGTCATATATCGCATTGTTATTCAACAGGGAATATGACCGCAAATTCTTCTCAATCAGTAAGTACTTCCAGCGGCATTGTCGGAGGTGCTCGATATGTGGTAATTGAATCTTGTTTTGCTACGGGCACTGTTTCTGCTACATCGTCAAGCAACAGCAACGGTGCTTATGCAGGCGGTATTATCGGATGGAGTTGGAGTGATAATGGCGTTACTGTAAAGGATTGCCTCGCCTTAAATACCGGCGGCATGAAAGCCTTAGGAACCACATCTGAAAAACTTGCCGGTCGTATTATCGGAAAGAAGAGCAATGCTACCCTTTCCAACAACTACGCCAGCACCAAGATCCAACTGACGGTGGGAAATAGCACCTCTGCCCCAACCACCGACATCGCCGCCGATGCGATAAACGGTGCCGACACCTACCTCGATGAGGTCGCTGCCGAGATCGCCGCCTGGGCTGGCTCTGAAAATACAAAAGCTTTCACCGCCATCGGTACCGCTGCGGACGGTCTGCTCCCGCAACTGAAAGCCGTCGACAGCTATGGCAACGACGGCCTGCCGACAGCTTATAAGAATGATCTCATTTCCGGTCAGCCCACCGACTTGGCCTCTTCTTCCTATCTGGCTTCCCTTGAACCGTTGTCCTTGCTTGCCAGCAACACGGATCTCATCACCCTCTCTTTTTCCGATGGCAAATGGAGCTACAAAAAAGGAGAAGGTGAAACATCAACCCGTTTCACCGGCACGGTCAAAATGGCGGAAAGCGCAGCAACCTCCACCAACAAACTCGTCATCGCCACCGTCACCGGAAACCCGACGCTGACTTTCGATAAAGTGGTAATCAAGCCGACCGACGGCGTTGCCCTGACCATCAACGACGGTTGCGCCCTGACCATCAACACAGCGGAACAAGGCACTTCCACCCTAAGCTCATCCGCTGCCTCTACCCTGCTGAATAAAGGCTCCTTGATGCTGACAGGCAAGGACCTGTACATCGGGAACACCGGCGATAATAACGAATATTACGGCCTCGATAACTCCGGCACCTTTACCGTGACCGATCCGTCATCGACCTCCGTTACTTTCCATTGCGCCAACACCGCCATCCATAACACCGGAACCCTCGCCAACGCCTGGATGGAATGGCGGTTCTCGAACGCATTGGAAAGCTACGAGGACATAGCCTTTGCCGCCACCGATGCTGCCGACCAATCTCCATCTTCCTTGTCGCACAATGGTAAAACCTTTGCCACGACTGTTACAGCCGGCAAAACGTATCGGCTTTGGAAGGTAACGAATGCTGGTGGTGAAGTCCGTACTTCTCAGAAAGGGCTGGATAGTAATGAAAAGCCGGTCAAGCTCTTTTCCGCGGTAGCCAATGCCGTGAGCGTCTATAAAGAAGTGGAAGACGTGAAAACAATCGAGATTACCGATGCCAAGAATTTTTCGGAAACCGACTGCGCCGCCCAGAACGTTGTTGTTAGATCGAATGGCGTGCTTACCGTCAATGTCGTCGATGCCTTTGTCTTCAATCTGTCGCTTGAGGAAGGCGCACAGCTTGTAACGACAAATCCATTAAAAGTGTTCGACACCTTTTTGACCACCCGTACACTCGAAAACAAATGGACAACCTTCGGCAGCCCTGTCGCCCTGTCCGTCTCTGTGGAAGAAGGCGAGAATCAACTCCTTTACGCCGCCACCGGTTACACCGGTATGGATGCCTCCTCCCAAAGTTGGAACAATATCTCCGGCACAACAGCTGAGGGAACAAATACGGCCGCCCTTGCCGCCGATAGCCCCTATCTATTGGCCGCCGAGAATACCTCGACTACGGTAACCTTCGCCGCCACAGCTTCTGCCGACCAGGCGATCGAGATACCGGCGACAATTCCGGTTACTTTAGGTGATGCCTTGGAGGATGGCACGTTCGTTTTCCAAACGAACCCGAACCTGGCGAACCTGACGCTTTCCAATATCTACGTGTTGAATGCCGACGGTAAACGTTTTGAACTGAAAGAAGGCGAGTACGTCGTGAAGCCCTTCGAGGCCTTTGTCGTCGCCAATGCCGTCACCCGCGCCTGGGTAGCCAGCCTGAAAATAGGAGAGGGCATTGCTACGGGTATCGAACAGCCGCTTGCCGCCGTCACCGCCCGTGTCTGGGGAACTCGTGGCTCGTTGCATGTTTATTCCGGAGAGTCCGCTACGCTTACCGTGGTCCGCTCTGACGGACGTGTCGTCTACGCTGCCTCTATCGCTCCAGGCGATACCCGCCTGGACTTGCCTTCCGGTATTTACATGATCCGAATCAATAACATCACTTATAAAATAGCGCTTTGATATGAAACGATATATTAGTTTATGGCTTGTATGCCTGCTGGCGGTCTTCTCGCTGACCGCCTGGGCGCAGGAAGGGACCGGGACGAAAGCTCAGCCCAACTTCCCCGCTCTACCTTTCACGCTGACTTTTGCGGCCCCCGCGGAAGGCTCGGCCTCTTTCTCGATCTCGGCAGACGACAAGACGCTCACTGCCCCTACGACCTTGTATTCCGGCACGAAGGTGACGATTACAACCGTCCCCGCCGCGGGCTACCGGATGGTTTTCGGCTATCCGAAGGCCTACCGCACGGATACGCCTGCCACAACGATAGAGGTTACGCCGGTCACCGGCAGCGATAACACCTACACCTTCACCATGCCGGACTATCCGGCTACGGTAGAGGCGAAGTACGAGAAGATCCCGTACGCCGTTTCCTTTGCCGCCCCTGCGAACGGTTCGCTGGCCTTGGATACTGCCGGAACCTCGCTTACCTCCGGCACCGAGCTTGTTCCCGGCACGACAGTGACGCTTACGACTACCCCCGCCACAGGCTACCGGCTGGCTTTTGGCTACCCGAAGGCTTACCGCACGGATGCATCCGCCACAATGGTGGTGGTTACGCCGGTCGCAGGCAGAGATAATGCTTATTCCTTCACCGTACCGGAATATCCGGTCACGGTAGAGGCGGTGTACGAAAAGATTCCGTATGCCGTCACCTTCTCCGCCCCGGCGAACGGCACGTTGGCTTTGGATACGGCCGGAACCTCGCTAACTTCCGGCACCAAGCTTATTTCCGGCACGGAGGTGACACTGAAAGTCGCCCCGGCTACCGGTTACAGGGTCGTTTTCGGTTCCCTGAAAGTGTATTGCACGAATGAGGTTGCTAAAAACCTCCAATTGGACCCCGTTTCCGGCGAGTACACTTTCACTATGCCGGGAGAGCCGGTGACCGTCGACGTAGAGTTTGAAGCCAAACCCGCACAACTTTCATCGGATACCCGGTTGAGATCGTTGCAGTATAAGGTTGGTACTGATAATTCCGGTACTTTCATTCCAGTTCCCGACTTCACCGCCGCCAGGAAAGAATACACTGTAACCCTTCCTTCCGCCACTGCCGATAATGCACAAATTACCCTTTCCGGCACGCCTGCCGATGTCGGTGCAACCCTGCCGTCCGATGCGGTAACCGTCACCCTTTCCGATGGTTCCGGTACGGCTACCCTGACCGTTACCGCAGAGGATCGCTCGACAACGGAGACTTATAAAGTCAAATTCCAAAAGGCCGAAGCACAGAAGTACATCGTAACTATCGAAACTGTTGTAGGCGGCACGATAACCGTTACCGATGCGACCGGCAAAGTGATCAATTCCGGCGATGTGGTTGCTGATGGAGCTGAATTGACATTGACGAATACGGCTGTGCCGGGATATAGTATCTTAAAATATACTGTAAAAACGACTGTAAATAATACATCTGATTATACCGATGTAACGAACCCTGTTAGGTTTACCGTCGCTTCCGACGTAACGATCTCCGCCGGGTTTATCCCGCCGACCGATCCGATACAGCCGGAAAATATCGGTACACCTGCCGTCCCCCAAGAAAAGGAAGAGGAAACAAGTCCGACGGATGCCCCGGTGGTTATCATCCCCGATGCAGGTTCCCTTCCGTCTGATACCGAACTGTCCCAGCTTCGCCTGGTAAAGGATGATGTCCCCGAATCGAAGGAGAATGATGTAAAGAGCAAGGCGGAGGCGGCTGCTTCGCAGGCTAATATTGACATTGATGCGAATAATATGATTCTCATGGAAGTGACGTTGGTCAAGGTAACGACTATTTTCGATAACAGCAGCGGTAAGTCTGAAACTACCGTTACTCCTGTCCAGCCTACCGACAAAGTGAAAGTGCGTATCCCGTATCCGGAAAATGTGGACAAGAGCAAACATGATTTCACGATCATCCATCTCAAATCGGGCGGCAGTACCGACGTGTATTCTACGGCTAAAGGAAATCTGACGTTGGCTGATGATTATATGGAAATCACTGTCACCGGATTCAGTCCGTTTGCTGTGGCTTATGTGGCTAAGTCGTCACCCGATCCGGGTCCAGGTCCCGAGCCTGATCCGGTTTACTACACTGTCACCCTTCCCGCCGTAGAAGGTGCGATGACCGATCCGGCTCCGGGTAATTACGAGGTGGAGTCCTGGGACCACTTCCGCTTCTACCTCACGCTGGATAAGGATTACGACCAATCCGTCCCCGTTGTAACAATCAGACGTGGTGAAACGGTCGGCCGCGATGAAACGATTACTCCTCGCATAAGCGACGGCGCTTACATCATCGATTACGTCCGTGCCCCGGTCACCATCTCGATCGCCGGTATCCAAAAGAACACCGATGTCGCCAACGCCACCATCACCACCGGCTTGAAAATCCGAACAGAGCCTTCCGCCCTCTGCCTCGAAATCGACCGCCCCGAAGAGGTCCGCATCCTCACCCTCGGCGGCGCAACACTGGCCACATTCAAAGCCCAACCCGGCCTTAACCGCCGGTCCCTGGCCCCCGGCCTGTACATCGTACAGATCTCCCGCATGGTGTGTAAGGTGATTGTCAGGTAGGATAGATACATACAACCGGACACAGACAACGACGCAGGATATGCAGGTCGTCGCAGATGCTATTATTTATTAATAAAAAGCCTGCGAGACTCTTCGTATTCTGCGTCGCCTGCATCCGGTAATCGATTATTTACTATCTTTGTAAGCATACGAGGCAATTAATAATGAAAGATTATGAATGAGCGAATTTATCCCATCGGCATACAGAACTTCGAGAAGCTCCGTCAAGGCGGGTATGTGTATGTAGATAAGACCGGACTGGCTTACCGGATGGTAAAGACCGGCAGTTATTATTTCCTGAGCCGTCCCCGGCGTTTCGGGAAAAGCCTGCTGATCTCCACTTTGCTGGCTTACTTTGAAGGGAAGAAAGAACTCTTTTCAGGGTTGGCCATGGAACGTCTGGAAAAGGACTGGATAAAACGGCCTGTATTGCATCTCGATCTGAACATCGAAAAGTACGATAAGCCGGAAAGCCTCGATAATATATTGGACAAAGCTCTGACCCAATGGGAAAAAATGTACGGGGCGGAACCTTCCGAGCGTTCTCTCTCCCTGCGTTTCGCCGGTATCATCCAGCGGGCTCACGAGCAAAGCGGCCAACGTGTCGCCATCCTTGTCGATGAATACGATAAGCCGATGCTCCAGGCTATCGGAAACGAGGAATTGCAGGCATCTTTCCGCTCCACCCTGAAACCTTTCTACGGCGTACTGAAAACTATGGACGGCTCTATTCAGTTCGCCATGCTGACGGGGGTAACGAAATTCGGTAAGGTAAGTGTATTCAGTGACTTGAATAATCTGGACGATATCTCGATGCGGGAGCCTTTCGTCTCTGTTTGCGGTATAAGCGAAGAGGAGTTGCACGCTTATTTTGAAGAGGATATCCACGGGTTGGCTTCCGCTCGAAATATGACGTATGATGAAGCCTGTGCCGAACTGAAGGAATGCTATGACGGTTATCATTTTGTGGAGAATAGTATCGGTATCTACAATCCATTCAGTTTACTTAATGCATTTAAGTACCGCCAATTGGATAGTTACTGGTTTGAAACCGGCACGCCGACCTATCTTGTCGAACTGCTGAAGAAGCATCATTACGATCTTAACCGTATGGCGCATGAGGAAACGGATTCCGATACGCTTAACAGCATCGACTCTACATCGGATAATCCGATCCCTGTTATTTACCAAAGTGGCTACCTGACAATTAAGGGGTACGACCGGCGTTTCGGATTATATCGTTTAGGTTTCCCCAACCGCGAAGTGGAGGAAGGTTTTATTCGCTTCCTGTTGCCTTTTTATGCAAATGTGGATAAGATGGAGTCTCCTTTCCAGATCAAGAAGTTTGTAGATGAGGTGATGGCCGGCGACTATGATGCTTTCTTCCGCCGCCTTAGCAGTTTCTTTGCCGATGTGCCCTATGAGCTGGCTTCCGATCTGGAACGCCACTATCAGAACGTGCTTTTTATTGTATTCAAGCTCATTGGTTTTTATGTTGAAGCGGAATATCATACCTCCGACGGACGTATTGACCTGGTGCTGAAGACAGATCACTTCATTTATGTGATGGAGTTTAAACTGGATGGTACCGCCGAAGAGGCTCTCCGGCAGATCAATGGGAAACAGTATGCCCGTCCTTTCGAGGCTGACGGTCGCAGGCTGTTTAAGATTGGTATTAACTTCAGCAAAGAAACACGCAATATCGAACGGTGGATTGTGGAAGAAGTCCGGTCATAGTGTGTTTCTTAACATAGATCTTTCGGTGACATACTGTCACTCAAATTACTATCTTTGGCTCAAAGGCTGTATGAAACGCTTACAGTCTGACAAAAACAATTAAATCAGAAATAGTATGAGACCGGAAGATTACATCACCCGTGAGGGGAAGTTTGGTGC
>ENA-OVGC01001708-OVGC01001708.1-human-gut-metagenome-genome-assembly--contig:-NODE-1708-length-16211-cov-4.266341_pt1 | contig 16211 bp, 30 predicted proteins | sample MGYA00237768_ERZ505415 | MGnify/ENA primary metagenome ERZ505415 (study PRJEB26158, sample SAMN06016382) | human gut metagenome | biome: human gut; feature: ankylosing spondylitis patient; material...
CAAGAACGCCGTGGAGAAGATCTTCGGCGTGAAGGTCGCCAAGGTCAACACCATCAACTACGATGGCAAGACCAAGCGCATGGGCGCTGGCCGTCCCGGCACGCGCAAGAGCTGGAAGAAGGCCTATGTCCAGCTGACCAAGGATTCCAAGACCATCGAGTTCTTCGAGGGTATGGTGTAAGAGAAGGGAGTGTAGAGAATGTCTATCAAAACTTTTAAGCCGACCACCCCTTCCCGCCGGCACATGACTGTCTCCGGCTTCGACGGCATTGACAAGCACGCCAAGCCCGAGGCCAGCCTGACCGAGGTGCTGAAGAAGAACGCTGGTCGCAACAGCTATGGCCGCATCACTGTCCGTCATCGCGGCGGCGGCGAGAAGCGCAAGTACCGCATCATCGACTTTAAGCGCGACAAGATGGATATGGAAGCCACCGTTCTGCGCCTGGAGTACGATCCCAACCGCAGCGCCAACATCGCCCTGGTCCAGTACGAGGACGGCGAGAAGCGCTACATCGTAGCCCCTGTGGGCCTGGCCGCCGGTGACAAGGTGCTGTCCAGCGCCGCTGCCGACATCAAGCCCGGCAACTGCCTGCCCATCGCCAACATCCCCGTGGGTACCGTGATCCACAACATCGAGATGCACCCCGGCAAGGGCGCCCAGCTGGTGCGCTCCGCCGGCGCCTATGCCCAGCTGATGGCCAAGGACGGCGACAATGCCCAGATCCGTATGCCCTCCGGCGAGGTCCGCATCATCCGCACCAACTGCACCGCCTGCATCGGTCAGGTGGGCAATCTGGAGCACGAGAACATCCAGATCGGTAAGGCTGGCCGCAAGCGCCACATGGGCTGGCGTCCCACTGTCCGCGGTTCCGTCATGAACCCCTGCGACCACCCCCACGGCGGTGGTGAAGGCAAGTCCCCCGTGGGCCGTCCCGGCCCTGTCACTCCTTGGGGCAAGCCGGCTCTGGGTTACAAGACCCGCAAGAAGAAGAATCCCACCGACAAGTTCATTGTCAAGCGTCGCAACGTGAAGTAAAGGAGGCAAGAGAATATGAGCAGATCTATCAAAAAAGGCCCGTATGTTGCCCCTGAGCTGCTGAAGCGGGTTGAAGAGATGAACGCCAAGGGCGAGAAGAACGTGCTGAAGACCTGGAGCCGCAGCTCCACCATCTTCCCCGCCTTCGTCGGCCATACCATCGCTGTCCACGACGGCCGCCGTCATGTGCCTGTCTATGTGCAGGAGGACATGGTGGGTCACAAGCTGGGCGAGTTCGCGCCCACTCGTACCTTCCGCGGCCATACCAAGAAAGCGTAAAAGGAGGATGCAGAGTAATATGGAAGCGAAAGCATATCTGAGATACGTCCGCATCTCTCCCCGTAAGGTTCAGATCGTCTGCGACCTGATCCGCGGCAAGGATGTCAAGACCGCTATGGCCATCCTGATGCAGACCCCCAAGGCCGCGTCCGAGCCCCTGATGAAGCTCCTCAAGAGCGCTTGCGCCAACGCGGAGAACAACTTCAGCATGGATCCCGACAAGCTGGTCGTGACCCAGGTGTTCGCCACCCCCGGCCCTATCCTGAAGCGCATGATGCCTCGCGCCCAGGGCCGCGCCTATCGCATCAACAAGAGAACCTCTCACGTGACGCTGGCCGTCGCCGAGAGAGACTAAGAAAGGGAGGAACAGTTAAATGGGTCAGAAAGTCAATCCCCATGGTATGCGCGTGGGCGTCATCAAGGACTGGGATTCCCGCTGGTATGCCAGTAATGAGAAGGTCGGCGACCTGCTGGTCGAGGACCACAAGATCCGCGTCTACCTGAAGAAGCTGCTGTTCGCTGCCGGCGTCTCCAAGATCGAGATCGAGCGCAGCAACGAGGTCGTCACCATCTACCTGCATGTGGCCCGCCCCGGCGTGGTCATCGGCAAGGGCGGCGAGCAGATCGAGCAGTACCGCAAGGACGTGGAGAAGCTGATCGGCAAGACCGTGAAGCTGAACATCGTCGAGGTCCGCAACCCCGATATGGACGCGCAGCTGGTGGCCGAGAACATCGCCGCCCAGCTGGAGAAGCGTATCTCCCACCGCCGCGCCATGAAGAACGCCATGGGCCGCGCCATGCGCGCCGGCGCCAAGGGCATCAAGTGCAACTGCGGCGGCCGTCTGGGCGGCCGTGAGATCGCCGGCTCCGAGCACTATCACGAGGGTACGATTCCCCTGCAGACCCTGCGCGCCGACATCGACTACGGCTTCGCTGAGGCTGCCACCACCTTCGGCCGCATCGGCGTGAAGGTGTGGATCTACAAGGGCGAGATCCTGTCCCAGGCCCTGCGCACCACCCCGCGCACGCTGGACACCAGCAAGCCCTATCAGGAGCGTCGTGAGCGTCGCGGCAACCGTCGTGACGGCGACCGCCGCGGTGGCTTCCGCCGCGATGGCCAGAACGGCGGCTTCAACCGTGACCGTCAGAACGGCGGCTTCAACCGCGGTCCCCGTCCCGAGGGCGGCTTCCGCAAGCCCGCAGAAAAGAAAGAAGGAGGCGCTCAGTAATGCTTCTGCCCAAGAGAGTTAAGTACCGCAGAGTACACCGTGGCCGCCTCACCGGCAAGGCCATGCGCGGCAATAAGGTGACCTACGGCGAATTCGGCCTGGTCGCCCTGGAGCCCAGCTGGATCACCAGCAATCAGATCGAGGCCGCCCGTATCGCCATGACCCGTTACACCAAGCGTGGCGGTCAGGTCTGGATCAAGATCTTCCCCGACAAGCCCATCACCGAGAAGCCCGCTGAGACCCGTATGGGCTCCGGTAAAGGCGCTCCCGAGTATTGGGTAGCAGTTGTAAAGCCCGGCCGCGTAATGTTCGAAATAGCCGGCGTAAGCGAAGAAATCGCCCATGAGGCACTTCGTCTTGCAATGCACAAGCTCCCCATCAAGTGCAAGATAGCAAAGAAAGAAGTAGTAGGAGGCGAGAGCAATGAAGGCTAACGAACTCAGAAAACTTTCCACCGAAGAGCTCACCGCCAAGGAAAAGGCCCTCAAGGAAGAGCTGTTCAACCTCCGCTTCCAGATGGCTACCGGCTCGCTGACTAACCCCCAGAGGGTTCGCGAGTGCAAGAAGGACGTTGCCAGGATAAAGACTCTCCTCTGCGAGCGTCAGCTCAAGGCAGCCGAGTAAGGGTGAAAGGAGGATATCATCGTGGAAATCATCAGAGGTTATCGCAAGACCCGCACCGGCATCGTGACCAGCGATAAGATGGATAAGACCGTTACCGTGGCCATAAAGACCAAGGTTCGCCATCCCCTGTATGGCAAGATGGTAAACCGCACCCGCAAGTTCAAGGCTCATGACGAGGAGAACGCCTGCGGCGTAGGTGACACCGTAAAGATTATGGAGACCCGCCCCATCAGCAAGGATAAGCGCTGGCGCGTAGTCGAGATCATAGAAAAGGCTAAGTAAGCCGGAAAGGAGCAGACAATGATACAGCCTCAAACCAGACTTAAAGTCGCAGATAACAGCGGCGCAAAGGAAATAATGTGCATCCGCGTTCTGGGTGGCTCCAAGGTCAAGAACGCCAACATAGGCGATGTGATCGTGGCCTCCGTCAAGTCCGCTACCCCCGGCGGTGCCGTAAAGAAAAAGGACGTCGTCAAGGCAGTCGTAGTGCGCACCGTATCCGGTGTACACCGTGCAGACGGCACCCACATTCGCTTTGACGATAACGCAGCAGTTATCATCAAGGACGATAAGGACCCCAAGGGCACCCGTATCTTCGGGCCCGTTGCCAGGGAACTGCGCGAGAAGAACTACATGAAGATAGTTTCCCTCGCACCCGAAGTACTCTAATCGTGGAGGACTGAAGAATGAATAAGCTTAACGTCAAGAAGGGCGATACCGTAGTGGTCATCTCCGGTAAGGACAAGGGCAAGCAGGGCAAGATCCTGGCCGCCATGCCTGAGGACCAGCGCGTAATCGTACAGAACGTAAACATGATAACTGCCCACGTAAAGCCCCGCAAGCAGGGCGAAGAGGGCGGCCGCATCTCCAAGGAAGGCAGCATCGACGAGTCCAACGTAATGCTGGTCTGCCCCAAGTGCGGTAAGGCTACCCGCGTAGGCCACGCTTACGAAGGTGACAAGAAGGTTCGCGTCTGCAAGAAGTGCGGCAAGAACATTGACTAAGGCAGGAGGAAAAGAGAATGGCAAAGAAAGAATCCGCCGCTCAGGCACCCGCCAAGAAGAAAAAGGCCGTTGAGGAAGCCCGCCCCTTTACCGAGGCTGCCCGCCTCCGCGTAAAGTACAACGAGGAAGTAGTTCCCCAGCTGAAGGAGAAGTTCGGCTATACCAACGTGATGCAGATACCCAAGCTGGAGAAGATCGTTCTCAACATGGGTTTGGGTTCCGATAAGGATAACCCCAAGGGCATCGAGTCCGCTCTGGAAGAGATGGCCCTCATCGCCGGCCAGAAGCCCATCATAACCAAGGCCAAGAAGTCTGTTGCAAACTTCAAGGTACGTGAAGGCCAGAACGTAGGCGCTAAGGTAACTCTCCGCGGCGACCGTATGTACTACTTCGCTGATAAGCTCATGAACATCGTACTCCCCCGCGTGCGCGACTTCCGCGGCATCCCCGATACCAGCTTTGACGGCCGCGGCAACTATGCGATGGGCGTTAAAGAGCAGCTTATCTTCCCCGAAATCAGTTATGATGACGTAGATAAGATCCGCGGTATGGATATCGTATTCGTAACCACCGCGAAGACCGATGAAGAAGCAAGGGCTCTGCTGCAGTTCCTGGGCATGCCCTTCATGCAGGCTTAATTTTAGGAGGACAACACAGTGGCAAAGACAAGCATGAAAATCAAGCAGGCCCGTGAACCCAAGTTCTCTACCAGGGCCTATACCCGCTGCCGTATCTGCGGCCGTCCCCACTCCGTGCTCCGCAAGTATGGCATCTGCCGCATCTGCTTCCGCGAGATGGCCTATAAGGGAGAAATCCCCGGCGTCCGCAAGGCAAGCTGGTAACTCGGCGAAAAGGAGGAAATTAGAATGGTTATAACTGATCCCATCGCTGATATGCTGACCCGTATCCGCAACGCCTACACCGCCAAGCACGACGAAGTAAGCGTTCCCGCTTCCACCATCAAGAAGGCTATCGCCGAGATACTGCTTGATGAAGGCTACATCAAGGGCTATGAAATAAAGGAAGAGGGTCCCAAGAAGACCATGAACATCGCACTGAAGTACGGTCCCAACCGTCAGCGCGTCATCACCGGTCTCAAGAGGATATCCAAGCCCGGCCTGCGCGTATATGCCCGCAAGGACAATGTACCCAAGGTCCTCAACGGAATGGGCATAGCTATCCTTTCCACCAGCCACGGCGTGATGACCGACCGCGAAGCCCGCAAGCAGGGCGTAGGCGGCGAAGTCCTCTGCTATATCTGGTAATTACCAAACCAATACCCTTCCGCAACCAACCTTGCGGAAGGATATGACATTATTAAAAATAATCTGGAGGTGTAACAAATGTCACGAATCGGAAAACTTCCGATCAACATTCCTGGCGGAGTGACAATCACGGTTGGCGACGATAACACCGTTGTCGTAAAGGGCCCCAAGGGCGAACTTTCCGAGAAGATCTCTCCCAAGATGCATGTTTCCATGGATAACGGCGTTCTGCACGTTACCCGCCCTGACGACATGAAGGAGAACAGAGCCCTTCACGGCCTGTCCCGTTCTCTTATCAACAACATGGTCGTAGGCGTTACCCACGGCTATTCCAAGTCTCTTGAGATAGTTGGCGTCGGCTACCGTGCCCAGAAGCAGGGAAACAAGCTGGTTCTCAACCTGGGCTATTCTCACCCCGTTGAGTTCGAGGAGCCCAAAGGCATCACCTTTGATGTTCCCACCCCCAACAAGGTAGTCGTAAACGGCATAAACAAGCAGCAGGTCGGTCAGATAGCTGCGGATATCCGTGCAACCCGCGAGCCTGAGCCTTATAAGGGCAAGGGTGTACGTTACGAGGGTGAACATGTCCGCCGCAAGGAAGGCAAGACCGGTAAGTAATGCATAGAGAAGGAGAGTAAATCATGATTTCTAAGATCGATAAGAACTCTGTGCGTAAGGCCCGCCATTTCCGTACCCGCCGCTATATTTCCGGCACTCAGGAGAGGCCCAGGCTCAACGTCTATCGCAGCCTCAACAACATCTACGTGCAGATAATTGATGACGTAGCCGGCAACACTATCGCTTCCGCTTCCACTCTGGACGCTGAAGTAAAGGCTCAGCTGGCCGGTAAGACCAAGAAGGAAGCCGCTAACATCGTTGGCGAGGTCGCAGGTCGCCGCGCTCTGGAAAAGGGCGTGAAGGAAGTCGTATTTGACCGCGGCGGTTATCTTTACACTGGTCGTGTAGCACAGGTCGCCGAAGGCGCCCGCAAAGCCGGACTGGAATTCTAAGGAGGTACAATATGCAGAAACGTATAGATGCATCCACAATGGAACTGCAGGATAGGCTTGTATCCATCAACCGTGTAGCAAAGACCGTTAAGGGCGGACGCAACATGCGCTTTGCAGCCCTGGTAGTTGTAGGCGATGGCAATGGTCACGTTGGCGTAGGCACCGGTAAGGCGGTTGAAATCCCCGAGGCTGTCCGCAAGGGCATCGAGGACGCAAAGCGTCACCTCATCGAGGTACCAATTGTTGGCACCAGCATTCCTCACGCAGTAGAAGGCAAATTCGGCAAGGGCCATGTCCGTATGCTCCCCGCTGAAGAAGGTACTGGCGTTATCGCCGGCGGCCCTGCCCGTGCGGTGCTGGAAATGGTAGGCATCAAGGATATCCGTACCAAGAGCTATGGCTCCAACAATCCCGCCAACTGCGTAAAGGCTACTATGGACGGCCTGACTCAGCTTCGTACCGTTGAGGAGATCGCAAAGCTTCGCGGAAAGACCGTAGAAGAAATCTTGGGCTAATAGGAGGTTGCAAATGGCTAATTTAAAGATAACGCTCGTAAAGAGCACCATCGGCGCCCTCAAGGACCAGCAGGCTACTGTAAAGGCCCTTGGCCTTCACAAGACTAATAATGTAGTCGTAAAGCCGGATAACGAGTGTATCCGCGGCATGATCTTTAAGGTAAAGCACCTTGTTAAGGTCGAAGAAGTTTAATTTCGGAGGTGCACATAATGAATCTTCACGATTTGAGACCCGTAGAAGGCTCCACCAGCGCCCCTAAGCGCGTAGGTAGAGGCACCGGTTCCGGCCTTGGCAAGACTTCTGCCAAGGGTCATAAGGGCCAGAAAGCCCGCAGCGGCAGCAAGAAGAACGGCTTTGAAGGCGGCCAGATGCCCCTTGCACGCCGCCTGCCTAAGCGCGGTTTCACCAATATTTTTGCTAAGGAATACAGCACCGTCAATATAGAAGCCCTCAACTGCTTCGAGGACGGCACTGTCGTAACAGCTGAACTGCTCAAGGAAAAGCGCATAATCAGCAAGATCGAAAAGGACGGGCTCAAGGTTCTGGGCCGCGGCGAATTGACCAAGCGTTTGGACGTTAAGGCTGCTAAGTTTACGGAGACAGCCCAGAAAGCCATCGAGGCCGCGGGCGGAACTGTTGAGGTGATCTGATGTTTAAGACCCTCATTAACGCCTGGAATGTAAAGGATATCCGTACAAAGATGCTGTATACGCTTCTTCTGGTAGTGATATACCGCTTCGGATCCTTTATTCCTGTGCCTGGCGTAGATGCCAGCAAGATAGCGGCTGCTGCGGATACCTACAGCATACTGAGCTTCCTCAACCTGCTTTCCGGCGGCAACTTCGGTCAGTTTACCATCTTTGCCATGGGTATTACGCCTTACATCACCGGCAGCATAATCATTCAGCTTCTAACCATTGCTATCCCATCTCTGGAGAAGATGGCCAAGGAGGAAGATGGCCGTGAAAAGCTCGAGCGCATTACCCGCTACACCGGTATCGGTCTCGCTCTGGTGCAGAGCATCGGCATCGTATCCGGCCTGCAGAATCAGGCGCAGATCGTTATCAACCCCGGCTTCCTCTCCTATGCTACCATAGGCATCGTCTGCACGGCAGGCACCGCCTTCCTGGTATGGATGGGCGAAAGGATAACCGAAAAGGGCATCGGCAACGGTATCTCCTTCATAATCTTTGCTTCCATAGTATCCTCCGTACCTCAGGTAATAGTGTCCATGGTATCCAACGTGATGCTGGGGACCTATAAGTGGTGGATACTGCCCGTGCTGATCGTGTTCGTTCTGATCATGGTGGCGGGCGTGGTGGCGGTAGACCGTGCGGTTCGCCGCATCCCTGTGCAGTATGCAAAGCGCGTAGTAGGCCGCAAGATGTACGGCGGCCAGAGCACCAACATTCCCCTCAAGGCCAATGCGAACGGCGTTATGCCTCTGATATTCGCAATGACCCTTATGCAGGTGCCCGGCATGATCGGCCAGTTCTGGCCCAACGGCGGCTTCTACCAGTTCTATCAGAAGTATCTGATACCCGGTACGACCGCTGTCGGCGGCATAGTATATTATGTGATATACGCGCTGCTCATCGTCGCCTTCGCGTACTTCTACAGTTCTATCTCCTTCAACCCAATCGAGATAAGCAAGAACCTTCAGCAGAACGGCGGCTTTATCCCCGGCATCCGCCCGGGCAAGCCCACAGGCGAATATCTTGCCAAGATATGCAACCGCCTGACTCTGTTCGGTGCGTTCTTCCTTATGCTGATAGCTATAATCCCCGCGCTGTTCATGGGTTCCTTCGGCCTCAACTCCATGTTTGGCCCCACCAGCATACTGATAATGGTCAGCGTTGCTCTGGAGACCTCGGAGCAGCTCGAATCCATGATGCTCATGCGTCACTACAAGGGATTCCTCGGTTAATACGAAAAGGATACGTCCTATGAAGCTTGTATTTTTAGGTCCTCCGGGTGCGGGCAAAGGCACCCAGGCTGAAAAAATATGCGAGTATTTCGGCATTGCCCACATCTCTACCGGCGACATGCTTCGCCGGGAGATGCGGGAAGGGACGGAGCTTGGCAATGCTGCCAAGGCCGTCATAGAAGCGGGCGGACTTGTGAGCGATGATATCATAATCGGCATGGTCAAGAACCGCGTCAATGAGCCGGACTGCGAAAATGGTTTTCTTTTAGATGGTTTCCCTCGCACCATAGCCCAGGCTGAAGCCCTGGAGGGCATCGAAGCCGTGGATATGGCAGTAAATATCGACGTGCCCGCTGAGGTACTGGTGGACCGAATAAGCGGACGCCGTATGTGCAGCGGCTGCGGAGCAGGCTATCATATATCCAAGTACACCAAGGACACCTGCGAAAAGTGCGGCGCTCCCCTGTACATTCGCGATGATGATAAGCCGGAAACGGTTTTGAACCGCATCAGCGTTTACAACGACAAGACCCAGCCTCTCATAGATTTCTATGACAACAAGGGCCTGCTCAAAAACGTTGACGGCAACAGGACACCTGAAGAAGTGCTCGCCGACATAAAGGCGCTTGTGGAGAGTATCTGATGCTCACTATCAAAAACGCTGCCGATATCGAAAAGATGAAGGCGGCAGGCCGCTTGACCGAAGATGTGCTTAAGCTAATGGCTGAGATGGCCAAGCCCGGCGTAACTACTGAAGAGCTGGACAAGGCCGCTGAAGAGCTTATACGCTCCCGCGGCGGCTTCCCCTCCTGCCTCGGCTATAACGGATATCCAAGGACAATCTGCACGTCGGTAAACGAGCAGGTAGTACACGGAATACCCGGCAAGTACAGGCTCAAGGACGGGGACATCGTAAGCTGTGATGTAGTCGCAAAGCTGGACGGCTTCCATGGCGACGCTACCAGGACGCTGCTCATAGGCGACGTTCCTGAGGAAACAAGACGGCTTGTAAAGGTAACAGAAGAGTGCTTCTTTGAAGGGCTTAAGTTCGCAAGGGTCGGATACCGCATATCCGACATATCCGCCGCTATCCAAAAGCATGCCGAGTCAAATGGCTACGGCGTGGTAAGGGATATGATAGGACACGGAATAGGGCGGGAAATGCACGAATCCCCCGATGTACCAAATTACGTCGGCGGCAGATACGGCAGAGGAATACGCCTTATCCCCGGCATGACCATAGCTATCGAACCCATGATAAACATGGGCACGTGGCAGATAAAGCTGATGCCAGACGGCTGGACGGCAGTAACTGCCGACGGCAAACCCAGCGCGCATTATGAGAATACCGTTGCGATAACCGACGGCGATCCCATTATCCTGACCCTCAGCGAGGATAACCATGCATAACGACATAATCGGAAGCATAGTTACCTCTAAGGCGGGCAGAGATAAAGGTCGTACCTTTGTTGTGACAGCTACGGAGGGCGAAGAATTTGTGATGCTGGCTGATGGCGAAACGAGGAGAGTGTCGCGGCCCAAAAAGAAAAAGCTCAAGCATCTGAGCTTTGAGGAGGGCCGGCTGGAGGTTACAAAGCTTCCGGAAGATGCGATGCTTGCGGACGCAGCCATAAGAAAGAGCCTGAGCAGTTTAGGCTATAAGGACAAAACCGTATCCAAGGAGGAATAGCTTGTCTAAGACGGACGTAATCGAAGTTGAAGGCGTCGTTACTGATTCTTTCCCCAACGCCATGTTCGAGGTGGAGTTGGTAAACGGCCATAAAATATTGGCGCACATTTCCGGTAAGCTTAGAATGAACTTCATTCGCATACTGCCGGGAGATAAGGTGACAGTAGAGCTGTCCCCGTACGATTTGACACGCGGCCGCATAACGTGGCGCACCAAGAACTAACAGGAGGAAGATACAATGAAAGTAAGGCCTTCCGTAAAGCCCATTTGTGAAAAGTGCAAGATCATCAAGCGTAAAGGCCGCATCATGGTGATCTGCGAGAACCCCAAGCATAAACAGAAGCAGGGTTAATTGACCCATTCTCACAATTTCCGCCGGGCGCCGTATAAGGCACTATCCTTATGCGGCGGCTTGCGGCGGGGGGAAAAGCCAAACTGACGAAAAAATCGCCAGTTTTTGGTATATTTCGGGCGAAAAAATGCCCGAGTGCTGTTGACAAAACAATATGATAATTGATACAATATTTAAGTTGCCGCAGTAGCGTTGTTCGCTGCTGCAAATGTCGTGTTTTAAGCACGTTAAATCAGATAAGTCCTTGTCTTTCGGGCGGCTGCCGCATTTATGCTGAATGCGGAATTCCGAATCTCAAGTACCTATATATCTCCGACGCGGACCTTTGAGTCTGCCGAGGGGCGGGAATATCCAACCAATATTCCCCTGCGGCGGCGCAAGCCGGCTGCACGCGGCGTCTGACCCGCGCCGTGATAACCCACAAGGCGGGTGCTCATACGGGCGCCCCTGCAAAGGCGAAAGCCTTATGCACACAGCTCGCCATAGCTGTGAAACCAAATTTATTACGGAGGTAAGTAAATCAATGGCACGTATTTCTGGCGTTGACCTGCCAAGAGACAAGCGAATTGAGATCGGCCTGACCTACATTTACGGTATCGGCCGCAAGACCGCTTCGGACATTCTCGCAGCTACCGGCGTTGACCCCGACATTCGCGTACGCGATCTGTCCGAGGATGACGTGAGCAAGCTCAGAGAGTACATCGACCACCATGTAAAGGTAGAGGGCGACCTCAGGCGCGAGACTTCCATGAACATCAAGCGCCTCATCGAGATCGGCTGCTATCGCGGTGTTCGTCATCGTAAGGGCCTGCCCGTTCGCGGTCAGAGCACCAAGCAGAACGCTCGTACCCGCAAGGGTCCCAAGCGCGCTGTAGGCGGAAGAAAGAAGTAAGGAGGGAATTAAGCAATGGCAGCAACTAAAGGCAAAGTCAAGAAGGCCGTAAGCCGCAAGCGCCGTGAGAAAAAGAACATTGAGCGCGGTGCAGCTCACATTCGTTCCTCCTTCAACAACACTATGGTTACTATTACCGATGTGAACGGCAATGCTATATCCTGGGCATCCGCAGGCGGCCTCGGCTTCCGCGGCAGCAGGAAGAGCACTCCCTTCGCAGCGCAGATGGCTTCCGAGACCGCAGCAAAGGCCGCTATGGAGCATGGCCTTCGCACCGTTGAGGTCTTTGTAAAGGGCCCTGGTTCCGGTCGTGAAGCCGCCATCCGTGCACTGCAGAGCGCCGGTTTGGACATTACCCTCATCAAGGACGTGACTCCTATCCCCCATAACGGATGCCGTCCGCCCAAGCGCAGAAGAGTTTAAGGAGGCACTACAATGGCAAGATATACAGAATCTGTTTGCAGGCAGTGCCGCAGGGAAGGCGTTAAGCTGTTCCTTAAGGGCGACCGCTGCTATACCGCTAAGTGCGCGGTAGTAAAGCGTCACACTATCCCCGGCCAGCATGGCCAGTCCCGTCAGCGTAAGATGTCTGAATACGGCATTCAGCTCCGTGAGAAGCAGAAGTGCCGCAGGGCCTATGGTATATCCGAGTCCCAGTTCAGGAAATACTATGACATGGCTACCAACATGCGCGGCGTAACAGGCGACAACATGCTGTTCCTTTTGGAGCGCAGGCTGGATAACGTAGTCTATCGCCTTGGTCTCGCCGACAGCCGTCCTATGGCCCGTCAGATGGTCAACCATGGCCTGATCCTGGTTGACGGCAAGAAAGTAGACATCGCCAGCTACCTGGTAAAGCCCGGTCAGACCGTCTCCGTACGCGACAAGAGCCGCGATATGGAGAACCTGAAAGAGCTCCGTGAGCAGGGCGCTTCCAAGCCCATTCCCAAGTGGCTTGAGCTGGATGCAGATAAGCTCACTGGCAAGGTTGTTGCTATGCCGCAGCGTGACGATATCGACCTCACCGTTGAGGAACACCTCATCGTCGAGTTCTACTCCAGATAATGGAAATCGTAACGCTTACTGCCCTAATCGACTGACCACAAAGCAAGAGAGGGGATATGTAAATGATAGAAATAGAAAGGCCCAAGATCGAGTGCGTAGAGCTTACCGGCAGCTATGGCAAGTTTGTCGTAGAGCCTCTTGAGCGCGGCTTCGGTATAACTCTGGGTAATTCACTCCGCCGCGTGCTGCTTTCTTCGCTGCCCGGCGTAGCGGTATCCTCTGTTAAGATCGACGGTGTGCTCCACGAGTTCTCCACTGTTCCCGGCGTAAGAGAAGACGTAACTGAGATAATCCTCAACCTCAAAGAGCTTTGCATGAAGATGCATTGCGATGGCACAAAGAAGGTCATCATCGATGCTTCCGGCGCCTGCGAAGTAAAGGCAGGGGACATGATAGTCGATTCCGACGTTGAGATCGTAAATCCCGACCTGCACATTGCAACGCTGGACGAGGGCGCTAAGCTCTATATGGAAATAATCGTAGAATCCGGCCGAGGCTATGTTTCCGCCAATAAGAATAAGCGTGACGACATGCCTATAGGCCAGATCGCGGTTGACTCCATATTCACTCCTATCCGCAAAGTCAACTTCACCGTAGAAGACACCCGCGTAGGCCAGATTACTGACTACGATAAGCTCACCCTTGAAGTCTGGACTGATGACACCATTAAGCCAGATGAGGCGGTAAGTCTCGCGGCAAAGATACTCACTGAGCATCTTATGCTGTTTATCAACCTGACCGAGCATGTGCAGGGCGTCGAGATCATGGTGGAGAAGGAAGAGGACAAGAAGGAAAAGATACTCGAGATGACAATCGAGGAGCTTGACCTCTCAGTCCGTTCCTATAATTGCCTCAAGCGCGCAGGCATCAACACGGTTGATGAGCTGGTGCAGCGCAATGAGGAAGAAATGATGAAGGTGCGTAACCTCGGCCGCAAGTCCCTTGAGGAAGTACAGCAGAAGCTGGTCGGCCTTGGTCTCTCCCTCCGTCACAACGAAGACTAAACCCTTAAACGAACATTATCAGGAGGAACTAATATGCCAAACCGTAAACTGGGTAAGGCGAGCGACCAGCGCGACGCGATGCTTCGCAACCTGACCACCGCGCTCCTGTGGAACGGTAAGATCGTCACCACTGAAAAGCGGGCTAAGGAAGTTCGTCCCATCGCCGAGAAGCTCATCACACTCGCTGTAAGCGAATATAAGAACACTACTACCGTTGAGAAGGAAACCCGCAACGATAAGCAGCAGATCGTAAAGGTTGAGAAGACCAACGACCTGCCCAGCAAGCTCCATGCCCGCAGGCAGATCATGTCCTATCTCTATGACATTCCCGCCGCTAAGAACGAGAAGGAGTCTAAGAGCGAGTACAAGGCCCGCACCAAGGGCCACGCTCATCCCGTTGTAGAGAAGCTATTCAACGAAATCGCCCCCAAGTACGAGGGACGCAACGGCGGCTACACCCGTATCCTCAAGATGGGTCCCCGTCGTGGCGATGCTGCTGAGATGGCCGTGATCGAGCTCATCTAAGTGCATAAAAATCAACAGCACTCTGAAGCTCCAGAGTGCTGTTTTTTATTTTCGGTGAAAGAAAGCCTGGCGGCTTAGAAATGCATATAGTCGGAGATACGGCTGAAGATAGCCGTGGTAGTGCCCGCAAGAAGGGCAGCCAGTGCAATGCCGGCCACGGTAAATACTATGCCGACAGCCAGCCAGATGAGCTGGGCCCGGGACCAGTTTTTGCGGTTTTCATTGGTGTCAGCAGAGAACCCCCACACACAGTACATAACTATGCGCAATATGGGTACCTTTGTTACCAGCTCCATGAGGAAATAATCCCACATGCTCAGAACCCTTCCGTCAGAGGGTGCGCCGGGGGCGGAGGGAGCGCTGTTGTGGTATGCCTCGCCGGTAGGGGCGGTGTAGGTGTGCTGATCCGAGTCAGCACCGGCATCGGTGTTGGGGGCAGTATACTGCTCGTGCAGCCTTATGCCGCAGTCGGTGCAGAAAACAGCGTCATCGCGGTATTCCTTGCCGCATTTAGGACACTTTATCATTATAAATACCTCCGTATATCTTATTCGTTAAGATTATACCACAGCGTGGGGCTGAAAAATAAGGTATTTTGGTGTAAACAAAGAAAGTATTAAGAAACATCTTGAGAATTGCCCGCCTTTTGCCGAACTTTATAATCAAAACGTGAACCTGTGGAATAGTGACGTTAGGTATGATATAATCAATTATTAAAGTGTATGACCAAGGAAGACGGCGGCAGACATGATAAAAATCGACTATGTAACTTACAGATATGATGAGGAGCATACCGCCCTCAAAGATATCTCACTCGAAATAAATAAGGGCGAAATGCTGGCCATAGTGGGCCATAACGGAAGCGGCAAGAGCACCCTCGCAAAGCATCTCAATGCGCTGCTGCTGCCCACGGAGGGGCGCGTCGAGGTAGACGGAATGGATACCGCCGTTGAGGCAAATACCCTGAATATACGCAAGAAGGTGGGAATGGTATTCCAAAACCCGGATAACCAGATAGTCACTACCATAGTGGAGGAGGACGTTGCCTTCGGGCCGGAGAACCTGGGGGTGCATCCGGAGGAGATACGCCGGCGCGTGAACGAATCGTTAAAGGCTGTCGGAATGGAAGCGTACGCGAGGAGCGCGCCCCATATGCTTTCCGGAGGCCAGAAGCAGCGCATAGCTATAGCCGGCATGCTCGCCATGGAGCCCGAGGTTCTGGTGCTGGACGAGGCTACGGCCATGCTGGATCCCCAGGGGCGACGGGAGGTGCTGGATATAGTAGGCCGCCTGAACAGGGAGCGCGGCATGACGGTAGTAATGATAACGCAATATATGGAGGAGGCGCTGGCGGCCGACCGGGTGATAGTTATGGCCGAAGGAAGGCTGATAGCCCAGGGTACGCCGAGAGAGGTATTCAGCAGGGGGAGGGAACTCTGGGCCAACGGCCTTGACCTGCCGCCCATAGCTATGCTTCGGGATAAGCTTATAGACGGAGGGATGAATATACCGGCGGATGTCATAACAGCTGAGGAGCTTGCAGAAGCAATATGCCCATTGAAGTAAAGAGGCTTTGCCATACATACCTTGCAGGAACGGCAGGCGAAAAGGCCGCCCTGAAGGATATAGAATTAAATATAGAAAAAGGTGAGTTTTTCGGAATAATCGGCCATACCGGCAGCGGCAAGTCAACGCTGCTGGAGGCCATCGCGGTTGCCCAGGGGTTTAACCCGGAGGGCGGAACGAAGAACTATAGCTTTTCTACTTATGATTCTCATTCCGGGCTTGCGGAG
>ENA-OVGC01001717-OVGC01001717.1-human-gut-metagenome-genome-assembly--contig:-NODE-1717-length-16158-cov-5.173011_pt1 | contig 16158 bp, 13 predicted proteins | sample MGYA00237768_ERZ505415 | MGnify/ENA primary metagenome ERZ505415 (study PRJEB26158, sample SAMN06016382) | human gut metagenome | biome: human gut; feature: ankylosing spondylitis patient; material...
GGCTGCTGCCGCAGTCGGTCAGTGTGAGCTGATGTATACCTACGACAAGCTGTTCAACGAGTACAACCACACCGTGGCCCAGGTGCTGCTCACCGGCGAGGATGTCCACAGCGAGCAGCGCAGCCGCAATATGCGCAACACCATCTTCCGCCTGCTGGAGCTGGGCGCACTGCCGGTCATCAACGAGAACGACACCGTGGCCACCGACGAGGTGGGCGTGGACAACACCATCGGCGAGAACGACACCCTGTCTGCCATCGTGGCGGCGGCGGTCCACGCCGACCTGCTGATCCTGCTCAGCGACATCGACGGGCTGTACGACGGTGACCCCCACCGCGATCCCGCCGCCCATCTCATCCCCACCGTGCCTTGCTTGGACGAGCACATCATGGCCCTGGGCGGCGGCAGCGGCAGCACTCTCGGCACGGGCGGCATGGCCACCAAGCTGAAGGCTGCCCGCATCGTCACCGAGGCGGGGTGTGAAATGGTCATCGCCAACGGCGCAAAGCCCGCCCTGCTCTACGACATCGTGGCGGGCAAGCCCGTGGGCACTCGATTTTTGGCAAAGGAGGCGTGAAGAAATGACCACGCTGGAGCTGTGTAAAAAAACCCGCGATGCCCGGGCATCCCTGGCGGCCGCCGATCGTGCGGCCAAGGACCGGCTGCTGCTGTCCATGGCGGACAGTCTGCTGGCCGCCGCGCCGGAAATTTTAGAAGCCAACGCACAGGATATGGCCGCCGCCCGGGGACATATCACCGACGTAATGCTGGATCGCCTGTATTTGGACGAAAAGCGGCTGGCCGCCATGGCCGACGGCGTCCGCGCCATTGCCGCCCTGCCGGACCACACGGGCCGGGTGCTGGCGGAGGTGCGCCGTCCCAACGGCCTTGTCATCCAGAAGGTGCAAGTCCCCCTGGGGCTGGTGGCCATCATCTACGAGAGCCGGCCCAACGTCACCTCCGATGCGGCGGCGCTGGCCCTGAAGTCCGGCAACACCTGCATTCTCCGCAGCGGCAAGGAGGCCCACCGCACCGCCTGCGCCATCGTCTCCGCCCTGAAGGGCGGCATCGCTGCCGCCGGCGGCGACCCGGAGATCCTGAACATCGTGGAGGACACCACCCACCAGTCCGCCGCAGACATCATGACCGCCAAGGGCGTGGTGGACCTGCTGATCCCCCGGGGCGGCGCGGGACTGATCCGCGCCTGCGTGGCCGGGGCGACCGTCCCCTGCATCGAGACCGGCACGGGCATCTGCCATGTCTACGTGGATGCTGCCGCCGATCTGAACAAGGCGCTGGACATCGTGGAGAACGCCAAGGCCAGCCGTCCCTCCGTCTGCAACGCCGAGGAGGTACTGCTGGTACACAGCGCCGTGGCCGCCGACTTCCTGCCCCGCCTGCAGAAGAGACTGGTGACAGACCGCGCCGCTGCGGGCAAGCCCCCGGTGGAGCTGCGGCTGGACAGCCGTGCCGCCGCCATGATTCCCGGCACGCCCGCCGGTGAAAAGGACTTCGACACGGAGTTCCTGAACTACATCCTGGCAGTTCGGGTGGTGGACAGCGTGGCTGAGGCCGTGGCGCACATCGCCGCCCACTCCACCGGCCACAGCGACGCCATCGTCACGGAAGATCCCGCGGCGGCGGACGCCTTTATCGCCGGTGTGGACAGCGCCGCCGTCTATGTCAACGCCTCCACCCGCTTCACCGACGGCGGTGAGTTCGGCCTGGGCTGTGAGATGGGTATCTCCACCCAGAAGCTCCACGCCCGCGGCCCGATGGGACTGGACGAGCTGAGCACCTACAAGTACGTCATCCGGGGCAGTGGACAGATCCGCTGATTCCTGACAGCCGCAGGCGGCCATACCGTCTGCGGCTGTCAATTTTGTTGTCATTTTTGCATGGAATGTGTCGAAATATGTATGAAAAAACCTCTTGCATAGAAAAAGGCGGCGTGATATAATGCGTGACAACAGGAAAACAGTATATTTTGGGCAAACCTGTCGAAAGGCAGGGACGCAAAGTAAAGCATCTAACCGGGCTGCGGTCCGTATGATCGGCTGACTGCGGTAACAGAAAAGGCGGTCAGTCGCTGTTTTTTTCAAGGCACAAGACTCTAAAACGCTATATAACGGCTTTTGCCGTTTTCCATGCCGACAGATATTACGAGGGTTCCCCCTGCCCTCTGCCATGTTCGGGCTTGGCACGGAGAGAGAAGTCCCCCTCTTCTCTCTCCGTGCCCATTTTTCTTGACTTTTTTCCCGAAAAGGCATACAATGCAGCTATGCTCCTGACGCCGAAACCGCGGGTTGAGGCGGAAGATGCGTCCACTTATATGAGTTACGCCCGCTGTGCGGGCGCTGTGGCCGTGTCGTCAGGACACGGCTTTTTCTTATATTTTCCTTGAAAATAACTTGAAATAATTTATAAAAGCCGTGTATTTTCCCTTGCATTTTTCTATAAAAAACTTGATTTTCCTGAAAGGAGGTACGCGTATGGAGACCCGCGTAGCCCTGATCGGCATCATCGTGGAGGATGAGTCCTCCGTGGCATCGCTGAACGACCTGCTGCACCAGTACGCGCCCTACATCATCGGGCGGATGGGCGTGCCCTACCGCCCCCGGGGTGTGAACATCATCTCTGTGGCGCTGGACGCGCCTCAGGACGCTATCTCCGCTCTCAGCGGCAAGCTGGGGCGGCTGGAGGGCGTCAGTGCCAAGACACAGTATTCCAACATTATCACAAAGGAGAATTGACATCATGAAGAAACTGCTCTCTCTGGTGCTGGCACTGGTGCTGGCACTGTCCCTGGCCGCCTGCGGCCAGACCAAAACCACCGATCCCGATCCGGTGGAGGGGACCCCCACCGAAAAGGTGACCATCCGGCTGGGCGGGCTGAAGGGGCCTACCTCCATGGGCATGGTCAAGCTGCTCTCCGACGCGGAGGAGGGGCTGACCGCCAACGACTACACGTTCACCATGGCGGCCTCCGCCCCCGACCTGACGCCCCAGTTCATCAAGGGTGAGCTGGACATTTTAGCCGTGCCGGCCAACCTGGGCGCCACGCTGTATGCCAACACCGACGGCGGGGTGGCGCTGCTGGCGGCCAGCACCCTGGGCGTGCTGTATATCGTGGAGCGGGGCGACACCATTCAGAGCCTCGGCGACCTGGCGGGGCGGACGGTGTACGCCACCGGCAAGGGCACGACGCCGGAGTACGCCCTGACGTATCTGCTGGCCCAAAACGGCCTGACGCCGGGGAAGGACGTGCAGGTGGAGTGGAAGAGCGAGCCCACCGAGGTGGTGGCCCAAATGGCCCAGGAGGAGGGCGCGGCGGCCATGCTGCCCCAGCCCTTCGTCACTGTGGCGCAGGGTCAGGTGGAGGGCCTGCGGGTGGCGCTGGATCTGTCCGCCCAGTGGGACGGGCTGGATAACGGCAGCCGCCTCGTCACCGCCGGGCTGCTGGTACGCCGGGAGTTTGCCGAGGCGCACCCTGACGCGGTGGCCAAATTCCTGGAGGAGTACGCCGCCAGCGTGGACTATGTGAACGAAAATCCCACCGAGGCCGCCGTGCTGGTGGAGGCACAGGGCATCGTCAAGGCCGCCGTGGCGGAGAAGGCCATCCCCTATTGCAGTCTGGTGTGCATCACCGGGGAGGACATGAAGACCGCCGTCAGCGGGTATTTGCAGACGCTGTATGACCTGAAGCCGGAGACAGTGGGCGGCGCGATGCCCGACGACGGCTTCTACTGGCTGGGGGCATGAAAAAGGACACCCTGATCCGGGCGCTGGCGGTGCTGGCGGCGCTGGCGGTGTGGCAGCTCGCGGCTATGTCCGTGGGGTCGCGTATCCTGCTGGCCACGCCGTGGCAGGCGCTGGGGCGGCTGCTGGCGCTGCTGCCCACCGCCGGACTGTGGCGGACGGTGGGGTGCAGCCTTGTGCGTATCTCCGGCGGCTTTCTGCTGGCGCTGGCGCTGGGCGTGGTGCTGGCGCTGGCGGCCTACCGCTGGCCGCCGGCGGAGACGCTGCTGCGGCCCTATGTGGTGGTCATCAAGTCCGTACCGGTGGCGTCGTTCATCATTCTGGCGCTGATATGGATGGGCAGCGCCCGGCTGCCTCTGTTCATCGCGTTCCTGATGGTGTTTCCCGTCATCTACTCCAACACGCTGCAGGGGCTGAAAAGCACCGATCCCCAGCTGCTGGAGATGGCGCGGCTGTTCCGCGTGCCCTGGGCACGGCGGCTGCGGTATATCCACCTGCCGTCCCTTGAGCCGTATCTGCTGGCGGGCTGCTCCACGGCCCTGGGCATGAGCTGGAAGGCAGGGGTGGCGGCGGAGGTCATCGGCGTAGTAGGCGGCTCTATCGGCGAGAAGCTGTACGAGGCCAAGATCTATTTGGAGACCGCCGACCTGTTGGCCTGGACGGTGGTGATCGTAGCGGTGAGCGCCCTGTTCGAGCGGCTGTTTTTGGCGCTGCTGCGGCGGGGCTTCGCCGCGCTGAGGGGAGGTGCGTCCGGGTGAGAGTGGTGCATCTGACGAAGCGCTTCGGCACGAACACGGTGCTGGAGGACGTGACGATGGATTTCCCGGCGGGGAGCGTAACGTGCATCATGGGTGCTTCGGGGCGGGGCAAGACCACGCTGCTGCGGTGCATCGCAGGGCTGGAGACACCGGAGGCCGGCAGGGTGGAGGACGTGCCAAGCCCGGTGGCCATGGTGTTTCAAGAGGACCGGCTGTGTGACGGCCTGACCGCCGAGGGCAACGTCCGGCTGGTCACCGGCGGGGCGATGACATCGGAGGAGATACGGGCGCACCTGACGGAGCTGGGGCTGGACACATGCCTGACCCAGCCGGTGTCGGAGCTGTCCGGCGGCCAGCGGCGGCGGGTGGCCATCGCCCGGGCGGTGTGCGCCGGGCCGAGGCTGCTGCTGCTGGACGAGCCGTTCAAGGGCTTGGACGGAGAGGCAAGGCGGGACGCGGCATCGTACATCCGCCGCCACGCGCCGGAGGCCACGGTGCTGTGCGTGACCCATGACAGGGAGGACGCGGCGGCGCTGGGAGCGGAGAGCGTGGTGGAGCTGTGAGAGAGGGAGGGCCGCGGCCCTCCCCTTTGGAAACCTCACCCCTGGGGTTTCAGGCGATTATCAAATCGCGCCTTTGCCGCGAAGCGGCAAAGGTAGGTGGCGGCCGATGGCCACCGTTGGTGAAATGAGACGGATCGCCACGCCAGGGGCGGGGGTCAATAATTCTCCTCGATCATGGTGAGGATCTCCGGCTTGAGGGAGAGCATACGGCAGATGTTCAGGGCGTCCCGGGGGCAGTCGGACTTGCCCTCCACCCGGTAAAGGCCGTAGTTCATGTGGCGGGCGATGACAGCCACGCCGTCCTCGTTGGTGACGGCCAACTCACGGCGGATGGCCTCCGGGTCGATGTCGCGCAGGCCGATGATCTGGTAGTGCGTCCTGGCGAACTCCGCCACCTTGTCGTAGTGGGTGGTCAGGAGGGAGATGGCGTTGACATCGTTGAGATAGCGGGTGACGGCCTGAACGATGAGCGCGCCCTCGTCGGGGTTCGTGCCCCGGGCGAATTCGTCCAGCAGGAACAGGGAGTAGCCCTGCTCCACCTCCGCCAGCGCCTTCTCAAAGTGGACGATCTCCGAGCCGAAGCCGGAAAGGCCGGACTGGATGGACTGGAGGTCATCGAAGAGCATTTTCACGCTGTGGAACAGGGGCATCCGGGCCTTTTTGGCACAGACCAGGAAGCCGGCCTGGAGCAGCAGGACGTTGAGGGCCACGGTCTTCATGGCCACGGACTTGCCGCCCATGTTCGCGCCGGTGATGACCGTTGCGCCGGGAGTCAGGGTGATGGAGACGGGGACGAAGCGTCTCCCCTGCTCTGCCAGCAGGTCGCACAGCTCGGGGTTGACCATGTCGGTCAGCTCGAGGTCGCGGTCGGTGAGCTCCGGGCGGACGCCGCCGTAGCGCACGGCGAACAGCGCCTTTTGGATGATGAAATCCAGCCGTCCGGCGGCGTCGGCATCGGAGAGCAGGTCGTCCACCATAGGGGCGAGGGCGGCGGCCATGGACTTGCGGACCTTCATCTCCTCGCTGTCCTCCTCGGCGCAGAGGTGGGTGCGCTTGAGGCGCAGGTCGTCCTTCTCCGCGTCGGTTTGGGCGTGGAAGAGACGCTCCTCCACGTCCTTCTTGGCCTGGCGTATCTCCTTGAGCCGCACCGTGGCGCTGTCGGGGATATAGAAGCCGCGGCTGCCGGTCTTGTCCGGGTCGAGGACGGCCAGGGCGGGCTTGGGGTCGTGGAAGGACAGGCCGTCGAACCGGGTGACGCCGTTGATCTCGTCAAACAGCGGGCGAAGGTTTTCCAGCCGCTGGAGGTAGCCCTTGATCTCGAACAGCTCCACATGGTCCGGGGTCTCCCCTGCGGCACAGCGGCGCAGGGACGTGCGGATGTCCTTCATCTGGCACAGGACGGTCATGACCTTGGTGTAGGTGTCCTTCAGCTGCTCCGCGGCGTTGGCGGCCTGCTCCACGTTATACAGCTCACGCTCCAGCTCCGGGCGTTCCTCCGGGGTGTAAAACCGCAGGCGGCGGATGCGCTCCTGACCGAAGGGAGAGCAGCCGTGGAGCGTCTCCAGCACATATTGCAGGCCGATCTTCACCCGCTCGTCAAAATGGATCTCGATCATGCCAATTCCTCCTTTACGTTGATAACCGGGACGTCCACCGCTTCGCGCATACGGAGCAGGAACTCGTCCTTGTCGAACTTCCAGCCATAGGCGGACACGGGGTTGACGGTGACGCACAGCGTGCGGGCGGCGTCCTCCGTCTCCAGGGCCACGTCCCGGGTGGACAGCTTATCTAAAGTGTCGGCAGTGAGCAGCACCTTGCTGGGGTCCTTCACCACCAGGCGGCAGCTGCGCAGCGCGCCGGAGCGCAGCAGAGGCAGCACCATGGTATCCGTCAGCGCCCCGGGCAGCAGCGCCGCGCCGTGCTCCTTGACGCAGGCGGCCAGGTCGGTACACTCCGGAGGCAGCGTCTGCGCCTTGGGCAGGTTCATCAGGCGGTAGATGTGGGCCGTGTCGGCGATGACCTTGTCCATGCTCATGTGGTAGCTGGCGCCGGTGCAGAGGATGACGCCCTCGGCCACGGCCCGGGCGCCCAGGCTCTTGCGGCCCAGCGCGCCGTCGATGACGGAGCGGTCCGCGCCCAGGTCGAAGAAATAGCGGGACACGTCCTTGAGCTGGGTGGTGATGGACGGGCCGGCCAGCTGGACGTAGCCGGCGCTGCGGGCCCGGAGGATGACCACCTCGCCCAGGGGTGTGGGGATGCCGGTGGTCATGAGGATCTCCTTGGTCACGTCGCCCAGGCGGAGCATATCCTTGGCCGTGGCGATCATCGTACCCTCCTTCACGAAGATGCCGGGCTTCTCCGTGCCGGTGACCACGTCGGTGGACTCGCCGTCCCGGCCGATGGAGGTCAGGCCCAGCGTACCCCGCAGGTGGCCGCCGGTGAGCAGCCAGTTGAGCATGGTGGTCTTGCCGGCGTTTTTGCACATTCCCACGATGGACATGGTCTTTGTTTCGTTGAGCCGCCGGATCAGCTCGTCATGCATGGCGTACACGCCCTTTCCTTGGTATTCAGTCAATTTTTAAGTATAGCATATCGGGAGGAAAAAAGAAAGGGGAGAAACGGATTTTATCCGCTTCTCCCCTTTTACCTTATTCCACGGTAACGGATTTGGCCAGGTTGCGGGGCTTGTCGATGTCGCAGCCCCGCTCCAGTGCCGCGTAATACGCCAGCAGCTGTAGGGGCAGGACGCCCAGCTGGGGCAGCAGCATGGTCTCCGCCCGGGGGACGGTGAGCACCGTGTCCACATGGCGGCGCAGCTCCTCTCCCCCGTCCTCGGTGGTGAGGGCCAGCACGGACGCGCCCCGGGCCTGCACCTCTACCACGTTGCTGAGGGCCTTGTCGAACAGCGGCATATAGGTGGCCACGGCGATGACCGGCGTGCCGGGCTGGATAAGGGAGATCGTGCCGTGCTTCAGCTCGCCGGAGGCGTAGGCCTCGGAGTGGATGTAGCTGATCTCCTTCAGCTTCAGGCTGCCCTCCAGGGACAGGGCGTAGTCCAGGTTGCGGCCGATGAAGAAGATATGCTCGTGGCCCGCCAGGGCTTTGGCGGCGGACCGGATGGCGTCGGTATCGGAGAGAATGGCCTCCATCTGTCCGGGCAGGGCCTCGATGCCCCGGACCATGGCGGTGTACGTCTCCAGGTCCACCGCGCCCAGCACATCGCCGAAGTACAGGCCCAGCAGGTGCAGCACCACCATCTGGGTTGTATACGCCTTGGTGGTGGCCACGGCGATCTCCGGCCCGGCCCAGGTATACAGCACGTCGTCGCTCTCCCTGGCGATGGACGAGCCCACCACATTGACGATGGACAGCACCCGCGCGCCCCGCTTTTTGGCCTCACGGAGGGCGGCCATGGAGTCCAGCGTCTCGCCGGACTGGCTGATGACGATGACCAGGTCGCCCTGGGACACCAGGGGGTCGCTGTAACGGAACTCGGAGGCCAAACACACCTCCACCGGGCGGCGGAGCAGACGCTCCAGCGTGTATTTGCCCACCATGCCCACATGGTAGCTGGAGCCGCAGGCGATGATGAGGATGCGGCCCAGGCGGCGGATGTCCTCGTCGGTCATGGTCAGGTCACTGAGCAGCACCCGGCCGTCGCGGATGCGGCCGGTGATGGCCCGGCGCACCGCGTCGGGCTGCTCGTAGATCTCCTTGAGCATGAAGTGGGGGTAGCCGCCCTTTTCCGCCGCGGCCACGTCCCAGTCGATGTGGTTGTAGGGCTTTTCCATGGGCCTGCGGCGCTCGTCGTAGAGGCGGATGCCGGAGGCGGTGATCACCGCCAGCTCGCCGTCGTCCATATAGATGACGTCACGGGTATAGGGCAGCAGGGCCGTCACATCGGAGGCCAGGAAGTTCTCGCCCCGGCCGCAGCCCAGCAGCAGCGGGGCGTCCTTCCGGGCGGCGATGACGCGGTCCGGCGTGTCGGCGCAGACGATGCCCAGGGCATACGCGCCCTCCACGGCGGAGAGCATACTGTTCACCGCCTCGAATACGTCGCCGCAGCGGTCGTAGTAGAAGCTGAGGAGCTGGGCCACCACCTCGGTGTCCGTCTCGGAGCGGAAGGTGTAGCCCTGCTGGATGAGCTGGGCCTTCAAGCGGGCAAAGTTCTCGATGATGCCGTTGTGGACAACGGCGAAGCGGCCGTCGCCGCTGGTCTGGGGATGGGCGTTGACCTGATTGGGCTCACCGTGGGTGGCCCAGCGGGTGTGGCCCACGCCCACCGTGCCGGTGAGGGCCGCGCCGTCCGCCGTCAGCTCCGCCAGGGCCGCCAGCCGGCCCGGCGTTTTATAGACCTGCAGTCCCGCCGGGCCGCACACCGCCATGCCGGCGGAGTCGTAGCCGCGGTACTCCAATCGGCGCAGGCCGTCCAGCAGGATCGGGGCGGCCTGCCGGCTGCCCACGTAGCCTACTATTCCACACATAATTCAATTCCTCCTGATAAAGATAGAGGAAGAGCAAATGCGCAGACCATTTGTCTTCGCATCCGGTCACAGCCCCTCTGTTTTGCGGTCACCCGCATATTTACTGGCTGTGTACGCGCCCGGACGGCACGGAAGGACATCCGCCGAATATTTCGATGATCCTCCACCTCGTTACCCCCTCTCGCCGCGCCTTTGTGCCTCGTCTGAGCGAAAAAATCTGCGGCGGTAGGCAAATAGCCAAAATGAGGGGGGCATGGCGCTTGTGAGAGGTCTTAACCTCTGATCCTCCTTTCTGTTCTGCGAAACATATATACGAAGCGGCGAGCCGCTGTATACCGACATAAATTCCCCGGGGCGGGGCATACTGGGTGCGAAAGGGGTGGTTATCTCATGGCTACCGCATTCTTCCGCACGGTGATCTTATATCTGCTGCTCATCGCGGGGCTACGGCTCAGCGGCAAGCGGCAGATCGGGGAATTAGAGCCCATTGAGCTGGTGCTGACGCTGCTGATCTCCGACCTGGCCTCCGTGCCCATGCAGGACTTCGGGCTGCCGCTGTTCAACGGGGTCATCCCCATCATCACGCTGATCGCCCTGTCCACGCTGTTCAGCGCCGTCAGCCTGCGGTGCGTCCGCTTCCGGGATCTGGTGTGCGGCCAGCCGGCGCTGGTGATACGGGACGGGAAGCTGTATCAGGAGACCATGCGGCGCAACCGGCTGACGCTGGACGAGCTGTTCGAGCAGCTGCGGGGACAGGGCGTCACCGATCTGGACGACGTGAAATACGCCGTGCTGGAGACCAACGGGCGGCTGTCCGTGCTGCTGCGCAGTGACCGGCAGCCGGTGACCTCGGAGCAGCTGGCGGTGAGCGTCAGCGACGACGTGACGCTGCCCACCATCGTCATCAACGACGGGCGGGTGCTGACGGACAACCTGAAGCAGACCGGACGGGACGAGCGGTGGCTGCAGCAGGAGCTGAAGCGGCAGGGCGCGGCCCACAGCCGGGACGTGTTTCTGCTGTCCGTGGATGAGCAGGGCGCGGTGGTGTGCCTGAAAAAGGAGAGCGCACGATGAGGGCGGTACGCGTACCGGTGTTCGTGCTGGCAGCGGTGCTGGCGTATATCCTGTGCAATGCCGCGTGGGTCACGGGCGAGAGCCAGCGGTGGCTGGACGCGGCGGCGCAGGTGTCCGACGCTGCGCTGCAGGGCAGCGCCGAGGACGCCGGAGAGGCGCTGGACGCGCTGGACGCGCTGTGGCAGCGGCCCCAGGGGTATCTGCACATCGTCATCTCCCACACGGAGCTGGACGAGGCGGAGGCGCTGCTGGCACAGGCCCGGGCCGCGGTGCGGCAGGGGGATATGCAGACGCTGTACCCCATCATAGCGGAGCTGCGCAGTCAGTTTGAATTGCTGGCAGAGACGCAGCAGGTGAGTCTGAAGAATATTCTTTGAAGTGATGTCCTCGCGCTCCAGGGCTCAGGAAACGGATTCCCACGCCAGTGACATCGGTCACTGGCTCGGAATGACAGGGGCGTTCTACTTCTCGTTCAGGAGCTTGTTCAGCTCGGACATGAAGGTGTTGATGTCTTTGAACTGGCGGTAGACGGAGGCGAAGCGGACGTAGGCCACCTCGTCGGCCTTTTTCAGCTTCTCCATGACCTTTTCGCCGATGATGTCGGTGCTGACCTCCCGCTCCAGGGAGTTCTGCAGCTCCTGCTCGATCTCCAGGGCCATGCGCTCCATGTCCGCCACGGGCACGGGGCGCTTTTCACAGGAGCGCTGGATACCCCGCAGCACCTTGCTGCGGTCGAAGCTCTGGCGGGAGCCGTCCTTCTTGATGACCACCATGGGCAGGCTCTCCACCGTCTCGTAGGTGGTGAAGCGCTTTTCGCAGGACAGACATTCGCGGCGGCGGCGGATGCTGCTGCCTTCGTCAGCGGGGCGGGAGTCCACGACCTTGCTCTCTTTATAACCGCAATAGGGGCATCTCATCTCTCTTTACCCTCCTGTTTCCGCGGCAAAGGCCGCATAGATGGAGGTATTATAGCACAGATGCACAAGATATGGTAGGGGTTTTGCGGATTTTTTCGGAGGAAAAGGGGACGCGGCGGGGCATGACAGGCAAAAGGCCCGCCCCTGCTGACGCAGGGGCGGGCCTTTGTTCATTTACAGGGGTTCAGGGCGTCAGCGCACGAAGAAATTTGCCCAGAGGAAATCACTGTAGCCTTTTGCGCTGCCCACGTTGACCACGGCACGGATCTTGTAGTAGACCCGACCGGACTGCACCGTGGTGTCCGTCCAGGTCAGGGCGGCGGTACGGCGGACGATGGAGTAATTCTCGCCGTCGGTGGATCGGTAGATCTCATACTGATCCGCGCCGCTGACCTTCGTCCAGCCCAAGACGGCCTTGCCGGCCTCAGGGCTGTATACCTCGGTGATCTCCGGCGTATCCAGCACATCCCAGCGCATGCTGTAGCCCCAGGCGCTGTAATAGCTGCCGGTGTCCGTGGTAAAGTTCCAGTCGGGGCTGTAGGCCCGGAGATAATACCAGTAGGTCTTGCCCAGCTCAGCGGTGGTGTCCGTCCAGGTCAGACCGGCGGTGCGGCGGATGCACTGGTCCGTTTCATCCTCCTCGCACCAGCGCCACACCTCATAATAGCCCGCGCCGCTGACCTTATCCCAGGCGAGTACGGGCTGGTACTGGGCGTTGGTGGTCACGGAGATGACCGGGGTGGCCAGGACGGGCTCAAAGGTGATGCGGATCTCCTTGCTGAAAGCGCCCACATTGCCGTTGGCGTCAACGGCACGAACCTTGTAGGAATAGGTCACGCCGTCCTCAAGAGAACCGTTGTTCAGATAACTACAGCAATTCCCGTCCCAGAACCATTCCTCATCCCAGTCCGCGTGCAGGTCATAGGCTACTGCACCGAAGTCATCGTATATCCGACTGCACCACAGCTGATACTTGGCCGCGCCGCTGACCTTGTTCCATTGGACCAAGGGCATACCGCTTCTGTCGGTGCTGCCGGTGACCACCGGCGCGGCCAGTGCGGTGCTGCCGGTGCAGGTGGGGGTAACGCGGCGGAGCGCGTCGTTGCCGGTGTTAAAGGTCATGTTTTCCCAATCAGTCCGGCTACCGCCGAAGATCACGCTGGTCAGGGCGGTGCAGCCGCTGAAGGCGTCATTGGAGACGGACATAATACTGCCGGGGATGGTGACACTGCGGAGGCTGGTGCAGCCGTCAAACATTCTCCAGGGGATATAGTCTATACCCTCCGGCAACACGATGTCCTGCAGGCTGGTGCAGCCACTGAAGATGCAGTCGTTGATCCACTCCAGCGTGCTGGGGAGCTTTACGCTGCGCAGGCTGGTGCAACGCGCAAAAGTGTTGGCATAGAGAACCTTTATCCCCTCCGGTACGACGATGCTGGTCAGGCTGGCGCAATCACTAAATGCACCCCAGCCGATATACTCCATGGTGTCCGGCAGGGACACGGAGGTGAGCTGGTCGAGTCCTTCAAACGTAGAACTGCCGATATAGGTGATGCCGCTGTTGACGACCAGCTTCTTCACGGCGGGCATACCCTCCTCCGCCCAGGGGGCGGGGTGGTAGACATCATCCTCCCCGTACCAGCCGTACTCGTAGATCCCGTCCTTGCCGCTGATGGTCAGCACGCCGTCGTCCGTCAGACGCCAGGTGGCACGCGAGCCGCACTCGCCGCCGTACTCGCTGACGGTCAGAGAGATGCTTTGGGCCGGGCAGAAGTCGCTCTTCACGTCGCCGTTGATGGCACGGACCTGATAGTAGTAGGTCGTGCCGGCTGCGGCGCTGGTGTCGGTGTAGCTCAGGGCCGCCGTGCGGCGGACGATGGAGAAGTTCTTGCCGTTCGTGGAGCGGTAGACCTCATACTGAGCCGCGCCGCTGACCTTCGTCCAACTGACAACGGGCTGGCCGCTGGCAGCATCGGCCTTCAGGGTCATGGTGGGCGCGTTCAGGGACGCCACCGCGTACTGGATGCTCTGGGCCGCGCAGAATGCGCTCTTCACGCTGCCGTTGATGGCGCGAACCACATAGTAGTAGGTATTGCCGGCCGCGGCGTTGACATCGGTGTAGGTCAGGGCGCTGGTGCGGCGGATGATGCTGAAGCTGTTCTCCTTACCGGTGGCGGAGCGATAGACCTCGTACTGGGTCGCGCCGCCGACCTTGCTCCAGCTGATAACGGGCTGGCCGCTGGCTGCATCGGCCTTCAGGGTCACGGTGGGGGCGGTGAGGGTAGTCGCCGCCGGAGTATAATCCGTGCCGGAGAGCTTCAGATCCGCGGCGGCAAAGCCGGTGCGGGTCTCCGTGCCGTAGGTATACACGGTGTTTTCAACGGTGTAGGATATGCCGTCCCCCACAGCGCCCCGGAGGAACAGCTTCTGGGGATAGCCCTTCATACCGGTGTCGCAGTTGGTCACGTCCACCAGGTAGTTGCCGCCGCCGATGCGGACGATGTTCCACATATGGTTCTCCGCGCCCATCGTGCCGGTGACGCTGATGGTCTCCACATCGCCGGTCCAGCCGTTACTCTCCTCGGTCAGGTCGCACAGGTACTTGAAGGATTTTGCGTAGCCCTCGCACACCACGTTGGTGGTGCTATCGCCGTCAAACACCCAAAGCAGCTGCCAGGGATTGCCGTAGCTGTTGGCATACTCCCCTCTGGCTGCGGCGTAGTTGTAGGACACCTGGTCGCAGATGTACTGACGGTACGCCTGCAGCTTGTCGTGATCGGACTTGGAGGCGTTGGCAGCCACGACGCTGCGGGCCGTCTGCACCGCCGCCGGGACGTTGGGGATGTTGGTGGTGGTCACGTCCTTGCCGCGGAACTCCTGGGCCACGGCGAAGCTGAACGTCACATCCTTGAACGGAGTGTTGTCAGCGGCCAGGATGTAGGCATAGTTGATGCCGATCACCTTGTCATGCCAGTACAGCTCGTAGGGCAGGTCCGACAGCAGGGCGTGCCACACCTTGTCGGCGGAGGCCTGTGAGCCCAGCACGCCGGTGGTCTTGATGTTGGTGTCCTTGCGCTGGCCGCTGGCGATCTTCTCGATCTCCGCCTTCAGCGTGTTGTAGACGGTCTGCTCCTCCGCGTTCAGGTTGGCCTTCGCGGAGTAGGTGGCCGCCATGCTGGAGCTGTTGAAGCCGTTTTCATAGCTGCGGATGTCCATACCGGCCAGGCGGTACAGATAGCCCTCCAGCAGTTTCCCGCCGGAGACGCTCCCCTCGCCGGCCGTCGCCGATGCGCGCTCCTCCGCCCAGGCCGTATCCAACGTGCCCAGGGGCAGGATCGTGAACAGCATGACAGCCGCCATAAGAGCCGCTAAGATTTTCTTTTTCATGTGTTCTTCTCCTCTTCCATTTTGTAGTTTGGGGGTCGAGGGTCTTCCTGACAACAGAATACATCACTTTGCCCGACAGGTCAAGGGAGAACGTCAGAAATACCTTTCCACCATCAGCATCCATACGGGGACGGATACGATGGCCAGCACCGTGGAGAACAGCACGCCGCCTGCACTGGCCAAATGTGCTTTCTCGTCCGGGTCATATTTCAGGCTGTACGGTGCAAGCAACAGCCCACAGGGCATGGTGCAGTAGATAAAAACTGTTTTTTTAATCAAGGTCGGCACGGGCAGAAGCAGCAGTATACCGGCGAACAGTGCCGGGATGAGGAAGTTCCTTACCGCCGGCATACAAAAGTTTTCTATGGAGAGCAATTTGCGCGGGGAATACTCCCCTATGATCATCCCTGTTACCATCATGCCAAAGGGCATACAGCAGTTAGCAAAAGCATCTATAGCGGCGGTCAGTGCCGCCGGGAGGACCGCACCTGTCAGGAAGAGTACGATCCCCACCAGATTTGACAATATGGCCGGGGTAAGCCAGTTTTTCAGCACGGCTCTGAGCGACAGCTTCCGCTCTCCTTTCGGGCAGAGCAAAAGCTGAGCCAGGCTGTAATAGAGCAGACGCATGGGGATCGTGAACACCACGTAATAGAAGAACATCTCTTCTCCACATACCGACGCCACCACGGCAAACCCAAAAGCGGAAAAGTTGGTAAAAGCGATACCAAAGCGCATGATCCGGGCCAGATACCCCCGACGGAGCAGGGCATACCCAGCCTGTCCCAGCAGCAGAAGCGTTATTACTGTGGCAAGAGATGCAAGGAGCACATAGCCACTGCTCCGAAGCTCCTCCATGCCGAATTCTATGCTGGAAAAGGAACGTATCACCACCGCCGGCACAATGATGTCCATTAGAACAAGTGTCAGCAGGTCGGTAAATTCCCTCGACTTGGTGATGATCCTCCGCGCCAAAATGCCTACCGCCGTCATGATAAGCAGCTCCAGGGCAATATTTGCAACTGTCATGTAGACACACCTTTCTTTGGAAAACGCGCCGTCTGCATTACAGACGGCGCGTTTCCCCTGTGAAGAAGTTTCAAATATACTGCCGCTTACAGCTGGTCCAGCGCCTGCTTCAGGTCGGCGATGATGTCCTCACTGTTCTCCAGACCTACGGACAGGCGGATCAGGCCGGCGGCGATGCCGGAGGCGG
>ENA-OVGC01001719-OVGC01001719.1-human-gut-metagenome-genome-assembly--contig:-NODE-1719-length-16155-cov-17.219876_pt1 | contig 16155 bp, 11 predicted proteins | sample MGYA00237768_ERZ505415 | MGnify/ENA primary metagenome ERZ505415 (study PRJEB26158, sample SAMN06016382) | human gut metagenome | biome: human gut; feature: ankylosing spondylitis patient; material...
ATGTTGTGACCTCTTTTTTGGATTCCGGCAGGAAATTAAAATGCTCGGGCGAAGTGAATTCACCCTCCGCCAAGTTTTTGCTGCGCAAAACGCTTGTACGGCGCAAAAGCGCCGATTTTTTGACTCCAGCGGGCAGAGGGGCGAACAGGGCGCGAGCGAAGCGAGAAAACGCCCCAGTGGGGCGTTTGTCGCCCGCTGTGCGTGTCGCGGTGTGATAACACCGCGAGCGAGCCTCGTCGCCCGCTCCAAAAAAGAGGTCACAACATATGTTGTGACCTCTTTTTTGGATTCCGGCAGGAAATTAAAATGCTCGGGCGAAGTAAATTCGCCCTCCGCCAAGGTTTTGCTGCGCAAAACGCTTGTACGGCGCAAAAGCGCCGATTTTTTGGATTCCGGCAGGAAATTAAAATGCTCGGGCGAAGTGAATTCGTCCTCCGCCAAGGTTTTGCTGCGCAAAACGCTTGTACGGCGCAAAAGCGTTGTTTTTTGCTTCGGTAGGCCAAATAGATACGGGACATCCGAACTGGGTGTCCTGTTTTTTATAAGAACGTTCCCTGTCAATGCTTGAAAACAGGTTTTTAATTTGCTATGATACCTTCACACTTTCCATAGGGGGATAATTTGTGAAAAAAAGGTTTGCTATATGCAGCACAATAGTTTTGCTGCTGCTTTTGTCAGCCTGCGGCGCACCGCAGACGTTGGACTTTTCCTACGCTCCGGAAGGAGAAGGACTTTCTTCTTTGATGGTGGAGACTTCACAAACTCACCGCGCAGAACTGGAGCACGTTCCCTCTGCGGCTGATTTTGCCGATGCGATTTCGGATGACCCCGCCTCGGCAGGGCTGCTGAGCGAGAGCGAGGTGGAGAGCCTTTTACGAGGTCATGCCGCGATGGAGACGGTGTCGAAGGAACAGGCGCAGTCTGATGTTTCCCTGCTGTTCCGCACGCTGCAAAGCGCTTACGGCGCTTACGAATACTTTGGGCAGGAAAAGTTTGACGCAGCGGAGGACGCTGTGACACAATGGCTTTCCTCACAGGATGATGGGATCAAAGTTTCTGCGCTGGGAGAAAAACTGCAGGAATCTCTCGCATTCATGCTTGCGCACGACGCGCATGCCGTGATTTATGAACCGGCGGCGGAAGAGATCGAAGCGCAGGTGCGATATGAATACTTCTTTGCCGACGGCTTCTATTTTTCAAAGGATGTCAACGGCAGCTATTATATGGTGAATGACGGGGAGAGGTGGACATTGAGTAGCTTCTCCGATGAACATGTCAGCGTGCAGCCGACGCTTCTGCAAGACGGACGCATTGTTTATCAGCCGACGCTTTTTGCGCTGCGGAAGGACGCCGTGCAGAGCAGTGTCACACTGAAAAATTCTTCTGGAAAAGCGAAGATCTATCGCCTTGACTGGACGGAGAGTCAGCCGCTTGATGTTGACCTCGGCACGCTGGATTACCGCCTGATACAGGAAGACGGTCTTACCTATGTTTCCCTCCGCAGCTTTGTTTCCGGCACATATGATAATATGCTTGCACGCTATGCTCGGGAAGGGGCAAAAGCACGCGGGAGCAAAGCGGTGATCTATGACCTGCGCGGCAATGTTGGCGGCTCGGACAGTTGGCCGAGAAAGTGGATACAGAGTTTCCTCGGAACGCAGAACAGTATTGAGACCTCCATGCTGTATGCGCAGAAAAACAGCGCCCTTTTTGCTGCGGAAAACAGCGAGAGTCTGCTGCCGGAAGATGAGGGAACTTGCTTTGCCCGTGAAGTCCACGGGACCTGGTATGAAAATGATATTCCGATCATCGTGTTGGTTGACGATCATTGCGGCTCGTCCGGCGAGGGCGCGGTACAGCTTTTGAAAACGCTTGACAATGTGCTCATTGTCGGCAGCAACACGGCGGGATACCAGCTCTGCGGAAATATCAGCACCTTTACATTGCCATATACCGGCATCGGTGTGCGCTTTGGGTCAACGCTTTTCCTCTATGGGGACGGAGAAAATGTCGATCACAGGGGCTATGCTCCGGATGTCTGGTGTGATCCGCAGGATGCGCTTGCTTCAGTGCTGGCACTGCTGAAAGAACAGGGGGTCGTCAGTGCAGATGCTTGCGAAACCGTGAGAGAAAAAATAGTGAAATGATGAATTTTTCGCTCATACAGGCAGAGCGGCAGCGGGTAATAGAAGCAACTCAAATCGTATAGCACCCACACTTGGCAGGCATTCGATTCCGCAGGCTGCGCAGATCTTCAAACTGCAAACTGCCAATGTCGGGGGTCGAGGGGAACTCCCCTCGCGTTCGCCTGGAGGGTACAAGGGGGCATTCTCTCACGCGAGAGAATGCCCCCTCTTCTGCGCGGCCACAGGGGGAGAACCTCAGCGTCCCCCTTGCGCAGCAAGCCCCTTTCGTGCTATGATATTTTCACAGAAAAAGAGAAAGTGAGGAGATTATCATGACTCTCGATGAAGCGATCAAGTCCCTGATGGCTTTGCAGGCCAAGCTCGCGGCCTACGGCCACGCGATGGGCCTGCTCTTTTACGACGGCGCGACCACCGCGCCCAAGGGCACGGCGGCGAACCGCGGCCAGACCATGAGTATTTTGAGCGAGGAGCACTACAAGCTTACGACTGGCGGGGAGACCGTCGCGCTGCTCGAATTCCTCGACGCGCACAAGTCCGGGCTCAACGAAAAGCGGCAGCGCATGGTGTTTTTGCTCATCAAGGACATCCGCAGCATGCAGAAGATCCCGATGGACGAGTACGTCGCCTACCAGCAGCTGCTTGTCGAGGCCGACGACGTCTGGCACCGCGCGAAGGAGACGAGCGACTTTGCTCTCTTCGAGCCGGTGCTTGAAAAGATCTTCGAGACGAACATCCGCTTTGCACACTACTGCGCACCGGAAAAGGACCCCTATGACTACTGGCTCAGCGAGTATGAGGATGGGCTGACGATGGCGCAGTGCGACGAATTCTTCGCCACGCTGCGCGAGCACATCGTGCCGCTCCTGAAAAAAATCAAAGAAAAGCCGCAGGTCGACGATGCGATGCTGCACGGCCATTTTCCCGAGGAGAAGCAGGCGCAGCTTTCCGACTACCTGATGCGCACGATGGGCCTCGATTTGGACCATGTCGGTCTGTCCACGACCGAGCATCCGTTTACGACGTCGCTCGGTTCGCACTTTGACGAGCGCATCACGACGCACTATTTGGAGGAGAATTTTGCCTCATCGATGTTCTCCGTTATCCACGAGGGCGGCCACGCGCTCTATGACACCGGCAGCGCGGATGATCTCGCCTATACGGTGCTCGACGGCGGTGTCTCCATGGGCATCCACGAGAGCCAGAGCCGTTTCTATGAAAATCTGCTCGGCCGCTCGCGCGCCTTCACGGGCTTCGTGTTCCCGAAGCTCTGCGAGTTGTTCCCCGAGCTGAGCGGCCACACGGCGGAGGAATTCTACCGCGCCATCAATAAGGCGGAGCCGTCCCTTATCCGCACCGAGGCCGACGAGGTCACCTACAGCCTGCACGTCATGGTGCGCTACGAGCTCGAAAAGCGCGTGATGCACGGCGAGCTCAAGGTACACGACCTGCCGGGCGAGTGGAACCGCCTTTACAAGGAATACCTCGGCGTCGACGTGCCGGACGACAAACACGGCGTTTTGCAGGACAGCCATTGGTCGGGCGGCAGCATCGGCTACTTGCCGTCCTACGCGCTCGGCAGCGCCTACGGCGCACAGCTGCTTCGCAAGATGAAAGAGACGGTCGATGTGGACGAGTGCCTCAAGACCGGCAATTTTGCGCCCATCAATGCGTGGAACCGCGAGCACATCTGGCAGTACGGCTGCCTCAAAAAGCCCGGCGCGCTCTTGGAGCAGGCGCTTGGCGAAAAGTTCGACCCGACGGTCTACACGCAGTACCTTGAGGAAAAGTACGGCGAAATTTACGGTTTGTAAGAGCGGGATAGCATCAAAAAGGCGGTATCCGACCGGATATCGCCTTTTTGTGCGTGAAACGTGGAAAGTCCATTGCATTGTAACCGCATTTCCGATACAATGGGCGGAGAGAGAAGCGGGTAACGAGCGGAGGAGAGACCGCACGCCCGCAATGAGAGATGGGGGAGCAAAAATGAATACTGCGCTGTATGAGACCTACGTTCAGATTTTGCATGAGGAGCTTGTACCCGCGATGGGCTGCACTGAGCCCATCGCCGTCGCCTACGCGGGTGCGCTTGCGCGCCAAACGCTCGGGACACTTCCTGAGCGCATCGAGCTGACCGTGAGCGGCAATATCATCAAAAACGTCAAGAGCGTCATCGTGCCGCACACCGGCGGGCGAAAGGGCCTTCCCGTCGCGGTCGCGGCGGGTGTACGCGTCGGCGACGCCGACGCGCAGTTAGAGGTGCTGGCGAATGTGACGGAGGACCAGCTGCCGCTGCTGGACGAGTACCTTTCCGCGGCGGAGATCACGGTGAGCAAATCGCCGCTGCGCTGCCCATTCGACATTCAGGTGCGTGTTTTCGCAGGCGGGGACACGGCCTTCGTCCAGATCGTCGGCAGCCACACAAACGTCGTGCGCATCGAGAAAAACGGCGAAGTGCTGCTCAACAAGCCCTTTTCCGAGGAGGCGGCCCAGCCGCCCGAGAGCCGTAGGAGCCTGACGGTCGAGGACATCATCGTCTTTGCCGACGAAGTCGACTTAAACGATGTCCGCGCGCCCATCGCGCGCCAGATCGAATATAACACGGCCATCGCTGAGGCAGGATTGACAGGGCAGTACGGCGCGGCCATCGGAAAAATCTTGCTCGATTCCTATGGCGACAGCGTGCAGAACCGCGCCAAGGCCTGGGCTGCCGCGGGCTCGGACGCGCGCATGAACGGCTGCGAAAAGCCTGTCGTCATCAACTCTGGCAGTGGCAATCAGGGCATGACGGCTTCGCTGCCTGTCATTGTCTACGCGCGCGAGCTGAAAGCGAGCGAGGAGCAGCTCTACCGCGCGCTCGTCGTGTCGAATCTTGTCACCATCCATCTGAAAACGGGCATCGGCAGCCTTTCCGCCTACTGCGGTGCGACCAGCGCGGGCGCAGGGGCCGGGGCCGGCATCTGCTATCTGTACGGCGGGCGCTATGATGAGATCGCCCACACGGTCGTCAACGCGCTCGCCATCAACTCCGGTATGCTCTGCGACGGGGCGAAGGCGAGCTGCGCGGCGAAGATCGCCTCGGCGGTCGAGGCGGGGCTGCTCGGCATGCAGATGTACCGGCACGACAGCCAGTTCTACGGCGGCGACGGCATCGTCGTCAAGGGCGTGGAGAACACCATCCGCGCCGTCAGCAGCATCGCGCGCGACGGCATGCGCGAGACCGACAACGAGATCATCCGCCTGATGATCGGGGAGGAAACTGTCAAATGAAGATACTTGTCACAGGCTTCACGCCGTTCGGCGGGGAGCAGATCAACCCCTCGTGGGAGGCGGTACGCCGGCTTCCCAACCGCATCGGGAGAGCAGAGCTCATCAAGCATGAAATTCCGACGGAGTTTGACGCCTCCGGTGCTGCGCTGCACAAGCTTTTGACGGAGCTGCGTCCCGACGCGGTGCTCTGCGTCGGCCAGTACGGCGGCGCAAATTGCATACGCGTCGAGCGCGTGGCCATCAACCTGCGCGACGCGCGTATCGCCGACAACGCGGGTAAGCAGCCGACGGACGAGCCGGTCGTGGCCGGAGGTCCGGACGCCTATTTTGCGACGATCCCGACGCGGGAGATCGTCGACGCCCTGCGTGAGCAGGGGATCCCCGCTCAGCTCTCGTACTCCGCGGGCACGTTCGTGTGCAACAATCTCCTTTACTGCGCCCTGCACGAGAGCGAGCGGAGCAATTCAGCCCCGCGCTGCGGCTTTGTCCACATCCCTTACCTGCCCGAGCAGACCAAGGACGGCAGCGCGCCGAGCATGGGTTTGGAAATGATGGTCAAAGCGCTGCATATTGCGGTGGAAGCGATCGCAGAGGAAGAGAAGCAGTGAACTGAAAATAAGAAAGCCCGCGGCAATGATTGATAAAAACGATCTTTCTATCTCCATCTGCATAGCAAAATAAAAAAGAGCTACCTGACTTCATTTGAAATCAGATAGCTCTTTTCTTGTGAATAATGAAAAAGTGTTGCCAAATCGTTGCCACGAGGGGCTTCAAAGCTCAAAAAGTCCAGTGTTTACGGGCTTTTTTCGACCTCTGAAATTATTCCCACTCCACCGTTGCGGGGGGCTTGCTGGTGATGTCGTAGACAATTCTGTTGATGCCCTTGACCTCGTTGACGATGCGGCCGCTGATCTTGTCGAGCAGCTCGTAGGGGATGCGGGCCCAGTCGGCGGTCATGAAGTCCTCGGTCGTCACAGCGCGCAGCGCAAGCACGCGGTCGTAGCTGCGGCCATCGCCCATGACGCCGACGGTGCGCGTGTCGGTCAGGACGGCGAAGTACTGGTTCATCTTCTTGTTTTCGCCGGCCTTTTCCAGCTCCTCGCGGTAGATCGCGTCGGCAAGGCGCAGCGTGTCGGCCTTTTCCTTCGTGATCTCGCCCATGATGCGGATGGCAAGGCCCGGGCCGGGGAACGGCTGGCGGGAGACGAGGTATTCGGGAAGCCCCAGCTCGCGGCCAAGTTGACGCACTTCGTCCTTAAAGAGCAGGCGCAGCGGCTCGATGATCTCCTTGAAGTCGACATAGTCGGGAAGACCGCCGACGTTGTGGTGGCTCTTGATGACTGCGGCATTGCCAAGGCCGGATTCGATGACGTCGGGGTAGATCGTGCCCTGAGCGAGAAAGTCGACCGCGCCGATCTTCTTCGACTCTTCCTCGAACACACGGATGAACTCTTCGCCGATGATCTTGCGCTTGCGCTCGGGATCGGAGATGCCAGCGAGCTTCGAGAGGAAGCGGCCCTCGGCGTTCACGCGGACAAAGTTGATGTCCCACTTCTTGAACGCCGCCTCGACCTCGTCGCCCTCGTTGAGGCGCATGAGGCCGTGGTCGACAAAAACGCAGGTGAGCTGGGGGCCGACGGCCTCGGCCAGCAGCGCCGCCACGACGGACGAGTCCACGCCGCCGGAGAGCGCCAGCAGCACGCGGCCGGAGCCGACCTTTTCGCGCACGGCGGCGATGGCAGTATTTTTATAGTCGCCCATCGTCCAGTCGCCTGTCGCGCCGCAGACCTCGTAGAGGAAGTTGCGGATCATCGCGGTGCCGAACTCCGTGTGGTTGACCTCAGGATGGTACTGCACGCCGTAGAACCCGCGCGTTTCGTCGCAGATGGCGACGTTCGGGCAGGCGTCGGAGTGCGCGACGAGAGAGAAGCCCTCGGGGACCTTTTCCATGTAGTCGCCGTGACTCATCCACGTCACGCTCTTTTCGGGAAGACCCTTGAAGAGCTTGCAGTTCGTGTCAAAAAACGTCTCGGTCTTGCCGTATTCGCGCGCGGTGGCGTCGTTTGCGGCGACGACCTTGCCGCCGAGGTGGTGCGCGATGAGCTGGCAGCCGTAGCAGATGCCGAGCACGGGCACACCTGCGTCAAAGAGCGCGGGATCGACGTGCGGCGCGTCCTCGAGATACACGCTGTTCGGGCCGCCGGTGAAGATGAAGCCGATGGGCTTCATTGCGAGAAGGTCCGCAAGGGGCGTCGTGTAGGGCTTGACCTCGCAGTAAACGCCGCATTCGCGCACGCGGCGCGCGATGAGCTGGTTGTACTGGCCGCCAAAGTCCAGTACGATGATGGTCTGATGGTTCATATTGAAATTCTCCTGCCGTATCCAATAATATGGTAAAAGCATCATATCATAGCTTTTCCCATTTTTCCAGCGGTATTGTAAAAATAAAAAGGTCGCGCGGTCAATGGACCGCGCGATCGAGGGAGGCCGCGACAAAGCCGCGGAACAGGGGATGCGGCTTGTTGGGGCGGCTCTTGAATTCGGGGTGGAACTGCGCGCCGACGAACCAGGGGTGGCTCTTCGATTCGACGATCTCGACGAGCGTGCCGTCGGGGGAGAGACCGGCGAGGCGCATGCCGGCGTCCGTGAAGTCGTCGCGGAAGTCGTTGTTGAACTCGTAGCGGTGGCGGTGGCGCTCCCAGATCTCCGGCGCGTCGTAGAGCGCGCGGGAGAGCGAGCCCTCTTCGAGCACGCAGGGGTACTTGCCAAGGCGCATCGTGCCGCCCTTGGCCGTCACGCCGACCTGCTCGGGCATGAGCGCGATGACGGGATGCGCCGTCGTGGAGGAGAACTCCGCGCTCGTCGCGTCGTCCCATGAGAGCACATGGCGCGCAAATTCGATGACTGCGATCTGCATGCCGAGGCAGATGCCAAGGTATGGGATGCCGCGCTCGCGCGCGTACTGCGCGGCTAAGATCATGCCCTCGATGCCGCGGTCGCCAAAGCCGCCGGGGACTAAGATGCCGCTGCACCCGCAGAGCTTCTGCGCGATGTTGTCGCTTGTCAGCGTTTCGGAGTCGACCCATTGAATTTCGACGCTCGCGTCGCAGGCTGTGCCCGCGTGGAAGAGCGACTCAACGACGCTCAAATAGGCGTCGTGCAGGCCGACGTATTTGCCGACGAGCGCGATGCGCACATGACGGTGCACGCCGTGGATCTTGTCGACCAGCGCGCGCCACTCGGTCATGTCAGGTTCACCGCAGTCAAGGTGCAGCTTGCGGCACACCACGCGGCAAAGGCCCTCGTGCTCAAGCAGCAACGGCACCTCGTAGAGCGTGGACGCCGTTGCGTTCTGGATGACGCAGTCGGGCTCCACGTTGCAGAAGAGCGCAATCTTGCGGCGGATGTCGTCTGTGATGGGCTCATCCGTGCGCACGACGAGAACGTCCGGCTGGATGCCCTCGCTCAGGAGTTCCTTGACCGAGTGCTGCGTGGGCTTGCTCTTGAGCTCGCCGCTGCCGGGGATGGTCACGATGAGCGGCACGTGGATGAAGAGCACATTTTCACGCCCGCGCTCGGCCGCGACCTGACGGATGGCCTCCAAAAACGGCTGGCTCTCGATATCGCCGACCGTGCCGCCGATCTCGGAGATGGCAACGTCGGTCTCGCCGTCGTCCATGTCGTAGATGCGGCGCTTGATCTCGTCGGTCACGTGCGGGATGATCTGCACCGTGCCGCCAAGATAGCCGCCCTGACGCTCGCGATTGAGAACGCTCCAGAAAATTTTGCCCGAGGACACGGAGGATTTCTCGTCCAGCGCCTCGTCGACAAAGCGTTCGTAGTGGCCGAGGTCCAGGTCGGTCTCCGCGCCGTCGTCCGTGACAAAGACCTCGCCGTGCTGATACGGGCTCATCGTGCCGGGGTCGACGTTGAGATACGGGTCGAACTTCTGGTTTTCGACCTTCAGCCCGCACTGCTTTAAGAGCCGCCCGAGCGACGCCGCGCAGATGCCCTTGCCAAGCCCCGACACCACGCCGCCGGTGACAAAAATGTACTTCATAGATTTTCTTCCTCCCCTGTCAAAGAAAAATAAAACTGCTGCGATAAAGCAAAACTCCACTTCAAAAAGGACGCTCGAAAGAGCGTCCTTTTTGACTTACACGGAGAAGAGTAATTCGCAGAACGTCGGATACGGCCAATACTTGGACGCGGTCAGCACTTCCAGCTTGTCGACGGTCTTGCGCACGTCGTTCGTGCGCTTTTCGACCTCGTCGTGGTAGTAGTGCAGGAGCGTTTCGGGCTCTGCGTCGTCGGAGACGGTCTCGAGCGCCGTCTTGAGGCCGATGGTCTCTTCGAGCAGCTGCTCGTTGAGCGAGCCGATGGCGTTGGCGAGCGAGGATTCGACGTGGCAGGTCAGCTCCGGCGCGGCGGCGCGCTTGGCGGCGATGGTGTTGCACAGCGCGGCTTCGTATTCGGAAGCGGCGTTGAGAATGCCGTGCTGGACCATGTCAACAAGCGTCGCGGCCTCGATGCGGATGACCTTGCAGTACTTCTCGATATGAACTTCGTGGCGGGAGAAAATTTCTTCCTTGCTGTAAACGCCCTGGCGCGTCAGCAGCTCAATGTTCTTGGGCAGGATGTAGGTCGGCAGCGCCTCGGCGGTGTTGTGCAGGTTGGCAAGGCCGCGCTTTTCAGCCTCCTTGATCCAGGCCTCTTCATAGCCGTTGCCGTTGAAGATGATGCGGCGGTGGGCGGAGAACGTGTCGCGGATCAGCTTGTGGAGCGCGGCGGTGAAGTCCGGCGCGTCCTTGAGCTGCGCGTAGAATTCGTCGAGCTCTTCGGCCATGATGGTGTTGAGGATCGTGACCGGGCCCGCGATGGACTGCGAGGAGCCGGGCATGCGGAACTCAAACTTATTGCCGGTGAAGGCGACGGGCGAGGTTCGGTTGCGGTCGGTCGTATCCTGCGGGATGGCGGGGAGCACATCCACGCCGATGCGCAGGGACTTGTGCTCGGGCGCGGTGTAGTCGTTTTCGTCGACGATGGCATCGATGATGCCCTCAAGCTCGGTGCCGAGGAAGACGGAGATGACAGCCGGGGGCGCTTCCTGCGCGCCGAGACGGTGATCGTTGCCCGCGAAGGCAACGGAGCAGCGCAGAAGCTCCTGATACTCATCCACGCCCTTGATGAACGCGGCGAGCACCAGCAGGAACACGGCGTTCTGGCTCGGCGTCTTGCCGGGGGAGAAGAGGTTTTTGCCAGTGTCGGTCGAGAGCGACCAGTTAACGTGCTTGCCCGAGCCGTTGACGCCCGCGAAGGGCTTTTCGTGCAGCAGGCACACAAGGTTGTGGCGCTCGGCGACCTTTTTCATCGTCTCCATGACGAGCTGGTTCTGGTCGCTCGCGGTGTTGGCGTCGGTGTAGATGGGGGCCATCTCGTGCTGGCCGGGGGCGACCTCGTTGTGCTTGGTCTTGGAGAGCACGCCGAGCTTCCACAGCTCTTCATCGAGCTCTTTCATGTAGGCGGCCACGCGGGGACGGAACGCGCCGAAGTAGTGGTCGTCCAACTCCTGACCTTTCGGGGGCTTTGCGCCGAACAGGGCGCGGCCGCACAGGCGCAGGTCCATGCGCTTTAAGTACAGCTCGCGGTCGATGAGGAAATACTCCTGCTCCGCGCCGATCTGCGGCGTGACCTTTTCCGCGTCGTCGCCAAATAACTTGAGCACGCGCACCGCCGCGCGGCCGACCGCGGCGATGGAGCGCAGCAGCGGCGTCTTCTTGTCGAGCGCCTGACCGCTGTAAGAGCAGAACACCGTCGGGATGCAGAGGCTGCCATCTTTGATGAAGGCGAACGCCGTGGGGTCCCAGGCGCTGTAGCCGCGGGCTTCAAACGTGGCGCGCAGGCCGCCGTTGGGGAAGGAGGATGCATCGGGCTCGCCGCGCACCAGCTCCTTGCCGGAAAAGTCCATCATCACGCGGCCGCCGCCGGCGTTGTTGATAAAGCTGTCGTGCTTTTCCGCCGTCACGCCGCTCAAGGGCTGGAACCAGTGCGTGAAATGCGTTGCGCCATGCTCCAGCGCCCAGGTCTTCATCGCGTCGGCGATCTCATTTGCCGCGGAAAGGGGAAGAGGCTGCCCGCTCTTTAAGCAGCCGCGCCAAACGTCCATGGCGCTCTGCGGCACATACTGCTCCATTGTGCGTTCATTGAACACCAGAGAGCCAAAAAGCTCGGGAATGCGAGTCGCTTCACTCATGATCCAGACCTCCTGCTTCGAAATAAAAAATTTGATAAGTAATGATACTTCATCGGGGCAAGCAGCGTCAATACTTTGTTTTTCCAACTTTCTCCTCACTTTAGTGGGACGGGATGTGCGGTGTGAACGAAATTATGAAAGTGCGGCAACTTTTTCTTGCATGAAGAAAACGGCTGTGCTATATTTAACCTGAACCCGCCCTTGCCGGAAACGGCAGGGGCGGGCGTTTTGTTTTTCTGATCTGCTGTGAAAAAATTTTGCGGACAAAAAAAACAGGACGTGAACGCCGGTCACGGCGCTTGCGTCCCGTTTTGCATCACTTGATCGTGGCGCTGTCGTTCAGCACGCTCGTGCTGTAAAGAAACAGCACGTCCTGCGCGGTAAAGTCGATGAATTTTCCGAGCATTGAGGGGGAGAGGTAGCGGATGTCGGCAAGCGTGATCTCGCTGTATCCCTCCGCAAGCAGCGGAAGCAAACTCGCGGCGAACGAATCGCGGAAGACAAGGAGTTTTCGCTCCGCCTGCGCGTTCGGGTTCTCAATGCGCAGCAGCGACTTGGGTCCCGAGAGGAAAATTTCATACGGGTCGCTGCCGTCTGCCTTTTCGAGCGTGTAGACAGGGAGATAGGCGCCGCTTTCATAGTCGTACACGCGGCAGCTACCAATGATATCGTTTGTGAGGTAGGCGAGCCTGTCGGGCTCCATTGGCAGTGCCGACTGCCCGCGGTACACACCGTAAAACGGCGTATCGAGCGTGACCTCGGTAAAGTCCACGGTGAGTGAGACGCCCATCGCATCTGCCAGCGCCTTGGCTGTGGGGGCAAGCATTTCCTGCCGCCAGTGGAGGTCGGTGCGGTAATAGGATGAGAGCGACAGCGTGCCCGTCAGGTCGATATAGTCCGCAAAATCGACCTTTTGGCGCATGAGCGCAAAGAACTTCTCGTAATCCATCGCGGGATAGCCGTTTTCGGCGGCCAAAAAGTAATTCTTGTCGGGGATGACGGAGAGGTAGACGTTTACGCCCGTATCTTTGAGATACGTTTCGTACACGTAGCGGAAGCGGTCGGCCGCGTGGTCGAGCGAATCCTCGTGGATCGTGTCGTCGAGCTTCGCGGCGTAGCCGTCCGCGACGTAGATGCCGTTGTTGTCCTTCTCGCCGAATAAATCGCGGACGGACAGGGCCTTGAGCGTGCGGAGCTCGTCGCGCAGCGGGAACTGGTCGAGCGTGTAGCTCTCAAAATTCGACTGGAAGCGTCCGGAGAGCACTTCTTCCACGTTCAGCGTTGGGAACTGCTTGAGCGGGCGGCGCTCGCTTTCCGACACGGCGTCGTCGCTCTTGCAAATGCTCCACAGCGCGAACATAAGCACGAACGCTGCCGCGATGCCGAGGGTGAGGGCGTCTTTTATTTTTCGATTCATGCGATGCCCTCCTTAAAAGCGGAAGTAGAGGAACGGGTTGAACGACCCGTCTACTAAAAATGCCGTGCCGAGCAGCAGGGGAATGAACACGCAGAGCGGCTCGAGCACATCGAGCGCCGTCGCTGCGCCTTTGGATTTGCGCAGCTTTGCGACGATCATCTTCGGCAGCGGTGTTGCGCAGAGGATACCGAGCACGAGCAGCGGGCCATAGCTTTTAAGGTAGTAGACCGCCTGCGTGCTTGACAGCGGCAGTCCGCCTGCGCCGAGCATCGCGCTGATGCGCGAGACCGCCTGCGCGGCGCTGTCTGCGTCGAAAAGCACGAAGCCGAGCGTGACGAAAAAGAGCGTGTACACATGGCCGAGCACGCGGTGCTTTTCGAGCACCGGCAGCAGCGCCAGCTTTTCAAGAAGCAGCAGGACCGCGAACCACAGTCCCCACAGCACGAACGTCCACGCCGCCCCGTGCCACAGGCCCGTTGCAAGCCAGACGATCAGAATGTTCAACAGCTGACGCGCCTTGCCCTTCCGGCTGCCGCCGAGAGGGATATAGAGGTAGTCGCGGAACCACGAGCCAAGCGACATGTGCCACCTGCGCCAGAACTCCGTGATGCTCGTTGAAATATAGGGGTAGTTGAAGTTTTCAGGGAAGTGGAAGCCCAGCATCCGCCCGAGGCCGATGGCCATATCGCTGTAGCCCGAAAAGTCGAAATAGACTTGGAGCAGAAACGCGAGCGCGTAGAGCCAGACGAAGAGGACGCTCGCGTCCTGCGTCGACTTGTAGGCGCTCGCGAGCGCGTCGAACTGGTTTGCGAGCAGAATTTTCTTGGCAAAGCCGACCGTAAAGCGGCGCACGCCCTCCGCCGCGGCGGAGACGCTGTGCGTGCGGCTTTTGAGCTCTGCGGCGACGTCGGAATACCGTACGATCGGCCCCGCGATGAGCTGGGGGAAGAGCGAAACATAGGCAGCGAGGTCGATGAAATTCCTCTGCGCCGCCGTTTCGCCGCGGTAGACGTCGATGACGTAGCTCAATACCTGAAAGGTGTAGAAGCTGATGCCGATGGGCAGGCTCAGCTTCAAAAGCGGCAGGGAGAGCCCTGTGACGGCGTTGACGCTGGAGACAAAAAAGTCCGCGTACTTAAAATAGCCGAGAAGCCCAAGGCTCACAAGGATCGAGAGCGTCAGAAAGACCTTCGACGCCTTTTGCCCACGGTGCTTTTCAATCAGCAGGCCGAAACCATAGCCCTGCACGATGGAGACGAGCATGAGCAGCATATATTTCGGCTCGCCCCAGGCATAGAAAAAGAGGCTTGCGAGCAGCAGCACCGCGTTTTTCAGCTGCCGCGGCGCTGCAAAGTAGATCAGCAGTGCCGCGGGCAGAAAGTAAAAGAGAAAGGGAACGCTGGAAAAGAGCATAAACTTCTCCGCCTTTCAGAAGATCAAATCAGGCGATGGCCTCGTCGCAGACGACGGCAGCATCGGCAAAGGTCTCGGTGACCTTACCGCTGAACTGGTCGACGAGGTCCTCCGCGCCGTAGCAGGAGATGACATAGTCGCCGAGCGTCAGGATGACAAGCTTGTCGGGAAGGCCGCACATCCACTGGCGGTTCATGATGTTGTCCTTGAGGTCGGAGACGACACTGTCAACGTCGGAAGAGCTCGCAACATGGAACGCGCCCGCGGTGAAGGTGTTGGCGTTCATCATGTGGGTGAGGGACGCGGCGTCGGAGAGCTTGCCTGCGTCCGCGGCGGGGAAGGAGAGAGAGTAGTCAAGTGCTTCTCCGTCTTCGACGGAGAAGTTACCGGGCGCGTCCTCGGTCATATTCGCCTCATCATAGTCGCCACCGGCAGCAGGGAACTTGTCGTCGTCGCTGTAGTTGGCCCATACGGCGTTCAGCAGCTCGAGAGCGCTCGCGGGCTGGCTGTTATTGCCGCTATTGTCATCCGTCTTGCTGCCGCAGGCGGCGAGGGAGAGAGTCATCGCTGCGGCCAGCAGCAGGGTGAGAAACTTTTTCATGGGAATTTACCTCCAAAATGTTGTGTGTTGTCAATAGTAATGTGGAATGGGATGCTTACGCCCGCGCGGCGGCCCAATAGCCGTTGGCCTCGTCGTAGCGCAGCGTGACGGCGGGCGCGCCGTCGAGAGAGAGCGTGTAAACCGTACCCGTGTCCGGCTCTTCGATGGTCCAGCAAAGCTGCACCTTGCCGGAGACGGTGTAGGAGGTGAACTCCTCCTGCAGCGAGTAAAGAGGCTGGGTCAGCACGCCATCCGACACCGTAACGGTCACGGCCTCGCCCGATTTGCTCTCGATGGTAAGCATCGGACTGAGCGGGCCGCTCAGACTGCCGCGCGCGTCGAGCGCCATCGCTGCGGGCTGACTGATGGGAATGGGGATTGAGGAGAGCGCTGCGCCTTCGACCTTGATCTCAGCCGGTAAGGTGTCGCGCGTCATCGCCAGGGCGGCGGCCAGCACGAGCACAAGGCACGCCGCAGCGGCAAGAAAACGCGGGAGGGCGTACCGTTTGCGCGGCTTGTAGGCGTAGGCGTCCGCGATGAGCTCATCGTCGAGCTCGCCTATGGCGCGGGTCAGAACTTCATGCTTCACAGTATCCCTCCTTGATGAGATGCTCCTTGAGCTTTCTGCGCGTGCGCAGGAGCGTGGTTTTGATGCGGCTCTCGCCGCAGTGAAAGCGCGCGGCCAGCGCTTCGACCGGTTCGCAGTAGAAATAGCGCAGGATGAACATGCTGCGCACCTCTTCGCTCTGCGTGCGCAGAAACGCGCTGATGCTGCGACCGAGCTCTGCTGCCATGGCCTCGTCGTCGGGCGAGGACAGGGCGGGTGCGCAGTCGTCCAGCTCGTCGAGCGAGAGCGCGAAGACGTCGCCCTGCCGCTTCTGCGCCGACCTCGCCTTATAGCGGTTCAGCGCCAGATTGCGCGCGATCTTGCCGAGAAAGGCAGACAGGATCGCAGGCCTTTGCGGCGGCATGGCCTGCCAGGCGTGTAAGTACGTGTCGTTGACGTTTTCCTCGCTGTCGGCGCGGTCAGATAAAATGTTTTGCGAAATTTTCATGC
>ENA-OVGC01001729-OVGC01001729.1-human-gut-metagenome-genome-assembly--contig:-NODE-1729-length-16054-cov-3.849491_pt1 | contig 16054 bp, 10 predicted proteins | sample MGYA00237768_ERZ505415 | MGnify/ENA primary metagenome ERZ505415 (study PRJEB26158, sample SAMN06016382) | human gut metagenome | biome: human gut; feature: ankylosing spondylitis patient; material...
TGTCTGCGAAAATCCAGCAAACGGCTTCGTTTATGTCCTCCAGCTGGTATTTCTGTTCCCTGCGCTTGCGGATCAGCTTTCTTCTGAGCAGCAGGAGCAGGAACAGCAGGAGCACGATCAACAGTACCCACAGCACACCCAGCAGCATGGCCTTGGCGATTTTGGTCACGGTGCCGCCATCCGGCTCAGGCTCCTGTGTCCCGTCCTCTTCGGGGGTCGTCTCCTCCTCCGGCTGAGTCTCCGACTCGGCGTTGTCCGAATCTCCCTCGTCCGGGTTTTCCTCCGGCTTCTGTTCCAGCATTTCTCCCAGTCCGGGAGTCAGCTCCATGGGTATCCAACCGATCCCGTCCTGATAGACCTCCGCCCACGCCCGCGCGCAGCGGCTGTCCACGGTCAGAGGCTCGTCCGCCTGAGCATCTGCGGCCATTTCTTCCGAAATGACATACCCTTCGGCGTAGCGTGCCGGAATTCCAAAATAGCGCAGGGTCATCACCGCCACCGTGGCATACTGGAAACTCGTCCCCTCCGCCGCGGTCAGGGGCAGCTCCATATCCTCCGGCGTTCCCTCCTCCGGGAAGCACCGGCTCAGGAACGTCAACGTGCAGGCCTGTGCCTGCGGCAGGGTGAGATTTTCCCGGGAGCCGTAGCCCGCCGTGGTCTCGTCCCAGTATTGCCCCAGCAGCTGCGTCACGCTTTCCGGAACCTGAAGGTAATTGCGGTACACAAAGCTGCGGTACGCGCTTTCCGCCCTCCGGTATTGCAGCACCTGCGCATCATCGGTGGTTTGCAGCCGCGACAGGGTCTGCTCAATGCCATTTTCGCCGCCGGTTATCACGGAGTACCGGAGTACCGGTACGTCCTCTCTCCATCGGAGGAAAGGCTGTCCTCTTTCAGATTTTCCGCCGGCAGATTTCCCGTGTCCCGCAGGGAAAAGGGAACATATTGGTAAGCGCTGCACGCGCCGATATTTTCAATGAAAACGCTGCCCGTTTTTCCGTCCGTTCCGGCAGCGGCCGACGCATACTGCGCCGCCGGGTGGAAGGCGTTCTCGTTCAGCCAGTATAAAAGTTCCTGATTTTGCGCCAAAACGGCGGAATCCACCGTTTTCCAGGTGTCGCCCTCCAGCGCGGCCCCGGTGAATCCCCGCAGATACAGGGTCTCCGGGTTCGACATGGTCACTTCCAGCCCCGGCCGGGTACCCTCCGGCTTCCGATAATCCGTGAAGTCTCCCTCGGGCAGTACGGTGTTTTCCGTTTCATAGCGGTAAGTGTGAATCGCCTTGCGGCTGTTTTCGCCGATCTTCTGCGTCCAGCCCTGCACGCCGGGAACCGACGCACCTAACAGCAGCAGTCCCGCCGCGATTCCGCAGAGAACCCAACCGGCTGTGACCGGAAACGCCGCTTTCCGGCTCTGCCATCCGCTGTAGATGAGAATCAGCGCAGCCGCCGCCAACGCGGCCAATCCGGGAAATACCTCGTCGGTCTTGAAAACCGTCATCCCCGCCAAAGCGGCGGCGGGCAGCACCGCCGCCAGCGCGACCGGTGCATAGCTGCTCAGCCGGCAGCAAATCAGCGCGGCGGCGCTGGCCGCCGTCACGGCAAACAACGTCAGGCACAGCCCGCTTTTTTCCGCAGGAAGCTGCGTCTCCCACTTAGGGAGCACCCAGCCCGTTCCGGCGGTATAGGTATTGCGCATCTGGTTCCAGAACAGGCGATAGCCCTCCAGTACCTGCTGCCTGAAAATCATAACCAGCAGAAACAGAACGGCCAACGCCGCCGGGAAAAACCATCGCTGCTTCCGGAACCGGATTGTCACGCCGTAAGCGATGCACACGTACCCGCCCGCCGTCAGCAGGATGGGCAGCAGATTTCCCGTCCGGAATCCCGCCACCGCCGCAAGGGCAAACAGCAGCGCCCCGCAGGCCAGCATCGCCGCCAGCATCCGGAGCACCCATCCGCCGTCCGACGAACTCTCAGGTTGGCGCAGGTGCATCCCCTGTTTTATTTTTGAGGTCAAGGCTTTCGCCTCCCTTACACGTCAATTTCTCCTAATTGCTCCCGATACCGCCCCACGTCGAAGGGAATGCTCCCCTCCAAGGGCGACTCCCCGCAGAGCAGCGCGGTGACATGTCCCAGCCGCTGCATCTGCAATACATCGGCGCAGGGTTCCTCCCCGATGTACACCATATGCCCGCACAGGGCGTCCGGCCGGGTCTGCACCAGCAGGGACGCGCCGCCCACGCCACTGCTCCGTCCTGCGGCACGCAGCAGACTGGGGATAACGCCGACCAAATCCTCCATGGCGCAGATCTCATGCAGAACACAGACGTTGCCCTCCGTATCGTTCCATCCCAGCATGAACTGGACGCCGCCGTCCGCCAGGCTCCGGCACAGGGACACCACCGCTTCCGCCTGAGCGTCAATGCGTCTGACATTGCCGGACTGCCCCGTTCTCTCCCAGAACACCAGCACATTGCGGGTGATGGGCAGCGCCGGATCCCGGACGATCAGCCGGTCGAATTTGCCGCTGAGCTTCCAGTGGATCTGCCGGATGCTGTCGCCGGGAACGTATTCCCGGATCTGGAAGGTCTCCGTCAGATCGGCGCCGGGACGCTCCTGAGAATAGCTGTCGCTGTCCTCCTGGCTGTCGGGGTTGGGAATCAGATTCACCCGAATGGGGAAGGTATCCGGCTGCACCGTCATATGGGCTTCTCCGGTACAGCCGCAGGGAACGCCGATCAGGCCGAAGCAGTCATAGAGCTTCACCTGCTCCACGGAAATCCGGATGCGCCCGCAGTATTCGCTTCCCAAGCGAAGGGACGCGCGCCGCTGCCCTTTCGGGAACGCCCAGGTCATGACATGTTGGGTGCAGCTCTCGCCGTTCAGCTGGTTCCGGGCGGTCACCCGGCAGCGGATCCGCAGGGCGGGCAGCAGCGTGGGGTTTTCCAGCCAGACCGTGACGCTGCCCTCGTCCCCTTTCCGCGCCACGGCGGGCGCTTCCACCCGAACCCGAAGGCGTTTTCTCAGGCAAAGGTGAACCGGGAGGCTGCCCAGGGGCAGAATCAGCAGCATCGCCCCCAGAGCCAACGCCCCGCCGCTCCCATAATACAGGGTAAGCCAGACGCAGATGCCCTCCAGCACCGCCCAACCCAATTTCATTGCGATCATAAGCAGTACCTGCTTCCGTTTATTGTTTCACCACCGGCATCTTCACGGAATCCAGAATGGCGGCAATGACCGTCTCCGGCCGTTCCTCCATCATTCTTGCCTTGGTGGTCAGCACCAGACGGTGGCAGCACACATCCGGGAACACGGCGGCCACATCCTCCGGGATCACGTAGTCCCGGCCACGGACAAAGGCGCAGGATTTCGCCATACGGCACAGGGCCAGCGCGCCGCGGGGGCTGACGCCCAGCTCGATAAACTCATTTTCACGGGTGGCCGTCACCAGATCCACCACGTAGGCGTACACGGGGTCGGAAATATGCACCTGCCGGGCGTCGTTCATCAGGGAGAGCAGCTGCTCACGGCTCACCGCCGCCGTCAGCTTGTCCAGCGGGTTCTCGTGGTGGCGCTCCTTCAGAATGTCGATCTGGCTCTTGGCGTCGGGATAGCCCATGGAGGTGCGGATGAGGAAGCGGTCCAGCTGGGCGGCGGGCAGCAGCTGCGTACCGGCAGAGCCCACCGGATTTTGCGTCGCCAGCACCACGAAGGGCTCCGGCAGAGGGTAGGTCTGGCCATCCACGGTGACGTGGTACTCCTCCATGGCCTCCAGCAGCGCCGACTGGGTCTTGCTGGAGGTGCGGTTGATCTCGTCCGCCAGCAGCAGGTTAGTCATCACCGCGCCGGGCTTATAGTCGAAATTGCCGGTGTCCCGGTTATAGACGGAAAAGCCCAGAATGTCCGAGGGCATGGTGTCCGACGTGAATTGCACGCGGCGAGTGTCCAGCCCCAGCGTCCGGGCAAAGCTGATGGCCAGGGTGGTCTTGCCCACGCCGGGCACGTCCTCCAGCAGCACGTGGCCGCCGGATAAAATCGCCATCAGCACCTTTTCCACCACCGCTTCCTTACCGGCGATGACGCTGTTGATGGACTTCAATATGGTGGTCGTAATGTCATTCATACGTTGTTCTCTCTTTTCTTTTTCAGTACCAGTACCAGCGCCACCGCCGCCACGGCGATGACGATCAGCACAACAGGCAGAACGGGGAAGGATCCGCCGCTCTCAGCGGGGGTCTCTGTGTCAGTATCCGGGGTCGTTTCCAGCTGGACGGGATGGGCGGCGGTCAGGTCGAAGAACCGGCCCTCGCCCTGCTGCCGCAGCTCCATGGCGGTCAGCGCCTGCATGGCCTGCTCACAGGCCATGGCGTCCAGCGGGCCGTCCAGCTGGTGGGCGAAGCCGCCATCCGCCAGACGGAAGGCCAGCAGCGCGTCGATCACGCTGCCCTCGTCCTTCTGGAACCGCTCGTCCGTCTCAGGATCGACGTCCAGCTCACACAGGGCCAGGAGCACCTGTGCGCAGCTTTCGCTGCTCTGGGCGCCCCAGCTTTCAAAGCCACCGGTGGCCGTCTGGGCCGCCGACAGGGCGGAAAGCGCCGCGTCGATAACCTCCTGATACTGCTCCCGATAGGGAGCCAGCGCTTGCAAGGCCATGGCGGTGATGTCCACATCCATGGCGCCGCCGCCAAGGGAGAAGCCGCCGTCGGGCAGCTGGGCGGAGACGATGGCATCGAGCATGTCCTGACGGCTGTACCGGGCGTCGGCGGGCACTTCCGCGCCTACCGCGTCTATGGTCAGTAGGGCGAAGATCCAGCCGTTGAGACCCTGTCCGCCCAAGTCCTCCTCGCCTTGCCAATTGTAGGTGCCCTCCGCCACCAGATCGATGGCCGTTCCGTCGGGCTTGGCGCCGAAAGCTGCGGGGTCGCCCCCCAGCGCCGCCGCAGTCAGGGCGATGCGGTGGTACTCCGTGGCCTTCACGGCGTGAAGGCCGCCGTTCTCCGCATACTGCCGCTCCACGTAGGCCTGCAGCCGGGCCAGATACCCGGCGTAGTCGTCGGCGATACCGGCGCGGGCCATGGCCAGGGCCGTCCAGTCGGACACAGAGCTTCCGGCGGGGAAGGCATCCTCCGTCAGCAAGGGTTGGTTGTCGGCTATGCCCCGTTCCGCCCGCTGGGCAACGGCGACATCCATGGCTAAGTCGCCCCACGAGGGGGTCTCGCCAAAGGCGGGGACGCACAGCGTCAGCGCCAGCAGCAGCGCGGCGGCCAGCGCCGTAATGTTACGCAGTTTCATCATGTTGTGTCTCCTCTCCGCCGGGCTCCGGCTCCGGGTCGGGGTTGGGTTCCGGTTCCGGGTCAGGCTCCGGCTCGGGGTCAGGGGTCGGCTCCGGCTTTATGGCCGGGTCGCTCTGGCCGCAGCCGGTGCAGACGCCGTTTTCATAGTGGTGGCCTGTGGCGGGGATGGTCTCGGTATGGCTCTCGCCGCAGAGGGAGCAGGTATAGGTCTTTTCACCCGGCTCGGTGCAGGTGGCGGCCCTGGTGACCGACTCGGTCTCCGTATGGGTGTGGTTGGGGTCGATGGCGCCGCAGATGCTGCACTTGCCGTCCTGATAGGTGTGGCGGGGCGTATAAACGCCGTCGATCCACGTGCCGCAGTATCGGGTCAGCGGGCCGGTGTCGCCGCCGGTGCTGCCGCCGATATCCTTGCCATAGGCCAGCGTAAAGCGCAAGGTCAGCACGTCGCCGTCACTGAGGAAGTATCCGGACATACCGCGGCCGGGATAGGTGGAGCCGTTGATGCTGTACATCCAGCCGGAGGCCGTGGTGTAGTCAAATTCGCCCAGACTGTCGTTGGCGATGGCGGGCTTTGGCACCTTGATCGTCTTGCGATCCAGCTCCAGCAGCTTCTGCAGCTCCTCCGGGATGGCCACCCCTTCAAAGGCGCTGGCACGGGAAATGCGCGTCAGGTAGAAGCCTTCATCCAGCGTGCCGCTGAAGGACACCCGATAGCCCAGATATTCCAGCGCCGCCTTTATCACATAGGAGGCGGGCTGATCCTGAAAAATGTCGCAGTCCATCACCGTGTCCACCACGCCCAGACCCAGCACGGAGAGATCCAGCCGCACTGTGGCGGTGCCGATCTTCTCGCCTTCGTCACGCACCTTGTAGATGATCTTATAGTGCTGATAGGTGGAGTTGCCGTTGTCGTCCCACGCCACGACGGTCACGTCGTGCTCCGTCTCGTCGCCGCCCAGTCCGGTATCCAGAAACAGGTCGTATTCCAGACCGCCCGCGCCGGAGCCGGTGCTCTGCTTCACCACCTTGCCGTCCATGGTGACGGTCACGTGGTTCTGGTTCAGGGGGTTGCCTTGCCAGTCCTCGGCCCAGACGGTGAAGGTCAGGTTGCGGTTGGTGGTTTCGATGACCTCGCTGCTGAGGTTGGTGCGGATAGAGGGGGGATTCTCGCCCTTGGTGGGGTCATCCTCGTCGGCCATGGAGGCCCGGTAGTTGATGACGTAATCCACACGGCTGATGGTCTCGCCGCCCCGCTTCAGCAGCAGCGTGATATCGTTGCGGCCCAGCTGCAATTTTGTCAGGAAGTCGTCGCCGGTGGCGGTGACCCACTTGCCGTTGACCCGCACACGGAGATAGGTGTCATCGTCGCCGTTGACCACCATGGCCTTGAAGGAGAACAGGTCGTTCTGCAGTTCCTCCTGCGCGATGGTGCGGTTGCGCAGGTCGGTGGCGATCTGGGGTCCCTGGGGCTGCTCCGGGTCCACAGGCTGCTCGGGATCCACGGGGCCGTCGCCGCTGTCGCCGGGCTTTTCGTCCGGCGTTTCCTCCGGCTGCTGGCCGGGGTCGGGCTCGTCCACGGGGATCTGCTCGGGCTGGGGAGCCTCCTCCGGCGGGGTGTCCGGCTCCTGCTGAGTGTCCTTCTGCTGGGCCTGACCGTCCCCGTCGCCGTCGCCTGCCGCGCTGTCCTGAGTCTGGGACTGCTGGTCGTACCGCAGGCCGATCTGGTCGATGTTCAGGCCGGGGTAGGACTTGGCCTGCGGCGTCTCCGGCTGCTGACGGGGCGCGGACAGCGCTGCCCAGCTGCCTGCCGCCAGCGCCAGCGCCAGCACCAGACACACCGCGCCGGACAGCAGCGCCTTTTTGTATTTTTGAAGCAATTCTTTCATATTTCCTCAATTCTCCCAGCGGTTTTTGTCAGCAAAAAACGCCGGACATCCCAAGATGCCGGCGCATTTTTCGCAGAAAAAAGCTGACCTTTCCACCAAAATCTGGAAAAATCAGCGTGCTGTCTGCTCGTATTGCATACGGAGAGTGCGCCCGCTGCATATGGCCCTGGACGGTGCAATTCTCCTGACTCGCGCCGCGAAGCGTTGCCACTTCCCGTTGTCGCCTTACCTTCTCACAGACGGATATCTGCAATGGCGGAGTTTCCTCCCGGCGGCGAATTTCGCCGCTTCAGACGCCTTCTTGCGCTCACAGTGCCGGTCGCGCGGGGTTTGTCCCCATTTCTTTTTCACCGCTGCCTGCCCCCGAAGGGGAGCCGTGGGGCAGCGGTTACACCGGATCAACAGGCCGTATATTCTGATACATGATATATTATAAGGGCACGGAGGGGGTAAAGTCAACCCCCGCCCGCCTTTTTTCGACCGTGGTGGCGGGGGATCCGTTCCGCCAAAATAGTACGGTAGAACCCTGTAGGGGCCGACGACTCTGTCGGCCCCTACGAAGTTCCTATCGGTGGCACCACTGCAAACCGAAAGGGAGGGGCAGAGCCCCTCCCCTACGCAATTATCATAATACGACGGCAATGCCTCGCAGAGTTCGCGGCGCGGACGCCGCGAACATTCAAATCATTTTTCCGGCGTCGGCACGCTAAGAAAATATGCCGGTGGCATATTTTTAGTGCCGATCGCGGCGGCTATGCCGCCGTAGCATCCATCTTGGCTTCCCCCGCACTGTCAAGAAACGGATTGCCACGCCAGTGTGAGCACTGGCTCGCAATGACAGGCTTTCATGCCGGCTGTTTTAATCCTCCAGAATCTCCAGCTCCCTCTCGTCCACCTTGCGCAGCTTCTTCTTGCTGACCAGCTCGTACATGCAGGGCACCACGAACAGCGTCATCAGCGTGGCGTACAGCAGTCCGCCGATGCACACCAGCGCCACCGGCTGGATGAGAGACGTACCGGCGTTTTTCGCCAGCGCCGTGACGATCAGGCCCAGAATGGTGGTCAGGGAGGTCATGAGGATGGGCCGCAGGCGGGTGACGCCGGCGTCGATGATGGCGTCGCGGCGCTCCATGCCCGCCAGACGCTGCTGGTTGATGTAGTCCACCAGCACGATGCCGTTGTTGACGATGATGCCCACCAGCATGACGAAGCCGATCAGGGCGATAACGCTCATCTCCGTGCCCGTCAGCAGCAGGGCCAGGAAGCCGCCGGTGAAGGCCAGCGGAATGGTGAACATGACGATGAAGGGCTCACGCAGGGACTGGAACTGGGCCACCATGACGAAGTACACCAGCACGATGCCCAGCAGCAGCATCAGCATCACCTGACCCATGGCGTCCATGATCTGCTCATTCTCGCCGTTGAACTCGATGGACGCGCCCTCCGGCAGCTCCATGGCGTTCACGGCCTTTGTCACCTGATCGGACACCAGGGTGACGTTATTGCCCTCGGCGATGGCGGCGGTGACGGTGACGCAGCGGCGCTGCTGATCCCGGTTGATGGTGTTCAGGCTGACGGTCTTTTCCACCGTGGCAACATCCTTCAGCAGGAAGCTGTTGTCCGTATCCTCGTCGCCGCTGCCGGACAGGGACGACAGGGAGGAGGACGAAGAACTGCTGCCGCCGCTCATGGCGGAGGACATGGTGCTGTCGGGGTCGATCTTCAGCTCCGGCAGCGTCTCCACGGTGTAATTGCTGCTTTCATCCTGCTGGATGATCAGCTGCATGGAGGAATCGTCCAGCTCCATCTCCGTGCCGGAGGTGCTGGTGTTCAGGGCGGCGGCCACCTGCATGTAGATCTGGGCTACGGTCATGCCGTGCTCCATGGCCTTGGTGCGATCCACCGTCACGTGCAGCGCCTGCGCCGCGTCCTCCAGACCGTCGGACACGTCGGCGGTGCCCTCCACCTGCTCGATGCGGGCGGCGATGGCCTTGGCGGTGGATTGCAGCGTCTCCATATCCTCGCTGTACACCGTCAGGGACACGCCGCTGCCGGTGACGTAGCTCATCATGCCGGACATGACGTTGGCCGCGGTGACGGTGCAGTCCATGTCGGCGCACAGGGCCTCGATCTCCTTGCCCACGCTGTTGCCGGAGTAGTCGTCCGGCAAGGTGATGTAGATTTCCGCGTCATACTCGCCGCCGGAGGAGGACATCAGGCTCATGCCGCTGTTGCCCTGGATCATGGCGCCCACGGCGTCCACGCCCTCGATGGTCATGCAGCGGCGGGCCACCTCGTCGGTGTAGGCCACAGCGTCCTCGCGGGTGCAGTCCTCCGGCATGGCAACGGTAACGCTGACGCTGTTCATATCCATATCCGGCATGAAGCTGAAGCCACGGCTCAGCGTGACCGCGCAGGTCAGCACCAGCAGCGCCACCGCGCCGCCCAGCACCGCCGCCTTGTGGTTCAGCGACCAGAGGATGGCCTTTTTGTAGGCGGGGTAAATTCTATCCAACAGGCCCGGCTTCTGCTCCAGCGGACGCTGGAGCATGCCGCTGGCCATGGAGGGCACCAGCGTCAGCGCCACCAGAAGGCTGGCCAGCAGGGAATAGGTGATGGTCAGGGCCAGATCGGTGAACATCTGGCGGGTCAGGCCCTCCACAAACACAATGGGGGCGAACACGCACACGGTGGTCAGGGTACTGGCGGCGATAGCGCCCAGCACCTGCTGGGCGCCGGACACGGCGGCCTGCACCACCGTGGCGCCCCTGGCGCGGAGCCGGTAGATATTCTCAATGACCACCACGGAGTTATCCACCAGCATGCCCACCGCTACCAGCAGGCCGCTGAGGGAGATCATATTGATGGTAACACCGGTGAAGTACATCAGCACCACCGCGAAGATCACGCTGGTGGGGATGGAGATCAGGGTGATGAGGGTGGGCCGCCAGTCACGCAGGAACAGGAACAGCACCACCACGGAGAACAGCGCGCCCCACAGCAGGGAGGAAACGATGGTATCCACGATCAGGTGGATATAGTCGCCCTGATCCATCAGGGGCTTGAAGCTGATGTTGGGGTACTGGGTCGTCAGCTGCTCCAGACGGGCGGTGATGTTGTCGGACACCTCCGCCGTGGCGTAGTTGGACTGCTTGGTGAAGGAGGCGATGATGCCGTTTTCGCCGTTGAGCTTGGCGTAAATTTCATCGGAGTTGTCGGTATAGAACACGGTGGCCACGTCGCTGAGGCGGATGGGCTCCATGCCGTCGATGCCCAGATCGAACAGCACCATATCCTCCAGCTCGCCGCTGGTGCGGATCTCGTTGCCCACGGACACCATGTAGCTGACGCCGGCGTTATCGTCTATGTACCCGGCGGGCATGGAGAAATCCTGCGCCGTCAGCAGCTGCTCCACCATGGAGACGGACAGCATGCCGTCCAGATCCAGCTGCTCCAGCACCTGCTTGCGGGTCTGGGCCAGCTGCTCCTCCCCCTGCTCGATCTGCTGGAGGGCCAGCTTCAGCTGGACGTTGCCCTCGGTCATCAGCAGCACGCCGTCCAGCGCGGACTCCACGCCGTCGGAGATCTGGCTGCCCAGCGAGTCGAACCGCTTGGGGTCGTTGAGGAAGTCCTCGATATCCTTGATGGTCTTTTCCATCTCGTCCACACCCTGCTTCAGCTGATCCTTCGTCCGCTGAGCCACCAGCGCGGTAAGGGTCTGGGTGTTCTCCGTCACGCGCTGGGCCAGCGCCAGATTCTCCGCCGACAGGGCTTCGTTCTCCGCCTGAGCGGCGGCCTTGTCCTCATCGGTGGCGTCGGGGTCGGCGATGATGCCCAGATTGGCCTGTATCTTCTCGTTGTTGGCTGTCATGGCGGCCTGATCGTCGGCGATGCTCTGGCGCAGCGCCTTCTCCTCCTCCGACATGGCGGGAGTGGTGTTCAGGGCGTCTTTCAGAGCGTCCACCGCCTTGTTCAGCGCGTCGGTCACGCCGTCGCCGATGCCGTCGGCAGCTTCGGCGATGCCCTTATCCAGCGCCTCCTGTGCGTCGGTGACCTCCTTTTTGGCGCTGTACAGCTTGCCGGCGGCCTTGTCCAACTCCTTGCCCGCCTTTTCGCGGATGGTCTCAGTGAGGGCGGCCATCTTCTCCTCGTCCAGCACCACGTGCATCTCGCGATCCATGGTGCCCATGATCTCCACGCTGGCCACGCCGGTGATGCCCGTCAGCTGGCCGGTCAGCTCGCTGTCCACGAAGTCGCTGAGCTGGCCCACATCCATGTCGCTGCTGCTGATGGCGGCCACCATCACGGGGATCATGGAGGGGTTCACCTTCAGGATATAGGGGGAGGACACGGTATCGTCCCACTGACCCTGCACCGTGGACACCTGCTGCTGGATATCAATGCCCAGCGCGTTCATGTCGGCGCCGTCCTCGAACTCCATCACCACCATGGAGACGCTGTTCTGGCTGGAGGACTGGATCTCCTTCAGCTGATCCAGCGTGGCCAGCGCTTTTTCCAGAGGCTTGGTGATGTTCTTCTCCACGCTTTCCGGGCTTGCGCCGGGGTCGCTGGTGACGACGATGACATAGGGATAGTCCATGTTGGGCATCAGGTCGGGGGTCATTTTCAGATAGGCCACCACGCCCAAAATCAGGATCGCCAGCGTCACCACATAGACGGTCAACGGTTTTTTTACACTAAAGGCAGGCACGAACTTCTTCCTTTCTGCTGCGCCGCAAGGCGCGCCGTAACGCTGTAAACGGCTTACGCCGCGTTTTTTGATGCTTTAGTTTACCACCACTTCTTTTTCAAATCAATCGCCGGGGCGAAAAATTTACGTTTCTGTTACAATTATGAATGGAACATATGCTAACCGTGGGAAAATCCCAAAGTTTCCCGCAAAATAGTTCGCAAGTCGAAATACCGGGGCAGGGGACGGCCGACAACGCCGCCGGGATAGTCAAGAATGTATGGAACATTCCACTTATACCGTGCTAAAAGTTATGAAAATGCGCCAAAATGCACAAAAACGGTAACATTTTTTCTACATTTATTCTTCGTTTCAGAGGGAGACAATCCACCGGTTCCGTATTATAATGTACAATGGAACAAAAAAGGGGCCGCACGGCGGCACAACGAACGTGGAAAGGAAAACAACATGGCTATCAAGATCGGCATCAACGGCTTCGGCCGTATCGGACGCATCGTCCTGCGTATTATGTGCGAAAACCCGGAGACCTTCGACATCCGCGGCATCAACCTGCGGAAAGCGGACATCGACTATATGGTGTACCTGCTGAAATACGACTCGGTATTCCGCAACTTCCCCGGCATGGTGGAGCACGCAGGCGGCGACCTGATCGTGAACGGCCATAAGATCAAGGTGTACAGCGAGTCTGACGCCGCCATGATCAACTGGGCCGACAGCGAGTCCGAGTACATCATCGAGTCCACCGGCGCCAACAACACCACCGACAAGGCCAGCCGCCACTTCAAGGGCGGCGCGAAGAAGGTCATCCTCACCGCGCCCGCCAAGGACGACGCCACCCCCACCTTTGTCTACGGCGTCAACAGCGACGAGTATCGCCCCGACATGAAGGTCATCTCCAACGCCAGCTGCACCACCAACTGCCTGGCCCCGCTGGCCTACGTGATCCACAAGACCTTCGGCATCGAGCAGTCCCTCATGTCCACCATCCACGCCTCCACCGCCAAGCAGAAGGCTGTCGACTCCCGCGGCGGCAGCGACTGGCGTACCGGACGTTCCATCCTCAACAACATCATCCCCACCTCCACCGGCGCTGCCAAGGCCGTGGGTCGGGTGATCCCCTCCCTGAAGGGTAAGATGACCGGCATGGCTTTCCGCGTTCCCACTGCCGACGTGTCCGTGGTGGATCTGACCGCCCGCCTCAGCACCAGCGCCTCCTATGCCGATATCTGCTATGAGATCCTGCACGCCTCCGAGACGTACATGAAGGGTATCATCGGCTATACCCGGGATCAGGTGGTGTCCACCGATATGATCGCCAATCCCTGCCCCTGCGTATTCGACGAGACCGCCGGTATCATGCTGGATCAGGACTTCGTGAAGCTGATCGCCTGGTACGACAACGAGTGGGGCTACAGCAACATGGTCACCCGTATGCTCCAGCACATGTACGACATGGACATGGCGGAAGTGTTCAACGAAACCAAGGAATAAAGAAGCAAAAGAAAAAAGCCTGCGTTGCAGGCTTTTTTCTTTTGCACAGCCTGTCAAAGAACGCCAGTTCTCGTTATGCGAGAGCTGGCGTTCTTTGACAGGCTGAGGGGACGGCTGCGCCGTCCCCCTCCTATTTCATGCCAGATTCTTACACCTGCTCCTCGTCGGTGCGGTTGCGCCAGGCAAGCTCCTGCTCCAGCTCGAACTCCAGCTTCTTTACCCGCTCCTTCAGCTCGTCGTAATGTTCGCTCTGGACATAGTACTTGACGAAGGAGAAGGTGGCCTCGGCAAATTCCTCCTCGGTATAGGAGGGCAGCAGGGAGCCGCCGCTGCGGCGCAGGCCGCTGACGTTGATGACCACCAGACGGCGATGCTGCTCGCTGAGCTGGAACAGCTTCAGCTTCTCGGGGATCTCCAGACCCAGATCGTACTGCTCGTTGACCAGATTCAGCAGACGGGCCTGCTCCGGCTTGGCGGAGACGATAACGCCGTGGCGGGAAAACAGATCCTTCAGATAGTCCACGGACACCTCTTCCCGGGTGATGGTGCCTTTGCCGATGCCGGTCAGCATGGTGTTGGACAGGTTCAGGCTCACGTAAACCTCGCTGCCGGTCTTAGGATACTTCATGGACGTACCTCCTGTTTTTTTCACGCTGCCCCGGAGGGCGCTTTCTGTTCTGCTATTACCGTACCACATCCGCCGCGGGAATGCAACCCCAACTTACCAAAAAAGTGCGCTATTTATGCGAAAAAACGGCCTATTTCAGAGAAACAAGCCGCTTTTGTTATGCCAAATGTACCAAACAACCTAAATGACCACATCGCCCCGCCGCCTTCGGCGGCGCGCTATTTTTCGTCAAGACGAGGCGCGGCGCTGACGGCATACTTTGTGTATGTCGAAGCGCTGCAACGACGTATTGGCGGAAAAGAGCCGCCGCCTACACCCCTTGGCCGTCAAACGCCGGCGTATAGGCCTCCTCCGCCGATGTCCGCTCCTGCACGAAGCCATCCGTGATGCCGCAGTTCCGCATATACGCCGCCGCGGCCCGGTACTCCGCCGCCGTGACCCGCCGGGCCAACCGCCCGGTCATGTTGGCCGTGGGCGTGTACTGACTCATCAGCGACACCAGCACGTCCCCCGGCCCAAACGTCTCCGCGATCCAGTCCAGCACCCGCCGGGTGTTGTCCAGATACCCGGGCAGCACCAGATGGCGGATGACCACACCCCGCGTCAAGAGCCCGTCCTCCAGCACGTAAGGCCCGACCTGCCGGAACATCTCCCGGATGGCCTCACAGGCCACGGGGAAATAGTCCGCCGCGCCGGACAGCTCTGCTGCCAGCGTTCCGTCCGCGTACTTCAGGTCCGGCAGATACACGTCCACCAGCCCCTCCAGCGCCCGCAGCGTCTCCACCCGCTCGTACCCGCCGCAGTTATACACCACCGGCACGGGCAGCCGGGGCGTCAGCGCCGGCAATATCCACGGCAGGAAATGGGTGGGCGTCACCAGCTCGATGTTGTGCGCCCCCTGGCCGATCAGCTCCTCAAAGATCTCCCGCAGCCGGGCCGTGGAGATGTCCTTCCCAAAGCCCCCGGCGGAGATGTCCCCGTTCTGGCAGTACACGCACCCCAGGGTGCAGCCGGAGAAAAACACCGTCCCCGCGCCGTTTCGCCCGGAGATGGGCGGCTCTTCCCAGCGGTGCAGCATGGCCCGGGCCACCCGCAGCCCCGCGGGCATACGGCAGAAGCCGCCGCCTGCCTCCGCCGTCCGTTCCGCCCCGCAGCGGCGGGGACACAGCGTGCAGATCATGCCTTGTGGATGTCGAAGTCCGGCCCCAGGTCGCCGGCCATCCAGTGGCGGCGGCACAGGCCGATATACTTGTCGTTAGCGCCCAGCACCACCTGCGCGCCCTCCTTCACCACCCGCCCGTTCTCATCGAACCGGGCGTTGAACGCCGCCTTCTTGCCGCACCAGCAGATGGTCTTGACCTCCTCCAGCTTGTCCGCCAGCACCAGCAGGTGATAGCTGCCGGGGAACAGGTCGCCCTTGAAGTCCGCCCGCAGCCCGTAGCAGATGACGGGGATATTGCAGTCGTCCACCAGATGCACCAGATAGTAGACCTCCTCCTTGGTGAGGAACTGGGCCTCGTCCACGATGATGCAGGCGTATTTTTGCAGATCCTGGTCGGCCATTGCCTGCATCTCGTGGAAGTAGACGCAGGGGTGCTTCAGGCCGATGCGGGAGGACACCATGTGGTCGCCGTCCCGTGTGTCCAGCTGGGGTTTTACCAGCAGGGTTTCCTGACCCCGCTCCTCGTAGTTGAAGCGGGCCATCAGCGCGTTGGCGCTTTTGCTGGAGCCCATGGCTCCGTATTTGAAGTAAAGCTGTGCCATTGTGTGTTTCTCCTTCTCTATCTTCTGTCCTTTTGGGGGTTCGTTAAGCGGGGGTAGGGGATATTTCGTCCCTGCGGGGACGAGGTACCCACACCCCGCCGCACGATAAACGCAATGGGTGCGATATACCATTTGTAGGGGCCGACGTCGGGGCGTTAAGAAAACATGCCACTGGCATGTTTTTAGCCCCGATCTCGGCGGCTATGCCGCCGTAGCATCCATCTGGATTTTGAAGACACTATCTTACGTGCGGCGGGCGGACAGGGTCGTCCGCCCCTACA
>ENA-OVGC01001744-OVGC01001744.1-human-gut-metagenome-genome-assembly--contig:-NODE-1744-length-15954-cov-4.069313_pt1 | contig 15954 bp, 12 predicted proteins | sample MGYA00237768_ERZ505415 | MGnify/ENA primary metagenome ERZ505415 (study PRJEB26158, sample SAMN06016382) | human gut metagenome | biome: human gut; feature: ankylosing spondylitis patient; material...
ATCTACACTCTTTCCCTACACGACGCTCTTCCGATCTCTTTTTATGGTTTTCCAAACTCAGACGTTGGCAGTCTCCCGCGCCGCGTCTGCTTCAGTTTCCGATTCCGCGGCAAGCTTTGTCGAATCGGCTGCCTCCGCAGGCTCCGTGGTCTCGGTCTGCTCCGTTCCCTTTTCCGGCAGCGCCGCTTTTTCTTTGCGGGCAGGCAGCTTTTCAGAAGCTGCTTTCAAAGCCTTGGCGGCTTTGGACTCCTTCTTAGGCTGCTCGGTCCGCCAGTGGAGGGTAGTCTTATTGAACATCGGCTCGCAGACATACAGCACGGCAGGCATCACGAACAGGCAGATGCAGGCGGAGATCAGAGCACCCCGGGCCAGCATGATGCAGATGGCGCCGATGAGGTCGATCGAGGACACAAAAGACACACCCAGGGTGGCGCAGAACATCACCAGCGCGCTGGTGATGATGGAAGCGTCCGCCGAATCCGCTGCGATGCGGATAGCCTCCTTCCGGTTCTTGCCGCTTTGCAGTTCTTCCTGGAACCGAGAGGTCATCAAAATGGCGTAGTCCACCGTAGCGCCCAACTGCACGCAGCTGATGATGGTAGGTGCGATGAAAGGCGTGGAAGCGCCGGAGAAGTAGGAGAAGCCCTGATTCAGGAAGATCGCCAGCTCAATGGTGGCCACCAGCACCGCCGGAACGGTGATGGACTTGAACGCCCACGCCACGATGATGAAAATACAGGCAATGGACAGGTAGTTTGCCACCACGAAGTCCACGGCGGTGGTGTCGATCAGATCCCGGTACATGGCGCCCTCGCCGGTGATCATGGCGTTTTCATCGTACTGCTTCAGGATGGCATTCATCTCGTCCAGCTGGGCCGCCACCGCATCGGTGGCCGGAGAATAGCTGGAGTTCACCATCATCAGCTGATAGCCCCCCTGCTTGAGCATATCCTTTACCTCATTTGGAATGAAGAAGTCAGGAATGCCGGTACCCAGCATCTTATGGTAGGATACCACGGAGGTAACGCCCTTGACCTCCTCCATGCGGTTTTCGATGTCGCTCATCTCCGCCGGATTCAAATCGTCCCGCAGGACGATGAAGTGAGAGGTAGCCATATCGAAGTCGTTTTTCAGCTTTTCGTTGGAGACGATGGAGGGCAGGTCCCGGGGCAGGGACTCGTCCAGCTTGTAGTAGATTCCGGCGTGGGACTGGGCGTAGTAGGCCGGGATGAACAGGAGCACAAAAATCACCATAATGGCCTTGTTATGCCGCAGGATAAAGCTGTTCACCTTGTCAAAGCTGGGCATCAGACTCTTATGCTTGTGCTTAGTGATCTGCTTATCGAAAATCAGCACCAGAGAGGGCAGCACCAGAATAACGGTAGCCACGCCCAGCACAACGCCCTTGGCCATAACGATGCCGATATCCCGGCCCAGCGTCAGCCGCATGACGCACAGGGCCAGAAAGCCCGCTACCGTGGTGAGGCTGGAGGAGGACAGAGAGCGGAAGGCAGCAACCACCGCCTGCGCCATGGCGTCCCGCTCGTCATCGTAGTTGGGGCGCTCCTCCTCATACCGGTGGTAGAGGAAGATGGAGTAGTCCATGGTGACGCCCAACTGCAAAACAGCGGCGATAGCCTTGGTGATATACGAGATCTCCCCCAGGAATATGTTGGTGCCCATATTGTAGATGACGGCCAGGCCGATGCTGGTGAGGAAGATAAACGGCAGCACCGTGGATTCCAGCGTCACCATCATGGCAACCAGGGCCAGCAGCACCGCCAGGCCCACGAAGATGGGCAGCTCGCTGTCCATCAGGTCCCGGGTGTCCTTGATGACCACGGAGAAGCCCGCCAGGAAGCACTTTTCATTACAGGCCCGCCGGACCTGCTCGATGGCCTCCATGGTCTCGTCCGAAGCGCCGGGGTGGCTGTACTGAATGATCATCATGGTAGCGTCTCCGGCGAAGAACATATCCCGGAAGTTGGCGGGGATCATGTCCGTGGGGATCTGGATGCCCATAAGGTTGCTGATCCAGATGGCGTTGGAAACTCCGTCAATGGCCTTGATGTCATTGAGCAGGCTGTTGGTATAGCCTGCGGGCATACTCTCCACCACCAGCATGCTGGTGGCCGCCATTTTAAAGGGCTCCTCCAGCAGCTTTTCGCCATGAGAGGATTCCAGGTCCTCCGGCAGGTAGGACAGAATGTCGTAGTTGATGCGGGTGGAAATATAGCCGATGGCGGCGGGAATCAGCATCAGTACCGCCATCATGGCCACCAGCTTCGGCTTGCGGGTCAACCATTTTGCGATTTTTTCCAGCATGGCCGATCAATCCTTTCCGCCGAACAGGCCGGTAATGGCCGCCCAGAAGTCCTTGAACATCTGCGCGACACGCCCCCAGAAGGTAGTCTGCACCTCCGCAGCGGCCTCAGCCTCCGTTTCATCCTCGTCCGGCATGGTGATCTCCTGAGTGCGGATCAAGATCTGAATGCTCTCAGGAGAGGGGTTGCGGCTGTCGGTGAGAGACACGGCCTCGGCGGTGGCATCCATCAGCAGGAGGTTGTTCACGTCGCCGGTATACTCATCCCAGGTGTCCTCGATGATGTCGCAGATGCTGGACTTGGCGTCCTTGATCTGTCCGGCGGTGCCCATGGTCTTGGCAGTGCTCCGCAGGACGGCCGCCAGACCCTCCAGAGTCTGCTTGGTGCCGTCATCCAGCGTAGCGCCGGTGGATTTCATCAGGGCTTCCGTGTCGCTGATGAGGCCCTGCGTATCCCGGATGGTCTTGATGGCACTGGCGCTGAGGCTGCTGACGGTTTTTAGAGTATCCTGCAAAACCGGCTCGTAATCATCCAGGATGTCCTGCAGATCCTCCACATCATCCAAGATATCCCGGAGGTCCGCAGAGGAATGGCGGATGGCGGCAGACAGGTCCTCGGCACTGTTGAGCAAAGAGGACAGGTTTTCGATCCGGCCGCACAGAGCGCTGAGGTCGCTGATCACCTGACTGGTGGGATCCTTCAATCGATTCATCACACCTGCCAGTGACTTCTGAAGCTTGGCGATCTCCGCCATGGCGCTGTCCAGACCGCCGGAGATCAGGTCCACCACCGCACCGCCGACACTCTCACTGGGGGGCAGCGGCGCATCCGGTTCCGTTTCAGTTCCCGGGTTTTCAGGGTCAGGCGGATTTGGGGCGTCTGTGGAATCCTTTTGGGATCCGCCGCCGTTGTTCTCTCCGTTGTTCTCACCGCTGCCGGTATTTTCAGAACCGTTTTCATCTGTGTTGGAGGAATCAGGCGGATTCTGTGCGCCGCTGCTTACTTGGTCACCAGTTCCGCTTCCGGCGTCCGTGCTTTCAGAACCGCTGCCGCCGGGAGTCTTTTCGGACGAACCGTCGGAATGATCGCCGGAAGGCGCACTGTCCCCGCTGGAGGTGTTCTTCTCAGAACTGTCCTCAGGATCGTTGTGCAGCAACTCGCCGGAGAGAGTCCCTCCCTGGTCGGGAGTTTCCGCACCGGTGGGAGAATCCTTATCATACTCCACCTTGCCGCTGGCATACACCAGCCACAGATCGTTCATCTGCTTGGCTGTGGCGGCACTCTGTCCCAGGACTTGCTGGCAGAACTGCTGGAAGGTCATTTGAGCCTTTGCCTGATAAGCGGTTTCCAGCTTGTCAATCCCTTTCTCCTTTATCGCCGCCTGCAACAGGGAAATCGTACCTTCCAACTCCGCGATTTTACTTTCAAGTGCATCAATCGTAGCTTTTAACTCAGCTTTCGCTACGGGATCTTCTGTCTGTCCCAGTTTTTCTTTGTACTCAGTCAGCTTTTTCCCACAGGCGGCAAGTCCCGTCTTTGCTTGCTCCAGATTTTCTATTACTGCCGCAGCGGTCGCTGCGGTTTCCCCCGCATTTTCGGTCCCCTTCAGCTCCAGCAAATCCTGATAGAAGGTCTTGCGGTCTTTTTCTACATAGGCGCTATGCGCTTCCTTTACTTGATTGACAGTAGTGGATCCGACGTTCTGGTTCTTGTCGATGGTTTCATCGAGTTTGCCGGAGGTGTCCTTTACGGTGCCGCCCAGAGCCTCCTGCAGCGCCTTCAGGCTTTTGCGCAGACTGCCCAGCGCACTGAATACCTTGCGCACATCACCGGTGCCGTCTTCCATATCTCTCAGAGCACTCTCCACATCCTTCAGATCACCCTTCAGGTCGGAGACTGTGTTGGTCATGCTGCGCAGGGTGGACTTGGAATCAGAAATTGTCTTGCTGAGGGCTTCAATCTGCCCCTCCACCGGCTCCAGTACATCCGTCAGATTGGAGAGATCCTCCCGCAGGGCGTCCGTTCCGGAATAGATCACGCCCTTGCCGTCGGAGAAAATACCTCGGGCCTTATTCAGCTGCTCCAGACCGTTGGCAGAGGCGTTCAGGCTGCCGGTCATGGCCGTCATGGCGTCCAGCAGGGAATCAATGCTGCCGGAGAGCTTGTTATAATTGTCCTCCAGATCGTCCTTCCGTTCAGACAGCTTGGCGATCTCCTCCAGCTGGCTCAGAGTAGCCGGTACCATCAGGAAGGTCATGCCGCCAAAGGCGAAGTCCTCGCTGCCTACCCGGATCGTATAGTGGCATTCCTCACCGGGCAAACCGAGGAACAGCACCGCCCGCAGGTTGCCGATCAGCTGCACCTGGGCACCGGGGGCCTCCAGAGACAGGATGTCATCCTGATTGAAGATCGCCATGGCTTCCAGGGTGTAGTTGTTCCGGGCGTACTCGCTGGCACGTTCATTGGGTACGATATCCAGACGGATTTCCACCACGCCGGCCTGTCCCACCAAATCCTCTGCCTTGGTAGGCACACCGTTGAGGGTATAGCTCATGGAGATCGTCCAAGGAAGCTGCTGGAAGGGCTTTGTGGTTTTGCCCTCAAAGTAGAAGGTCCCGGGCAGGGCCTTTTCGTCCAGCCGGAAGGTGGTCATGCCGCCGTTCCGGGCAGGCATCGTGCCGTCGGTCAGGTTGATGATCTCATCGTAATCGCCGTAGTCTGTCAGCGTGGCAATACCGTTGGTGCGGTAGCTCTTTACCACACTGCCGTCGGTGAGATTGCCGTAGTAGTCCGTCATGGCGTAGTAGGCCTCGTCATAGGTGGCGGTCACACCGTCCCCGATGGCGGCCGCCGGGATGGAGCCCAGCACCATCAGGGCGGACAGTGCGCAGCTTCCCACACGCAGAAGCTGTCTTTTCGCGGTTTTCACTGGATTTCGCATCTTACTTTCTTCCTTCTATTTAAATTTTGCAGAATACAGTTCAAAACTGCGCCGGGAAGCGCAGATCCGTCCGCTCCCACGGCATCCCCCGGCCGTTTTCTCCGAAGGGGCCGTAAGCGGCCAGTCTTCGGTAAATCGGCCGGGTCAGCCCGAACCGGCGGATCACCACGCCGGGCCGCATATCCACATGGTCCTCCAGCCAGATTGCCAGCGTCTCATCGCGGATCATACCTGTGCCGAAGGTGTTCACCGACACGCTGACGGGGTCCGCAAGGCCGATGGCGTAGGCCAGCTGCACCTCGCAGCGGTCCGCCAAACCTGCCGCCACCACGTTTTTTGCCAGATACCGGGCCAGATAGGCCCCGGTGCGGTCCATTTTTGTGGGGTCCTTTCCTGCCAGAGAACCTCCCCCATGGTGGGCTGCGCCGCCATAAGCGTCCGACACGGCTTTCCGCCCGGTGAGGCCGGCGTCCCCAGCGGGGCCGCCGATGACGAACCGGCCCGTGGGGTTGATATAAAGCAGAGGCTCCTCACCCGTCAGCGCCGGGGGCAGCACTGGCAGGATCACCTCCCGCCGCAGCGCCTCCCGCAAGGCATCCGTGCGAACATTGGGTGTATGCTGGGCGGAAAGGACCACTGTGGTGATCCGGGCGGGCCGTCCATCCTCATAGGCCACGCTGACCTGAGCTTTGCCGTCCGGCAGCAGCCAGGGCATCCCGCCGGAGCGCCGCATATGCTCCAGTCGCTTCACCAGCGCCCCTGCCAAGGTGACCGGCAAGGGCATCAGCTCCGGGGTCTCCCGGCAGGCGTAGCCGGTCATGATCCCCTGATCCCCGGCGCCGGTATCCTCCGCCGAGCGGTGGCTGACGCCCTGAGCAATATCCGGCGACTGCGGATGAAAGTGGATCTGAATGTCACAGTGATCCGCATCCAAGCCCAGTCCGGGGCGGTCATAGCCGATGTCCCGCAGTACCTCCCGGGCCACAGCCTCGTAATCCGGTTCCTGCCGGGCGCTGATCTCTCCGAACAAAAGCAGGTGGTTTTCCCACACAGCCGCCTCGCAGGCAGCTCTTGCCTCCGGGTCCTCCGTCAGCAGGGCATCCAGCACCCCATCGGCCACCTGATCACACAGCTTATCCGGGTGACCTCTGGTCACAGCTTCCGATGTCAGAACGTGCCTCATATTGCACCTCTTCTCCCTCAAAGCGCCCAATGCGCCCTTTTTCTCCATACTGAAAGTGTAACATGTTTCCTCCGGCGTCACTATGGGCATATCTGCCGCCTGTGCCTAATGGTATGGGAAAACGCCCCGCAAAAGTTCAGGCAAAATTGCCTCCGTGCCTAAAGCCTTAAAGATTTCGTTAAAAACTCGCACTTGAGACTGGTCCGGTTTCCGTGTATAATGGATATGAAAAAGGAAATTTGTTTCAAAAGGAGCGGGCTATGGCGCAACAGACAAAAAACGCCATCCGGCGGGCCTTTATCCAGCTTCTGAATGAACGCTCTCTGGATAAGATCTCCATCAAGGACATTGCGGAAAAGGGCGCGGTGAACCGCAACACCTTCTATTACTATTATGCGGATATCTATGCGCTGGTAGAGGATATCCTGCAGTTGGAGATCGAGGATTTCCAGTCCAAGCTGCGCCGGTACGACAGCTGGCAGGAGGCGTTCCGGGACGCTACGGCCTTCGCCACCCAGAACAAGCGGGCCGTGTATCATCTCTACAATTCCGGCAACCAGGAAACGATTCGGCGCTACTACCATAAGGTAACGTTAGCCGCCATGACCTCCTATGTCCGGGATCAGGCCGAGGGCCTTCCTGTGGATGATGAGGATATCCGGGTCCTGTCGGAATTCTATGCCGCCGCGCTGTCCGGGCTGACCGCTCTATGGCTGCAAAACGGCATGAAATACGATACTGATGCCTACATCGACCATCTGGGACATCTGCTGGACGGCAATATCCGCCGCTCTCTGGAACGGAGCTGTCAGGATTCCGGCCAAGCATAAAAGCATCCACCCGTCATAACGGGTGGATGCTTTTTATGTCTGAAGCCGGTTGCTTTTTCCGCTGTCGGCATAAGCGGACGTTCCGCTTGGAACATCTGCGGTTGTTTATCCCTTCTTCCCGGCGGATCTCTCCGCCTTTTTCCCGTTCCGCAGAAGGCTCTTCTCAGTTTCCTCCTGAATACCCTCCAACGTCATGCGGAGGTTGCTCATGAATAGGATACTCATGAATTTCAGCAAAGCCTCCCGGGTCTCTTTATCAAGATCCTTCAAGGCGCGGACCATAGGCCGCACCGCCTTAAAGCTGTCTGCTTTCAGATCCGTCAGGGTCTGGGCGCCGGAAGCCTCCAGTACCCGAAAGGCACTGTCTACAAATTTTTCCCGCTGTTCCACCGTCAGTCCCTGTACCCAGCCCCGCAATTCCTGATCCGTCAACTGAGCCTGCCGGGTAACACTGTGAAGCCGAACAAAATGATTTCCCAGCACCTCCCAAGAAAATCCATCATGCTGCATAAGGCCCTGCTGGCTGCTGTCCACCACGGTATAGTCCTCCTCGTGCTCCAGCAGCATCCCTACCACGGAGGATTTGGGTACGATGGTGTGGATACGCTCCGCCAGCCGGATATGCCGGGGCAGAGACAGAATATCCTCGTGAAAGCCGGGGCCGTCATTGGACCAGACGGCGGCGATCCGCCGCTGCACCGCCGCAGGGCAGAACACCCCTGCCCACACTGCCAGATTGCCGCCCTTGGAATGGCCGCCCAGCCGCAGCTTGATCCGGGGGTACTGATGGGCCATGGCCTCCGTGTATGTCACTGCCATTTTCTGAGCGGGGACCTCCCGCATACAGCTCAGATAGAAATCCTCTTTCCACCCTGCCAGCGTATCGTCGGTACCCCGGAAGGAGAGGTAGACGGTGCCATCCCCGCACTCTGCCGCCAGAGCCGCGAATTGCTCCGCCTTCACCGTGTCCAGATGGTCCACAAAGCCGTTGAGCTTCATGTCCCGGAACCGGGGCGAGGCTGCCGCCCGGCGCAGCAGCTCCGGAATCTGATTGGGCACCAGAACGCCCATGTCGATGGGCCGACCTTCCGTTTTGGCAAAATACGCCTCCGCCGCCTTCCACAGGGGCACGGCCCTCCCCCCGCCGGGGCCGGGGACGATGCCGCCGAAGTCCACGAAGGACAGCTCCGCCAAGATCAGGTTATCCACTTCATTAAACGGATCCTGTGCCAGCGTCAGATCCCCCCGCCAGTCCAGATAATCCAGAATATTTGCCATAACCGTCCCCCGTTTCGTTTTGATGAGGGTATTATATCCGCTTGCACTGCGACTTACAAGGCAGTATCTGTAAACTTTGTTCTAAGGTCTGCCGTCCTCTCATAGGATGGAGCATCACAACCGAGAGGTGGACGAGATGACAAAACAAACCCGAAACGAAGTGCTTTTGGAGGGGATCCCCGTGGGTGCTCCGGAGCCATCCCATGAAAATCACGGTCAGCTTTTTTACCGTCAAATTCTGGAGGTCCCCCGGCTGTCCGGCACGGCGGACCGCCTGCCCCTGCTGGTGCGGCAGATGCAGCTGCCTCTGCTGAAGGAGGGGACATCCCTGCGGGTAGAGGGGCAGCTCCGCTCCTTTAACAACCGGTCCGGTCCCGGACGGCGTCTCGTGCTGACGGTGTACGCCCGGTCCCTTCAGCCGGGGCTGGGAGAGCCGGTCAATCGCATCCTGCTGGCCGGGACATTGTGCAAGCCGCCTATCTACCGGCGGACGCCGCTGGGCCGCAGCATCAGTGATCTGATCTTAGCCGTGCCCCGGAGCTACGGCCGGGCAGATTACCTGCCGGTGATCGCGTGGGGACAGGTGGCGTCACAGGTGTGTACCCTGGAGGCAGGTGCGCCCCTATCCCTTGAGGGGCGAGTCCAGAGCCGGGTGTATCGAAAGGTGACGGAAACCGGCCCGGAGGAGCGGACAGCTTACGAGGTATCCGTCATGCGGCTGCTGGACCCGAAGGACGAACCATAAAAAACAGACGCCGCTTCTGCATGAAGCGGCGTCTGTTTTTCGCTGTTTTCTCAGTCGTTGGTGTAGTTGTCGAAATAGCCCTGAATGTAGACGATGGGGGTACCCTTGTCGCCGGAGCCGGAGGTCAGGTCGCACAGGGAACCGATCAGATCCGTCAGGCGGCGGGGGGTAGTGCCCTCGGAGACCATGTTGCCCACCAGAGAGCTGCCGTCCTTAGCGGCGATGCGGCCCTTGATGGCCTGCCGCAGCTCCTCGCCGTCCAGACCGGCGAAATCGTTGTCCGCCAGGTACTTCAGCTTCAGTTCGTTGGGCGTACCCTCCAGACCGGCGGTGTAGGCGGGGGACACCACAGGGTCCGCCAACTCCCAGATCTTGCCCACGGGATCCTTGAAGGCGCCGTCGCCATAGACCATGACCTCCACGTGCTTGCCAGTGGCGTCATACAGCTTCTTCTGAATGGCCTCCACCATGCTCTGGCAGTCGCGGGGGAACAGCTTCACCGTATCCTCGGTGGCCTTGTTGGTGCCCAGCAGGCCGTAGTTCTCGTTATAGCCGCTGCCGTTGACAGGGGCGGTGAGGATCTCGTCCAGAGAGAACACCTTTTCCGCACCGGCGGCGATCAGGCGGCGCTTGGTGCGCTTGCGGGTGTGGATGTCGCAGTTGATGACATTCTTGGTATAGGGCAGGATGGCCTTGGCGTCGTTGGCGAAAATCACTTCTGCCTCCGCCCCGCTCTCCCGGATCAGGTCCATGTAGTAGGCCACATAGTCCACCCCGGTGAAGGGATGCACGGTGTAGCCGAACAGCTCCCGGTACTTTTCCAGAGTCAGCACGTCCCGGTAGGGGTCCACGCCCTTTTCGTCCATCACATCCGGGTCGATCAGGTGGTTGCCCACTTCGTCGGAGGGATAGCTCAGCATGAGGACGATCTTCTTCGCACCCTTGGCAATGCCCCGCAGGCAGACGGCGAAACGGTTGCGGCTGAGGATGGGGAAAATAACGCCCACCGTTTCACCGCCCAGCTTTTCCTTCACGTCGGCGGCAATATCGTCCACGGAAGCGTAGTTGCCCTGAGCACGGGCCACGATGGCCTCGGTCATGGCCACTACGTCCCGGTCCCGGATGGCAAAGCCATCCTCCGGCTGGGCGGCAGCCTCCAAAACGGACTTGGTGACGATCTCCACCAGATCGTCGCCGCTGCGGATAATAGGCGCCCGGACGCCCCGGGAAACAGTACCGACCATACGGCTCATAAATAACTCCAATCCGCCGCCACATGGCGGCACACATGATTTTAGCTTCAAGCACAGGGCTTTTTGCCCCAGCTTATTCATCTTAACAGATAGGTTGACCTTTGTAAAATTAAAAAATGCACTTTCAGATATCAATTCTGCTTATATTTTTACCTATCGTATCTGTTGGTTTTATGATTCGCTATCCAAAAACACGGTTCGGCCGTCAATCCGGTCGCCCTCTACCGTTAATATACCGTAGGTAGGCCGCAGGCCCTTGCCCACAGTTCCCGGATTCAGGAACAGCGTTCTGCCCCGCTTGTCCACCAAAGGCTTGTGGGTATGGCCAAACAGAAAGGCATCTAAATGGTCCTGCTCTGCCTTCAAGCCCGCTGTCAGCAGGGAGGTTTTCACGCCGCAGGTGTGGCCGTGGCAGATCAACACACGGCAGTCCTCTAAAAACAGCAGTTTTTCCGCCGGCTCCTCCGGACGGCAGTCACAATTTCCGGGAACGTGCTCCATGGGAATGTCCGGATACCGTTCCGCCAGCCGTTCCGCATCCCGCCAGCAGTCCCCCAGATGGAGGATCATGTCGGGCTTTTCCCGTTCAACCGCCTCCTCCATATTGGATATATTTCCGTGGGAATCCGAAAGCACCAGAATGTTCATGGCAGTCTCCTTTTATGTGGCATATTTATAACCATAAACAGTATACCCTGTTTTTTTCGCCGGTGCAAGGGCCGTTGCGGAACCCGGTGAAGTATGCTATACTGCTGAGGAAAAAATCAGGACGCCGCAGAGCGGGAAAACGAGGTAATCATGGGACATTTCGATCATCTGAATGTGGCCTTCTTCACAAAAGCCGCTATTTACCCCGGCAGCATCGGCACCTTCCGCTACCGTTTTCAGCGGGAGGGCTGGACGGACGGAAAGGGCACTCTCACTGTCTGGGTCTACGAGAACACCAGTTTCGAGCTGGCCAAGGATGTGGAATCCCAGACCTTCCCGTGGACGGAGGAGGGCGTGGAGCAGGTGAAGGCGTGGCTGGAGGAAAAGTTGGCGGAACGGGGCAGCCAGCCCTATTCCATCCCCTACCCCGCCCCCAAAGCGGAATGATATGTACTGGAATGACCTGAACTCCCGGCTAAAGGCGGAATACGGCTGCAAGGTCTACAAGCTGGCCCTGTCCTCCGGGTGTTCCTGCCCCAACCGGGACGGGACGCTGGACACGCGCGGCTGCATTTTCTGCGACGGCGCGGGGGCCTTCGCGGAGGCCGGAGCCATCCCGGATCAGCTGGCCGCCGCCAGACTGCGGGTAGCCGCCAAGGCCGGGACCGATGCGAAATACATCGCCTACTTCCAGTCCTTTACCAACACATACGGGGACGCGGATCGCCTGCGGGCCTTGTATCAGGCGGCCATGGCACCGGAGGATGTGGTGATCTTATCTATCGCCACCAGGCCGGACTGTCTGGGGCCGGATATTCTGGGCCTATTGGAGGAGCTGAATCGCATCAAGCCGGTGTGGGTGGAGCTGGGCTTGCAGACGATCCACCCGGAAAGCGCCCGGTATCTCCGCCGGGGCTATGACCTGCCGGTATTCGACCGGGCGGTGAAGGACCTGAAAGCCATCGGCGTGACGGTCATTGTCCATCAGATTTTGGGTCTTCCCGGCGAAACACCGGAAATGATGGCGGAGACCGCCCGCTATATCGGTCAAAGTGGGGCGGAGGGCGTGAAACTCCATCTGCTCCACGTCCTCCGGAACACGGATCTGGCGGCGGAGTGGCAGGCAGGCCGGGTACAGACGCTGGAATTGGAGGAATATATTTCCATTCTGGAGCTGTGTCTGCGGAATCTTCCACCGGAAACAGTCATCCACCGCCTTACCGGGGACGGCGCGAAGCGGGACCTGCTGGCTCCCCTGTGGAGCGGAGATAAAAAGCGGGTACTGAACGCCATTCATCAGGCATTTCTGAGAGACAATCTGATTCAAGATCGGAAGAGCGTCGTGTAGGGAGAGAGTGTAGATCCATACGGCGAACGTTTTTATCATTTACTTTGCTTCTTCCGTGCAGACCTTGACGCCGGCGATGGCCATGGCGAAGGTGAACCAGAAAATGACCAGCACGCGGGGATAGTTCCACAAGAAATCCGCCAGACCGCAGACCATCGCGCCGCACATGGCAGACGCAGCGGCGGCTGCTACCGTCCTCCCCACGGAGGGGCCGTTATGCCGGACCGCCCGGGCGGCGTTTTTGATGTTCCACAGCATGGAACCCACAAAACCGGTGACGCCCAGCAGGCCCATCTGAATCCAGACCTCCAAATAGAAATTGTGGGAGTGGACAAAGGGAGCCTTGTCGTGATACAGGTTGAACTCCCGGATGTATGTCTGGGTGGCGGCGGTGCCGAGGCCCGCTCCGGTGAGGGGGGAACGGCGGATGACCTCAATGGCCGCCTTGTAAAGAGACACCCGGCTGGAGGTGGAGGAGTCCGCCGTATTGGTAATGGTGAGGATGCGGTTCAGCACCGTGGTGGGCAGGAAGGGCACCGCCAGTACGCACAGCAGAATAAAGGCTGGGATCAGCTTCGGTTTCCAGAGGAACACGAATACCGCCATAGCGACAGCCAGCCCCACCCAGCTTGCCCGGGAATAGGTCATGGCCATGGCCATGCCGCCCACGCAGAAGATACCGGCGCAGATGACTTTCCACTGCCAGCGCTTTGCCGTAAGGAACAGGGCCAGCACCAGCGGCAGCAGCAGCAAAAGCACCTGTGCGAAGGTGTTTGGATTGTCGAAAATGGAAAAGACCCGCCCCGGCATACCGGCGTTGACCTTCAGATCCACATAGGAGGGATTTACCTTCACACCCTGAATTCGCTGGACGATGCCATAAGCGCCTGTTGCGCCCACGCAGACAGCCGCCCCGGCGCACAGCCGCTTCAGATCCTCCCCATTCCGCACGGCACTGACGGTGATGACCACCAGCAGCGCCGCCGACACATGGTAGATCAAAAAACGGGCGGACAGCCCCGGCGCATAGGAGAAGGTCACGGCCAGCGTCACGGCAGCCAGCATCAACGCCGGATAGAAGCCGATCCGGGCCACATCCAGACGGCGGCCCGTCCGCATAGCCCCGGCGTAAAACAGCAGCAGCAGCAAAACGCCGGTCATAAAGCTGTATGCGTTGTTCCAGCGCTCGTAGGGGATGCACCACAGCGCCGCGATGCACCAGAACTGGGCAATGGAGGCACTGTCTCCCATGTCAAAGGCCAGTCGTGCGAAAAAGCTGTCCTCAAAGGTCAGATTCCACGCTTTGTACCAAGCGTGAAGCAGTGTCCCCGGCAGGTTTACCAGGGCACTGAGCACCCGGCACAGGAAGCTGTCCCGCCAAGACCGGGCCACGATCCCCTCCCGGCACAACGGCCGCAGAATGCGGCTCTCCTCGATCTGCCCGCTGCACCAGCGGCCGGCTGCCGCCAGAAAACGGTGGAGGGTACTGTCCTCATAGACATCGCAAAGCCAGACCCATATCTGATAGGTCAGGCTGGTTTGCCAAAGTGTCATAGTTGCTCCTTACATATGATTTTTCAGGCGGTACAGCGCCGTCAGCGTACCGAACCGGCCGCTGCCGATGAGATCCGCCACAATCTGCTTATTGCGGCCCAAGCCCTTGGGGCGTAGTTCCCGGATGGCTTTCGCAAACTCCGGCTGGGCGCAGAGGGCTTCCACGGCCTTCCGCTTTTCCCGGACGGGCTTCGGATTGCTCTTCACATACTCGTTGCCCACGGCGATCAGCAGCCCTGCCCACACTGTGTTGGCCCGCCACTGAGGCCGGGCGGCGTCAAGGCCGTATTTCTCCACGATCTCCGCCTTTCGCTCCAAAAACCGGGCGAATACCGCCGGATAGTCCCGCATATAGCGGTGGGTGGCGGAGGCGGGGTTTTCCAGATAGCGGTACAGGGGCTTGTCCGTCACCGCGAGACGGTGCACATTGGCGAAATATTCCATCAGGAACAGCTCGTCCTCCAGATAGGCCCCCTCAAAGGTAATGGCGTTGTCCCGGAGGATGGCGGCGTCAAAGAGGAAACGCCAGATGAAGCCGTTGAACACCGGCGGTTGAAGCCGGTCCCCCGCCAGAGGCCAGAGGATCTTTTCCCGGATGCCGGTCTCTTCATAGATTCCTGCCGGCAGCAACAGCTCTGTCCGCCGTTCCCCATCAGGCGTCACGTTGTAGTGGGCGCAGCCGGCGCTGTCTGCCCCGGCCTTTTCCCGCAGATACCACAAGGTCTCCAACGCCGCCGGTTCAAAGGCGTCATCGGCGTCCAAAAAGGCAATGTACGGCCCCGTGGCCTGCTCCAATCCCAGATTCCGGGCGGTGGACACGCCGCCGTTGGGCTTGTGGAACACGCGGATACGAGGGTCCTTAGCGGCGTAGCCGTCGCACAGAGCCGGAGAGCCGTCCCGGCTGCCATCGTCAATCAGCAGCAGTTCCCAGTCGGAAAAGGTCTGGGCCAAAACGCTCTCTACGCACTGGGGCAGCAGCGCTTCCGCCTGATAGACCGGTACGATCACAGAAATAGCGGGCATAAGCCACCTCCTTTCCTTCATACAAGGTGATTATAGCATAGGCACTATCGTTGGTCAATAAAAGGAGCGGGGCACAAATTTTCCTCCCGGCGTTGCTTTTGCCGCCCATGTCTGCTACACTATGGCTGAAAACAGTCATCGAAATTGCAGTTGTTTTGCGCCCTAATGGAGGCCGGCGCTGCCGCCGGCCCCCTATCTGAAAAGCGGCGGCGCCAGACCCGGGGGCGGACACTGCGGGGCGTATCAACGGGGACGCTCATGCCGCTTGTGCCATCCTATGCATCCCCGCCGCCGTCTGCCACGAAGCATGTCCCACATCTCCGGCCCATCTGCCGGAAATTTAGAGAAAAGAGGTCATCTCCATGATTAAAATTTCTCCGTCTATCCTCTCCGCCGATTTTGCGAATTTGGAGAGAGACATTCACCGCATTGCCGACGCCGATTACGTCCATGTAGACGTGATGGACGGCGTGTTCGTGCCCAATATCTCCATCGGCATCCCGGTGCTGAAGTCTATCCGGAAGGTCACGGATATGTTCCTGGATGTTCACCTGATGATCACGCAGCCGGTGCGGTACGTGGAGGAATTCTGCGATGCCGGCGCCGATCTGGTAACGGTCCATGTGGAGGCGGATTTCCCGGAAAACATTCAGGCCGCCATCGACAAGATCCACGCCAAGGGCAAGAAGGCGGGCATCGTTCTGAAGCCCAAGACCACCTGGGAGGCAGTCCTGCCCTATATCGATCAGGTGGAGCTGATCCTGGTCATGACCGTGGAGATCGGAAGAGCGTCGTGTAGGGAAAGAGTGTAGATCTCGGTGGTCGCC
>ENA-OVGC01001753-OVGC01001753.1-human-gut-metagenome-genome-assembly--contig:-NODE-1753-length-15932-cov-2.884676_pt1 | contig 15932 bp, 8 predicted proteins | sample MGYA00237768_ERZ505415 | MGnify/ENA primary metagenome ERZ505415 (study PRJEB26158, sample SAMN06016382) | human gut metagenome | biome: human gut; feature: ankylosing spondylitis patient; material...
GTGTGCTCTTCCGATCTCAGCGTACGGGGACGCATATATTCAGAGAAAAATTCATCCTTCCCTGCCGGACCGTTTTCTCCTGAAAGTCTTTCCTGCACACGCATCCGCGCCGCTCCCGGTGAAAAGAACGCAGACCGGGCACGGGGGGCCTGATGTTCCTCCGCCGGGCCGCCTGGTTCCGGCATACACGGGGCCGGGCTTCCGGCAAAAAAGAGTCCTGCATAAAAAGGAGACCTTTTATGCAGGACTTTTTGGTACGGCTTTCCCGTATGCCGTGGTTTTCTTCTATCTGACAGCGCTGGCAAACTCACGGCCATAATCACGGCAGAGCTTCTGTGTGGCTTCGTCCGGGGCCCACTGGCAGCGCAGTCCGTCGTTGGCGATTTCAAAGCCGGCGCCGTCAAGAAGGGCAGTTATCTGTTTGACGGCCTCGCCGCTCCATCCGTAGCTTCCGAAGGCAGCGGCTTTCTTATTCCTGAACTTCAGTCCGCGGATCATCTCCATGATGCCGCCTATGGAGAACAGGTAACCGTAATTGATGGTCGGAGAGCCGACGAGGATGGCTTTGGATTTGAAGACTTCCGTGACGATATCGTTTTTGTCGTCAACAGCTGAATTGAAGAGCTTGACCGTCAGGGACGGATCGGCCTCACGCAGCCCCCCGGCGATGCATTCGGCCATGCGGCGAGTCGAATTCCACATGGTATCATAAATAAGGGTGATCTGATTTTCCTGATAGGCCCCGGCCCATTTCTGATAGGTGCTGACAATCTGCAGGGGATCCCTGCGCCAGATGACGCCGTGACTCGGACAAATCATGCTGACGGGAACATTCATTTTGAGGATTTCATCGAGCTTGCGGGTGACCATGGGACTGTAGAGATTCAGGATATTTGCGTAGTATTTCATCGCCTCCCGATACAGTTCGGCCTGATCCACGCAGTCATTGAACAGGCTTTCACTGGCATAATGCTGCCCGAAGCCATCGTTGCTGAACAGGATGTTGTCCCCCGTCATATAGGTGAACATCGTGTCAGGCCAGTGAAGCATGGGCGCCTCAATAAAGACGAGCTTTGTGTCGCCGAGCTCCAGCGTATTGCCGGTCTTCACCGTGACAAAATTCCAGTCCTGATGATAGAGGCCGCGCAGAATCGCCTCACCCTTCTTCGTGCAGTAAATCGGTGTATCCGGAATCTTCCGCATCAGAGCCGGCAGGGCACCGCTGTGATCATTTTCGTTATGATTCATGACGATGCAGTCAATGTCTTTTAGATCGATTTCCTGCTCCAGGTTAGCGACGAATTCTTCGTCAAAGGGCTTCCAGACCGTGTCCATCAGGACGGTCTTCCTGTCCCGGATCAGGTAGGAGTTATAGGAAGATCCCTTCTCCGTAGAATATTCATGGCCATGGAACTCGTTCAGTTCCCAGTCAGTCTTGCCGACCCAGGTTACTCTGTCCGTGATTTTCTTTCCCATTTCGGACCTCCGTATTTTTCCCCAGTATATCCCAGACCGGCCCGTGTCCTTCCTGTCAGTGCGGTCTGCCGTGACAAATGACACGTGCTTACAACAAAAAAGACGGCCCCTCACCGGCCTGATCAGGGGGCGGGTTTCCTTCTCCGGACTGGCTTATCCCAGGGACAGAGTTATGCCCGCCCCGGGAAGCCCGGGGCGGAAGAAGAGAGCCCAATGACAGGGAGAGAAAAGAACAGAAACGGGCAGCGCCGGACTCAGAAGTCCCACTTTACGCCCGCGGAAACATTATATTCCCTCGTATAGTGATCGCCGCTCTCGCGCTCAGCCTGCATATAGAGACGAAGCGTATCCGCGGCCTGCCAGTCCACGCCCAAGCCGTAGTACACGCGCGTGCCGTGCATGTTCGCGGTCATGTCCTCGCCGTTGAAAGAAGCCTTCTGCCGGCCCAGGAATTCCCTGTTCACGCCGCCCTTCACGGAGGGCTGGATGTAGTGGCCGCCATCGCCGCCGTCGAGGGCGAACTTCCTGCCGAGGACAACGCCCGCGCGCCCGGTCAGGGAATCCATATCCTTCTGGCTGATCTCCATGCCGTTGCTGGCTTCGAAGTCTCCTCCCTTCACCCAGAAGTAGGAGAGCTCGAGCTGGGGTTCGAGAAACCAGAAGTCACGTCCCTCATTGCTGTAGGCGAAGTCAAACCTGCGTCCGGCCTCCAGTGAGGCGCCAAGGCCGTATGAAGATCTGTCATCGCGAACCCGGGTTCCGTCGAGCATGGTGCTGCGTATCCTGTGATTGTACCAGTCTATGGTTCCGACAGCGTCCGCGTACCAGCCGCCGTCTCCAAGCCATGTCGCGTACAGCCCGCAGCCGGCGCTCTTCAGATCGCCGTTTCCGCCCCAGGAGCCGTTCACGTTCTGACGCGCGAGGGCGCCGCGGAGCTGGATACCAGCAGCCAAAAGGGAATTGCCGCTCGCAAAAACCGGCGCGTCATAGCCCAGGGAAGCGCCGTACGTCGTCTGGGTAAATGTCGTGTCCGCGAAGCCTTCGAGACGGGCGGTATCAGCGAAGCCGCGCACCCACAGGCCCGTCTGCGTGTCTGAGCGCATTTCGCCGAGGCGCTTGCGCAGATCCGTGAGCTGGCCGTACCACATGGCATAGTGTCCGGGCAGACCGGAAAGCGCGGCTTCCGCCTCGCCCGTGGGAGAAAGCACGGCGTGCCCTCCTCCGCCGCCAGGAGTGTCGGGGGTTGAATCACCTCCGCCGGGAGTATCTGGGGTGGGCTTGTCTCCATCCGAAGGTTTCGCCGACGGATCCCGGGACAGGAACCACTCCGTGGAGCCGTCCTTCTGCCGGCTGGAGAGCCTGTAGATATACATACCGAGATCCACCTGCTGCCCGGGGTTGGCGAGCGAGAAGGTGCCTGCGCCCTCATTCCGGCGCACCAGCCAGGTATTCATGTCAACGGCCGAAATGTCGGTTCTGCCAGAGGAGGCCACAAAGACTTTGCTGCTTCCGGAAGCATACCGGCCGATATCCACCTGATCGACGCCTTCCGTACTGTCGTGTTCCACCTTCAGGCGGAACAGGCCGTCTGATCCGTCAAGACTGCCGACATTGAGCCTCTGAAATTCCGCAGCCGAGTCGAGGGAAACCGTGCCCCCACTGAGACTGAGTGAGGTAACTGCGGAAGGTCCGTAGTTTGTGCCGTCCGTATACACGGGTCTCACGTTCCAGATATTGCCGCTCCCGAGCGTTACCGAGACTGACGCCCCGTCGGCCTTGTCCGAAAAACCTGTCCATACGGCCGTGCCGCCAAGGGAAACGGTGGCCCGACTCGTATCATACGCCCCAATGCCGCCCTGAAGCGTACCCGCTTCCTGAGCTGTTAGAGTGGCCTGCGCGCTGTCCGCCGTGCGGACAATATCCGAAGCTTTCAGGTTCAGCGTGCCGCCCGTTATAGACACAGATGAGCTGCCGCTGGCATCAATGCCATTTTCCGAAAGATCCAGACTGGCGGTGCCAGCGCTGACAGTGACCGTGGCGTTCCCCTCTGCCTTCGCCGCTGTCTCGCCGCCGGTCATGGTGAAGGCATCAGTCGTCAGCGAAACAGCTGCATTGTCCGCGTACATGCCGCAGGCTACATTTTCAAACTTCGTCATACTGTTTGTGACAGTGATAACGCTCTTTTGGGGATCTTTTTCATCCACCTCAGCATAGAAGCCGTAGTCAAAATCCTGAAACAATAAATTCGTGCCGGTAACCGTTATTGCTGCGGTACTGTATAGCCCTATCCCACCTCCAAAAGCTCTATCGGGATTGGGATCAGGGTTTGGAGCGTGGGATATTCCAACGAGCGTTCCACCTTTTATGCTGACATCGTCATTCACACGGTCATCGTCATCGCCCTCCACGGTCATAGCGATGATCGCGCCAGGATTGGCTATCACGTATGGGGATTCTTTATTCTTAAAATCAAAGGTCAGGGTGGCACCATTGCGTATTTCCAGCGTATCTCCGGCATGGATGACCCTGCCCATTCCAATCCCTTGTTTTTGGCGATAATCGTCCCAGCCCGTATCTGAGTCGACAATATAATGCAGATCCATGGCTCGGGGCTCGTCCACGTTCACAGAGCCCAAAAATCCCAACACGGCAAAAAAACAAAAAAGGCTCAGTCCACAAATCTTCTTCAAAGCGGACCTGTGCCCGGGAAGCAGATTCCCTATTTCCCTTTTTCCCGGCATTTCATTACCCCGCATTTATTCAGACAGCTTATTGAAAAAATTCAAATACTGTCAATACTATGCTCTTTAAAATTTCTTCGCGCACTAAACAATCTCTTGTCATCGCTATAGCTGCCAAAGATGCCGAGAATGTCTCTCCCGGGGAGCAGAAGAGTTGTGCAGAACATCATTTTCAGGAACGCTGATTCTTTATAATGCAAAATTTCAAATATACATGTTGATAAATTTAGCCACACCCCTGACATCCCCCCGTCCCTTCCTCACTGCCGGCGCTGCGTACTTCGGGGAGAGAAACACCTTGTGGCGGGCCGGTTTCCGGGATGGCAGAGTTCCTCAGCTTCGGGGTGATGAACCCGCCGGAAAAAAAATGAAACCGGGTTCTCTCCGACTCCGGGGATGATGCCGGATCAGACCGGTATGGGGCGCTTCCAGGGGGTCTCAGGCTGTCTGTAGGGCATCCTCATATGAAAAGACCTAACGGGAAAGAAAAGTACCGCTCCAGCGAAATCTGTTCTGTCTCTTCCCAAGCCCGGGAGATGCCGAGGGACCTTGGCCACTGTCCTGTTCGGGAACATCAACGGAAACAATCAGACAGAGCCGTTATCAGACCTGAAACGTTGAAGAAGTTTATGACGACCGAAGCTTCCGGGCTGCTCCCGGCTTCAGGAACGCCGAACGCCGCGGTCGGCCACTCCGCTCATCCATGTCAGCTCTTGGTGCGCTCAATGCCCTAAAAAATACAAGCAGGGGAAACTGCAGCCGGCATGCGTGATACGGGTCCCTATGCGCCAGCCCCGCCGCCGTCCGCGCCGGGGCCAGAACAGACGGAGAAGCCCGTGTACGACGTACACGGGCTTCTCCCCAATCAGGCTGTCCGCCTTTCTAGAACTCGTAGTGCACCTGGAACAGTCCGGAAACGCCCTCCCGGACTCCTCCGTAGCCGGTGGCACCGAGCGTAAAGAAGAGCGGCTCCCCTTCAGAGGGTCTCAGCCTGAGGCCTGCCTCCACCATAGCCGTATCGCCCGTAAGTGAGGCGGACGGCGTATCGTGACCGTAAATGTCGGATGTACTCCTGCCGTTGAACTGGCGCTCATAGGCCGCGCCGAGGTACCAGCTGAACACATCGCTGCCCTTAAAGCTCAGACGCGCTCCGCCGCGCAGGCGGTTCGAATCCATGGCGTCGAAGTTCACACGGCTGCCGCTGATGCCGCTGTCATCCTCACTCACATGCGACCACAGGTATTTGGCGTAAATATCAAGGTCAACGCTGTCCGTGAGAGACTTCATCCAGCCGATGCCTCCGTGAGCCGCCATATAGGGCGACTGCGAGCTGTAGTCGACGTCGGAGCCGTTGACGCGCCAGCCGTCCGACTCCCAGCTGTAGTTCAGCATGCCGATACGGAAGGATCCCTCGGCGTAGAGGCCCTGCATGGCCGTCTCATTGAGGTAAAGCTTGCCGAGGGCGCCGACGCCGTAATAGCTGGCATTGCCCTCGCTGTCGAAGCTGTCATAGCCGGCAAAGTCATGCTCGGCGTCAAAACGGGCGATACCGGTCTCGAAGAACACGCCGGCGAGGAAACCGACTGAAGGCAGTTTGCAGTAACGGGCAAGGCCCGCCATGGCGCTTCCGCCTGACATATTAAAATGACCGTCAGCCTTGTAGGTCGAGTAGCCTCCGGACACGGCCATGAAGGCGCGCCTCCCTGATCCAGGAGGGCGAGTCCGGGCAGCCGGTCAATGTTAAAGGACTTCGTGCGGTGATCGGCCTGCACATTTTTGGTGCGGGCGATGAGATCCTGGCCATTTTTGATGAAGTAATCCACATCGAAAGTCAGGAAGCCTTTGGTGAGCCCGGCCTGGGAGCGCGTCATGCCGGCTGTGCCGGTCTCATTGTCCATGGTACCGTCATTGGACACTGTGCCCGTATACGGCACATAGGAACCGTCGGAACCGATGGTCACGGTGTCCGCGCCGTTCACGTAGAGGTTCGTGCCAGTGAAACTGGACGAGGCCGCAGGCGTGTGGACGAGGACATATTCTTCGGGCACATCCCCGGACTGATTTCTCAGATTCTGAATGGAGACATTGGTGAAACTCCCCTTCCCGTCGCCCAGGACGGCGGATTTCGCGAGATCCGCGCTGGGCGTCCCGTCGGCCACGTCGGAGAAGTTCAGGTTCTGGAAGTTCTGCAGGCTGTCCGCCTGAATCTGGCCGTGCAGATTCAGGGTATTGCCGGTGAAAACGTCAGTGGACGTTCCGTCTGTCTTTCCGCCGTACAGGTCAGATCCCGCGAAACTGGCCGTGTCATAAAGCGTGACCGTGTTGTCCACAGCCGTGCCATCGTCGTAGCCGCCGACCACGGCGGCGCGCACCCGGCCGGCGGTCACGGTGATGCTGTTGCGGCTGGCCGATCCGTCCTCTGTATAACCGCCATAGAGACGGTCGAAGACCGTGCCGCCTTCCATGACAATGACGTTGTCCGACGCGTCGCCGGAGCGGGTATGCGAGGCCTCCACGCCGCCGCCGATGCCGCTGTTGATATAGACATAGTTATGGCCGGCATCGCCAGTGCCGATATAATTGCCGTACACGCCGCCGCTCACGGACGTGTTGCGGACAATGACCGTGTTGCCGGTGGCGTGTCCTGCTTCACTCTGGCCGCCGTACACGTAGCCGGACACGTGGCTGTCCTCCAGAATAACGGTATTGCCGCCCGCGAGGCCGCTGACGGTGAATCCGCCATAGACATGGCCGCCCACGCGGCTGTTCCTCACGAGAACCGTGTTGCCGCTCACGTCGCCGCTCTTCGTCATGCCCGCGGCCAGGTGACCGGAAAACACGCTGTCGGAAACGGAGACGCTGTTGTTCTTGGCGCTCGAGCCGTCGCTTATGCCGGCGGAGGCCCTTTCTGCCGTAACACTGGAGGAGGAAATGATCATCGTGTTGCCATCGGCCTCACCGGCGCGCGCCTCTGCCGTGGCCAGGACCCCGGCGTTCACTGTCGTTCCCCGCATCACCATTGTGTTGCCGCTGGCAGAGGTGCCCTGATCGCTTTCCGCACAGCGGAGGTCGGCGTTAATGGTGCCACCCTCCACAAGAAGGCTGTTGTTGTTTGCCCGGCGCTCGGCATGCACGAAGTAGAGCAGAGGCACCGAAATCTCCACGTGATCGAACCAGCCCGTATTTTCCGTGCCGCGTGCGAACGCCCGAATCACATCGAGGGAACCAACAGGGGCGATGAAGGAAAGTTTTCCGCCAAGCACACCCGTATTGCCGGAAGCATTTTCCGCGACCAGGCCGCCGGCATCTCCGTTCGTATCCCCCTCGGCCTTTACGTTGCTGTCACGCAGCTCGAAAGTGCTGTCCGCTATTGTATCCGCCCGGATGCCGTACACGGCCCCCTGCGTGGAAACAATGTCCGAATTCTTTATGGACACCGTGCTGCCGCTGGCCGCGCCCGCAGCCTCCACCTCAATACTTCCAGGATTCACCCACGCGGAAATACCCGCCACACCGGCAGCCGAGCTGATGGCCGCCCGGGAAAGAAAAATACTGTCCCTGGCAGACGTCCCGCCCACATGTATGCCAGCAACGCCCTCCTCTCCCGAGGTAATGGAGGAATTATTTACGATAAGAACATTATCCTGTGTGCTGTCCACGTTATACACCCGGCCCGTGTCAGCGGACTTCAGGATCCTGGTATGCCCGGCGCCGTCTGAAGCGGTGGGGCCGTCGATGATATGTATGCCTGTAAGGCCGGAAACCGCTCTGTCCGAACTGATGCGGGAATTCTGCACGGTAAGCCTGTTGCCGGAGGCCACGGCTGCCTGCAGTCCATCTATATAGTGCTTGGCGGAATTGATGGTGCCCTCAAAGGACACCGTATTGCCGGTCACGGACGAGCCGGAGACGCCGACGATGCCGGATACGGGCGCGTACTTCGTGGTGTCCTCGGTATCCGTTATCTCAACGCCGGTCATGGCAACCGTATTGCCCCCGGCCTTCACGGCCTGAATGCCGGCCAGGCCGGCCGTGACCTGATCCTTCAAGGTGAAGGACGTGCCGGAGACGCTTATGACATTGTTTATGGCCGTATCGGAATACGTGAAATTCCCTCTGGGAATATCAGCGATGCCTGCGGCGCCCGTGAGGTGGGTTGTGATACTTCCACCCTGCAGGGTGATAGTGTTGTTCGAGGCGTTTTTGGCGGCTATGGCCATGACACTGCCGGTAGGGCCGCCGTAATTGACAGAAGAGACCGGCCTGCTCTGTGAGTCAATATTGATATTTTCCAGACTGATCCGGTTTCCGTCAGCATTCACCGCTGCCCAGGAAACGGGGATGTTGGTGCCGAGCTGCTGACCGATAATGCCGGCAACGGAGCCGCCGGTTTTCAGCATGCAGTCCCCTTCCCCGCTCAGGGAAATGGTATTATTTCTGGCCGTTTCGGCGGCAAGCGCAAAGATGCCGCCTGTGGAAGCCCTGATCCCCCTGAGTCCGGAGAAGCTGACAGTATTATCCGATGCCTCTCCGGAAGCGGCGAAACCTCCAACATAAAGAGGAATGACCCATCTGTTTCCGGCAAATTCAGGTTCCTTGATCTCGATTCCGCTGGCCACGAGGGTATTGCCAGATAACAGGGTTCCTCTGGCCGCATAGATACCCGCGCCGCTGTTAATCTGGCCTTTTTCGGATTCACCGACGCGTAACGTTACGTTATCAAGAACAATAGTGTTTCCGGTGATCGATGAAGTTCCCGTATATGTGATCTGGCTGCCGTCAGTCGTTCTGACTGTCACAGGCAGAAATCCCACACCGACCCCTATGCCGGCCAGGCCCTGAGCACTGTTTATATCGCAGTTCTGAAGGAAGATACTGTTTCCGGCAGCTGTATCGCTGACCTTGATGCCAAGCAGGCCTTCACCACCCTCATTGGAGATCAGGGAGAGATTCCGCACAGCAATGGTGTTGCCGGCAGCTCTGGCGGCAGGCAGATAATTCTGCATCGGCCAGTAGTTTGTGGGGGCGTCTACACCCCTGATCCCGAAGATACAGCCAGCGGAATCAAGAACCGATGCGTCTTTTCCCTTACCGCTGAAACTGATGGTATTATTCTCAACGGTACTGCCCGCCACGCCATTCAGCCCTTCGACACCAGCGGACAGCCGCGTCACATTCGTAAAGGAAACCGTGTTGCCGGTGACGCTCCCGTCTGCGCTCAGGCCAACAACCTTCTGCGGGACATGATAATCCGATCCGTCGCCAAGGATATTGAAATTGTCGGCTGTGAGGATATTGCCGGTAATCGTGCTGGCCTTAATCCCGCAGACACTGACCGCTGAATTACCGCTCTTTATAGCGCCGTTCCGCAGAATGATGGTATTCCCGTCAGCGCTTTCGGAATAGTGCACCAGGGGTTTATTCCAGCTCTGATCAAAATAGGTGGAACGCATGCCGATGCCCATGAAGCCGAAGCTGCCGGACATGGTCCCGTCGCTGAAGATGATAGTGTTTCCGGAAGCGTTCTTCGCCGCAATGCCGGTGATACCGTTCAGCTGGCCGACAAGATCCATATGCTGCACAGCAATCCTGTTATTGGACGCCGTGAGCGTGCCGCCACTGGGATTTATATAATTATTGCCGCTTACCTCACTGCCGGCTATGCCCGCCATGCCCATAAACGAAAAAATACTGTTGACGTTCGCACCGCTGCTGTCGGTGGCGCCGGTGATGGAGATCGTGTTGTTATCCGCTGTTTCCGGAGCAAGTATGCCAATCACCCCGGAAGTCTCAGCCGCCGCATTCTTTGCCGGATTAATGGTTGTAGAATCCAGAATGATAGTATTGCCTGAGGCCTTTGTGGCAATAATGCCTATCGACGTCTGATGGGGGCTCGAAATGGACGAGCCTTTTACCCATATGGTGTTATCTGTGGCGGAATTCAGGACGTTGTGCCGGCCTTTTCCTCCCGCAAGGTTCAGATCACCGGCAATACCGTACACGCCGCCGCCGGAATGAATTATGGAATTCTCCACCCTGACTCTGCTTCCGGAAACCGTGTACCCGGACGCCGTGCCTGCCCCCAGTTCCTTATCCATGGACATGGCGCCCTGTATGGCCACGATACTCGAATTGGTGCTGTAGCTGCCGCTGTCGGATCCCATGGACCACACCCCGCTGTCCTTCACGGACACCGTGCTGTCCGAAATCTGCCTGCCGCTCAGCCCAACGATGCCGTCCCTGCTTTGAGGGAGCTGAAAACCTTCCAGCGTAACGTTTTCAAGGTTCAGGGTATTGCTGGACTGGACATCAGCCCTGACGCCGAAGAAGCCGCGGTACGCGTCGCCGCTCCGTCCGTAATCTGAGACAGGGGCGGCTATCATGCCGTTCTTCAGGGTCAGGACATTATCAGAGGAAACAGCGGCGGCCGAGGGCATATCGCAGTTGTCCAAAGAGGAATTCATGCGTCCTGCCGAGATGAAGCTGAAGCCCGCTGTTTCGATATCGGCGGAAGTTTTGCCAGGATCGCCGAAATCCAGCGTGAATGTATTGCCGCTGACTTCCTGAGAAGCCGCGGACACGGAGACAATTCCCCAGCCGGCGGACGTCAGTTTTGTTCCGCTGGCTTCAACAGTATTGCCGTTTATTCTCTCAGCGGCACCGGGCCCGTAAGTAAATACATATTCTTCGGCAGTCCGCGTGAAAGGCACATTGCCGAGCAGCAGTACGGCCTGGGATGAGCTGACACTTCCCCCGGACAGCGAGATTTTGTTGTCCGAAATCTCGCCGGCTGTGGCAATAAGAGCGCCTATGGCATTTCCCCAGTCGCCATAGAGCGCCGTATCCGTCAGCGCGATGACATTCCCGTGCGCTTTTGTATCGGCATTGACAATGACTGAAGCGAAACCGCTGTGAATGTCCGCATTGCTGGCCGTAAAATGAAGGCCATTGGTCGTTCCCTCTCCGGCCCCTTCGGCTCCCTGGGCACTGGTATTGTCAAAAAGGAAGACCGAGCGCCAGCCTCCTTTGGCTTCAACGCCGCCCCCGCTGTTTCCCTCAAACGTGATATCCGGAGAGGGAAGCGTCTGGCTCATCTGCCAGCTGAAATGATCATAGTTCGAAGTCTGTCCGCCGCCCGCGATGACAGTGCCGGCCGGAACGACAATACCCTCTTCAGCCCGGGCCTGACCTCCGGGAAGCAGGGAAAACCACGCGGCCAGAGCGCTCGCGAGAAAAATACCGCCCGAAATTCCGTGTTTTCCGCTCTCTTCCGGCAGGCGTCCTTTCCCGGCGGCCCTGATTCCGGGCCGCTTTCCCAAAGATGTAAATGTACAGCCGGTCTTTCTGCCGGACAGTCTTCTGCAGTTTTTCATAATGCCTCCTCAGGTGGATCTGCCAGCCTTGCAGTTGGAACAGCGGCAGAACGCTTCATCACCGCGCAGCCCACACGGGGGAATTTATCTTTCCCCTACATCCGTTTTTATCATTTTGCACAAAAAGATAAAACAGATATGATAAATAATTTTCCAGTTTATAAAACAAAAAAATATTTTTTATTCAATCCAATATAACATGCGTAATTGTCATATATTGGGCACTATGTTTACTAATAAATAAAACACTTTGTTTCAAAAAAACCGCACAACGCAAACAATATCAATGTAATACAAACAAATAATTATTTACGAAGAGGAAACTTTTTCAAAATGTAAAAATATGATCATTCTATACAACATCTTAAAACAATGCCAGGGGCATGCCGTCTTTCCTCCGGATTGCACAGAGAAATCTTACGGTACCGACGCCGGAGCTTCACGCCAGAAAGACAGAAATTTCATCCAGATCACCCCTGACACAGAGCTCTAATCCTAATGAAAATTATAAGCAACAGCTGACTCTTTTCATCTTTTGCGTAAAAATATTTCTCCGCCTGAAGAGGAAGTTTTTCCTGCATGCCTGCTGTCCCTGCCAGCACCGGAAGAGACAGTCCTGCTCCCCTTTCCGGCTATTTTCAGACACCTGGCCGGCTGTCACCTAAACTGTCAGCTCAGAAAAGCTTTTTCCTGTCAGCACGCAGGGAAGAAGCTTCCCCGCTTCATTTCATTCTCTGTGTCCAACGCAGTGCGCCACGCCGCATCCCTGAATCCATTCAGACAGGGCAGTCCAATATGTGCGCACGCCCATGCGGACATACTGCCAATCCTTTCCGGTCAGCACATACAGAAAGCAGGAATACGCTGACACATTTCTGTCACGCCTCTGTCCTGGTGAATGAAATCCCCGGAACTGTTCCGGGACCTGCCCGTTTCCATCATACTTCAGCCTGCAGAGGCACCGCCGTTACGGGGACAGGATACGTGTGTCTGCCGGAGCTGGATTTTTGTCATGCAGGGGAAACGGCCACCAGCAGAGGAAATAAACCTTCTGACAGGATCATCCCCTTTCTGCTGTGCGGCAGCAGAGCGGAAGAGGACCACCCCGGGCAGCTCCCTCTGCACGTTCTTCTGCCACGTGCAGATCCCTGACAGGGATTCCCCTGTGGTCCCCAGCCGGCCCGCTGGAAGGCATCACGGCAGTATGTTAATCAATAAGAAACAGGAGGTTTGTTATGAACGCCATTCTCGAAGCTATGGAAAAAAGACGCAGCGTCCGCAAATATAAGCCTGACATGGTTCCCCAGGATGTCATCAGCAGCGTGATCAGTGCCGGCCTGTACGCGGCAAGCGGCATGAACAGACAGGACACCATCATTATCTCCGTCACCAATAAAGAGGTGCGCGACAGACTGTCCGCAGCCAACGCCGAAATCATGGGCACGAAGAGTGATCCCTTTTACGGCGCTCCTGTCGTTCTCGTCGTTCTTGCCAGCAAGGCTTCGCCCACCAGGGTGTACGACGGCAGTCTGACCCTCGGCAACATGATGCTGGCCGCCTCCACGCTGGGCCTCGGCAGCTGCTGGATCCACAGGGCCAGAGAAGAATTTGAACGCCCAGAATGGAAGCAGTTCCTGAAGGAACAGGGGATCGAAGGAGACTGGGAAGGCATCGGGCACCTCATACTCGGCTACCCTGACGGAGAAATGCCCAGAGCGCATGAAAGAAAGCCCGGCCGCGTTTTCTTCGTGAAATAGCCTTTCCCCAAAGCGGCACTCTGATTTCCGCCAGGCCGGAAGACGCCAAAGACCGGCGGGGCGGAACCCGGGAGACAGCAGGGCGGCACGTCCCGCCCTCCTCCGCAGAAAAGTTACGGCAGAACTTCCCCCGGAGCTGATGCCGCGCCCTCCCGGGACGGTACCGGCATCGGCCCCATGTCCCTTTCCGGATTCGTGGAAAAGATGGTCTGGCAGGCAGGAATTCAGAGTTCCTGCCTGCCGCTTTTTTCAGAATGCCTGACGTCATGGAACGGATGCGGAGTGCTCCCTGCGCTCCCTCCGGAAAAACCGCAAAGAGAAAACCGGGGAAAAGGTTTTCCGCGAAGGCAGCCTTTCTCTGAGGCGCGGCGCCCGTACACCGCGGAACACGGGATGGAGTCCCGCTCTTTTTCCACGGCACAGCGGGGACGGCCCGGCCGCAGAAAAGAGCCGATGCCCGTTCTTTGTGTCCTGGATCGTTGACTTCCCCGTTCTGCTTTCTATTCTGTTTCCAGAACACGCTTTCAGCCCGGCCGGGCGTCTTTCCGGCGCAGGGACAGGGCACACCTCTCACACTCCGCGCACAACGGGGACACCGAAATCAGGAGAATAGCATGCTGCAGTCAGACAGACGCAACCTGAGCATGATGATGGACTTCTACGAAATGACCATGGGCTACGGCTATTTCCGCAGCCAGAAACCCTGCAACCGGGTCATCTTCGACTTCTTCTACCGCCAGAATCCCGACAACGGCGGCTACGCCATTTTCGCGGGCCTCGAGCAGATCATCGATTACCTCGTCAACCTCCACTTCGAGGACGAGGACATAGACTACTTCCGCTCCCTCGGCTGCTTTGACGAGGAATTTCTGAAATGGCTCAGGAATTTCCATTTCAGGGGCGATGTGGACGCTTTCCCCGAGGGGTCCATCATCTACCCCAACGAGCCCGTCCTCACCGTAGCCGCTCCGGCCATTGACGCGCAGTTCGTGGAGACGGCCATTCTGGCCCAGGCCAATCACCAGTCGCTCATCGCCACCAAGACCAACCGCATCGTGCGCGCTGCCCAGGGACGCCTCGTCTCCGACTTTGGCGCCCGCCGCGCCCATAACATGGACGCCGCCATTTACGGCGCGAGAGCCGCCTACATCGGCGGAGCAGTCGGCACGGCCACCGTGCTCGCGGGCAAGGAATTCGGCATTCCCATCAGCGGCACCATGGCTCACAGCTGGGTCATGTACTTTGATTCCGAATTCGAGGCTTTCAAGCACTACGCGGAGACCTATCCTGACAACACCATCCTGCTTGTGGATACCTACAATGTCCTCAAGTCCGGCGTGCCGAACGCCATCCGCACGGCCAGGGAAGTGCTCGAGCCGATGGGCAGGCGCCTCAGGGGCATACGCATTGACTCCGGCGACCTCACCTATCTCTCCATAAAGGCCCGCAAAATGCTCGATGAGGCCGGGCTTACGGACTGCTCCATCGTGGCTTCCAACAGCCTCGATGAATTCACCATCGAGTCCATCCTCAAGGAAGGCGCGAAGATAGACAGTTTCGGCGTTGGCGAGCGCCTCATCACGGCCAAGAGCGATCCCGTCTTCGAGGGCGTTTACAAGATGTCCGCTGTCGAGGAAAACGGCGTCTTCGTGCCCCGCATCAAGGTCTCCGCCTCCGCGGCCAAAATCACCAATCCGGGGTGGAAGAAGGTCTGGCGCGTCTACAGGCCGGACGGCAAGGCCGTGGCCGACCTCATCACAGCCCACGACGAGACACCGGACTTCTCCGAGGAATACTGCTGCGTGGATTCCCGCAGGCCCTGGAAAACGCCCGTGTTCAAATACTGTCAGGCGAAGGAAATGCAGGTGCCCGTGCTGCGGCAGGGACGCCGCGTGAGCCCCAAGCCCAGCCTTTCCGAAATCCAGGCCTTCGTGAAACGCCAGCTCGATCATGAAATCTGGACCGAGGAACAGCGCTTCACCAATCCCCACGAGCATTACCTCGACATGAGCCTCGGTTACTACGCCATGAAAATGAAGCTGCTCAAGGAAGTGAATCCCAACAGGGACTAATTCTGTTCCCCCAAGCGCCGGTCCTGCGCCGGCGCTTTTTCATATCCTTATATAAAAATCTTTTGACCTTATAAAAATATTTTATTATTCCTCCGGACACACTTTTTCCCCTGGAGGAATATGCCTGCTGATGACGTCCGGGGTCAGGGCGCAGCCCTGCCCCTCGTTTTCTTCATTCTGCTCGTTTTCGCGGCGGCGCTGCTCCTCAGGGCATGGGGGCCGGCCCTTTCCGAAGCCATGCTCAGGCTCTCGGCCGCCCTGCTCCGCCCCCTGGCGCTGTTTGCTCCGGGCTATGCGGAAGCCGCGGCCAGGATTTCTGCGCTCGACCCCGGAACCGTGAGCCCCCCGCTCGCTTTCGCCGTGCTCTCGAAGTCGGCGCGCTGGTACGTCTGGATTCTCGGCCTGCCGCTCGGTTTTCTGCTTTTCCGGCTTGGTTCCGGAATCTCGCCCGCGAAACATTTCCGCCGCACACTCGGCATGCGCGGCCTTCTGCGTGAGGATATGCCCTTCAAC
>ENA-OVGC01001758-OVGC01001758.1-human-gut-metagenome-genome-assembly--contig:-NODE-1758-length-15914-cov-15.313134_pt1 | contig 15914 bp, 15 predicted proteins | sample MGYA00237768_ERZ505415 | MGnify/ENA primary metagenome ERZ505415 (study PRJEB26158, sample SAMN06016382) | human gut metagenome | biome: human gut; feature: ankylosing spondylitis patient; material...
CGTTGAACTCCTTGGTGAACGCCATGATGTTGACGCCCTTCTGACCCAGAGCAGGGCCAACAGGGGGAGCCGGAGTCGCCTTGCCGGCCTCGATCTGCAGCTTAATGTAGCCAGTAACTTTCTGTGCCATGATAAATGCACCTCCAAAAATCTGTGGTGAGTTGCGGCGCAGTGTCTCTGCGCCTCCCACGAGCGCGTGCACGCTGCACACGCTCTATAAGAACCGCACTGCGGTCTTACCTTGGTAAACGGAACTTGCCGGTTGGTTACGGCAGCTCGACCTGACCGATCTCCACCTCTGCGGGGGTCTCGCGGCCGAACATGTTGACCTTGAGCTTCACTTTGAAGTTCTCGGTATCAATGGCCTCCACAAGGCCCATAAAGCCTTCCAGAGGACCGGCGGTGATCTGCACGGTGTCGCCGACGTTGAAGTCGACTGCCAGAGGTGCAGCCTTTTCCACGCCCATCTTCTCTACTTCTTCAGCAGAGAGGGGAACGGGCTTGGATGCGGGGCCGACGAAGCCGGTGCAGCCGCGCGTATTGCGCACCACGTACCAGGTATCGTCGTTCATCACCATTTTGACCAGAACGTAGCCGGGGAAGAGCTTGTGCTCCACCATCTTCTGCTTGCCGTTCTTGTCAATTTCGGGAACCATCTCGACGGGAACCTTGATATCGCAGATCAGATCCTGCAGATGACGGTTCTCCACCATGGTCTGCAGGTCGTTCGCGACCTTGTTCTCATAGCCGGAATAGGTATGCACTACATACCAAAGTGCCTCATTGGATTGTTCTTCCATTTTGGTCTGCCCTCCGTTTCAAGATGATTCTCAGGCGCCGATGATCAGGCCCAGGATGCCGCCGAAGATGGCATCCAGCAGGATCATCACGACCGCTGCGATGGCGACGGTCACGAGCACGACGATGGTGTTGGTCTTAACGTCCTCTTTGGACGGCCACACCACCTTCTTCAGCTCGCTCTTGGTGTCGCGGAAGAACTTGGCACACTTGCCAAAGAAGTTCTTCACAGCGGCCTTTGCTCTGGCCACAAAGCCCGGCTTGTTCTCGGTTTTGTCTGCCATGATGCGTCCGCCTTTCTTACTTGGTTTCGCGATGAACGGTGTGCTTCTTGCAGAAACGGCAATACTTCTTCATCTCGAGACGATCGGGGTTGTTCTTCTTGTTCTTCGTGGTGTTGTAGTTGCGCTGCTTGCACTCGGTGCAGGCCAGAGTGATTTTAACGGTCATTTGTTGACACCTCCATTATAACGGTTGTTTTGAACCTCCCTCGGGTTGCGGGTGGTACCTGTAAAACAGGCGCACTTAATAACCCCGCAAAAGAGGTGATATCATTGTACCACGCACTTTTCCATCCGTCAAGCGGAAACCTTCGATTTTTGGAAAGTTTTTTTGAAAAATATCTCTTTTACCCACCGGCAGCTTTTTGGCATTCTGCTTGCATCGCGCGCATAGATATTGTATAATAAGCCAGAACGGCATTTTTACCGGTTATATCCCGCCCAGGTCTTGGGCTTTGTAAATAGGAGAGAGTTATCATGCAGTCTGAAAAAATGTGCGTTGTGCTGCTGTTCGGCGGTATGTCCAGCGAGCACGAGGTCAGCCGCGTTTCTGTGGGCAACTTCGTCAACAACATTGACCGTGAAAAATATGAGGTGCTCACTGTGGGCATCACCAAGGAGGGCCGCTGGCTGTACACCGAGGCCACGGCCGCCCAGATGGCCGATGGCAGCTGGGAAGAGCTGGCAGGCAACATGGCCTGCGTCATCAGTCCGGACCGCGCCGACCACGGCATGATCCTGTTCACCCCGGAAGGCCATGTGGAAAAAGTGCATGTGGATGTGGTCATCCCGGTGCTGCACGGCCTGTGGGGCGAGGATGGCACGGTGCAGGGCCTGCTGGAGCTGGCCGGCATCCCCTACGTGGGCTGCGGCGTGCTGGCAAGCGCGGTGTGCATGGACAAAGCTGTGGCCAATGCTCTGTTCGAGGCCAACGGTGTGCCCCACACCAGATGGCTGGCTGCCGACCGCTGGGAGATCGAGTCCGATCTGGAAGGCGTGTGCGAGGGTGTGGAAAAGAAGCTGGGCTGGCCCGTGTTCGTCAAGCCCGCAAACGCCGGTTCCAGCGTGGGCATCTCCAAGGTGTCCAGCCGTGACGAGCTGAAAAAGGCCATCGACCTTGCACTGGAAAACGACCGCAAGGTGGTGTTTGAAGCCTTTGTGGACGGACAGGAAGTGGAGTGCGCCGTGATCGGCTCCGACCCCGCCGTGGCTACCCGTCCGGGCGAGATCCTTGCCGGTGCCGAGTTCTATACCTATGACGACAAGTACAAGAACGGCGTGAGCCAGACCGTCATCCCGGCTCACCTGCCGGAAGCAAAGCTGGACGAGGTGAAGACCTACGCCGCCATGGCCTACACTGCCCTGAACTGCGAGGGCCTTGCCCGCTGCGATTTCTTTGTGGAAAAGGGTACTGGCCGGGTGCTGATCAACGAGATCAACACCTTCCCGGGCTTCACATCCATCAGCATGTACCCCAAGCTGATGGAGCACGAGGGCCTGCCGGTGCCGCAGCTCATCGACCGGCTGATCGCGCTGGCTCTGGAAAGGAAGGAAAAGCAGCATGGATAACCGCCCGATCGGCGTATTCGACAGCGGCCTTGGCGGCCTGACCGGTGTGCGGGAGCTGCGCAAGCGCCTGCCCCACGAGGAGATCATCTATTTTGGCGATACCGGCCGCGTGCCCTATGGCAGCCGCAGCCCGGAGACCATCCTGCAGTATGCCCGTCAGGACGTGGCATTCCTGCTTTCTAAAAATGTAAAGTGCATCATGGCGGCCTGCGGCACCGTGTCCAGCACCTACCCGGCTGCAGAAGCGGCAAAGCTGCCGGTGCCCTATCTGGGCGTGGTGGATGCTGCCGCCCGGGAAGCAGCCTTTGCTACCCGCAACCGCCGCATCGGCGTGATCGGCACCGCTGCCACCATCCGCTCCCGCAGCTACGAAAAGCTGCTGCGTCAGCTGGTGCCGGGGGTAGAGATTACCGCGCAGGCCTGCCCGCTGTTCGTGCCGCTGGTGGAGGCCGGTTACGTGGACCACAGCGAGGAGAGCCGACAGCAGGTGACGAAGCTGGTGATCGCTCAGTACCTGACCGAGGTGCGTGAGGCCGGTGTGGACACCCTGATTTTGGGCTGCACCCACTACCCGCTGCTCAAGACCATGATCGGCGAGTTCATGGGCCAGAGCGTGACGCTGGTGGATCCGGCCAAGACCGCCGCCCACCATCTGGAACAGATGCTCTCCGAGCGCGGCCTGCGCGCTGCACAGGAGCACGAGGGTCAGGCGCACTTCTACGTGAGCGATGTGCCGGACAGCTTTGTGCAGACGGCAGACCTGTTCCTGGGCGAGTACAAGGGCGGCCCGGTGGATCAGATCGCCATTGATAAATATTGATAAGGACAGAAAAACGTGAGCAAACCGCTGAAGGAAGATTATATCATCCGCATCAAGAGCCGCATTGAGCAGCATGTGAAAGAGCCTGTGGAGCAGGAAGAAAAGGAAGAATTTGTGGAGCTGATGACCCGCGGCCAGTTCGTGCAGAAGGGCGGCAGCTACTACATTACCTATAAAGAGACCGAGACCACCGGCTACGAGGGCTGCACCACCACCCTGAAAATTGCCGCCGACGGCAGCCGCGTGGCGATGCTGCGGTTTGGCAAGGGCGGCGGGGCCGGCACCCAGCTGCTGATCGAAAAAGGCAAGCGCAACCTCTGCCACTACGAGACAGGCTACGGCTCCATGACGCTGGGCGTGACCGCCGACGAGATCGAGTGCGGCCTGACCGAGAAGGGCGGCACCGCAAAGTTCGGCTACCTGCTGGATGCCAACAGCGCCGAGCTTGTGAGCCGCAACCGCCTTGAAGTGACCGTGACCCACGTAAACTGAGATATTTCCCAGACTGTGAAAGGAACCAGACCAATGACTGAATTTGAAAAGATCTACCAGAACTATAACCCCCGTCAGGCTGCGCTGGACGAGGCACGCGCTCTGCTGACTGCTGCTGCCAAGGCCGCCATGGCCGATGGTGCTCTGCCGGAAGCTGAGCTGCCCGCCTTCATCGTGGAGATCCCCGCCGATACCAAGAACGGCGATATCGCCTCCAACATCGCCATGGCCGGTGCACGCAGCTGGCGCAAGGCTCCCAAGATGATCGCGGATGCGCTGCTGGCACATCTGCCCTCCATCGAGAACAGTGTGTTTGCCAAGGTGGAAGTGGCTGGCCCCGGCTTCATCAACCTGTTTTTGGCTCCGTCCTTCTGGGCCAGTGTGGTGCTGGGTGCCTGCTCCAACAAGGAGTATGGCCGCACCGATCACGGCAAGGGCGCCAAGTACAATGTGGAATTCGTTTCCGCCAACCCCACCGGCCCCATGCACATGGGCAACGCCCGCGGCGGTGCTCTGGGCGACTGTCTGTCCGCTGTGCTGGACTGGTCCGGCTATGATGTGACCCGTGAGTTCTATATCAACGATGCCGGCAACCAGATCCAGAAGTTCGGCAAGAGCCTTGCCGTGCGCTACCTGCAGAAGTACTGCGGCGAGGAAGCCTATCCGCTGCCCGCCGAGTGCTATCAGGGCGGCGACATCAAGGTGCTGGCCGGTGAGTTTGCCGAGCTGAACGGCGACAAGTACGTTGCCGCTTGCAAGGGAATGGACGAGGAGACTCTGTTCGAGAGCGAGGCTTTTGCCGCCCTGAAGGACGCACTGGTGGCCTACGCTCTGCCCAAGAACATTGCTGCCCTCAAGCGCGATCTGGGCAAGTACCGCATCGACTACGATGTGTGGTTCCATGAGAGCACCCTGCACGAGTCCGGCGCGGTGAAGGCCGTGGTGGATAAGCTGCTGGAGCTGGGCGCATGCTATAAGGCAGAGGACGGTGCCATCATGTACCGCAGCGCCCAGTACGCTGCCAAGTACGGCACGGTGAACAAGAAAAAGACCGAGGACGGAACCGAGGAGGAAGCTAAGGACGAAGTGCTCGTCCGTGCCAACGGCATCCCCACCTACTTTGCCGCCGATATCGCCTACCACTACAACAAGCTGGCAACCCGCGGCTTTGCCAAGGCCATCGACGTGTGGGGCGCAGACCACCACGGCCATGTGGCCCGCATGAAGGGTGCCATGGATGCCATCGGCCTGAACGGCGAAGATCTGGACGTTGTGCTGATGCAGATGGTCAACCTGATGCGCGACGGCCAGCCTGTGCGGATGTCCAAGCGCACCGGCAATGCCATCACCCTGACCGACCTGCTGGAAGAGGTGCCCATCGACAGCGCACGCTTCCTGTTCAATATGCACGACGCAGGCAGCGGCATCGATTTTGACCTCGATCAGGCTGTCAAGACCGACAACGATAACCCTGTGTACTATGTGCAGTATGCCCATGCCCGCATCTGCTCCATCCTGAAAAAGATGGAGAGCGAGGGCGTGCAGTTTGCCGGTGCCGAGAAGGTGGATGCCACCCTGCTCACCGAGCCTTCCGAGATGGATCTGATCCGGATGCTGGCAGCCTTCCCGCAGGAGATCGTCATGGCGGCCGAGAAGTACGACCCCAGCCGCATCAACCGCTTTGTCATTGATCTGGCCAGCGCCTTCCACCGCTTCTACGGCAGCTGCCGCATTCAGGGTGCAGACCCCGCTGTGCAGCAGGCACGTCTGGCCCTGTGCATCGGCGTGAAGAATGCCATCTTCAACGTGCTGACCATGTTCAAGATCAACGTGCCGGAGAAGATGTAACGACCAAACCCTCTCAGTCAAAACCTGACGGTTTTGCCAGCTCTCCCGAGGGGCGAGCTTTATGCGCTATGAAGATAAACGATTTCTTCACCCGCGAGAAGCCGATTTCGGGCAGATGAAAAAGCTCCCCCTTTCGGGGGAGCTGGCACGGCGTAAGCCGTGACTGAGAGGGTTCGTACCCCAAAACCCAGCTCCCCTGCGGGGGAGCTTTTTTCGATAACAGCGAGGAACAACCAATGGAACCTTTGAAAATCGGCAATATCATCCTGCCCCACCGGGCGGTGTTCGGCCCGATGGCGGGCTTTACGGATGCACCCTGCCGCCGCCTGATGGCCCAGCACGGTGCAGGCTTTACTGTGAGCGAAATGGTGTCCAGCCGGGCGCTGGTGTACGGCGACCACAAGACGGTGAGCCTGCTCAAGGCCGAACCCAACGGTGCACCCTATGGCGTGCAGATCTTTGGCGAAGTGCCCGAGATCATGGGCGAAGCCACCGCCGCCATCGAACAGTACGAGTTCGACTTTGTGGATATCAACATGGGCTGCCCGGCCCCCAAGATCGTGTCCGGCGGCGCAGGCAGCAAGCTGATGCTGGACCCGGACCGCTGCGGGCGCATCGTGGAGCAGGTTGTGGCAAATACAAAACGGCCTGTCACCGTGAAAATGCGCAAGGGCTGGGATGCCGACCACATCACTGCAGTGGAGTGCGCCAAGGCCTGTGAGCAGGCCGGCGCAGCCCTCATTGCGGTGCACGCCCGTACCCGGGAGCAGATGTACACCCCCGGCATCGACCCGGAGATCATTGCCCGGGTGAAGGATGCCGTCAGAGTGCCGGTGCTGGGCAACGGCGACATCCACTCGGCAGAGGATGCGGTGGAGATGATGCAGGCCACCGGCTGTGACGGCGTGATGATCGCCCGGGGCGCGCTGGGCGACCCGTGGCTCTTTGAGCGGGTGAACGCCGCCATTGAAGGCCTGCCCGCACCCAAGGCACCCAACCTGCAGGCCCGCATGAATGCGCTGCGCCGTCAGGTGGAGGAGATGGTGGAGCAGAAGGGCGAGTTCGTCGCCATGCCGCAGGCCCGCTCTCAGACCATGCACTATATGAAGGGGCTGAAAGGTGCGGCCAATCTGCGCCGCTGCTGCTGCACCCTGACCCATCTGGAAGATCTGGACGAGCTGATCGATGCTGTTTTTGAAGAGCAGCGCAAAGCGGGCATCGACCCGGACGACGTGCGCGAGGTGCCGTTTCCGTAAGGGGAATATTACTGCTGCCGGGTCAGCTCATCCAGATTCTGGGTGTAACAGGGCAGACAGTGCTCTATGAACCAGTCGGCTTCCGGGCAGTGCATGGCCTGCAGGGCCGCTTTCTGCTGGGACAGCGCCGCGTCAAACTCGTGGTTGCCGCTGCGCTGCTCCTCCGTGCATTTGATGAGGGCGCTCAGCCGGTCGGCGGCCTTCAGCAGGCGCTTTTCCTCGGCGGTGAGCAGTTCCCCGGAGATGAACGGGGACAGCTCTTCGCTCAACTCGTCCGGCAGAAGGCCGGTCATGCAGCGCACGCTCTCGGCTTCCAACGCCTTGTAGGCATCCCGCAGGGTGGGGCTGCTGTACTTGACCGGTGTGGGCATGTCGCCGGTAATGATCTCCGGCGCGTCGTGGTACAGCGCCGCCACTGCTACCGTTTTGGGGCGGCAGGGCGTGCCGGTGTACCGCCGTGCGATCAGGCAAAGCATGTGGGCCAGCAGAGCGGTATCGCAGGTGTGCTCGCTGAGAGATTCGGCCCGGGTGGAGTGCATCAGGCTCCAGCGGGTAATGTATTTCATGCGCGCCAGCAGGGCGCTGAACGGGTACAGCATGGCAGCTTCCTCCTTTTTTCTCCAACATACCTGTCCGGCAGAGCGTTGTCAAGCCCTTTTTTCTGCGCAGTGTTCGTGCTATACTAGAACAAACCAACTTTCTGCCGCTTTGGCAGAGAAAAGAGGAAACCATGGAGCGGTCTGGTACTGCCCGGCAGCCGCAGCTGCTGGGACAAAAAAAGGATAAATTCTGGCTGACGGTGGGCCTGTGTGCCCTCACGGCGGCCCTGTTCTTTCTGCCGTTTTATATCATCGACGGCGGCTTTTTCCACTATGCAGGCGATTTCAACAGCCAGCAGATCAGCTTTTACCGCTATATGAACGGCTTTATCAAGGGCGCAGGCTACCCGGACAGTGCGTTCACCTCGGTGCACAATACCTTCTCATGGGCTACCGACCTTGGCAGCGGCGTGATGAACGCCTATTCGTTCTACCTGTACGGCTCGCCGTTCTTCTGGTTCTCGCTGCTCTTCCCGCAGGGGTGGCTGCCCTACCTCATGGTGCCGCTGCTGGTGCTCAAGTTTGCCGTGGCGGGCGGCGGTGCGTACCTGTATCTGCGCCGCTACGTCAAAAATATCGACTACGCCGTGCTGGGAGCCTGCCTGTATACCTTCTCCGGCTTTACGGTATACAATGTGTTCTTCAACCACTTTGTAGATGTGGTGGCGCTGTTCCCGTATCTGCTGTGGTCGCTGGACGAGGCCCTTTACAACGACCGCCGCAGCTGGTTTGCATTCTGGGTGGCGGTGAACCTTGTCAACAACTACTTCTTCTTCATCGGTCAGGTGGTGTTTCTGGCCATCTACTTCATCTGCAAGCTCAGCACAAGGGACTTCCGTCTCACTGCAAAAAAGTTTGGCCTGCTTGCATTTGAAAGCCTGCTGGGCGCTGCCATGGGCAGCATCCTGCTGGTGCCTGCGGTGCTCTCCATTTTGCAGAACCCGCGCACCATCGACCTTTCCTCCGGCTGGGGCTTTCTGACCTACAGCAAGGTGCAGCAGTACCTTGCAATTCTCGTCAGCTGGATCATGCCGCCGGATTCTCCCTACCTCACCTCCATCTGGTCGGAGGGCGTGATCAAGTGGACCAGCATGTCGGCCTATCTGCCGCTGTGCAGTCTGGCCGGTGCCGTGGCCTACTGGAAAGCAAAGTGCGGCGACAGTAAAAAGCGCATCGTGGGCACCTGCGCCGTGTTCGCACTGGTGCCCATCCTGAACAGTGCGTTCTACGCCCTCAATTCCAGCTACTATGCGCGCTGGTACTATATGCCGGTGCTGGTGCTGGCCGCAATGACCGTGAACGCGCTGGAAGACCACAACACCGATCTGGACAGCCCGGCCCGCGGCATCAGCTGGCTGATGATCGCCACGGTGGCCTTTGCGGTGGTGCCGGTGCAGGACAGCGACACCGGCAGCTGGTCGTTCGGCGTGCTCAAGAACCCCGGTCAGTACTGTGCGGTGCTGGGCTTTGGCCTGCTGGGCCTGCTGTTGTACCGCTATCTCTGCCAGAAGTGGCGGGGCGACAGCCGCTTTGCCCAGCGCCTGACGGCGGCAGTGCTGGCGTTTGCCTTCCTGTTCAGCGTGGTGCACATCGGCATTGGCAAGTTCGGCCAGTGGTATACCGACAGCGACCTTGTGAAGCAGGACACCAACGCCCTGCTGTTGAAAAACGACCTGCCCGAAGGCGATTACCGCATCGACACTTACAAGATCCACGACAACATCGGTATGTGGCTGGATAAGAGCTGCCTGCAGTATTTTGGCAGCACGGCAGCCCCCAGCATCCTCAGCTTCTACCCGGCGCTGGGGGTCAAGCGGGATGTGCGCAGTGAGCCGGAGCTTTCCAATTATGCACTGCGGGGCCTTTTGAGTGTGGAGTACCTTATCACCACGCCGGAAAAGCAGACCGACTTTGAAAACGAAGCCGACGACGGCTGGGAATATGCCTTTGCAAAGGACGGCTATGCGGTCTACCGCAACACGAACTACGTGCCCATGGGCTTTGCCTATGACTATTACCTCACCCAGACCGAGTACGAAGAAACAGCCAAGGCCACCCGCGCAAACCTCCTGATGCGTGCACTGGTGCTTACCGACGAGGATGCTGCAGTCTACGGCAAGTACCTCACCCATCTGCCGGAAGGCAGACGGGAGGAGCTGTACTATGAGTCCTACGTGCAGGACTGCCGCGAGCGCCGTGCCACGGCTGCCAGTGTGTTCCAGATGAACAATTCGGGCTTCCACGCCGAGATCACGCTGGAAAAAGAGAACCTCGTGTTCTTCTCCGTGCCTTACGATGACGGCTTTACGGCCTATGTCAACGGGCAGGAGGCCGACATTGTGGAGGTGGACGAGGGATTGATGGCTGTGCTGTGCCCGGCAGGTGAAAACAGCATCGATTTTGTCTACCAGCCCGACGGCATCCGGCTGAGCCGTGCGCTGACTTTGGGCGGCATTGTGGTATGGCTGGCGTACACGGCGTACTTCGTCTGGCGCAAGCGCCGCACAAAGCGGGCCTGATGCACGGAAGAATGACTTTGTGCTGTAGAAAAAAGAAATTTTTGAAATTTCCTCTTGACTTTATGCCAATAAAGTGTATAATGCAATCAAACCGATGAGGCGGAAGAGAACCTGCACAGCGCATCTGCAGTGAGCCCGGACAGTGCAAACGGGCGAAGGCGGGGCAGAGTTTCGTGGGCCGCCGAGGGCCGGGCAAACGGGCACAAACCCTAGTAGCTTTGGACGGAAGTCTCCGTTACAGGACAGGGGAGTGTTGGCTCTCCGTGAGAGGCTCTGCAGTTTGCAAAGCAGGGCAAGCAAGGTGGCACCGCAGAATCGAACTTTACCGATCCTGTCCTTGTGGATAACACACAGGGACAGGGTCGTTTTTATTTGTAAGACCCGTCCCGCAAGGGGAGCGGGTCTTTTTATTTAAAATTTATGGGCCGCCCGCTCCGGGAAAGGAGTTTGCTATTATGAAAAACGTTACCATGATCTCCCGCCGCAGCTTCCTCAAGGCCGCTATGGCTGCTTCCGCCGTTTCTGCACTGGCATTCACCGGCTGCGGCGGCTCCGCTTCCAGCACCGTGGCTGCATCTTCCACCGCTTCTTCCGCTGCCGCTTCCGCAGTAGCCGAGGGCGGCCAGACCTTCAAGGTGGGCATCGTCAACTATGTGGATCATGCTTCCCTCAACCAGATCGTGGCATCCGTGGAGAGCCGTCTGGACGAGCTGGGCAAGGAAAAGGGCGTCACCTTTGACTACGCTGATTACTACGCCAACGCGCAGGCCGACCAGAGCAACCTGAACCAGATCGGCGCCGACCTGGTGGCCGATGGCGTGGACGTGATCGTGGCTGTGGCCACCCCCACCGCCGCCACCATGCTGGCCGCTGTGGAAGATACCGAGATCCCGGTGGTGTACTCCGCCGTCACCGACCCCGCTGCTGCAGGCTTTGACGGCGGCGAGAACATGACCGGCACCTCCGACGCCCTGAACACCGCCGCCATCATGAACCTGATCCTTGCCGCAGACCCGGAGATCGACACCATCGGCCTGCTGTATGACCTGAGCGAGGATTCCTCCACGCAGGCCATTGCCGATGCCAAGGCTTTCTGCGACGAAAAGGGCATCCAGTACATTGAAAAGAACGGCACCACCACCGCCGAGGTGCAGATGGCCGCCGAAGCCCTGGTGGCTGCCGGGGTCAAGGCCGTGTTCACCCCCACCGACAACACCATCATGACCGCGGAGCTGTCCATCTACGAGACCTTCACCGAGGCCGGCGTGATGCACTTCACCGGCGCCGACAGCTTTGCCCTGAACGGTGCCTTTGTGGGTTACGGCGTGGATTACGTCCAGCTGGGCGAGGCCACCGCCGACATGGTGGCCGAGATCCTGTGCGATGGCAAGAGTGCCACCGAGATGCCCTACCAGACCTTTGACAACGGCATTGTGACCATCAACACCGAGACCGCCGCCGCCCTGGGCTTTGAGGGTGACAAGCTGGACGTCCTGAAGGAAGCCTTCAAACCCTACTGCACCGAAATCGTGGAAGTGACCACGGCGGAGAACTTCTCCTGAACCTCAATCGGAGGAAACCCTCTCCGTCAAAACCTGACGGTTTTGCCAGCTCTCCCGAAAGGGGGAGCTTTTGGCAGGGAAAGGTTGAAGATCAGCACAAAAAAGCTCGCCCATCGGGAGAGCTGGACGCGAAGCGGCCTGAGAGGGTTTGCTTTATCATTACATTTCAAAGGAGCACACACATGCTGGCGAGTATCTTTTCGCTCAACGTCATCCAGACCGCGCTGGAGCTTGGCTGTATCTACGCTCTGGTGGCGCTGGCACTGTTTCTGAGCTATTCCATCCTGAACATCGCAGACCTGTCCACCGACGGCTGCTTTACCCTGGGCTGTGCGGTGGCCTGTCAGGTAGCACTGACCGGCCACCCCATTCTGGCCCTTGCGGCGGCCATGGCGGCGGGCGTGTGCTCCGGCTTTGTCACTGCGTTTTTGCAGACCCGCCTTGGTGTGGAAAGCATCATGGCCGGTATCATCGTCAACACCGGCCTGTACACCATCAATCTGGCGGTGATGGGCTTCTCCTCCACCATGTCACTGGTCAAGACCCCTACCATCTTCTCCATGGCAAAAACTTCGCTGGGCTTTCTGGGCAGCTGGTACAAGCTGGCGCTGGCGGCAGTGATCATTGCCATCGCCTGCGCGGCGATGCTGGGCTTTCTGGGCACGCGGCTGGGGCTTTCCATCCGCGCCACCGGCGATAACGCCGCCATGGTGCGGGCTTCCAGCATCAACCCCGCCTTTACCATCACGGTGGGTCTGTGCGTGTCCGGTGCGCTGTGTGCGCTGTCCGGCGGGCTGCTGGCACAGTACCAGAAAAGCTGCGATATCAACGTGGGCACCGGCATGGTGACCATTGCACTGGCTTCCCTCATCATCGGCGAGACGCTGGTGGGCAAGCGCACCATGCTGCGCCGCATTCTGGGCGTGGTGTTCGGCAGCTGCCTGTACCGCTTTATCGTGGCGGTGGCGCTGCGGTTCAACGTGCCCGCCGCCGCCATGAAGCTGGTTTCTGCCATCATTGTGGCAGTGGCCATCTCCATGCCCGCCATCCGGGAGCACTTCGCCTTTGAAAAGCGCCGGCACGCTGCCCGTGCCCGCCGCACCGTGACCAACAGGGAGGGACAGTAACATGGAAATGCTGCAGCTGAACGACCTGCACAAGACTTTTAACCCCGGCACCGTCAACGAAAAGGTAGCGCTAAATGGGGTGAGCCTGCAGATGGAAGCCGGAGATTTTGCCACCATCGTAGGCTCCAACGGCGCGGGCAAATCCACCCTGTTCAACGCCATCACCGGCGGCTTTATTGCCGACGAGGGCAGCATTCTGCTGGGCGGGCAGGACATCACCTTTGCGCCGGAGCACCAGCGCAGCAAGGTCATCGGGCATCTCTTCCAGGACCCGCTCAAGGGCACCGCGCCCAACATGACCATTGAGGAAAATCTGGCGCTGGCCTACCTGCGGGCAGGCACTGCGCCCAACGCCATCTTCTCCCGCATCTCCCGCAAGGATAAGGCGCTCTTCCGCGAAAAGCTTGCCCTGCTGGACATGGGGCTGGAGGACCGCATGAAGCAGCCGGTGGGGCTGCTCTCCGGCGGGCAGCGGCAGGCGCTTACCCTGCTTATGGCTACCCTTGTCACCCCCAAGCTCCTGCTGCTGGACGAGCACACCGCCGCTCTGGACCCCGCCACCGCCGAAAAGGTTCTGGCGCTGACCAAGAGCATTGTGGCCGAGAAAAAGATCACCTGCCTGATGGTGACCCACAATATGCATCAGGCGCTGGAGCTGGGCAACCGCACCCTGATGATGGACGCCGGGCGCATCGTGTTTGACGTAAAGGGCGCAGCACGCAGCAAGATGACCGTGGACGATTTGCTGGAAAAGTTCCGCGAGAACGCGGGCAAAAACCTTGATAACGACCGCATCCTGCTGAGCAAGGTGGAGAAATAAAAATATTTTTACCAGAGGTGTCGTATGATAAAAATTGCTTTTTTTGATGTAGACGGAACCTTGCTCAAGCTGGGCAGCAAGGAGCCATCCCCAAAAACTGTGCAGGCTTTACAGCAGCTGCAAGCAAACGGGGTCTTGTTGTGCATGGCGACCGGCAGAGGCTATCTCTCCATCCCGCATTTTGAAGGTGTCGATTTTGATATCTGGCTTACCTTCAACGGCTCCTATGTCCGCAGCAAGGATACTGTGCTCTTCAAAAATCCGCTGGACGCTGACGACAAACACAAGATTCTACAAAACCTGAAGCAGATGCACCGGGCAGCTGCTATCAGCAATGAGCACTTTATCGTAACAAACGGGACAGACCCCGATCTGGCACAATACTTTTCCTTTGGCAGCGAAAAGCTGGTGATTTCCGAGCATTTTGATGCGCTGTGCGAGGAGGAGATCTATCAGATCATGTGCTCCTGCAACAGCGCCGAATACACACAGATCTTACAGGGGACGCACGCCACACAGATCACCGCATGGTGGGACAAGGCAGTAGATATTATTCCGCTCTCCTGCGGCAAGGGAAACGCTGTAAGGGCGGTCTTGGCGCATTATGGATTTTCAAAGTCCGAAGCCATTGCCTTTGGGGACGGACGGAACGACATTGAAATGCTGGAAGCAGTCGGTACAGGCGTTGCCATGGGAAACGCGCTCGAAGAGGTCAAGGCCAGAGCTGCCGTCCGCTGCCGCTCTGTGGAAGAGGACGGGGTCTATCATTACTGCCTTGAAAACCACCTTATCTGAGGGAGACTTCCTTCTATGCTGTGTTCCTTCTCGTAAAAGCGAAAAAGGTCTGCTGCACCGGCACGATGCAGCAGACCTTTTTAACTTTTATTCTTTTACCACAGACGGATGACCTTGATGACGCCCTCGGCCTTATCGCGGGCCAGCTCCAGATGGTGCTGCAGCGCCATGGCTGCGCCGTCCCAGTCCCCTGCCAGAGCAGCGTCCAGAATTTGCAGATGCTCCTCACAGGTCTGCTCCTGATTGATCATGCTCACCTTGCCAGTCATAATGCGGAAACGGGTGTTCAGACCGGTAATGCGGTCGTAGGCAGCGCGCAGATACTTGTTGGGCAGGGTGCTCATCAGCAGTTCGTGGAAGTCGTCGTCCGACTCGCAGAAATCCTCAATGCGCTCGCTGTGGTGCATCAGTTCGGCGTAGGCCTCCAGCTGCTCCCGGGGGATGGCGTTGCCGTAAGTACGCAGGGCGTAGGGCTCCACCAGCAGACGCATCTCAAACATGCTGTGCACGTCCTCTTCGGTGATGCCGGAGACCATCAGACCCTTTTTGGGCAGAATGGTGATCAGCCCCTCCTGCTCCAGACGCCCCAGTGCGTCCCGCATGGGGGTGCGGCTGATGTTGCCCATCTCGGCGCAAAGCTTCTGCTCGTTCAGAAACTCGTTGGGGCGGTACTCGCAGTTCAAAATCTTGGTTTTGAGGTACTGGTACGCCTGCAGCTTCAGGCTGAGCTTTGCCTGTGCTTCCTGCTCTTTCATAAGCACACTCTCCTATTCTTCGTTGTCTTCTTCTCCAAAAACGTTCCAAAACGTCCGAACCGGCAGCGCAAACCCACCGCTGCCGGTTTCTTCTTCTTCATGTTCAGCCAGCTTGTATCCCGGCTGCAATCCAACCACTTTATCCAGTATATTATTTCACATTAGGGCATTTTTTACAAGACTTTTTGCTTAACTTTGGCGTGTTTTCCGTTTTACACAAAGATCACGCCCCATTTTTGCTACTTTTTACAATGTTTTTTGTGCTTGTCGCCAAACAGACCGACTTTCCGCCTGCTTCTTTTGCATCCAAGCGCAAACTGTGCTACAATAGGGATAAAAAACAACACATCTACACCGGAAAGGACCGAATTTCTCATGGCACGAAGCGATGGCTACAACACCCGCACCCGGCAGCTCATCTTGGATTACCTCATCAACAACCGCCAGCACGCAGTAAGCGCCTCCAACATTCTGGAGCATCTGGAAGCGCAGGGCGCAAGCCCCAACCCCACCACCGTGTACCGCTATCTGGACAAGCTGGCGGGCGAGCAGCGCATTATGAAATATGTAGCCGACAAAGGCGAGCGGGCGGTGTTCCAGTATGTGGACGAGGGACGCCACTGCCGGGAGCACCTGCACCTCAAGTGCGTGCGGTGCGGGCGCATCTATCATC
>ENA-OVGC01001768-OVGC01001768.1-human-gut-metagenome-genome-assembly--contig:-NODE-1768-length-15846-cov-14.304477_pt1 | contig 15846 bp, 10 predicted proteins | sample MGYA00237768_ERZ505415 | MGnify/ENA primary metagenome ERZ505415 (study PRJEB26158, sample SAMN06016382) | human gut metagenome | biome: human gut; feature: ankylosing spondylitis patient; material...
TCCCGCCGGACGGCGACTGGCAGCGGGACTTTGAGACCCGCTTTGACTACGACGAAACCGACGACCAGCTGCACGCCACTGCCGAGATCAAGCAGGACATGGAAAAGGGTTACCCCATGGATCGGCTGCTCTGCGGCGATGTGGGCGTGGGCAAGACCGAGGTGGCGCTGCGCGCCGCCTTCAAGTGCATCATGGGCGGCAAGCAATGCGCCCTGCTGGCACCCACCACCCTGCTGGCGTGGCAGCACTACAACACCCTGCTCTCCCGCATGGAGGCCTTCCCGGTAAAGATCGGGATGCTGTCCCGCTTCCGCACCGCCAAGCAGCAGAAGGAGACGTTGCGCGGCTTACAGTCCGGCAGCGTGGATATCGTGGTGGGCACCCACCGGCTGCTGTCCAAAGATGTGAAGTTCCACGACCTCGGCCTTGTCATCATCGACGAGGAACAGCGCTTTGGCGTGAAGCACAAGGAAAAGCTGAAGGAAAACTTCATCGGGGTGGATATGCTCACCCTGTCGGCCACCCCCATCCCCCGCACATTGAACATGGCCATGAGCGGCATCCGGGATCTTTCCACCATTGAGCAGCCGCCCATCGAGCGGCAGCCGGTGGAGACCTTTGTGCTGGAATACAACGATGTTATTCTGGCCGAAGCCATGAAGAAGGAACTTGCCCGGGGCGGGCAGGTGTACTACCTGCACAACCGGGTGGACAACATTGAAGCCTGCGCCGCCCATGTCAGCCAGATGGTGCCGGGTGCGCGGGTGGGCATCGCCCACGGCAAGATGACCGAGGAGGAGCTGAACCCCGTATGGCAGCACCTGCTGAACGGCGAGATCGATATTCTGGTCTGCACCACCCTCATTGAGACCGGCATTGATGTGCGCAACTGCAACACTCTCATCATTGAGGACGCCGACCGCATGGGTCTGGCGCAGCTGTACCAGATCCGCGGGCGGGTGGGGCGCTCCGGCCGCAAGGCCTACGCCTACTTCACCTTCCGCCGGGACAAGACCCTGACCGATATCGCCCAGAAGCGGCTTTCTGCCATCCGGGAGTTCACCGCTTTCGGCTCGGGCTTCCGCATCGCCATGCGGGATCTGCAAATTCGCGGCGCGGGCAGTCTGCTGGGGCACAGCCAGCACGGCCACATGGAAGCCGTGGGCTACGACCTCTACGTTAAAATGCTGGGACAGGCCATTGCCCGGGCGCGGGGCGAGCCCGTCCAGCGGGACAAGAGCGATTGTCTTGTGGACCTGCGGGTGGACGCCTTTATCCCGGAAAAGTATATCCCGGACGGCGCGGGCCGCATCGAAGCCTACAAGCGCATTGCCGCCATCCAGACCCCGGAGGACGCCGCCGATGTGCTGGACGAGCTCATCGACCGCTACGGCGACCCGCCGCCCTCGGTGAGCGATCTGGTCAACGTTTCCCTTGTCCGCGTACAGGCCGCTGCCGTGGGCGTGTACGAGGTGACCCAGAAGAAGGATACCCTCGTGCTGAATCTGGAAACGCTGGACCTTGCCATGATCCGCGGCCTGCTGCAAGCTTTCAATGGCCGTGTCACCGCCGGGGCGGGCACAAAGCCCTATCTCTCGGTGGTATTACAGCCGGACGAAAAGCCGCTGGAGCTGCTGCAAAACATCCTGAAAGCTATGGCAGATATCCTGACCGGCACCGAACGCGAAAAAGCTCCCCAAACAGGGGGAGCTGACACGCGCAAACGTGACTGAGAGGGTTTTATAAAAACAATAAGGAGCAAAACGCATGAAAAAGAAACTGCTTGCGCTGGTATGCGCACTTGCACTGACCGTCAGCCTTGTGGGCTGCGCACTCTCCACCCCGGACACCGTGGGCAAGATCGGCGATTTTGAGGTGACCAGCGGCCTGTACCTGCTGGCGCAGTACGATGCCTATCAGCAGGCTGCGCAGCTGGCGGATTCTGAGCAGGACACCAGCAAGGTGAATTCCTTCCTCAAGGCCACCATCACCACCGATGCCGACACCGGCGAGACCGCCGTGGTAAAGGACTATGTGGCGCAAAAGACCCTTGAGACTTTGCAGACCCTTGCCGCCGTGGACGCCCGCTTTGCCGAACTGGGCGGTGCGCTGACCGAGGAACAGAAGTCTGCCGCCGACAGCTACGCCCAGCAGCTGATGGACAACTACGGCGATACCTACACCGCCAACGGCATCGGGCTGGAGACTTTGAAGCTGTTCCAGCAGCTGCAGTACAAGCACACCCTGCTGCTGGATCTTGTCTACGGCAAGGACGGCGAGACCCCTGTGGAGGACGGCGAGCTGACCGAGCATCTGGACAGCACCATGTACGAGATCGGTTTTATCACCGTGCCGCTGTACAACACCAGCACCTTCGCCTTTGCCACCGATGACCAGAAAGCCGAGATGCTCTCCCTTGCCCAGAAAGCTGCGGACAGCTACAACGCTAATGCCCCGGAGGATACCTCCAGCCAGCTGACCGCCTTTAACAGCATTGCAAGCAGCGCACTGACCGGGATCTGTGCTGTGCTGGATGCAGAGGTTCCCTCCACCAGCACCCTGCAGACCGACCTGCTGAGCGAAAGCGACCTGACCGACGCCTTTACGCAGGAGGGTGCCGCCGATACCCTGCGCGGCCTTGCCTACGGGCAGGCAGCCGCCATCCAGTACTCCGGCTACGCCATGATGCTGGCCGTCCGTCTGGACCCGCTGGGCGTCTCCACGCTGGATGCTCTGCGCAGCCAGATCCTGAGCGACCTGAAGGGCGAGGAGCTGGACGACGCTCTTTCCGCCTACGGTGCCAAGCTGGATAACAGCCTGAGCGGCTCTGCCATGAGCAAGCTGCCCGCTTCCAAGATCGTGAACGACACCAGCGCCAACAGCTGATAACAGTATAAAAATCGCAAAATGGGGTCGGGGAAAATCCCGACCCCATTTTTTATTATAGAACTACAAAGCAGACCCGGCAGGCTCTTTCGGAGCCGGTGCCGGGTCTGCTTTATATGTTAGAAAGTCAGGGAATGCCGCCAAGGAAACAGAGTCTTAGCGTACATCACTTCTCGTTCTCGTAGCTGAGGACAGCGTAGGGGTAGAAGATGTTGGCATCCAAGTAGCCTGCCCAGCGGCCGGGCTTGCGGGTGTAGTAGCCGATGGGAATATCGCCCCGGATGACGCCCTTGACCAGAATGAGCATATGGCGGAGGTACTCCACGCTGAAGGGGTTCAGGTTCTCCCAGTGGCCCGTCAGCAGCTCGTAGTCCACATCCTCGTTCCGCAGCAGCACCTCTGCCATGAAGTGCTCCAGACTCGGCAGATAGGTGTCGGTGGCAGCTTCCATCATGAACAGGTCGCCAGAACCAACGGCGTCACCGGTAAAGATGTAGTCCTTGTAGAAGAACACCACAGAGCCCTTGGTGTGGCCCGGCACGTCCACCACTTCCAGCTCCTCAGAGCCGATGCGGACCGTGTCACCGTCTACGATGTTCACCAGCTTCAGGTCCTCGGCGGTGAGACCGAAGAATTTCTGCATGCTGGAGATCAGGCCCTCCCGGTCATCGGGGTGGATATAGGTGCGGCGGACCTTGCCGGACTTCAGCAGGGAGGGAATGCCCAGAATGTGGTCGCCGTGCTTGTGGGTCAGCAGGATATCCAGCTCTGCGTCAGGGTTGGTCAGCACGTTCTCCCGCAGGTAGGCATAAAGGTCTGCTGCGCCGGAGCCGCCCATGGCGGTGTCAATGACCAGGGCTTCCTTGCCCAGATCCAGCACCCACAGGGTGTCCATGCCAAAGTCCATAACACGGGTGATGTTGTACTTTACCGGGTAGTGACTGAACATCATGTTGGGGTTTAGCTTGCCGTGCTGGGTCCGGGTGAGGGACTGGGTGAACATCCAGTTATAGGGGGTGCCGATGCTGTACACCCGCTCCCAGACCTTGTGGGGCTCCGGCATGGAACCGGCGGTAAAGCCCTCGTACTTCACGCAGGAGCAGCCGGCATCCTTCAGGGCCTGCACAGCCTTGGCGGTCTCAGCCTCGGGCATCTCGGGGTCATCCTTGCAGTGGTAGGCCCAGACAGGGGTGTTCTTGATGGCCTCAAAGGCGCCGGGGACGTTGTACCACTGGGCAGGCACCATGCCGCACATGGGGATGGCAGCGGCAAAGTAGTAGGGGTAGGCCAGGATCATGTTCCAGACACCGGTACCGCCCATGGACATACCCTCGATGTAGATACGGTCCGGGTCGATGCGGTGGGCAGCCACATAGCTGTCGATAGCAGACTTCAAGGCCGTAACGGTGTCCGGGTCGGTCCAGTTCTTGCCGGGGCACTGGGGTGCAAACAGGTAGGTGGGGTTCTTCTGGATCATTTCGTCAGAAATGTAGAAGGTGGCACCGTCGTTGGCGGTAAGCTGGGTGCCGTTGGGGCCCACACCGTCCTCACCGTGGAGGAAAACGATCAGGGGCAGCTTCCCCTTCAGGGCAGGGGCGTAACGGCGAGGGTTGTAGGCATAGTACTCCACTCCGGCAGCACTGCCGGCCTTAAAACGCTTGGCCAGCGCATTGCGGTCGGGGCTGTCCACCTTGACCAGACAGTTCTGGTCGGCGTCCTGGGCAAAGGCGATGCCACTGGTGCCCAGCACACTGGCAACAGCTGTAAAGGCGGCGGTGCTACGCATAAAGTCACGTCTGCTCAGTTCCATGGTCTTTTCTCCTTTTCTTAGTCGAAAAAATGAATACAGTTTGTGAATGCCGTACGGAAATTCCTCACCATATCAGATGAGAGTTGTCGTTAATATATTAATATATCAGAAAAGTACTGTCAAGAATGCGCCGAAAACTTTGGAGAAGGCTCTAAGCCGGGCTGTCGGGGTTTGTCAAAAATGACGAAGTCCATCCTGCCAAAAAGGGGCCGTTGCAAAATAGCTCTCTGAAAAAATATGCACAAAACCCGGAACCTTTTCAGGGCCAAAATGGCTCAAAAAGGGTTCCGGGTCTCTGTTTTTGCACTATTTCTTTGTGCTAGTTGCTATCGCATTTTTATTTTGCAACAGCCCCAAACATAAGAATATATTTTCCGCTGAAGATTGCCAGAGTGCAACGACAACGACCGCCGCCAGTGGCGGAAACAGGGAGGAGTTGTTGGGGCAGCGGCCAGCAAGACGCAAGTGCCACCCAAGGCACGAAGCGGATGCTGGGTGCCGCAACCCGATAGCTGAGGCCATTTCCAATCGTCCCGCGCCAAAGGCGTTCTATTTTACTACCCTTGCAAACTCTGCGGCAAGGGCAGCGTTCACCGAACGGACGGCGTTGGCGTCCGGCTTGATGGCGGTGCGGTCGTAGGTGAACAGGCCGTTTACCTCATCCTCCACGTCGGTCAGCTGGGTGTACACCAGCGCCGAAAGCCCCTTTTGCAGCTGCGGCAGCACCGTGCCCAGCTGCAATTTTTTGTAGCGGGCGGTCAGCTCCTCCCGGCTTTTGGCTGTGCCGTAGCCGTAGGTCTTGCGGGGCGGCTCGTGCCCCGGCATAGGCCATGCAATACCGCCGTACTCGCTCAGCGCCACGGTGCGCTTCTGCGGGCGCACCCGCAGGGGGTAGAAGTAGTTGTGCAGGGAGTATACATCCCCGCCGCCCTGATCGTACCAGCCGCTGGCCTCGTCCACAAGACGGGTATCGTCCAGCGCGCGGATGGCTTGCACCGCCCCGGCGGCATCGTACTGTCCCCAGCCCTCGTTAAAGGGCACCCAGCAGCCCACGCAGGGGTGGCAGCGCAGCGCCTGTACCGTATCTTCCAGCTCCCGGCGGTATTCTTCCCGGCTGCTTTCGCTGCCCCGGCTCAGCAGCCCCCACAGCGCCGCCTTGTCCGGCAGGCGGCGCATAAGCGGCTGCAAAACATTGGTCAGGTAGGTGACGAACCACAGGTTATACTTGCTGCCGCCGTTGACCATATCCTGCCAGACCACAAGCCCCAGCTTGTCGCAGTGGTAGTACCAGCGCTGCGGCTCAATCTTTGCGTGCTTGCGCAGCAGGTTGTAGCCCAGCGCCTTTACCTCGCTCAGTTCCCGCTCCACCGCCGCATCCGAGGGCGGGGTGTACAGTCCCTCCGGCCAGTAGCCCTGATCCAGCAGGCCGTTGAGCAGGATAGGCTTGTCATTCAGGCAAAAGCGCAGCACGCCCCTTTCGTCCGGTGCGCAGCTCCACTTGCGCAGGGCAAAGTAGCTGTGCACGGTGTCGAACTGCTCTTCCTCTCCCTGCGTGGTGCCCACGGTCAGGTCGTACAAAAAGGGCGTGTCCGGGCTCCACGGAAAGAAATACTCCTCCGCAATATGCAGCGTCACCGTGCCGTCCTGGTCGGCCTCATCGCCGCCCCAGTCCTCGGCAATGGTCACGCCCCCGGCGCGCACCACCGCCCACAGGTTCGCCGCGCCGCCGGGTGCAGAGGTATGGGCTTTCACGGTCACGGTGCGGGCATCATAGTCCGGCGTAACGGTGAGAGACTGGATGTAATTTTCCGGCACGCGCTCCAGCCAGACGGTCTGCCAGATGCCGCTCTGCGCGGGGTAGAACATCCCGCCGGGCTGCAAAGTCTGCTTGCCCCGCGCCTGTGTGCCGTGGCCGGTGGGGTCCTGCACCGCCACCCACAGGCTGTTGCGTCCGGTGCCGTTGAGCTGCGCGGTGATATCCAGCGTAAAGGGCCAGTAGCCGCCCCGGTGGCCGCCCACCAGATGGCCGTTCACCTGCACGGCGCAGGCGTAGTCCACTGCGCCGAAATGCAGCAGCACCCTGCCGCCCGTCCCGGCGGGCGGCGCAAAGTACCGGTGGTAGTGCAGCCACTGCCCGGGCTGCAATGTGCGCCCCACCCCGGAGGCGCGGCACTCCGGCGCGTAGGGCACTAAGATCTCGCCGTCCCAGCCCGCCGGGCGCTGCGCCGAGGCGGTGATGGCGTACTGCCACAGGCCGTTCAGGTTCTCGTAGCTGTCCCGGCGCATGGCCGGGCGGGGATATTCCGTCAGAGGGTGCATACACTCACCAGCCTTTTTCTCGTTTGCTCCATTCTAGCACAGCCCGGGGCATTTGTATACCGTGGAGCGGACGATTTTGAATGGCCGCCGCGTGCGCTTTGGCCATCTTCAGCGGAAAATTATTTTTATATTTGCAATTCTGGAAAATCTGCGGATTTTCCAGAATTACTTCTTCATGGGAGTAAAAAAGAGCCGCCGCACGGCGGCATGGCTGTGCGGCGGCTTTGTGAGAAGGTGGGAAATTGTTTAGTTCTCGGCCAGATTACCGGTATAAAGCTGGTAATACTTGCCCTTTTTGGCGATCAGCTCGTCGTGGCTGCCGCGCTCGATGATGCGGCCCTGCTCCAGCACCACGATGCAGTCTGCATTGCGGACGGTGGACAGGCGGTGCGCAATGACAAAGCTGGTGCGGCCGTACATCAAGCCGTCCATGCCGCGCTGCACCAGCGCTTCGGTGCGGGTATCGATGGAGGAGGTGGCCTCGTCCAGGATCAGCACCGGGGGATCTGCCACGGCGGCGCGGGCGATGGCCAGCAGCTGGCGCTGGCCCTGCGAGAGGTTGGCACCATCGCCGGTGAGCATGGTGTTGTAGCCTTCCGGCAGGCGCTTGATGAAGCCATCCGCGTTGGCAAGGCGGGCGGCGGCGATGCACTCTTCATCGGTGGCATCCAGCCGGCCGTAGCGGATGTTCTCCATCACCGTGCCGGTGAACAGATGGGTGTCCTGCAGCACGATGCCCAGAGAACGGCGCAGATCGGCCTTTTTGATCTTGTGGATGTTGATGCCGTCGTAGCGGATCTTGCCGTCCTGAATGTCGTAGAACCGGTTGATGAGGTTGGTGATGGTGGTCTTACCGGCACCGGTAGAGCCGACAAAGGCGATCTTCTGGCCCGGACGGCCATACAGGTTGATGCCGTGCAGGACGGTCTTCTCCGGCACATAGCCAAAGTCTACATCGGTAAAGGTGATGTTGCCTTCCAGCTTGTGGTAGGTGGTAGTGCCGTCGTGGTGCGGGTGCTTCCATGCCCAGATGCCGGTGCGCTCGTCCGTCTCCACCAGCTGGTCGTTGCGGTCGTACTTTGCGTTGACAAGGGTCACATAGCCTTCGTCCGTCTCGCTGGGTTCATCCATCATCTTGAAGATACGCTTGGCACCGGCCAGAGCCATGATGATGCTGTTGGCCTGCATGGACACCTGACTGATGGGCATGTTGAAGCCTTTGTTCAGGCTCAGGAAAGCCACCACCGTGCCAAGGGTCGTGCCGCCCATGCCGCTCACGGCCATGGCTGCGCCTGCCAGTGCGCAGACGGCATAGCTGATGTTGCCCAGCTGGGCGTTGACCGGCATCATGATGTTGGCAAAGCTGTTTGCTTTGTTGGCGCTGTCCTTCAGCTGGTCGTTCAGCTCGCGGAAGCCGGCCAGAGCCTTCTGTTCGTGGGTGAACACCTTGACGACCTTCTGGCCCTCCATCATCTCTTCGATGTAGCCGTTCACCTTGCCCAGATCCTTCTGCTGGGCCACAAAGTACTTGCCGCTCATGGCAGTGATCTTCTTGGAGCAGAACAGCATCAGGGCCACCATCAGCATGGTGACAACGGTGAGCTGCCAGCTCATCAGGCACATGCTGGTGAACACGGACACGATGGTGATGGCGCTGGACACCAGCTGGGGGATGCTCTGGCTGATCATCTGGCGCAGGGTGTCCACATCGTTGGTGTACACCGACATGATGTCGCCGTGGGGGTGGGAGTCAAAATACCGGATGGGCAGGCTTTCCATGTGGGTGAAAAGCTGGACGCGCAGGTTGCGCAGGGTGCCCTGGGTCACGTTGACCATGATACGGGCGTTGAGCCATGCGGCCAGCACGCCGATGGCGTAGATGCAGCCGATGCGCACCAGTGCGCCTGTCAGCGGGCCGAAGTCCGGTGTGGCCTGCTTGGTCATGGGGACGATGTAATCATCGATCAGGGTCTTGAGGAAGAGGCTTGCCTGCACATTTGCCAGCGCGCTGACGATGATGCAGACCAGCACAAGGATGCAGTGGGGCAGATAGTGCTTGAACACCTCATCCATGATCCGCTTGAGCAGCTTGCCCGGGTTCTCGACCTTCGGTTTGGGGCCGCCCACCCCACGGGGGCCGGGGCCCTTTACTTCTTTCACCTGTGCCATTACTGCTCACCTCCCTGCTTGTCAAAATCGCCGCCGCCCTGGGTCTGGCTGTTGTAAACTTCCTGATAGATCTTGTTTGTCTTGAGCAGCTCCTCGTGGGTGCCCAGGCCGTTGATCTGGCCGTTGTCCAGCACCAGGATGCGGTCTGCATCCTGCACGGAGGAGATGCGCTGTGCAATGATGATCTTGGTGGTGCCGGGGATCTCCTCCCGGAAGGCCTTGCGGATCTTGGCATCGGTGGCGGTATCCACGGCGCTGGTGCTGTCGTCCAGGATCAGCACCTTGGGCTTGCGCAGCAGCGCGCGGGCAATGGTCAGGCGCTGCTTCTGGCCGCCGGACACGTTGGAGCCGCCCTGCTCGATCCAGGTATTGTACTTGTCGGGGAAGCGCTCGATGAACTCATCGGCGCAGGCCAGCCTGGCCACCCGGATGCACTCTTCCTCGCTGGCGTTCTCATCGCCCCAGCGCAGGTTGTCGAGGATGGTGCCGCTGAACAGAACGTTCTTCTGCAGCACCATGGAGACCTCCCGGCGGAGGACATCCAGGCTGTAATCCTTAACGTCCACGCCGCCCACCTTGACAGAGCCGGTCTCGGCATCATACAGGCGGGGGATCAGCTGCACCAGGCTGGATTTTGCACTGCCGGTGCCGCCGATGATGCCCAGCGTCTCGCCCGGCCGGATGCTGAAGGTAACATCGTTCAGGACAGGCTGGCCGGAGCCGTGCTTATACTTAAAGGTAACGTGGTCAAACTCAATGCTGCCGTCTGCCACCTGCTGCACCGGCTGCTTTGCCGGGGGCAGGTCGGTGGTCTCGTCCAGCACCTCCACGATACGGCGGGCAGAAGCGGCGGACATGGCGATCATCACAAAGGCCATGCTCAGCATCATCAGGGCCATCAGGATGTTCATAATGTAACCGAACAGGGCGTTCAGCTGGCCGGTGGTGATTGCACCGTTCAGGACGTAATGTGCGCCGAACCAGCTCAGGGCGATGTTGCAGCCGTACACAGAGACCAGCATGGCGGGGTTGTTGAAGCTCAGACGGCTCTCGGCGTGGACGAACTGCTTGTACAGGCTCTCGCAGGCCTTGGTGTACTTCTCGTTCTCAAAGTGCTCCCGGACAAAGCTCTTGACCACGCGGATGGCCGAGACATTCTCCTGCACGGAGGCGTTCAGGTTATCGTAGTTCTTGAACACCTTATCAAAGATGCCGAAGGTGGGGACCATAATACCTGCCAGCACTGCCACCAGGAACACGATCGCCACCAGGAACACCATGGTCAGCGAGCGGCTGATCATGGAGGCCATGATGAGCGCGAAAACCAGATGGACGGGGGCACGCACACACATGCGCTCGATCATCTGGAACGCGTTCTGCAGGTTGGTCACGTCGGTGGTCATACGGGTGACCAGACCGGCCGTGGAGTACTTGTCGATGTTGGAGAACGAGAAATGCTGGATGTTCTCATACATCGCATCGCGCAGGTTGCCTGCAAAGCCGGTGGATGCCGTGGCGGCAAACCTGCCGGCCAGCACGCCCAGCAGCAGGGCAATGGCCGCCACCAGGAAGGTGAGCAGGCCGTACTTGATAACGGCGTTCATATCGCCCTTTTCAATGCCCTGGTCAATGATAAAGGCCATGATGGTGGGCAGCAGCACATCCATGATGGCTTCCAGAGCAGAGAAGATCGGTGTCAGGATCGCGGCGCGCTTGTACTCGCCCAGATGTGACACAAGTTTTTTGATCATCTGTTGTAATCCTCCTGAAGTTTATTTGCAGGGGTCATTCCAGCCCCTTGCGCAGCTTGTTCAATAACCGCAGAAGCTCTGCGTTTTCCTCTTCCGTCAGCAATCCGGCCACAAACTCATCGGTCTGGTGCAGGGAGAGCATCGTCTTTTCGTGGACGCGCACCCCCTCTTCCGTCAGGATCAGCCGCTTGAGTCGGGCATCCTGCGGCACGCTCTGGCGTTCGATGTAGCCCTTGCGCTCCATCAGCTGCAGGATGTTCGTCACGGTCGAGCGTGTGATGGAGAACTCCCGTTCGATATCGCGCTGGTATACGGCCTCATTTTTGTGCCAGTAGAGGTAGCTCATGATCCAGTCGTGCATGGGGGTCACGTTGTCCACGTTGTTCTCCCGGTGGAACTGGTTGATCTTGCGGAAGATCAGGTTGTTCACCCGGCGCACCTGTGCCGGGATGACCTGCGGCGGCTCCCATGGGGGGTTGCAGCAGGGCTGTTTGTTGCTTTCATCGTGCATAATGGTTTCCCTTTTGAATTGTTTGTAACAGGATTGTTTTCTTTAGAACTGTTTGATGCCGTATAATATCATAACGCACGATTCGATTATTGTCAATAGGAGACGCAAAATAAAATACAGAAGCGCCCCACCGAACGGCAGGGCGCTTCCACTGGGCGCTGATTTTGCTTTTGCTGGCTCAACAGCCCTTGCTTTCTGACCAGAATATGCTTTAATAAAAGCAACTATGGGCGCTGCGCCCCCGAATACTGCAAGGAGAATCCTATGGAACAACGGAACACCCGCCTGCGGAACGCGGGCTTCGTCACCTTCTTTTTCAGCGGCATCTGCACCATTTCCAGCGGTGTGGTGGTCAGCCTGCTGCAGGAGGAATACGGCTTTGCCTACGGCATGACCGGCACCCTGCTCAGCCTGCTGAGCATCGGCAACCTGCTGGCGGGCCTGCTGGCCGGTGCGCTGGTGGGAAAAATGGGCATGAAGCCCAGCGTCCTGCTGTTGACCATCGGCTATGCGGTGGGCTACGGCCTGATGGGCCTGACCGGCCTGCCCATTCTGCTGGCGCTGGCCTTCTTCATTGTGGGCATTGCCAAGGGCAGTGTCCTGAACACCTGCACCATCCTTGTCAGCGGCAACTCTGCAGACCGCACCCGGGGCATGAACACCATGCACGCCTGCTACGCCTGCGGTGCCCTGCTCTGCCCCTTTCTGATCTCTGCCGCGGCCAGGGTCAGCACCACGCTGGCCGTGCTGGCACTGGCGGCGCTGGGTCTGGTGCTCTGGCAGGTATACCTGTTCACCCCCATGGCAGGCCGCGCCAAGGCCAAAGAAGCTGTCACCGATTGGAGCTTTTTGCGCTCCTCCCGCTTCTGGCTGCTCACCGGCCTGCTGTTCTGCCAGAACGCCGCCGAGCAGAGCGTTGTGGGCTGGATGGTCACCTACTTCAAGGACAGCGGCATCATTGCAGGCACGCTGGCGGCCTATACCGTCACCGTGATGTGGGGTGCCACCCTGATCGGCCGCCTGCTCATCGCCTTTGTGTTCCCGCTCCGGCAGCCCCGCAAGGCCATGGTGTTTATGGCGGTTTTCTGCACTGCCTTCTACTTTGCCATGATGCAGACCCACAGCCAGCTGTCTGCCATCCTGCTGCTGTTCGCCTTTGCCTTCTCCATGGCCGGTATGAACCCCACCGCCGTGGCCAGCGCCGGTAAAATGACCACCGTGACCAGCATGGGCATCATGCTGCCGGTGGCATCCAGCGGCGCGATCCTGATGCCCTGGGTCATCGGCAAGGTGGCTGAAAGCGCCGGTCTTGCTGTTGGTATGGCAACCAACATCGTGCCCTGCGTGGGGCTGATCGTCTTTGCAATTCTGGTGTCCAGAATGCGGGAAGAGTAAACCTCTCCGTCATTGCTTCGCAATGCCACTTCCCCTGGCAGGAGAGGCAGGCAACAGGCGACTGAGCGGTTCACCCCCTCGCCTTTGCGCTGAACTCACACCCACAGTAATCCTGACGGTAAAGCCCGTACTCCTCCGAGAGCTGGAGAGAGCGCAGGTAGCCGTTCTGCTTTTTGAAATCCGAGGGCAGGTGCCTGATGCCGAATTCGGCTTCAAGCTCCTGCCCGATTTGATTGATGCGGGCAGCATCTTTGTGGGGGCTGATGGAGAGCGTGGTGGTGAACCAATCAAAGCCGTGCTCCTTTGCGTACTGTGCCGCCCGGCGCATCCGCAAACGGTAGCAGACGGTGCACCGCCCGCCCCGCTCCGGTTCGTTTTCCAGCCCCTGCACAGCCGTGTAGAACTCCTGCGGGTCGTAGTGGTCCTCGATGACCGTGACCCCCAGCGGGTGCGCCTGCGCTACGAACTTTTTCAGCTCCTCGCCCCGGCGGTAGTATTCTTCGGCAGGCCAGGTGTTGGGGTTATAGTAAAGCACCGTGATCTCAAAATACCGGCACAGCTTTTCCAGCACGGCGCTGGAACAGGGCCCGCAGCAGGCATGGAGCAGCAGCTTTGGCCGCTGCGGCCCCAGCGTTTTCAACACTTCGTCCATCTGCTGTGCAAAATTCAACTGTTTTGACATCGGTTTCATCCTTTGTTATACTTGCTTTGATTCAAATATCCCCCTCCTGCCGCCTCGCCAAAAGAGCCGCAGCTGCCGGAAGGGGCATCCCGGTCATATTATATCACATTTTATCTAATAGGAGAACTGCGATGACAAACGAGAAGATCGCCCGTATCAACGAGCTGGCAAAAAAGAGCAAGACCACCGGCCTGACCGATGCCGAAAAGGCAGAGCAGCAGGCCCTGCGGCAGGAGTATGTTGCGGACATAAAGGCCAGCCTGCGCGCCCAGCTGAACAACACCTCGATCAAAGAGCCGGATGGCACGGTCCACAAGCTGGGGAAGAAGAACTAAAGCAGCATCACGAAGATATCGCTTCTCCTCCATACAACCTCTCCGTCATTGCTGCGCAATGCCACCTCTCCTAGTAGGAGAGGCCTTGGCAAAACGGGAAAGCTTTACGCAATGCCAAGGGCTCCCCTACCAGGGGAGCTGTCGAGCGAATGCGAGACTGAGAGGTTGTACAGAGCAGGACCCGCCCTCCAAAATTACACACAACTTATATTTTACCAGCAATTCCACCTAGATGCAAGAGTTTTTGTTATTTTTTCAGGAGGAAGCAGGGCAAGGGGGCGGTATCGGCCCAATTGGCGAAACTGCAGACGAGGACGGTGCACTGTTTCAGGGGCCGGGAGCGCATCCATTGGAGGATCTCGGTCTTTTCGTCGGAGCCGATGACCTTGCCGCTGTACAGGATGGCGCTGAGCACCCCGCCGGGCCGCAGAGCCTCGAGGGCAGCTTCCAGCGCCGGGATGCTGCTTTGTGCGCGGGAGAACACCCCGTGGTCGGCACCGGGCAGCCAGCCGAAGTTGAACATCACGGCATCAACGGTGCCGGGCTGCACATATTGTAAGAGGTTGGCGTGGCTGTCGCAGTGAAGCTCTGCCGCAAAGCCCTTCCGTGCAAGGTTCTGCCGGGTGGAGGCAATGGCTTCCGGCTGGATGTCAAAGCCCAGCACCCGGCCCCCTTCGCCCACAAGGCGGCAGAGAAAGGCCGTGTCGCCCCCGTTGCCGCAGGTGGCATCGATGCAGAGCCTGGGGTCAGCCAGCCGCGCGGCGAGGAAATCCTGCACAAGCTTCACGGCCGTCAGGTCGGGGGTGCGGCGGCGGCACAGCCCGCTGCCCTCTACCGCAAAACCGAACTTTGCCCAGAAGGCCAGCTCCCCCGCATCGGCAGGCAGAGGAGCCGTGAACACCGTGGCGCTCTCTTTGTCATAGCCGCCCAGGCTGCGCAATACCTCTTTTAACAGGTAGGAACCGTAGCCCTTGCGCCGCCATTCCGGCACAATGGTCAGGGCAGTGATGTCCGCGCCCTGCTCCGTGGGCCGGGCCTGGCAGGTGCCAATGATGGTTTTCTCTTTATACAGGGCATAACCGCCCGGAATCTTTTCCAGTTTCATAATTTGCTCCTTTCGTGGACTTGCCCTCTCAGTCTGCTTTCGCAGACAGCTCTCCCAAAGGGAGAGCCTATTGTGGCTCCGAATAAGGCCCCTGCAAATCAGCGATTGCTCGCCTGTCAGGTGTGTTGGCTCCCCCTTCGGGGGAGCTGGCATCGCACAGCGATGACTGAGAGGGTCGTTCTTAAAATACCAAGCCCCCGCGCCGCTGTCAAGGCTTCCCGCTGCGACCTTATTTCACATATTCTTCACCCGGTCAGCGATTCCTTTTCACAATTACCGGATACAATAGAAACAGTTCCAAGGAGGTGCGGCAGAAGCGCCCCCTCCGAACCATTCCCTTTGAGAAAGGAAGTAACCAGTATGGATAATGAGAACAAGTGGGAATACGATTATTCCTCTGAACATAGCCAGACCGGCGAGACCGGCTACCCCAACGTCGGCTCCTCCGGCATGAACACCGCCAACACGGCAGGCACCTACGGCGAGGCCGCACAGGCCGCCAACAGCGGCAGCGATGGCGGCGCGGTGCCGCCTCCGGAAGGCCCCCGGTATCAGGCCGCACAGGGAAGCCCCAAGCAGCCTCCCAAAAAGCGCCGCCGGAAAAATGGCAATATCGCCCGCAGTGCAGTTGCGCTGGTGCTGGCCGCAGCCATGGGCTTTGTCGGCGGCTTTGTGGGGGCCCGGGTGGGCAACACAGGCGGCAAGGTGGTCATCCAGCAGGCGGCACCTTCCTCCACGTCCAGCAGTGATTCCGGCTCTGCCTCCGCAGTGAACACCGCTTCCGGCATGACCACCGCTCAGGTCTCTGAGATGGTCAGCCCCAGCGTTGTGGTCATCACCACCGAGCAGGTGGTCTACTCCCAGTGGTCCTGGTACGGCCAGA
>ENA-OVGC01001781-OVGC01001781.1-human-gut-metagenome-genome-assembly--contig:-NODE-1781-length-15751-cov-21.903670_pt1 | contig 15751 bp, 14 predicted proteins | sample MGYA00237768_ERZ505415 | MGnify/ENA primary metagenome ERZ505415 (study PRJEB26158, sample SAMN06016382) | human gut metagenome | biome: human gut; feature: ankylosing spondylitis patient; material...
CGGGCACTTTTCTGGTTCTCTTTTGGTGCGCAAAAGAGAACTTAGCCCTGCGTAAAATTGATTTTTATTTCCCCACGCAGAATCTCTCAAACACCTCATTGATGACCGCCTCCGAGGCGTTCTCCCCTGTCAGCTCGCAAAGTGCATCCAGCGCGTCGTCCACGCAGACCGACACAGCGTCCAGCCCGAGCCCCTGCGCAGCGTCCAGCGCTCCGGCTACGGCATCCCGAGCGCGGGTGGCGGCAGAAAGCTGCCGCTGTCCCGAAAGGCTGGCGGCGTGGGGGTCGATTTGGTTGGTCCCCAGCAGGCGGGCTACCGCCGCCGCGATGACCTTCCGCGCCCCCTCTTCCTGACAGCAGACCGGCAGCACCATCGCAAAATAGGGTGCGATGAGATCGGCGTCGAACCGGGTGGGCTTGTCCTCTTTATTGACCAGCGCGATGGCCGGACGACCCGCGCAGCGCTGAGCCAGCTCCAGATCTTCCCGGGTCGGGCGCTCCGAGCCGTCGAAGACGGCGAGGATAAGCCCCGCCTCGTCCAGCTTCTTCCAGCTGCGGCGGATGCCTTCGGCTTCGATCTCGTCTTCCGTCTGACGCAGACCGGCGGTATCGAAGAGATTCAGCCGGACGTCGCCCAGCTGAACAGCCTGCTCCACCACGTCACGGGTGGTTCCGGCCACCGGCGTGACGATGGCCCGGTCGAACCCGGCCAGCAGGTTGAGCAGGGTGGATTTGCCCGCATTGGGCTTGCCCACGATGGCACAGTCTACGCCCTCGCGGAGGACAGCGCCTGCATCGTAGCTCTGGATGAGGGCGTCCAGCTCCTGCTCTACCCCGCCTAAAACGTCGCAGAGATGGCTCTGGCTCAGCTCCGGAACATCTTCCTCAGGGAAATCCACCCAGGCGGCCAGATGGGCCTGCAAGGCCGTCAGGGCATCTTTCTGGGCCGCTATCTTCCGGGCCAGCGCACCGTTCAGGGAAGCATTTGCCAGAGCAGCCCCCTGTCGGCCATCGGCGGAGATGATGTCCATGACGGCTTCGGCCTGGGTCAGACTGAGCTTGCCGTTCAGGAAAGCGCGGCGAGTGTACTCGCCGGGAGCGGCAGGCGATGCCCCCGCCGCAATGCAGGCTTCCACCAGCCGCCGGGCGACTGCACTGCCGCCGTGGCAGGAAAGCTCCACCACATCCTCGCCGGTGTAGCTGTGGGGCGCGCGGAAAAACAGCGCCACGCCCTCGTCGAAATCCTCTTCCCCCTCCACGAATGCACCAAACATGGCGGTATAGCCTTTGGCGTCCGCGACTTTTTTGGTTGGGTTGGCCGGACGGAACACCTTCGCCGCCACTTCATAGCTTTCCGGGCCGGACAGCCGCACGATGGCGATGCCGCCCGCACCCGGAGCGGTAGCAATGGCCGCAATGGTCGAATGCTGCATCTTCTCCCCTCCTTATGCGCAGATGAATACAGTATATTCTACCACGAACCGCCAAAAAAAGAAATATGCTGCGCAAAAAAGCGGCACACCGCCGGAGAGTCCGGCAGTGTACCGCTTTTGCATTTTATCCTCGGGTCTTCCCGGCAAGGCGATAGTGCTCTTCCTTTGCCAGATACATCCGTGTTTCGGCCGATTTGACGAGGACTTCCATGTCGATGCCGCCCGCGCTGTGAGTCGCTGTACCCACGGCCACCGAGTAACCGGCCTCGTCCACCTCCTGCACCAGCTTGTGGATGAGCGCGCGCATCTCTTCGGCGCTCTTGTCCATCGCAAAGGCCACGAACTCATCGCCGCCCACACGGTAGCTGTACTTTTCGCCGAAGATGTCCCGCACCTTGGCTGCCACGGTCTTGAGCATCTCGTCGCCTGCCGCGTGGCCCCGGGTGTTGTTCAGCTCATGCAGGCCGTTCACGTCCAGATAAACACAGCTCAGCGTGCTGCTGCAGTGCATCGGGTAGTCGTGCATCTGGCTCTCGTAGGCGTTGCGGTTTTTCAGGCCGACGTTCAAGTCCGTCTCCGCGATGCCCAGCAGCTTGTGCCGGATGGAAAAATTTTCGTGCATCGAGAGCATGATAAAGGTGGATATGATGCAGGACACCGCACCAAACACCATGCCGTCCAGAATATCAACCGGGAGTGTCTCTTTACTCTTGAACAAAAAGCAGGTCAGGATGAAAACACCATCGAAAAAGACGACATTCAAGATATGCTGGATGGGCCGCATGACAAAGAGCAGCGGCACTGCCAGCAAGAACGCAATAAAGCTCACCGTAGGAGTATCGGGAGAAGGATGGATGCCCAGATAGATGCCCAGCACATAGAGCAAAGCCTCAAAGGCGTACATCAGCCAGGTCAGCAGCAGGCCGTTTTTTCCCGGGAATGTCCGGTTGACCGCCTGCAGGCCCATGCACACGGCCAGCGCTATCATATAGGCCAGCATATTGGGCCTCAAAAATTCCAGAACCCCAGACAGTATCCATAAAACTGTAAGAAACGCACAGGCTATCCCCAGGTAGGCCGTCACACGTTGGCGGTTGGAGCGCTGTATATCCGGCAGACAGGCTTTGTACTTCTCCCGTGACATCTCTGCATACAGCAGCAGCCTTCGCAATGCTTCCATAGCCATCCTCTTTTCAAACCGCATTCGTCCCCGCACTGCACGAGGGCGCACTTTCCCCTTTATTCTGCGGGTTTTTCTTATTTTATCATGAAGCTCCCAAAAAGAAAATATCCAGCGCATTCCAGCGTTTATTTTCTATGATATGCTAAAAAGAGGCAATTAAATTTAGCCATATTACCCATTGATCCTTCACTTTATCGTGCAGCAAAAAAGGGTGTGCAGCCCCTGAAAGGCTGCACACCCCGCTGCGTGTGAAAGAAAAATCAGAATGCGGAAATATCGGCCGTAGTGATGGCCTTGCCGGGCAGGGTGCGGCTGTCGGCGTTCTCCGACAGAGCCAGCTTGCCCTCGCGCAGCAGCTTGACGGCCTTCTCGTGGTCAGCAGCGTTCCAGTTGTCGCCCACGAGCTTCCAGTTGTTGTCCACGTGCGGCTCGATGGTGCCGCCCTTGACGGTGCGGATGTACTCGCCCAGCAGTTCGCGGATGCCGCCCACATCGCCGCGCACGTCGATCTCCAGCAGCTTGGGCAGCTCGTCGCCCTCCTTGAAGATGTCGGCATAAGCCAGCAGCTGGGTGGTGGCACGGTAGTTGTTGACGGCCACCACGAAGCTGTCATCGTCCTGCACCGGACGGCCATCCATCCAGGTCAGGTTCTGGATGCGGTTGCCGGGCTGCTTGGAGATGTCGAGGTCATACTTGACGCCTGCAAAGGCATCGTACAGGTAATAGCGGACGGAAGAGTCGAATGCGATGGTCACATCGCCCGGCTCCCAGGTCTTGAAGAAGGCAGCAGACCACTCCATGAACTGACGCAGCTGCCAGCCGTTCATCTGCAGCTTGTACAGGGTGTTCTGGTAGGTGTAGATGCTTGCCATGTCGCACTTGCGGATGGTACCCTCGCGCATCTGGGAGGTCATGGAGGTCAGAGCCGTTGCGGACACCTGAGCATCGGTGTAGTACATCTGTACCTCGTTGATGAAGTCCAGCAGAGCGGTATCCTGCACCATGGCCTGCGGCAGGCAGTCGATCTCGTTTTCGGGGGCCAGATCACCGCCGACCAGCTGGCCGATGGGGGTCACGGCGTCGTCCTTAGCGCGCTGGTCGTACTCTGCCAGCAGAGCGGTCAGCTCGGGGTCGGGAGCGTAGTCCTTGATGATCAGGTTCTCAGAGGTGCGGTCCTTCACCTTCCACTTGCCGTTCAGGCCGCGCTCGAGATAGACGTGGATGTCGGAGACGGTGGCACCGGCATTCTTGTTCTCGACCACCAGCACACCGTTGATCATCTTGTTGGGGATGCTCTTGTGGCCGTGAGCGGCGACGATGACGTCGAACTCGGGGCAGGCATTTGCCAGGTCGGTGACGCCGGAGCCATAGACGCCGTACTCATTGTCAACATCCATATGCATAACGCCGATGATGACATCCACATCGTTCTTGATCTTATCAATGATCTTGCGGCTCTCGTCCACCGGGTTGGTGACAGTCCAGCCCTCGAGGTTCTTGGCGTCCCAGCGGGTGATGTTGGGAGTGACCATACCGATGACGCCGATCTTGACGCTGCCCTTATTGATGATGGTGTAGCCGTCCGCCAGAGGCTTGCCTTCGGGGCTGTAGACGTTGCCGGTCAGCACCTTGGCCTTCTGCTGGGAGAGCACCTTTTCCAGCGTGGCCATGCCATAGTTGTACTCATGGTTGCCGGTGACGTAGACATCGTAGCCGATGGCGTTCTGAGCAGCGATCATGGGGTGGACATCGTCGTTCAGGAACAGCTCAGCGGAGTTTGCCTGAATGGTGTCGCCCGCATCCACGACCAGCGTGGTCTTGGTGCGGTTCTCCTTGATGGCAGTTGCCTGCTGGGCCACGCTGCCGGAGGCGTCGGCCTTGTTGGCGGCGTAATCCCAGGGGTCAAACTTACCGTGGGTATCGCTGGTGGCAAGGATCTGCAGGTCCATGCTCCACAGGTCTTTGATGCCGGCAGCGGAAGCAGCCGGGACCAGACCGCTCATTGCGGCGGCGGTAGCCGATGCACCGGCCACGCGCAGGAAATTACGGCGGGAGATCTTATTCTGTTCCATAATAATTCCTCTCTTTTTTGCTTGGTATACACTCCGAAGCATTTGTAGCTCTAGTATAAGGCTTGCCGACATTGTTTTACAATGTGCAAGTAGGAGAAAAATTTCTTCCGGAATTGGGCATATTCTCCAAATTTCCGATAAGAACGACTTTTCTTTCGAAAATGTTCTCCCATAATCACTTTTTATCGTAAACCATCTTCATGCAAAAGACGTGTAAATTCATAGTGTGCCTCGTACAAAAAAGACCCTCCCCTGCACGGCTTCCGCCATGCGGGAGAGGGTCTTATCATTCAGCTTTTACAGCTCGATCTTGCCGAAGCTCAGATCCGCGAAGTCATCCACACGCTCGGTGCGCTTGGGTGCCACAGGGGCAGCATTCTCGGCATCGCGCGGGGTGTAGGTGCGCTCAGGCACATTGGAGCGGTAACCGCCCCGGCCGCCATTGCCATTGCGCGGGCCGCGGCCATTCCGGTCACCACGGCGCTCGCCGCCGCGATGATAGCCGCCGCTGCGGCCATTGCCGTTGCGGTCACGGCCGCCGCGGGGTCCGCGGGGACGTGCATTTGCGCTCTCAGCCACAGCGTTGGGGTCGGTGGAGTAGATGACCACACGGCGGTCACGGCCCTCGCCCTTGCTCTCGCTGCGGACGCCCTCCATCTTGCCGATGGCAGAGTGGATGATGCGGCGCTCGTAGGGGTTCATGGGCTCCATGGCAAAGCTGCGGCCGGTGCGGCGCACCTTGGCACCGATGCGCTGTGCCAGTGCGGTCAGGTCGCTCTCGCGCTTGTCGCGGTAGCCGGCCACGTCGAGACCCAGCTTGATGTAGTCGCCCTCGAGGCGGTTTGCCACGAGGCTTGCCAGATAGGACAGGCTCTCCATCGTCTCGCCGCGGCGGCCGATGAGGGCGCCCATCTTCTCGCCGTCCAGACGGATGATGGTAGCCTCACCCTTCTGCACAGCGCTGAACTTGACGTCCTGTACGCCCATCTTCTCGATGACTTCCTGCAGGTAGTCCACAGCGGCCTTGACCTTGGCGTTCTCCTCGATGTTGATGGGGACCTCCACCTCTTCGCCCTCGGCGGCGGGAGCAGCCTGCTCTTCGGCAGGGGCAGCTTCCTCAGCGGGAGCGGCAGGCTCTTCCACAGCAGCGGGAGCTTCAGGGGCAGTCTCTTCGACGACAGGCTCAGCCACAGGAGCAGCCTTCTCCTCCACAACGGGAGCGGGCTCCTCAACGGGGGCAGCAGGAGCTGCCGCAGGCTCGTCCGGCAGCTCGACGCTGACGCGGACCTTGGCGGGAGTGAGCTTCAGGCCCAGAAAACCGGTCTTCTGGGGCATTTCCAGCACTTCGTAGCTGACGTTGATGTCGTCCTTTTCCACGCCCAGCAGAGCGCAGGCGTTGGTGCGTGCTTCATCGACCGTCTTGCCGGTCGCTTCCTGCGTACGGATCATAACCGTCAATCCTCCTTTTTGTTCTGCAGCTCGCTCAGCGGGACAGTGCGCTCGTCCTTGTAGCGCTCAGCATCCTGCTGGCGGGCATACTCGAGGCGGCGCTTGTTCATCTCGCTGGCGGAGATGTTCTTTTCCACGACCTCACCGGTCTTCTCGTCCTTGACCTTGATGGTGGTGCTCTTCACGCCGCGCTTCTCTTCCTTCCTGCGGGAAGCGATCTCGGCCTTGACCTGCTCCTTCATCTTCTCGGGGTCATAGATCTTGCGCATGACCTGGGTCTGGACGGTCATCACGATGTTGGAAATGACGTAGTACAGAGAGAATGCGCAGGGAACGGTAAAGCAGAAGAAGACGTACATCAGAGGCATCATATACATGGTCAGCTTCATGCTGCCCTGCATCTCCTGGCCGGAGGCCTTCATGCTGATGTGGGTGGAGATGAACATGGTGACGACAGCCAGGATGGGGAAGATCAGCAGGGGCAGGTTGTCCGCTGCCAGGCTGTACTGCGGCACACGGGTCAGGTCGATGCCGAAGAAGTCCATGTGCTGGCCGAACTCCGTGATGGTGTTCAGCTGGTCTGCGGTGAACACAGAGGTGACGGTGGACTCACCGGCCAGCACCTGTGCGATGATATTGGTGTCGCGGGTCACCTGAGTGAAGCTGATGCCCAGAGCGGTCATGGCATCGCCTGCGGCGGTGATGGCGTCGGCGCCGATGTGGAAGATGCGCTGCAGCGGGCGGTACACGACCTCGATGACGCCGAACATGACGAGGAAGTTGACCAGCATGGGCATACAGCCGGCGGTGGGCTTATAGCCAAACTCCTGCTGGAGCTTGAGCAGCTCTTCCTGCTGCTTTTCGGGCTTGTCCTTGTACTTTTTCTGGATGTCGGCGATCATCGGCTGGAAAGCGGACATCTTGGCCATGCTCTTCTGCTGGTTGAGCTGCAGAGGGATGCTGAGCAGGCGGATGACGATGGTGAAGATGATGATGTCCCAGCCGTAGTTCGGGATGAGGTTGTAGATCCACTCCATCACATAGCCGAGAGGTACACCGAGGATGTACAAAATATTCATGTCTCTGTCCATTCTGCCCCGCCTGTGGTGCGGGACGGTTATTTTTATCGTAGGACACGCCGCCCACAGTTCAGCACGTCACAAGAAGCAATGATAATAGCATTTCCTCTCAGCCTCCCCTCGCCAGGGGAGGTGTCACGCCGCAGGCGTGACGGAGAGGTTTTCCTCCCCTCTGCCGCCCTTTTTCAAAGAGCATTGACGGAGAGGTCTTCCCCGCTTCAGCGCTCTTCCAAAGAGCATCGGCGAAGAGGTTTTCCACTTATTTTTTGTGTCTGGTGGAAAACAGAGCCGAGGCCGAGAGATGCCGGGCCGGATTTTTCCAGCGGCCCTTTTCCGGTACGGGGTCGTAGCCCCAGCGGCCCAGCGGATTGCACCGGGCGATGCGCCACGCCGTCAGCAGCAGCCCTTTGACGCAGCCGTGGGTGCGGATGGCCTCGATGCCGTACTGGCTGCAGGAGGGCGAAAAGCGGCAGTTCCGCCCCAGCCCCGGGCTGATGAACTTCTGGTAGAGCCGGATGAGCCCGCAGAGGGCTTTCTGAAAGATGCTCACGCCTCGGGCTTCCGGACCGGCGGCAGGGTGGCTGGGGGCTTTGCGCCCGGCTGCTTTGCCTTATCCGGCAGGCCGGCCTGGGCGAAGAGCTTTGCCACGATGGCGCTGAGCTGCCAGCTCTTGAGCCGGGGGGTCATGCCCCGGGCCACGAAAACGAGGTCGTAGCCGCCGATGTTGTAGTCGAGATGCTCGTCGATGGCGGCCTTCATAACGCGGCGGGCGCGGTTGCGCTGCACGGCGTGGCCGATCTTTTTGGTGGCCGTCAGGCCCACCCGGGTGCGCTTGCTCCGCGTTTTGAGCACGTAGAGCACCAGCGCCTGGTTGACATAGGACTTGCCGCGGGCATACACGCGGCTAAACTCGCCGTTGCGGCGGATGGGACGATAGCGCATCCTGTGCGCCTCCCTTCAGGTGATGTGGGAGCACCGCCCGGAAAAAAAGCAATGCTCAGTGTTCAGTATAGCAAAAAAACGCCGACATGAAAAGCTCATCCGGGCGTTTTCTCTGCCAAATCTTTGACAGTTTTTTTAGGCAATGCGACTATTCACCGCAGCTTTCCGGCCTTTTTTCCCGAATGCCGGGTAAAAAAATAAGACCGCCAATCCAATATCAGCGGCCTTTTTGCGCATATTCCATTCTGCGCCGGACCTGATGCATACTGCTCAGGATCAGACGGTCAGGCTCTTGCGGCCCTTAGCACGGCGTGCGTTGATGACCTTGCGGCCGTTCTTGGTGCTCATGCGGGTCAGGAAGCCATGAACTTCCTTGCGCTGACGCTTCTTGGGCTGAAAAGTTCTCTTCATGGTGTATTTCCTCCGTAAAAACTCGTCCCCGGTATGGGGTCTATTCTGGTCCCAAAATGGGGACAGGCTTGCAATTCAACAGTATATCGCACACTATGGCCTTCTGTCAAGCATTTTTTTCGCTTTCCTTCAAACTTTTTTGAAAAACCTCTGTGGAGAAACTTTCAACTTTTTCACCCATTTCCCGTGGAAAACTTTTCATCCACAATATCTTGTGGCTTTTCTCCGCCTTGGACACAAGGCCGTTTCCCAGACGCAGGTATGTCTTTTTTATGTATTATAAATTACCTTATATAATATAGACGCAGGGGGATTTTTGTGGTATACTAACCTGGTATCAGCAGCATTGTTGAAAACTTCAATGGAGTGGATGTACTATGGATTCTTTCAAGGACGTTTTAGAGGCTGCCCAGAGCTACTGCAAGGCGCAGATGGCGGAGCCGACGTATAATCTCTATATCGACGGGTTGGAGCCTATCAGCTTTGAGGACTCCAGCCATATCACCCTCTCGGTGCGCAACGACTTCATCTGCAAGATCGTGACGGACCGTTATCTCGGCCTGCTCAAAGAGGCCTTCAAAACAGTGCTGGGCTTTGACGTGGACATCACCCTCGTCGTCCCCAGCACACCGCCCCACGAAGTGGTGCTGGCCCAGCAGTACGAGGCGAACCCCGCCTCCCCGCAGGGCAACTATGAATTCACCTTCGAGAACTTCATCAAAGGCCCGTCCAACCAGTTTGCGTTTGCTGCGGCGCAGGCTGTTGCGGCCAACCCCTCCGGTGCTTACAACCCGCTGTTCATCTACGGCGGCTCGGGCCTCGGCAAGACCCATCTGCTGACGGCCATCCAGACCGAGATCAAGCGCACCCACCCCGACTTCGTCATCATGTATGTCACCTGTGAGCAGTTCACCAACGAGCTGATCGCGGCCATCCGCGCCGGCAGCACCGAGGACTTCCGGATGAAGTACCGCGTGGCCGACCTGCTGCTGGTGGACGACATCCAGTTCATCGCGGGCAAGGAGTCCACCCAGGAAGAATTCTTCCACACCTTCAACTCCCTCCACGATGCCCACAAGCAGATCGTCATCGCATCTGACCGCCCGGCCAAGGAGATCAAGAGCCTGGAAGAGCGTCTGCGCACCCGCTTCGAGTGGGGCCTGACCGCCGACGTCCAGCCGCCGGATTTCGAGACCCGCGTGGCCATCGTCAAGCGCAAGGCGGAGCTTCTCCACCTCGACCTGCCCGAGGATGTGGCCGAATTCATCGCCAACCATCTGAAAAATAACATCCGCCAGCTGGAAGGCGCGGTCAAAAAGCTCAATGCCTACTATATGCTCGAGGGCATCCAGCCGGTCATCAGCGTGGCACAGAATGCCATCAAGGACATCCTCAACGAGACCCAGCCCGTGCCTGTCACCATCGAGAAGATCGTGGGCGAGGTATCCCGCACCTTCAACGTCTCCCCTGCCGACATCCGCGGCACCAAGCGGAACGCCAATGTGGCCTCCGCCCGCCGTGTGGCCATCTACATCCTGCGCGAGGTCACCGGCATGAGCATGGAGGAGATCGGCCGGGAATTCTCGGGCCGTGACCATTCCACCATCGTCTACTCCCTCAAGACCATGGAGCGGGACATGAAGAATGACCAGCACCTGCGGGAGACGGTGAGCGACATCATCAAGAATGTGAAGGCTTAACGCACCAGAGCAGACTTAAAAGTCATACTCATTCAGGGGTCAAACCCCAAAATATGGGGAGAAAGAGGAACAAAAAGGGGAAAATAGACCTAGATATTGTGGTGAAAAGCCGAAACTTTCCACTCTTTCCACATGGTTTTCAACATTCAACTTCCGTTTTTCACAGCGGATGTGGAAAGAACCACAGCTCTCCCCGATTCAACATTCCATTCACAGTTCCTCAACATCTCCGTGGAAAACCAAATCCCCGCATCCCGGCAAGGGTTTGCAGAGTTTTCCACATCTTCCCCACCCCCTACTACGATTACTACAACAAGTTCAATAAAGAAAACAGGTTTTTGCATCGGATCCCATGAGGAACGACAGCAAAACTGACGCAAAAAAGGAGAGAAGAAGATTTGAACATCATCTGCGACAAAACTCTTCTGAGTGCAGCCATTGACGGCGTATCCAAAGCAGTCACTCTGCGCTCTACCATCCCGGTACTGGAGGGCATTTTACTGAAGGCAGAAGGCTTCCAGCTGACCCTCACCGGCTACGACCTTGAAATGGGCATCGTGACCACCATCGAAGCCAATGTCAAGGAACCTGGTGAGATCGTGCTGAACGCCAAGCTCCTCAGCAGCATGATCAGCCGGATGCCGGCAGGCCAGATCACCATCCAGTCTGCCGATAATGGCAAGACCACCATCCAGAGCGGGGTGGCGCAGTTCGAGATCCAGTCCATGTCGGCCACCGATTTCCCCGAGCTGCCCAATACCGGCGCCGAGGAGACCCTGACCATCAAGACCGGCGTGCTCCGCGATATGATCGACCGCACCCTCTACGCCGTCAGCCAGGATGAGAAAAAACCTGCGCATACCGGTGAACTTTTTGAGATAGAGCCGGATAAAATGACCATCGTTGCCCTGGACGGCTACCGTCTGGCCATCGTGGAGCGGCCCGTCACTGCCGTCAAGGACATCCGCATCATCGTCCCCAGCAAAACCATGACCGAAGTGTCTCATCTGCTGCCCAACGACGACGAAGAGCCGGTCCACATCTGTGCCAACCGCCGCTACGTCGTGTTCATGACCGCCGGCTACACCATCATGAGCCGCCTCATCGAGGGCGAGTTCCTCAACTATCACAATGTCATTCCGGCAGGCAGCCGCACCCGGGTGACCATCGACACCAAGGAGTTCATCGAGACCATCGAGCGCGCTTCTCTGATTATTACAGAGCGTTTAAAAAATCCCCTCCGCATCACTTTTACAGAGGGTAAAGTCGTCGTCCGCTGCCAGACCAATCTGGGCCGCGTCGTCGATGAGTTCAATGCCGAGTGCGAGGGCGACGAGGTGGAGATCGGCTTCAACAACCGCTACCTGTTGGACGCGCTGCGCAATGCCCGCACCGAGAAAGTGCGGATGGAGATCAGCGGCCCGCTGAGCCCGGTGAAAGTGCTGCCGGTGGAGGGCAATGACTTCCTGTATCTGGTCCTGCCCGTCCGCTTCAAAAATGACTGAGAGGCGTAATAAAATGCAAAAGATCCTCATCCATACCGAATTCATCAAGCTGGACGCCCTGCTGAAATATGCGGGCCTGTGCGAGACCGGCGGCGAAGCCAAGGAGCTCGTTCAGGGCGGGGCCGTGAAGGTCAACGGCGAAGTCTGCACCATGCGCGGCAAGAAGTGCCGCCCGGGCGATACCGTGGAGCTGGACGGCCAGACCATCGAGATCGGGATGGGCGGCTGATGCGGCTGCTCTCTCTCGAAGTCGAAAATTACCGGAACATCGCCTCGGCCAGCCTGACGCCGGGCCGGGAGCTGACGGTCATCTGCGGCAACAACGGCCAGGGCAAGACGAACCTCCTGGAAGCCATCTGGCTGCTCACCGGAGGCAAGAGCTTCCGGGGCGGCAAGGACGCAGAGCTGGTGCGCCGGGGCGAACCCTTCGCCGTGCTCAAAGCGTCCACCCTCCGCGCACAGCAGGAAGAGCAGGAAACGGAAGAGCCGAACCGCGTCCGCCTGACGGTGGGCGCGCCGGACTCTCCCCGCCCGGGCCGGACAGTCTCGGTGAACGGGGGCGCAGTCAAGCGGGCGGCCAGCCTTGCGGGCAGCTTTCCGGCGGTGGTCTTCGACCCCGGACACCTGAGCCTCGTGAAGGGTGCGCCGGAAGGGCGGCGGAAGTTTCTGGACGCTGCCCTCTGCCAGCTCTACCCCGGCTACCTGACCCTCTACCGCCGCTATGTCCGGGCTTTGCAGCAGAAAAACGCGCTGCTTCGGCGCTCTTCCAATGGCATTGAGCGGCCTTATGCCGAAAAGCGGGCCTTGTTAGAGGTGCTGAATGTGGAGCTTGCCCAGCAGGGCGAGGCCATCCAACAGCGGCGCAGAGCCTATCTCGCCGCTCTCTCCCCGCTGGCCTGTGCCAACTATGAGGAACTTTCCCGCGGGGCGGAAACGCTGAGCCTGCGGTATGCGGCCCAGTTCGAGCCGGGCGGTCTGGCCCAGCTTCTGCGGCAGAAAATGCCCGAAGAGCTGCGGGCCGGGCAGAGTCTCTGCGGCCCTCACCGGGAAGATCTGGACCTTCTTCTGGATGGTCAGCCTGCAAAAGTGTATGCGAGTCAGGGACAGCAGCGGAGCGTCGTGCTCAGCCTTAAAATGGCCGAAGCCGCCGCAGCGGCCTCTATCACGGGCGAACACCCGGTGATGCTGCTGGACGACGTGCTCAGCGAGCTGGACGATGGCCGCAAGCAGTATCTGCTCACCCGGATGCGGGAAAAGCAGACCTTCGTGACCAGCTGCGACGACACCGCTTTCCTCAAAACGGACGGCGAGGTCTACCGGATGAACGGCGGCGTGCTGATGAAAGTGTGATGCAATGTATGTACACCTTGGCCGCGATTATGTCCTGAACGACCGGGACATCATCGGCATCTTCAACTTGGAAACGACGACCATCTCACCCCGGGGGCGGGAGTTTCTGAACTACGCCCAGAAAAACGGGGCGGTGGTGAGCCTGTCCGATGAGCTGCCCCAGAGCTATGTGCTGGCAGATTCGCCGGTGGATACGATCTATCTCTCGGAGCTGTCGCCGGCTGCACTCAAACGGCGCACGGAGATGAAACTGGAATAAGCCAACCAGCGATTGATCGCTTTTACAAATAGTAACGAAAAAACGAAACAAAACAAAAGGGAGAAAGGAAATGGCAGAGGAAATCATTACCAGTACCAACGCAGAAACTGCGACGGACCATGAATACAACGCCAGCGAGATCCAGGTCCTGAAAGGTCTGGAGGCAGTGCGCAAGCGCCCCGGTATGTATATCGGCTCCACCGGCGAGCGGGGCCTGCACCATCTGGTGTACGAGATCGTGGACAACGCCATCGACGAGGCTCTGGCCGGTTACTGCGACCACATCGAGGTCAAGATCCTGAAAGGTGACATCATTCAGGTCACGGACAATGGCCGCGGCATCCCCGTGGACATCCAGGCTGATACCGGTCTGCCTGCCGTCACCGTCGTCTATACCATCCTCCACGCCGGCGGCAAGTTCGGCGGCGAGAACTCCGGCTACAAGGTGGCCGGCGGCCTGCACGGCGTCGGCGCGTCCGTCGTCAACGCCTGCTCAGAGTGGCTGACCGTCAACGTCCGCCGCGACGGCCGCGAGTACGAGCAGACCTTCCGCCGCGGCGACCCGGACGGTCCGCTGAAGTGCATCGGCACTGTGGACCCCAGTGTCACCGGCACCCGTGTCACCTTCAAGCCCGACCCGGAGATGTTCAAGGACACCACCGTCTACAACTTCGAAACGCTGGAAAAGCGCCTGCGGGAAGAGAGCTTCCTGAACGCTGGTGTCAAGATCACCCTGACCGACGAGCGCGAGCTCTACACCCCCGTCCTCGAGGACGGCAAGGAGGGCGAGCCCACCTACCGCACCGAGGTCATGTGCTACGAGGGCGGCATCAAGAGCTTCGTCACCTATCTGGGCGAGAAGCGCGACCTCGAGGTGCTCCACCCCAACGTCATCTACCTCAAGGGACAGACCGACCGGGGCATGGCAGAGATCGCCTTGCAGTATAATTCCAGCTACAATGAGCTGCTGCTGAGCTTCGCCAACAACGTCAACACCCCCGACGGCGGCACCCACGAAGAGGGCTTCCGCAGCAGCCTCACCCGCGTCTTCAACGACTATGGCCGCAGCCACGGTCTGCTGAAGGACAAGGACGAGAACCTTTCCGGCGCCGACGTCCGCGAGGGCCTCATCTGCGTCATCTCCGTCAAGCTGCAGGAGGCCGAGTTTGAGGGCCAGACCAAGGCAAAGCTGGGCAATACGGAAATCCGCACCCTCGTCTCCAACATGGTCTACTCCAAGCTGATGGAGTTCTTCGAGGAGAACCCCGGCGTGGCCAAGGCCATCTTCGAAAAGGCCACCCAGGCCGCCCGCGCCCGCGCTGCCGCCAAGAAGGCCCGCGAGCTGGTGCGCCGCAAGAGCGCCCTCGAGACCAGCCGGATGCCCGGCAAGCTGGCAGACTGCCGCGAAAAAGACCCCACCCGCACTGAGATCTTCATCGTCGAGGGCGATTCTGCAGGCGGCTCGGCCAAGATGGGCCGTGACTCGGCCATTCAGGCCATCCTCCCCCTGTGGGGCAAGATGCTCAACGTCGAAAAGGCCCGCGCCGACCGCATCTACGGCAACGACAAGCTGATGCCTGTCGTGCTGGCACTGGGCTGCGGCATCGGCGACGAGTTCGATATTTCCAAGCTGCGGTATGACAAAGTGTTCATCATGGCCGATGCCGATGTCGATGGCTCTCACATCTGCACCCTGATGCTCACCTTCTTCTTCCGCTATATGCGCCCCCTCATCGAGCAGGGCCATGTCTATGTGGCACAGCCCCCGCTGTTCAAGGTGCAGAAGGGCAGCACCATCAAATACGCTTACAACGACGCCGAAATGGCCCTGCTCTCGCAGGAGATGCCCGGCGCGAAGATCAACCGCTATAAGGGCCTTGGTGAGATGAACCCGGAGCAGCTCTGGGAGACCACCATGAACCCGGACAACCGCGTCATCGTCCGCATCACCATCGAGGATGCCGAGAAGGCCGATGAGGCGTTCACCATCCTGATGGGCGATCAGGTGGAGCCCCGCCGCCGCTTTATCGAGACCAACGCCCAGTACGCAAAGCTCGACGTGTAATTGGAGGAAACAATGGAAGAAGATTATGTGATGATACCGGGCAGCGGTACCAAGATGATCATCCGGGACGTCAAGAAGGAGATCGAGACGGCGTTTCTGGATTACTCCATGTCGGTCATCGTGGCCCGCGCCCTGCCGGATGTGCGTGACGGCCTGAAGCCTGTCCACCGCCGCATCCTCTACACCATGCACGAACGCGGCAACGACCCCAGCCATCCCTACCGCAAGTCGGCGGATACCGTCGGTGCAGTGCTGGGCTCTTACCACCCCCACGGCGACGCCTCCGTTTACGACGCCATGGTCC